>Ga0209631_10002149_pt1 | contig 24013 bp, 13 predicted proteins | sample COG_08_FD_184752 | JGI IMG/M metagenome (GOLD analysis project Ga0209631, IMG submission 184752) | Pelagic Microbial community sample from North Sea - COGITO 998_met_08 (SPAdes) (version 2) | ecosystem: Environmental > Aquatic > Marine > Neritic zone/Coastal water | place: Helgoland, sampling... | reverse complement strand
GTTGGCCTTCTTTGCAGAAGGATCCCGTCCAATGGTAATGGCGGTGAGGTCTTCCAACGAGCACCCCACTTCGCCCAAGCAAAACTTGATGGCCTCGGATGGGAATCCTGCCCAGTGTTTGATGCGGCGGAACCGTTCTTCTTCTGTTGCAGCGATCAGCTGGCCGTCCACAAAAATGGCCGCCGAGGAATCCGCGTGGTATGCGTTCAGTCCGAGTATGATTTGTCTTTTCTCCACGTTAGTCGTTTTTCATGCTCCCCAAATCCAATAGGGTATCGCATTGTTGGGCCAATTCCATGTCGTGCGTGATCAGCAACACATTCGTTCCGGCATTGGCGCGTTCACGAAGCAATTCAAATACCGCATCACGCTTGACCCCGTCCAAGGCGCTGGTCGCTTCATCCAAGATCAATACCGGTCGTTCCACCCGCAATGCGCGCAAAATGGCCAGCCGCTGTTGTTGCCCGCCGCTCAGGTTGTTTCCTCCTTCCAGCAATTCAAATTCCAACGGCTTTTCACCCAAGCAGTCTGTCAACTCCAATCGTTCAATCAATTTTTCAATGGCCGGTTCATCCAAGGTTTGCCCCGGAATCATCATGGTCAAGTTGTCCCGGACACTGCCGTTGAATAGATAAGGCTGTTGGCTCAAGTAGCCGATATGTTCCAGCCAATTGGACACTTCCAGCTCTTCACCGATGGAAAGTTCCTGTCCCTCCTCTTTTCCAGCGGATATGCGCCCTTTATCCGGCTTGTGAAGGCCCAAAACGGTGTTGACCAACGTACTCTTGCCGCTGCCTGAGGGACCTACGATGGCGTTGATGGAAGAAGAAGGGAATTGGGTGGAAAAACCCGCCAACACCGGTTCTGCTAGGCTTTCATAGCCTATGGTCAAATCGTTGAGGCTCAAATCGACACGCTTCAATTGATGCGATTTGGGCTTGTGCTGTCGCTCAAGATCGGCCAGGTCCAGCAGGGATGTTTCGATGACGGCCAATACGTGCTTGCTGCCTCGCATGCCCATGAATTGGCCGTTGACGCGTGTCATGGAGGGCATGATGCGATAGGCGCTCAAGGCCATCAGAATGAGCAGATTCAAGAACTCATCGTTGGAATTTCCCAGCAAGAGGCTGATGAATATGGAGGCACTCACGGCCGTAACAGCAAGTACCTCATAGAGCTTGGCCGGAGCCATGTTCATGATTTGGCTGTTGCTGCTGATGCGAATGAGAACCATCTGCTTCGATAAGAAATTCTTCAAAATGGAGTTGGAGGCCCGAAACGTGATGACTTCCAAGAAGCCACGCACCGCATTGTTGATCATCGTGCTTTGCTGTGGTTGAACGACTTTCGTTATTTCGCTGTAGGCATCTAGGCGGTTTTTGGTTGTTTTCCGAATGATCGCGGCTCCGAAGGCCAACAGCATCATCACTGAAATCAAGACAATGGGTTCATAGGCCAAGAGGCCTCCTGCAATCAGCACAATGACGAGCAGTTCATTCACCAGCCGCATGCTGCCAACGATGAATGTGTTGGCCAAGGCTCCTGGCCAACCGCTGATCTCTGCCAATACCCGTCCGGATTGCTGCGACCGCATGCGCTCCAAGCTCTGGGCAAAATGATAGCGCCACATCAGTCCGCTGATGCGCAGACCGATGCCGAGCGAAAACCGCGTTTGAAACAGGTTGAGCAACATGCCGAATACGGCCTTGAACAAAAAGGCGCCCACCAGCAAGATGGACATCAGCATGAGAAATCGGCGTTCGGTATCGATTCCGATTTCGCTGGTGATTTCAAATGCCCGAGCCAGGTATTCGTTGGATTGGATCAGTCCCGGTTCGATGACCAAGCCAATGACAGGAACTACGGCTGCCAAACCTAGGATTTCCACGAAGCTGTTGACAATGGTTCCAACGAACAGGATGCCCGACTTCTTCTTTTCGCGCGAAGTCATCATTTTCCACACCCGCGGCAAGACCGTGATGATCTTGAAGGGGGGGGGAGTATGTGTCGCCTCTGCCATACCTTAAAAATACAAACACGAAAGTGATCTAAAAAATCGAAGGGGCTTTGTTTTCATCCGCAGCTTGGGAATAACTCAGCGTCGTGAATAACCCAGCGCGTGAATAACCCAGCGCGTGAATAACCCAGCGCGTGAATAACCCAGCGCGTGAATAACCCAGCGCGTGAATGGTCAATCGCTACCCCAAGCGAAGGCACTGTGCATCTGATGCAATCGCCTCATCGTGCGTCACCAGAAGCACGGTCGTCCCCCTTGATGCCTCTTCTTCAAGAACGCCCATGACCGCATCGCGCATCCCGGTGTCCAAACTGCTGGTGGCTTCATCCAACACCAGAACAGGCCGGCTCCATTGCAGGGCGCGGACCAGTGCCAGTCGCTGCTGTTGGCCGCCGCTGAGGTTGGACCCGCCTTCGTTGAGCACGAAATCCATCGGCGAGGTGCCGAGCGCTCCCGTAAGTCCCAATCGATCAATCAACGAAACGATGCGCGCTTCATCCAGCACCGCAGCGTCGTCTCCAAGGGTGAGGTTTTCGCGCAACGTGCCCGCGAAGAGGAAAGGATGCTGCGCGAGGTAGGCGACGTGGCTGAGCCAAGTTTGTACGGAAAGTGTCGAGCTGCCCAATTCCTGATCGCCGACCCAAACGCTGCCCGATTCGGGCGCGTGCAATCCAAGCAATGCGCTGACCAGGGTGCTCTTGCCCGAGCCGGAAGTGCCCGTGATGGCCGTGATGGTGCCCGGCTCGAAACGGAAGTTCAAGCCATGAACGACCGGCGCCGTGCTGGTGGAGTAACGCAAATTCAGGTCGCGGACTTCGATGCCGATGGGTTGAGCGAGTTCAGAAGGCGCAGTGGCAGTGGCGTTCCAATCACCGCCCGTGCCGGATTCCATGGCATCGAGCAAGTGCAGTTGGCCGCGCATGGCAATCATGCGGGCATTGATGCGGGCCATGGCGGGCATCACGCGGTAGGCGCTGAGCGCCAAAAGCGATAACGTTGCGAAGAACGCCTCCCGCGAACCGCCCATTTCATTACTCCAGCCCAGGCCAATGACAATGAGGCCACAGAGCGCCGCAACCACCAACAATTCATACAAACGATTGGGCACCAACGACAAGACCATTTGGTTGCTGTGGGTGCGGTAGAGTTTGTTGGTTTGGATGAGGTAGCGGTCGCGCACATTCCGCACGGCGCGGAATGTGATCAGTTCAAGGAAACCACGGATGGCATTGTTGACAAGAGAACTGGTATGTGGCGCGAGCGTGCGAACGGTTTCGCTGTTGCGCACGAGTTGACGTTTGGTGAGGGTTCGGATCAATACGGCACCGGTGCCAATGATGCCCGCAACACCCAAAAAGACGACGGGATCGTAGGCGGTCAATCCAATGGCCAAAAGCGCCATCACCACCAACTCGTTGAAGTACAGTTGGCCGCCCGTAATGAAGACCCGGGCAAACAAAATGGGCCAGCTGTTGATTTCGGTAAGCAGCCGTCCCGATTCCTTGGATCGGAGTTTTTCGAGTGAATCGGAAAAATGGTGCATCCACAAATCGCCGCTCATTCGATGCGCGATTCGGAAAGAAAACCGGGTTTGCAGGTAATTGACCCACAACCCAAAAACCGTCTTGAACAAAAACGCCCCGACCAGCACCCCGCATAACGCCGCCGTGAACCGGCGTTCGCCTCCCCATCTATGCGCCGCCGCAAAATCATAGACGGCTGCGAGCCATTCATTCGAAACCAGCAAATCCGGTTCCAACACCAATCCGATCACGGGAATGACCACCGCCAAACCGAGCAAATCGACCACGCTGTTGACCAACACGGCGGCTAAGAGCCCGGCGGCACGCCGACGCTCGCTTGAGTTCAGTAAGCCATATACCCGCTGGAGAATGCGCCAGGCGGAAGTGTTTTGCATGTGTTGGGAAAGGGGTGCCACAGGTTGCAGGGAATGGTCGTGTTAGAACTGGAAATAGATGAATTGATTGATTGGCCGGAGAAAAATGAAAATCAACAAAATGGCGACCGTGTACTGAAGAATTGTTATTGGAACTGAGATGCGAGGCTTTGTTTGGAGCCAGGGTCGGATGTATTCATCGACGGCCCAGGTAAAAACAAAAACAATAAGCATAAGTGCAGCAATCAAATAGGTGTTTTCTCGTAGGTTCAATCCTACGAGTTGCCTTGGGTCGAGGATTTTAGCATACATCACAAGGGCGTCAGTCAGGGATTGAGCGCGAAACGGTATCCAGCTCACCATGGCGATGCCAAGCGTCAAAGGCCATGTTACCCAAGTGCTTCCTAAGAAGGGTATTCGCTTCCGGACCGGGGCGAGCTTGCGTTCCAAGAAGATAAAAACAGCGTGATAAAGCCCCCAAAGAATGAAGGTCCAATTCGCTCCGTGCCAGAACCCCATGATGGCCCATGTAGCGAACAATGCGAAGTTCTTGCGTTTGGCCGTCGGTTCATTGTCGAGGCTCTGGCCAATCCCGCCTTTCCCCGTGCTCACCAATACTTTCGTTCCTGTAAGCGGCAAATAAAGGTAATCTCGGATCCACGATGAGAGAGAAATGTGCCATCGCTTCCAGAATTCCTTCATGGAAGTTGCGATGTATGGAAAGTTGAAATTCTCGGGAATTGAAATGCCGAGAACTTTCGCAGCGCCTAGAGCGATATGAGAATATGCTGCAAAGTCGAAATAAATCTGAAATCCAAACAAGAATCCGAGCGTGATGACATCGATTCCCGAGAGCGCAGCGGGGTCCATCGCATATGCCTCATCGACTATTGGAGCGAGGTTGTCTGCAAAAACGACTTTTAAGAATAGTCCATAGATCATGCGCTGTATTCCGTCGGCGACAAATTGCCAATGGAATGCTGGCCGTTCTTTGAGTTGCTCCACCAACTCAGATGCTCGTTGAATTGGACCGGCGACCAGTTTTGGAAAGAAGGCCACGAAAAGTCCGTAGGTAATGAATCTTTTTTCCGCCTTCATGTGCCCGCGGTATACATCCATCGTGTAGCTTATCGTCTCGAAGGTGTAGAAACTGATGCCAAAAGGCAAGACTATTTCCCAATATGGAAATCGAGTAGTGGCATTCAGCCACTCGAAAAGGGCATTGAAATTCTCGGTAAAAAACAACAAGTATTTGAAGTAAAAGAGCAATCCCAAATTGACGCTCAAGCTAATGGCCAACAGGCGTTTTCGCTTCTTTGATTCTTCTATTGGCGTTTCGTCCAAACCGCGAGCGACATAGTAATCCGTTACAGCACTTAGCAGCAAGATACCAAGGTATTCCCAGCGCCAGAAGGCATAAAAAACCAAGCTCGCAAGAAAAAGGAACCAGTAGCGGGGTCGTGATGGCAGGGTCCAGTAGAGCAGGCTCACCAATGTGAAAAAAATCAGGAAGGTGACAGAGTTGAAAATCATGGTTTCAACGCCGTTAGGATTGAATCAGCAAGGATCTGGTGGCCCTTAAATTGAAAATGCATAAAATCCAGTTCTGGCTCTTTTTTTCCATTGGTGGAGGCTTTTAAACCCCAAAGTTCTCCGGGAACAATGCCTTCCCAATTTTTGAATTGCACATGAGAGTAGGCTGCGGCCATGCTTTCCACCTCAGATTTGAACTGAGCATACTCAGCTAAGTCATAAGGAACCTCTACATCCCTCCGAATAGGTGGTATGTAGAGTAAGACATCAATCGAATCTTCGGAGGTGCGTTCTAGAATTCGATCCAAAGCCAACAGATTCTTGGACATTCGTGCCGGAATCATTTTTCGTTTAGTCGTCGCGCTGATGTTGAAGAGGATGTTTCTCCACGAATACAACTTCATGAAAAGATCGCCCCGTGCATTTGGCCGATTGGCCCATGTTTTGGAATGCGCTGCGAGCCATGAATTGATTTCCTTTTCGACGAAGTCCTGCGGTGTCTCTGAATCGGAGGACTCGCTGGATTCGGCATGGGTTTGTGGCTGCAATGAGCGCAACTGTTCATTGAGGCTTTGGTCAAAATCATCCAGCTCGCCTGACAATGCGAAATTTTCCTGAATCAATGCGGTCAAAAAATCTTCGCGAAGCCCGTCTTCTCGGAGGTCATCCATGAAAACAGGGACAACAATTTGATCGAAAATAACCGTTTCTAGCCACCAGTTGAGAATCAAGTAAAATTCTTGAAGGTTCGCATTGGGCAAGCTGTTGGTTAAAACGGTCCTCTCGGAAAAGGCGCGGTCCAAGATTTCTGGGTAGACTACCTCACCTTCTTTTTTCTGGTTGATGGAATGCGTTTGACTATTGCCTAGGATCAGCGTTGACCTTCTTCCATCGCTTGCAACACTTAACATTTCAGCAATTTCTTTTTCTCGCTGTTTTGTTGTGTGGATATCCCTGCCATCGATTGAGCGTGCTTCGTAGGAGACGGTCATGGTACCCAGGGCCGCGTCTTCAAAGTTACGTTCTCCACTGAAGCCAAACCGCAATATGAGCCCAGCCAAAACAGCCGATAAGACCATGATGCCCAATGACAGTTTTGCTTTCATTGGTTTCCCTTAAAGCAACCCTTGAATGATGGACTCCACGGTGTGCCCCTCAGCTTCGGCCTTGTAGTTGCGGACGATCCGGTGCCGCAAAATCGGTGTCGCCACCGCCTTCACGTCTTCGATGTCGGGGCTGTACTTCCCGTTCAGCGCCGCGTTGACCTTTGCACCCACCACCAAATACTGCGAGGCGCGCGGTCCAGCACCCCACGACAGGTAGGCATTCACGGTGTCCGTGGCGCGCTCGCGTCCCGGCCGTGTTTTTCCAACGAGCCCGACCGCGTACTCCATGACGTTGTCGGCAATGGGCATGCGGCGAATCAGCTGCTGGAAGTACAAAATTTCTTCGCCCGTGACGACCGGCTTCACCTCAGCCACTGCATCCGAGGTGGTGGCCTTGACCACACTCAGTTCTTCCGCGTGGGTTGGGTAGTCGACCCATGTGTTGAACATGAATCGGTCGAGCTGGGCTTCTGGCAGAGGATACGTGCCTTCTTGCTCAATGGGATTCTGAGTCGCAAGAACAAAAAACGGAGAGGGCAGGGGGTACGTTTGGCCCGCCACCGTGACCGCGCGCTCTTGCATCGCTTCGAGCAATGCGGACTGCGTTTTGGGGGGCGTTCGGTTGATCTCGTCGGCCAGCACGATGTTGGCGAAGAGCGGCCCCTTCATGAATTTGAATTGGCGCGATTCGTCCAGGATTTCTGAGCCGACGATGTCCGAGGGCATGAGGTCCGGCGTGAACTGCACGCGGTTGAAGCTGAGGCCCAAAGCCTGAGCGATGGTATTGACCAAAAGCGTTTTTGCTAAACCAGGTACTCCGACCAATAACACGTGGCCACCGGCAAAGATGGCCGTGGTGACTTCTTTGATAACGTGCTCTTGTCCGACAATGACCTTGCCGATTTCTGCCAACAAGGCGTGGTGCTTTTGATTCAATGCCTCCAGGGCTTCCTTATCCGATCCGTACATGGTTGATCTTGTCGTTCGTTCACCATTTGCACAACGCGTGCAGCGGCCATCCGTAAAGATACTTCACGAAAGGAGGTCTGCCGTATTGCCAGAAGGACTTATCAATTTTTGGGTGGGAAAAACGTGAACCAAAACTCAGCGAATCGCTCGGAAAAACTCAACTTGCGTTGTTTGTCGCGCTTTTTCTCGCTTTGAGTTCGTTTGGAATTGGAAGACGATACAGGGTTGGTGCGTGTGCCCATTCCAATTGTTTGTTTAGTCTACAAAGCTAACAATATATACGGAAAAAAGAACGCGAAATTTGTAGTTGTAGCCCGCTACTTTACTAATGTAGTGAGGGTTCCAGTTGATTTTTGAATGAAAACCGACTGTTCTTTTTATTGTAATAAATACACGGTTAACGCAGCCATTGCACCACCTTGCGGAGTGGCTTCATGAGCATGGTCCAGGGCCGAGGGCGGAGGTCATTCATGCGCCATGCCATCAGGTCCTCTCGGTTGGCACGCCATCGGTTTTTCCAGCTGGCGTTGCTCACACCGCCGGTGCGCATGTGCACCAGAACCTCGGGAAGGTACACGGTGCTTGTTTCGTGTTTGAAAAGCATCCGAAGCATCAATTCATAATCTGCTGCCGACTTCAGCTCGAGCGAAAAGAGACCATGTTGATTGTACACGGAACGTCGCAAGAAAAACGCAGGGTGAGGCGGCATCCATCCGTTGAGAAAGGCCCGGCGCTGGTAATTTCCGCTTCGCCATTTCCGCACGATTTTGTTCGATCCGTCAGCGGCAACGTAATTCAAATCGCCGTACAATGCGTCCCGTCCTGTCTCGATGAGCTTGGCCACGACGGCTGCCAGCACCCGTGAATGGGCATAGGCGTCATCAGCGTTCAGGATACCGACAAAATCACCGGTCGCTGCGGCGACCCCTTTGTTCATGGCATCATAAAGTCCTCGGTCGGGTTCAGAGATAACCGTATCTATGCCCTCGCGATAGGGTGCAAGTGCGGCAAGGGTACCGTCCGTGGAAGCGCCGTCCACAACGATGTATTCCAACTCGAATCCATCACGTTCTTGCTCCGTAACCGAACGAGCGGCCTCCGCGATGGTCGCCTCGGCATTGAAAGCGATGGTGACGATGCTGATTTTCATCATGCCGCCAAAACTCAGTCCGCTGCTCCCGTTGAGGATCCGGCAGTCCATTGCCTGTCGAAGTCACAGTTGGCGTAAGGCGCATCGACTCGGATGTACGTGTCTTGAATGGCATGAAGAATCCATTCATCGAGCTGAGCAGCGCGCAGGCCCTCTTCCACAATGGTTTGGAAGTATCCAAAGTCCTGAGTGGGGTTGGCCCGGTGGGCTGCAACACGCTCCATGAGTTGCACTGTGATCCAGTAGCCTTGTTCATCCTCGTCCATCAATTGGATGGGCTCCGAGACGGTACCGGGCTCGAGTGCGTTGAGGAGGAAAAACAAATTCGGGTCAATTTCATCTGAGCCAAACAACGTACCACCATCCCGGGGGTTGACGACGACACCTCCCTGATTTTTAGTCTCTTCTCGTGTGGAATAACGGAGCACCGCGTCTGCAAATTCTAAATCGCCGCTGTTGAGTTGCGACGCAATGGAATCCATTTCTGCCCCCATTTCTGCCAAAGCCAGGGGATCTACTTTCGGAGAGACCAAGACGTGGCATGCGCTGAATACTTGCCCTCGGCGGTCCGTTACCCGAAGGAAATGAAATCCGAAATCCGTTTCAAATACAGGGGACAAATCACCAATCGGCGTGTCAAACACGGATGCCTCGAATTCGGGCACGAATTGACCGCGTCCAATGTTTTGGTAGCATCCTCCCTTGTATTTGCTACCGGGATCCTCTGAGTATCGGGAGGCTGCGAGTGTCAGACTGAGTTTGCCGGTAGCGACCTCCGTACGCACGCTATCAAGGAAGTTTCGGACGTCCGCTTTTTGTCCTTCTGTGATGTCGGGTTGGAGCACAAGTTCTCGGTAACGCACAGCCTCTGGAATCAGCGGTAAACTATCGGGTGGCGTATCGGCAAAAAGGAGCTGTACCTCACCGGGTGTTGCCCGGACTTGTTGGTTGATTTCTGCTTGCATCCGTCCGGCCAGTAGCTGTTCTCGAACCGGGTCCTCAAACTCGGCCTTCCATTCGCTAACGCTTTGACCGTATTCTGCTTCGAATGCTTCTACGCTGCCAAACATTTGGACGTAATAGGCAAGTCTGCGATCGATTTCATCCATGACTTCGGCCTCGGAAACCACCACACTGTCTAATTTGGCGTGGTGTACGAGGAGTTTTTGGAACAGCAAATCTTCGAGCAAATTGCAGCGTTGCGCATCAGTTAAGTCTGCGCTTTTTCCCATTTGCGCCATTTGCGCCTTCATGGCAAAGGCCTGCGCTTCCACTTCGCTTTCCAAAACAATACCATCTCCTACAACTGCCACGATGGCGTCAATGGGGGTGAAGGTTGTTGCGCCGTCCAGGGCATCAGGAAGGGCTTCTTGTGCCGTTCCAGAAACGCTGAGCAGGACGCATGCAAAGGCAAAGAAAGCGGAGGTTCGCATTGGTTTCTTGAATCAACGGACGAAGTTAAGTGGAATTGTGAGAGGTGCCCAAGGCGCAAGCAGAATTATCCGGAAGAAAGGTTAATCATGGCATCGCACCTTCACCGCAACGAGTCATCATTTCGATCGGCGTGAAACATCTACCGGTTTTTTTTGTTCCGTTTTTGGTTCTTGTGACGGGAATCACTAAATTGCCTTCGGCAGCAACGTATGCCATCAACCAAACGTCTTGTTTATTATGCTCTCAGTTTTGCGGAACCTCGCCTCCACTCCGGTATCCACATTTTCTCGCGCAATGATGGCCGGAAAACCCGGAAGTTTATCATCGGGTGTTTTTTTGTTTCTCCTTTTCTTTGGTCTGTCCTTGGCCTCAGGAGCAACAGCTCAGACCATTTTTTCGGAGGACTTTCAGGATGATTCAGGTTCAGGTTCGAGTACAACGACGCTCACGGGTGATCAATGGACGTCGACAGAGACAACTTCCGGAGCGAGTGGTACCATGTCCATTTCCAGTGGAGCGTTCATATTTGCAGGGAGCAGTTCGAACGTTGCGCACACATGCACGTGGGTTAGCGATGCAATATCCATTGCAGGATATACAGACATAGGAATATCCTTCTCAGCCTACACTTCCGGAGGTAATAGCTCGATGACGTTATCGATGTCGAATGGTTCTGTTTCGTCATCCGGTTCGTCCTTTTCATTCACCCCCGATCCAGGAGCGACCACCACGACCGTGACATTCACATTCTCGGTTCCCAAGAATAAATACCGAACGGTTGACAACATCCTCGTGACAGGCACATCCTCCTGCACGCCCTCAACATGGTACGCCGATGCTGACGGGGACGGGCTAGGGAACGCAAGCCTGAGTACGAGTGCATGCGACCAACCCTCAGGGTATGTAGCGGACAGCACGGACAATTGCGATGACAACTCGGCCTGCAATTACAATGATGCAGGAAATCCATCGTGCACATTTGTCACAACGTGGTACGCTGATGATGACGGCGACGGGTATGGAGATGCAAGCGATTCGCAGTCCGCTTGTTCGGCGCCGTCTGGGTACATTTCGGACAATACAGATTGCAACGATGCGGATGATTCAATAACCACGGCGACCACCACTTGGTACGATGACAGCGATGGAGATGGGCTGGGCGATCCAGGTAATTCGGTTGTGGCTTGCTCGCAACCACCGGGTTACGTGTCCAATGATACGGACAGCGATCCGAGTTTGAACCCCAGCGATTACACAGGAACGGTTCTGTATCCGGGGGATGTTTACTTTTCGTTCGCTGCAGAGGAATTTCAGCTGGTCCAAGAATCCTACATCGGCTTCACCTTTTTAAAGGATGTGGCGGAAGGAACCAAGCTCGTTGTTTCGCCCTCACTGGCGTGGTCGAGTAGCCAATGGAACATCCAAGACAACAGTTCTGCAACTGCAGGGATACAATGGACAGCAATAGAGTGGACAGCGCCTTCTGGAGGTGTCGCGGCCGGTACGGAAGTGATTCTGTTTGACATTCAGCAAGACGTGGTGGGCGGCAATGCATATTGTGACGGTGCGTCGAGCACGATCGTGCGAAACTCAGATAATTCCGCTTTGACTGGAGGTCATGCAGCAGGAGTTTACGTGCATTTGGGTCCGAACAATGACTACTTTACATGGAACACACCCGTGAGTTGGTTGTTCCAGCCAGATGATGCTTGGGATGCAGATGCAACAGGCTCATCGGCAAACGATGGCAAATGCCGGCATTTGCATTGTGTAGGTTATGCGCTTGATAACGCGGGCAATAGCGGTTCAGGTACCATTATAGAAGGCAGCTCTTGGGATTCAAACTTGGATCCAGCGTATAGTTTTGAAGACCCTTTGTTTTACCTCTCTTCTGCATGGAAATACGATGGAGGGGCTTCGTTGAATGCGTTTGCTGCTGGGCCAAACGCGCTTGTGGCTCAAAGCTTGAGTGCGGCCGTTTCTTTCACAGCCGCTGGTGACGCAGTTCCTTCGTACTCTTCAACAAGCACAGCGGATATGAATGATTATTCGGATTATGATCTGATTCCATTTGATCCCAATGGTTGCATCTCATTTGCCTCCTCAGTAACATGGGATAACCTGGTAAATGACCAAGGAATTGTAAATCCTTCGGGGAACTCCTCACTGGACATCACCGTCGACAACGGGGTTTCATTGATTGTGGACGCTGGATCCGAAGTGGCTTGCAATGACATCTTGGTGACCACTGGTGCGTTCCAAAGTTGCGACGGAAATGGAAGAATTGTTGCTGTTTCTGGAGACATTGCTTTGGGCACAGACGCAACGTTTGAGGGGGGGCAAGGCACCCTTAAACTCTCAGCGTTGACGGCACAAACCGTCGATGCGAACAATTATGCGGATCCCACAAGTGCAAACTTCAGGTTGAAGAATTTACAGGTGCTTAACAACAAGCAGGTGACCTTGAAGGGCCATGTTCAAATGAAACCGGCTGGCGTCTTGGAATTCGACTCAGGTGCCCAAACAGACAAGTTGAAAATCGATGATGCCGTTGCATCCAGTCTCATTTTTCAATCTTCAGGTGATGGTACTGCTGCCATTGGACCATGCTCAACCTCTAATTTCGACGATGGAGGAAGCCAAGAATTTACGTTTGAGCGTTACATCCCTGCGGACCCCAATGGGTCGACTTGGGTGAACATAGGTGCATATGTGACAGGGACTACGGTAGGGGATTGGACTTCTGCAAATGCGAATATGTTGATTTTCAAATATGAAGAATCCAACTATGGAACCCTGAGCGCAGGATGGAGTTATTTGTGGGATTCGTCAACCGTTCTGAGCCCGGGTTCGGGATATATGGCGATGCTACCTGCAGGTGAGGATGCCTTGATCAGCGTTACTGGAGCATTTAAAATAGGAGATGTAAATGTGGATTTGACCTTCACAGATGATCCCAATCAAAGTGATTCGGACGTGGATGGTTGGAACCTGGTTTCCAATCCTTACCCTGCTCCAGTGAATCTCGCTCAGGTTCTATCGGTTGCGGGAATCAGCACGTGGTACGTTTATGACAACGTAACGGCTGATGGTTATGTGGCGGGCGGCAGTGATGCGCCTAGCACGCTGGGTGTTGGGCAATCGTTCTGGGTCAAAGTAAACGCGAACACCACACTAGCGTTCACAGAAGCGGACAAAATCACCACCGATAACAATACGTTCGTGCGTGAATTGACGAATGAATACCAAGGTACTGTGGGGGTGCAAATAACCAACGGTGGCTTTTCCAAAGCCCGTGCGTTCGTGAAGTTTCAGGAGGGCACGTCGATGGCTTTAAACGCCGACCACGATGCGCTCATGTTCAATACGACTGGTTCAAACGAACTGCGAGTCTGGATGGAGTCGGAGTCTGGCGAGAAATTGTCGCGGCAGGCTGCTGGCGGATTGAATGAAGTGGCAAGCATGCCGTTGACGGTCACAACGGGTGCAGGCGGAACGCTGGTGTTCACGGAATTTACTCATCCGGAACAACCCGAGAACATCTGTGTCGTAGTAGAAGACTTAGAAACCGGTGAAATGGCTCAGATGGGATTGGATTCTCTCGTTGTAGAGGGTTTGCCTGGAAACACACGTCTTGACGATCGATTCGTGCTCCACTTAAATGGCACCCCCACCATGACTTGGGTAAGCACCGCGTGCGATGGATTGGTCATCGATGTTGAAGGTACAAATTGGGAGGCATGGAATGTGAGTTGGGAAGCGGAAGATGGTTCTCAGTCTGGCGAAGGATTTCCCTCCGACCTCGAAAATGGTGCGTATACTTTTGTATATGATTCTCCTGAAAATAGCTGTATTCAAAACGTTGCAGTCACCATTGAAACAGCATGCTTGGGGGATTTCAACTCTAACGGTGAGCGTGATGTGGTCGATCTTTTGTTCATATTGTCTGGATTGCCGGGGGGGGCTTTAGGTAATGAATTCGCAGTAGAGGCGGACTGTGATTGCGACGGTGCGGTTACGATCAATGATATGCTGACATTTTTGACCGTTTTCGCCACGGATTGCGACTGAATTAGAGCGGCACCGAGTAAAAATAGTTGCTTTTAAGCTGGCAATTCTCATCGCAAAATAATAAATTTGCGTGTTCTCGGTGATTCAGCTGAGAGCACCAAATTGTTTGAATTCATGGAACATTCTACCTACAGAATCATTTCTATTGATTTTTTTCCGCTGCCCACCATTGCTGGGTGTATTGGTTCGTTGAAGAAAAGCCTGGCATTTTTGTTGGCTTTCGCTTGCAGCACGGTTGTTACCGGTCAAGAAACAATTTGGGTTGAAGACTTCGAAAATTTCACAGTTGGTTACGGGTGGGATGGTGACTCAAACAGTGCTGCTGATGAGGTCAAATGGACCATTGATTACCCGAATAATTGTGATTACTTTTCTGTTGTGAATGATGGTGGAGAGAAGGCTTTGGAGGGCAACGATATCGATGGAACGGCCAGTTGGACCTCCGAGACGGTTAGCATGACCGGTTGGGCTTCGCCGTCCTTGGGTGTGACGATGAGCGAAGATGGGTGTGGGGGCAGCGATGGCTATGAAATCTTCGCGCGATACGATGGGGGATCTTTGGTCTCCCTTACCTCAAATTCAGGTGGCTTCGATTCCGATGTCCTTGACATCGACCTCGTAGTTTGTACAACGGTGCAGATTGTGATCGAAATCGAAAACAATAAAAACCAAGAATTCATCCGAATTGAAGGCGTCGAACTGAGTGGTGCATGCCCGAACAACTGGTATGCAGATAACGATGGTGATGGTTACGGTGATTTGAATAATTCTGATTGTTCCGGTTCGCAACCTGATGGATATGTTGCGAATTTTTCTGATTGCGATGATTCGGATTCATCCATCTTCGGCACGGTGTATTATGCGGACGTTGATGGAGATGGATTGGGCGATGAGAATTCGCCTCAGGTAACGTGCGGCAGTCAGCCAGCGGGACACGTGTCCAATAGTTCAGACATTTCTGATTCACATTACGGCACGGTGCTTTCCCCGGGTGATGTTTTCTTCGCATATGGCAATAAGGAAGACAAGGATGCAACGGGATATGTAACGTGCGTCACAATGGTCGACTTGCTTCCAGGCACTCAATTGGTTTTGACCCCAAAACTCGAATGGAACGGCACAGGATGGGAAGGAGATGGAAAAGGAACCATTTTGTGGACTGTTCCGTCTGGTGGTGTGGCCAAGGGTGCGGAGCTGGTATTTACAGATTTAAATAATGACCAAGATACAGGGGGCGTCTTGGTCTCGGCAATAGACAATCCAATCACAATAAATCCAGACAACGAGACGGAATTCACGGGAGGTATTGCATGTGGAACGTATGAGCATTTGGATGATGATAGGGAAGGCTTCATCAAGGAACACATGTGGATATTCCAGCCAGGTACTGACGGCATTGATCACAATCCGAGGCATCTGACCTGCATAGGTGGTGATATAGATAAAGATTCGAATACTGGGGTCGGAACGTTGCTTTATTCCTCTGCTGGAATCGGAAACTTGGATGGAGATTTTTGTTTCCAGTCGGATTTGTTCAAGCACACGAATTGGAGATATTACGGTGAGAAAACGCTGAATTCGATTGTTTTGGATGCTGAAATTCAGAGCTTGTCATCAAAAAAGCTGAATGAAGTGGCCAGTGGATATTTTTCAGATTTATCCAATTATGAATCAGTGAATGGAGGAAATTATGAGGACGAAGTGAACTTTGCTCCCATCGGTACGTTTTGTGCAGACGAAGACTACACTTGGTCAGGCTTAGAAACAGCAAACACAACCTGGGACATTTTACTGGAAGATGAATTTGATCTTGTCGTTGACGTCGCAGAGGGAGTCGAGGCAAACAACATCACAATAGAAAAGGGCAACTTCACGTGCGATGGTGGTTCGCGGATGGTTACAGCTACTGGAAATATCCAAATGGGGGGAGATGGAACTTCGACATTCGAATTGGGAGGTGTTTTAACGATGGCAAGTGATCAGGATCAAGTTATCGATGCGAATAACTACACCGATTCAGGGAATCAACGAGTCAAGACCAAGCGATTGAAGATCAAGAATTCGAAGAATGCAAAAGTGAAAGGTCATGTGACTTTATTGCCGGGAGGAGCATTGGAATTTGATGAGAATTCGGAGGGTGATAAAATTGAAATCGATAGTGAAGTCTCGTCTTCATTGATATTCCGCTCAAGTGACTCAGGTACGGCAGCTATTGGCACATGTGGGGCGAGTAATTTTGGTGCTGGGGTGGACCAGGAATTTACCTTCGAGCGATTTATTCCCGAAGATGAGAATAATTCTTGGGTCAACATTGGAGCTTATGTTACGGGAACGACGGTTGCTGACTGGACCGCAGCAATTAGTGGGATGCTCATATTTGAATACGAAGAGACCAATTACGGATCACTCAGTGCCGGCTGGAGTTATTTGTGGGATTCAACGGTTGAGCTCATGCCTGGAAAGGGTTATATGGCACTTATTCCTGCTGGAGAATCAGGAACGATCAGTGTTACAGGAAAGTTTGAGATGGGAGACGTCAGCATCCCTCTTACTTTCACGGACGATGCGAATCAGAGCAATACGGCTGTTGATGGATGGAACTTGGTCTCCAATCCTTACCCCGCGTCGGTCGATCTCATTGCAGTATTGGCTTCCAATGACCTCGTGGAGGAATACTTTATTTTCGACAATACCGGGGATGGAAGTTATTCTGTGCGAAACGACGGAGGTACAGGAGATGCCCCGGAGGTGTTGGCTGTTGGTCAGTCCTTTTGGGTCAAAGTGGAAGCAGCAACGAGTATTACGTTCAGTGAAGAAGATAAGGTCCTCGATGGTGTTTCAACCTTTATGAGGGAATACGATGAAGACGATGGTGGTTCCGTGGGCTTGACAGCGAGTAATGCGTCTCAGGAATGGGCACGGGCCTTCATTGGGTTCCACGCACAGGCGACTCCGGAATTCGATGATTCTTATGATGCTCTGCACTTCAATGCAGAAAATTTAACTGATTTGAGAATGTGGACGGAATCGAGTGCTGGAGACCACTTGGCCATTCAGACGGTAGGTGCAATCGAAAACACACCTTCCATGCCGTTGCATGTGATGACAGGAAGCGGTGGAGAGGTGACGTTCAAAAATTTTGAAGAGAACGACATGCCAGCTGACGTCTGCGTCGTTCTAGAAGATACAGAGACGGGTGACCAGGCGCAGATGGGATATGATTCATTGGTAGTTGATCTGCCCGCATCGACTTACTTTGCCGATCGATTTGTGCTTCATTTCAATTCAATGCCAACAGCCGAGGTTACAAGCACGACATGCAATGGGTTGGATGTACAAATGTTGGATGGAGACTTTGCGGGATGGAGCTTGGGATGGGCATCAGAAGACGGAGAGTTATCTGGCACGGACATGCCAAATGAGCTGCCTGATGGATCGTACGTCTTCACCTATTCATTGAATGATGCGGGATGTCAGCAAGCCATTTCAGTTGTGGTGGAGAGCGTCTGCTTAGGGGACTTCAACTTCAATGGCGAACGTGATATCACAGACTTGTTGTTCTTGCTGTCGGGCCTGCCAGGCGGACAAACTACAGGTGACTATCTCGAAGCCGCTGATTGCGATTGCGATGGAGCCGTGACGGTCAATGATATGTTGACTTTCCTTACGGTATTCTCGACGAACTGCTCCGAGTAATTCAGAACAACGTGCTCGTTGTCATGGGGTATAACGCTCGACGTTGCCTTCTGACCAAGCCTTGACCACCAACTGCTCTTCCATATCAAGTAAGATGGATTGTCGGCGTTGGTGCACAATCATTTCCTCAACCTCCTGGCGAACAGCCGAGAATGGCGCGACCTGATCCTTCAATGCATGCTCAAGGATGCGGACAAGGTAGATGCGATCATTGGCTTCGAATTCTATGAGTCGGCGATTGGAGAGTTGGGAAGCGGTTCTGTACAAGTTCATGGGAACCTCTCTAATAAAATCGCTCAAATCCCACCAGGTTTCCCCATCCAAGGCATAGATGGCTGCATTGTCCACGCACCATCCTTCAATGCTGATGATTTGTGTAGAATCGAGGTTTGAAAAAGCATCACGCACTTCGTCCACTTGAACCGAGCTGGGAGCGTTGATGAACAGCGCCCGCAGGCCGTAATCTGTCATCACAAAGGACTTTTCATTTTCTTCGTAATACGCGATTGCTTCTTCCTCTGAAACGTCGGTTTCGAGTCGTTCGTTTGCATAGCGTTCCTTATAGGAGTGCAAGACGAGGGCATTGCGGTAAGCGGTCAGTTCAGCTTCAAACCCAAGTTCTTGGTTGACAAGTGCTTTCTCTGCTTGATTGACTAGGATCTGCTCCCGAATCCATTGTTCAATGTACCGTTCTGCGATGGCGACCGAGTCAGCAGGGTCTATACCTGGAGGCACATGCTGAATCACGGCTTCCATCGAGAGGATCTCAACTCCGACACGTGCGGCAGCGGACGTGACAGGAGCTGTGGAATTAGAGCAGCCCACTGAACCAATGGCCATTGCGATACAAATCGTTCCAAAGGCGAGAAGCCAAGGTGCGGATGCCGCTTGCATTTAGTCAGCTAGGGAGTGGAGCAATGCGCGATTGACCTTAGAAGCGGTTGCACTGCGCAAGGAATCAATCCAAGCAGTTTCCAAAAAATCTTGGTACGCCGCAATGACTTGGCCACGTGATTCCGCCAACGTTTTGGGCTCCGGTGATCGCACAGTTTTGACATGGACCAAAACCGTCTCGCCGCCGCCTCCCTCGTACGTCATAAAGGCAGGAGATTTTGTTGGAATGACTCCTGCACGTGCATCTTCAAGAACACGATCAGCCCAAGTGTTGTCTCCCTGGCTAAACACTCCCTCACTCCATGTGATAACATTTCCTTCCTCGGTATTGTAATCACGTTGAAACGTCAAGATGTCCTTTTCTTTTTTGATGGCTTTTTGTGCAGCTTTAACGGCTTTAGATCCGGCGCAGGTGAACAGATCAATGTCCACGCGGGTGTCCCACATGAAGTCCATGGTGTGAGCAGCATGGAAATCTTCCAATCCTGCAGTGTCCTTCACGGCTCTGCTCCAGACCTTTTCATCCGTGAGTTCGAATAGCAATATCCCGTCGTGGTATTCTTCCATCAACAATCGAAAGTCATCGTGTTTCGATTCAAGTCGAACGTCCTCGTAATTAAGGAGCAACTTGTCAGACCATCGAGCAAACTGTTCATCGATGATGCTGTTCACACCGGCTTTGAGGTTGCGGACCTTGACGATATTCAAGTAGTTTACAAAATCCCCCAGAGTTGCGGTTTCATCGGCGATGGTCAAAATGATTTTAGCCTTGTCCTGCGCACGCAATTCGGCAATTGGATGACCTGGATACAGCGCGCTGTCTTGTTTGGCTGTGATGCGCTTAAGTGTTTTCAGCACCGTTGCATTCGCCCTGTAGCCGTATTCTGTTTTGAGGTTTTCGAGGAAAGAAGAGCGGGTCAATTCAGAACGGCTATCGCGGCTCACTTTTTTCTGTAATTCTCGTTTCGACGCTTCAAAAGTCGCCGGTGCTTTGTATTCGAGTCGTTTCACAATGTGCCAACCATAGGAGGTTTGAAAGGGCGCAGAAATTTGCTCGTCACTTGACAGGGCAAATGCAGCATTCTCAAAGGCCTCGACCATTTTGCCTGTTCCAAACCAAGGAAGTTCTCCGCCTTTGCTGGATGTAGAGGCATCTTCAGACATCTTCATCGCTAATTCTTCCCAGGGTATCCCTTGTCCCAGTAGGTCATAAATCTGGCCAATGCGCGTCTCTGACGCTGCCAACACTGCATCGTCTGCTCCGTCTTTGGTACGGATCATGATGTGGGCTGCACGAATTTCTCCGCGGGCGGGCCGTCGATCGGTGACCTCCAAGAAGTGATATCCGTATCGGGTTCGGACAATGGAACTCAATTCACCCACGGGTGTTGTGAAGGCCGCTTCCTCAAAAGGGTAGACCATTTGAAAAGCGGTAAACCAGCCCAGGTCTCCACCGTTGTCGCGCACGCTGGGGTCCTCTGAACCGGCTTTGGATCGAGCGACGGACTCAAAATCTTCGCCATTTCTGACGCGCTTGCGCAGTGCATCCGCTCGCTTCCACGCTTTGAGGGTATCTGCGGCAGTAGCGTCTGCGCTGCACGAGATCAAGATGTGCCGTGCCCGAACTTCCTCTTGCTTGCGGTCAAAGGCTTGTTGGACCAGTTCTTCCAACAGTTCGTTGTTGGTGAGGTAGGGCCGAGCGAGTTGGGTTCGGTATCCGGCTAATTCCTTCTGGAACGTCTCGACCGTATCCATGCCAAGTGATTCAGCGGCTTGAACTTTGAGTTTAAAATTGATGAACAATTCCATGTATTCATCCAATGCTGCTGCAGTGATGGCACTGTCCCGGTTGTTCTTGAGAAAGATGTGCTCGAAGTCCGCGATTGAAATGGATTCATCTCCAACCGTTAACACGGTTTCGGTGGTGGATGCTTCGGTTTGAGCTAAGGAGGTTGGAAGAACTCCAGTCCACACCATCAATACGGCGAGTGCAGCTGCACAGTTATAAAAGTGATTCATATTCTAAAAGAGATTATCGCAAGCTGTAGTTCGGTGCTTCTCGGGTGATGGTCACATCGTGTGGGTGGCTTTCTTTGATGCCTGCTCCGGTCATTCGCACGAATTGGGCATCTTGCAATGCTTTGATGTCTGGAGCACCACAATAGCCCATGCCGGCGCGAAGGCCGCCGACGACCTGGTGCATGACTTCGAGCACGGATCCCCGATAGGGGACACGTCCGCTAATTCCCTCGGGAACCAGTTTTTTCAAATCGTCTTCTGCGTCCTGGAAGTAGCGGTCTTTGGATCCTTTTTGCATGGCTTCCAAGGAACCCATTCCGCGGTAGGTCTTGAAGCGACGTCCTTCATAAATAACGGTTTCTCCTGGGCTCTCCTCGGTTCCTGCGAGCATGGATCCAATCATCACGGTATCGGCGCCACCCGCCAATCCTTTGACGATGTCACCCGTAAACCGAATCCCACCATCGGCAATGACGGGGACGCCTGTGCCTCGCAAGGCTTCAGCGACTTCCATGACTGCGCCGAGTTGTGGAACGCCGACTCCCGCAATGATGCGTGTGGTGCAAATGGAACCGGGACCGATGCCAACTTTGACCGCATCGGCTCCGGCCTTGACCAGGGCTTTAGCGGCATCGGCTGTGGCGATATTGCCACAGACAACATCGATTTCAGGGAAGGCTTTTTTCACTTGTTCCAGGGTCGTCAAAACGCCTTTGCTGTGGCCATGGGCCGTATCGATGATGACGGCATCAACGCCTGATTTGACCAATGCTGCTGTCCGTTCTATGGTGTCATGCGTGACTCCTACAGCTGCAGCGACGCACAGCCGACCCCACTTGTCTTTGCACGACAGAGGGAATTCTGTGAGTTTGATGATGTCGCGGTACGTAATGAGGCCAACGAGTTTTCCTGCGTTGTCTACGACGGGTAACTTTTCGATGCGGTGCTCGCGGAGTAATTGCTCGGCTTTATCAAAATCTGCACCGTCCTGGGTGACGATGAGGTTGGTATCGGTCATAACCTCGGATACCGGTCGATCGTCATTTTTTTCAAACCTCAAGTCCCGGTTGGTGACGATGCCAACCAGCAGGTTTGACGAATCGACCACCGGAATTCCACCAATGCGATGTTCTTTCATGATCGCCAATGCATCGCCCACAGTCGCTTCACGCGCGAGTGTGACCGGATCTTGAATCATGCCGCTTTCGGAACGCTTCACGCGCTTGACTTCTGCTGCTTGCTGCGCGATCGTCATGTTTTTGTGGATGACGCCGATGCCGCCTTGCCGCGCCATAGCAATGGCCATAGCACTGCCTGTGACCGTGTCCATTGCCGCGGAAATAACCGGGGTCTTCAAGGTGATGTTACGCGAAAACTGACTGGAAAGCTGCACGTCACGTGGCAAGACTTCTGAGTAAGCTGGTATCAAGAGAACATCGTCGTAGGTCAAGCCTTCGCCGACGATTTTTGGTTTGTGTGAATGGGTGGCCATGTTGGTCAATTGAATCGGGCCGAAATCCGCAATGCACAGGGCCTTACGAATCACGATTCGGGCAAAATTAATGAATAAAGGGGCTTCTGCAATGCCCTCTTTGCCAACTTATTCTCCGTTGAGTAAATGCACCATTCCTTGCCGATCATAGATTCGGCCTGCTCCGTCCTGAATGGTGATGAAGTAACCGTATGATCCTTCCGGTGCGAAGGCACCATTGTGCATGCCGTTCCAGCCGGCATCGATGTCGTCAGTGGCGAAGAGCACGTCGCCCCATCGGCTTAAGATTTCCATTCTGAAATTGCTGAAATCAGCAAAACTCACAACGGGTTTGAACACTTCATTGATGCCGCCAACCATGAAGGCATTGGGAATCCAAATGACGGGTTCTTGTGTCAGGCAGAGTTCATTCGAAAACGCATAATTGATGCTGCCCGATGGCCCCGAAAGTGCATCCGTTGCTTCCACCAAATAGCAAAAATCCCCTGGACTGTAAAGCAGTCCGCTGACGTCATCTTCCCACGTGTAGACTGCGTTGGGAAGTGTGGTGAGGAGTTCAATGGCATTGCCGAGATTGGACTTGCGGTAAATCCGGTAGCCGGCCGTGGCGCCGGGAAAATCGGCGTATGGTGTCCAGTGCAGCGTGTTTTTGAACAAGGTGAAATCCGATAGCCCTCGAAGCCAAACAGTTTCCGCGGTATTGCTTGTTCCAACGGAGTCGCCGCAGTCATTTTCAACTTGCACGCGATAGGCATAGCTCATGTCGCTGGTCTGGGCCGTGTAATCCATGAATTGAAGGGTCATGCCCCCCACGCCTTCTTGCGTTTCGAAATCTGTAAATTCCATTTCGCTTGAGCGCCTTCGCTGAAGGGTATATGCATGAACATCATTGGAGTTGGGATCGAGGTCTACGAGCACCTCGACGGCGCCGCTATCTGTTACGGATGCCCGCCGCAGAGATGTGAACTCCGGTGCACCCGGGTAACTGAATTCAAGTGTCTCGATGTTCGAAAGGATCTCGATGCCAGAATTCATTTCTGCTATGATGTGGTACTGATAACTCGAGCCAAATTGGGCGTCGGTTTGCATCCAGGTAAAGGTATTTGCGTCTACCACCCCCATTTCCTGCAAGCCCATCCAGTTGCCGCTTCCGGAAGGAGTTTCTTCATTGATCCACACGTGATAGCTGGCCACCTCCGAATCCAAATTGTATGCCCCTGCCCAAGCCAGTTGAGCTGTGTTGGAGCACACACTGGTGCTGGCGTTGAGTAATAGGCTTGATGCGCAGTAAGCACTGGCGGCTCCAGGGTCTGGCTCGCCTCCAATGAAGCAGGAATCAAATGCGGCTACGTTGTAGGATTCGATGTAGGATTGGACGTTTGAGTTGAAGTCCGTGTAACTGGTTGCCAGTGGATCGTATATCGTATCGATGGCCATTTGAAACCCTCCGTTGCATAGATAAATGATGTACCCCGCCAAGTCTTCGGCTTCGCTCGGTTCCCATTCGACGACGGCTTCTTGCAGCAGAAAATCCACTTGAACCGCTGTTATGATGGGAGGGTCGGGGTCGAGTTCATCCGACAGCTGTGATCCGGCCTCGTTGGAAAGGTGCGCGCAATCTTGAATGGCGACCAGTTGGGTGGCACGGAAGGAAAGGTCACCTTCGCATTCTTGCAATTCATACGGCAGGGTCATCATGCCCCCGTTGTCTTCAATCAGCCCTATTTCCTGCCAG
>Ga0209631_10002146_pt1 | contig 24025 bp, 21 predicted proteins | sample COG_08_FD_184752 | JGI IMG/M metagenome (GOLD analysis project Ga0209631, IMG submission 184752) | Pelagic Microbial community sample from North Sea - COGITO 998_met_08 (SPAdes) (version 2) | ecosystem: Environmental > Aquatic > Marine > Neritic zone/Coastal water | place: Helgoland, sampling... | reverse complement strand
TTTACAAGGAAATCCTTGTGGGTTAACAATGATGACAAAACTTTCGTTTGAAAGTTAGGTCCATATTGTGAGAGATTAATTAATGTCATAACTTATTTTTCTGTAAAACTATTTAGTATTTTAAATATATCTTTGATCCAAAAATCTATATTTCGAATCATTTTTCCAATTCCATCTTCGTTATAAAGTCGTAAAAAAGCTTCAGGATTCAAAGTTGGAGGTAAAGAAGATGCAGACTCTTTTAAATATTCTTTATCACTATCATCTATTAGAGGCTTATCTAAATCCATTAGTTTAAAATTAGTTTCTAAACGTTTAATATCTTGAACCACCCTAGCATATACAACGTGTTCCTCTAATTTATCAACAGCAATATTATATATATCATCTAATGTTAATACTTTTTCTTTTAATTCAGGAAACTTTTTAAATATGCCTTTTTCACCTAATCCTTTTATACCTGGGATTTTATCTGAATTATCTCCCATTAATACTTTATATAAGATAAAATTCTCAGCTAAACAACCAAATTTCTCCTCAATTAATTGTTTGGTATAATATGTTTTTTCCATAGGGCGCCAAACAGTAACATTTTCATTTACTAATTGAAGAAAATCCTTATCACTAGATACAATAATTACCTTTGAATCATATGTTTCAGGTAAATGTTTACTATAAAAAGCAATAATATCATCTGCTTCTGCTTTATCTATAGTAACTGTTTTTATTGGTAAGCATTTTAAATAGTGGATTAATCTTACAATCTGATCAACTTTAGAATTATGTTCATCATCTAAATCATCAAATATTTCCCAATTAGTAATACGTGAAGTATGTCTACCGGATTTATATTCGGGAAGGAGGTTTTTTCTATTGTTAGAAGAGCCAACTCCATCAAATACTACATATACTGATGTTGGTTGGATTTGGTTAATTAATGACCCAATAGATCTTATAAAACCACCTAGACCACCAATATGAACACCATCTTGATTAATGATATTCATCATAGCAAAATTTCTAAAAAATAAATTTAACCCATCGATTAATATTACTCGATCATGTTCTTTTGAGGAATCAATATCGTTACCCTCACTTATTTCATTGAGGAGTTTAAGGTAGTCTTTTTGTTTCATAACTTTTTATTTGACGTAAATATACAAAAAGGGGCTGGTAGAACCAACCCCTAATATGTATTTATTCAGGCTCTTGAGCAAAAATACTTGTTGGAGCTTCTGATGATTCTTCTTCAAAAATATCAAAATCACTACCTCCTAATATTCTACTCCATTCTTCAACTTGATCAGATTTATATCCTTTAAGGGCTTTTTCATTATCCTCAATAAAACCATGAGGTGTCATAATAATTCTACCACGAGTTGTAATACCATTAATATGGTTTTTATCAATCTGAAGATTGGTACGTTTGGCAAATTCTACTTGTTTGCCGTCTTTAACCGCTTTGATTTTATTAGTACCAGCATTTGCTATATTACCAAATGTAACTACGAATGTAGCATCATACCACATAGCAAAACCACCTTTATTCATCATTTTTGGCTTACCCATAGGCATTTCTGCTTTAGCAGCCCATACTTTATTAACACAAACTAATGTATTAGTATATGGTGATGACTCTTTACGAGACATTACTACTTTCTGATTAACATTGTTTGAGAATTGGGTAGACATAGCACCTGCATTCCATTCATTGTTATTTTTGTTTGATTTAATAGACATTTCACAAGGGATAGAACCAATTGAATCCCAGAAGAAACACAAATCATAAGGTAAATTACCTTTTTTCTGTTCATCCATCAAATCTAAAATAAACCCAGCTACATCTTCAATTGTATTAAGGTTTTCTCTATCTACATAAATAAAATTACCTTCATAGTTAACAATTTCACCTGTTTCTTCATCTACTACCTCTTCAAATTCTAAACCCATCTGTTTAGCGTGTTCCCAATTCCATTTCATTTCAGTAACAATAAAAACAGGTAATATACCTGCTTTTTGAGCATTAACTGCTGCTTCAATTAAAGCAGTAGTTTTACCTGTATCACTGTGACCTCGAAGAAGAACAATATGCCCAGTTGGAATACCGGGCACACTTGTTACTTCTTGAAAGGCAGGGGAAAGTGGGATCCACTGTTGGGGTTTAAACTTAACACTATTGTTAAGCATTTTCTTTTCCTTAAACTTATTAAGATCAAATCCTTTTTTAAGTTCTTTGGAGACCGCTTCCGTTAGCGAATCGCTTTTCTTTCTTTTTGCCATAATGTATTAATTAATTAAAATGGTAAACCATCATCACTATCATCAAATAATGAATCAAATTTTTCAGCTTTACTTACTTTTGCAGCTGGAGTTTTGATAGTATAATTCTTTTGAGGAGTAGGTGCTTCTACTTCTTTTTCATCATCAATAATATCACCTTCATTTTCATCATCTTCTGGGGATAGCCAATTTTGGAGATGTTCTTTCATGTCATCAAATGAATGACGTTTGAAAATTTCAAGTGGGTTTGGTTGATTTTCTAACCACTCATTTACTACATCAGCACTAGTATCAAGAGGAGTTTCTTTAACTTTAGGCATGATTGATGACTTGTTATAAGAAGTACCTGTTACTTCAGGACCTACAGTAGTGATTGTAATATCACGACCTGAGGAGACATCTGTAAAATCACCTACATCCTCATTGTCTGCTAGATTTAGGAAATCCATATACATTTCCTTACCAAATTGCCATAATTTAACACCCTCGTCTTCTTTTCCACGAACGATAACAGGTGCAAATACACGCATTTTAGCATCTAGTTTTTTAGCCAAACGCCAGTTGTCACTATCACTAGTTTGGCGAAGTTGCTTTGCAAATTCAGCAATGGGGTCTTTCTCACCAAAATTAGTAGGAGAGATCATTACTTTTGGACCGATTCCATAGTAGAAAAATGCTTCTGTAAATGGGTTAGCTTTGTTGAACTTATTAGGTACAACACGGATTGTTTGTTTACCGACCTCTGGTCGCCAAAAAACATTTTTACGCTGCCCTTGTGGGGCGTTTTTTGTCTGAATGCTGTTCAGACGGTTTCTGATTTCATTTAAATCCATAACTTATTATTATTTTTATTATTAAAACGATTAAATATACAAAACGGGGATTAAATATCCAAGCTTAAAGATCAATTATTTTATGAACTTTAGTATTAAGTTGTTTGATTTCATTTCCTTGGGTAAGGAGGATACAATTACGATAATGTTGCCAATCAACCCTAAATTTAGTATCGACAATACCACCATTAAGGGACTTAATTAGAGTATTAAGTGCGTTAATTGTATAAAGAGTATTAGTATCTTTTTTACGATGAACTAGGATCGTGTTTGTGGGGATACCACTAACATTTCCTTGTTCAACATTGTATGTAATAACATATTCTCCTGTACTCTTAATAAAAAGTACAAACATTTTATTATACATTATATCATATGATTTAGACACATTTTCTACCATAGAGTCTATATCTACTTCATTTACGAAAGTACAAAATAATTTATTATTCACGTCAACTGTATTTATGTTCTGGTCGAAATCATATCGACTAGTATACATATGGGGTGTTGATGTTAAAGTTGTGTTAGAAGTTGTATGTTGTTCCATAACCTGTTTTTGTTTGTAGTTTTTTATTTTTAAATATTTTATTTATCTCTTGTTCTAAATTTTCACTCTCATCTATATCGAATAAAAAACTATCATAAGTATATAATACTATTTTAGACTTTTTACCTCTTAGTAATTTATTTATTTCTATCAATATACAAACGTTAGTTGCCGTTTCCAAGTTTTGAAGAACATAATTAAACAACTTTTGAGGGTTCATGTTATCTAATTTTGATTTCTCAAGCCAATACCCAGAGCGTAAAACTTCAACGTAACCATCCTCGTTAAATTTCCTCCAATTATCATCTATATATCTCTTTACTTTTTGGAAAAATTCAAGGTGTTCGTATTCCTTAAATATTCCTCCGTATAGTTGTTTAAATGTTAATTCCTTTGCTTTCTTGTAATCAACCCCATACATATCGGCAAATGCTTGGTGCACATCATCTACACCAAACTCATAATCTACCAAATGTGCTGCTAAATTAGGATGATAAGCACTAATGTCTATTTCTACAAATTTATCGTTTTGTGGCACAAAACTTTCCCTCGCACCCGAATCTTTATTTAGGGCTGCAAAATTAATGCCATTGTAAGAATTACTTGGTCGCTTAGTAGTTGTAAATAAATTGAAATTTGTGTAAATTTTATCATCTGAAATTGAGTATATTGGGTTGTTGGGTTTAAAATGTTGGTCAAATATTTCTTTGTTTATGTGTATGCCGTTTTTCTCAATCCCAAAAAATGCTAGTGTGGTATACTCATTGTAGAATCTAAAATACGGTGGCAATTCTTTCTCAAATACGGGACTTATGGTCTCATATATTTTCTCACACACCTCATAATGTTTTACTATTGGTATTATTTTGTTTATATCCTTTTTATTAGGATATTTTTGGTATAACACGTTGTGGGCTTGTGTTTGTTCTTGTATATACGGAGGAATTAATATGGAGCTGTCGAGCAAGGCTTTGATTTGAAAATAAAACAATGCTGATTTTTTATCACGTATCCATAATTTATCTACTTGTGTTAATAATTCGTTTACTAGCGTTTTACTTACACCTAAACACTCGCTATGCGTAATGCATAACATAAAACCTTTATTTTCTATAGACGGTTTAAAATAAACTAGGGAAACATCATTTAGAGCAGGATGAACATCTTTATGAAATGGGATTATTTCAATGAATGCTTCTTTATACTGCCTATTTATTAAATAATTTATTTGTTCTTCAGTCTCTATTAACCAATACATTTATAACCATTTTACTTGTAGTACTTAATATAATTATGTTTTAAGTAATCTCCAAGTTTAGGTAATTTTTTTCTAAAAGTAGTTAATTTTACTATGTTTTCGTTTGTTGTTGCTACCTTATTTTTATCTCCACTTATATTCCAAGGTAAAGTAAAAGGTATGTACATTGCAAACATTATTGATGGGTTTTTGTTAATAATTAAATCATATTGTTCTTTATCTATTTCAATATAAATTATATTATTAGCCCTTTTAACAAAATATCTTCTAAATTCACCTATAGTATAATCTTCATCTGTTGGGTAAGTTGGATTATAATATGGATTTTGAATTGATGTAGGGACAGAAGTTAAAGCTACATAGTCAGAATAAATATTTTGTGTTTCTTGGAATTCAGGTAGGATAGTAGGGTCAATATCATTTGATTTAAATGCGGCTACTATCTGTTTTGTTTGGGGTATAGAATTTAACTTAACATTAGGGATTTCAACTATTTCTTGAGGTTGGCCTGATTGTGGTGATTTACCTGTATAGTATTTTCCTGTTGATATTTTGTAGTAAAATCCTTTGTATGGGGTACCATCCAGATATTGATACTCTGTACCATCTGTTTGGAGATTTGTTTTTATTTGAGATAAAGGATAATAAGCCATAATTCTTAGGTGTTAGATACTGCTAAATTTAAATAAAGTTTATGGATTTTAGGAGTTGGTAGCATATCTGATTTACCTGTGTCACTAGAATTATGTGTATACCATCCAGGAGTTGATCTGTCCCATGATGTTGTTCCTTTTTTAGGGAATAAACGATTCCAATTTTCTTGGTTAAAAATAAATTTAGGGATACTACTATGTTCGGATTGGAGTTTTATAAAAAGAGCTAAAAGAGTGTTATATTGAGCATCAGTTATTTCTTGACCATATTCATAACCTTTATATGGGGATGGTTTTCCATCAAATCCAACTAATTTTACCATAGGTGATTGGTTGGGTTGTTTTAATGTACCATCTGCATTTGTATTTTTACTACTTTTGTAACCAATGTTTTGAAGACTTATACCAATAGAAGGTGGATTTGCATTACCAGCATGAAAAGCTCTATATTTATTATTCATAATTTGTTCATTATGACCAGCACCATCTATAATGTAATGATAAGATAATCCTCTTTTATCACCTCCTGCTGTTGTTTGGTCTCTATTGTTAAGGAATTGGATTGTTTGTAAACCCTTATCAGTAAGTTGCCATCCAGCACTATAGTGGAGGAATATTTGGCTTTTTTCAAATTCTTTTGCTTGGTATGCTGTTGGTTTTAATGGGAATCCACTTGTGATTGTTACATTAGTATCCCCATAATCTTGGGTAGCCCCCTTTGAACTATTATCGTAATTAGCATTATTATTATTGTTTCGTTTTCTACCCTCTACATATTTTGGTTTTGTATCTGATTTGGGTGAGAATGGGTTTTTAGGGACTGCTATTGATTCTATTTTAGTTTGCCATTTATTTCCCACAATTGAATTTTCAACTCCACTAATTAAAAATTCTAAGGAATTTGGATAATTTGATGGGAGAAACGAAGTATCAGTTGCAAATTTTTGATATACCTTCATCCCAGATAACCCATCCATTGTTAATGAAAGGTTAAAAGGTAAAAATCCTGTACTTGCTGTAGCATATTTTTTTAAAGGGTCTACTTTTTCTTCTTTTTCTTCTTTTTCTTTTAGATTTTGATTTTGTGTCTTTTTTGATTGATCAAATTCAATTAAAGTTTGAATACATGTTTTAAAAGGAGTAATAATTTCTGGGTTGTATTTAGGAAATTCTTTACTAGTATATAAATATCCAGTTTCAGAAAGGAAACTTGTAAAGTTTTTTAAAGTTTCATCGTAATCTGTTTCTAATGCATCTTCTGATGCTTTATCTGCTTCTTCATTTGATATTCCTGGGGATGTTATAATAGGTTTGATTCTATCTTTATATCCACTATTCATTCCTGAAACTCCAGTTGCGTCTACCCCTGTAATTTGGCCATTACTATTAGCTCCTATAGTAATCATAGTAGCTAAATTAGGTGTAATCGAAGTTTCAAAAGAAAAATCACTTACAAAACCTGCGGTTGAATTTCCATCTGTTTGGGGGTAATAACCATAAATATTAAAATATGTTAATTCTGTAGATTTAGGAGGATTATATAATTTTGAATCTTTTAAAAAGGTATCTCTATCGGGTAGTTGATTTTCATCTATAAATCTTAAAGAGTTTGTTTCTTCAGAAAATGTAGGTTCTAATTTACTATAATTACCTGTTGTATCATTCCACCCATTACATAAATATTTTAAAAAATCAATTAATGCTACTTTACCCTTTATACTATTTTTATCTAATGCTTCTAGTACAAAATTTACATTAAAATAAATATTCATTATTTTTCCATATTTATTTTTTCCTTTTTCTATTATAAAATTCTCTCCACTAACATCATCATCACCACCTAAATAATATAATTTTTGCCCCCCCTCAAATTCTTGGATGTATGCTACTTGGCATATTGCGTTATCGGTTGGAACTTGTCTTCCAGCTAATGCTATTATATTAGTTTCAAGATTAGTATCAATAAGAAATAGGGGTGCTGTTTTAACTTGAGGCACAACATTAATTTGGATCCAATCTAAAAGATTTTTAAATCTTACAAAATAATGAGGTGGCATATCATTAGAATATTTTTGTCTTAACCAAGAAGATTCACCTCCTGTTGTTTGTAGATTTGATAATCCGCTAACAGTAGGAACAATTGTAGAGAATTTCTCTATTTGTTCGTAAACCCATCTTCCTAAAGAAGTAGAATCCTTATTAGCATATACAGAGGAGGTTCCAGATTCATTTACTTCTTTTTGTTTTTCTTCATATTCAGGTGTACCTTCTGTTTCTTCTGCTATTACTTGACCTGCATCCCCTGCTACCTCTCCATATATTTGTGCTTCTATCTGTTTTTGGTATGCAGGTAAAGTGTTATTGTCTTGAGCTTGGATATTTTGTGCTCGAGGATCTGTTAAGGGGAGTATTGATAGATTACCTTGTTCATCTGGTGCTGCGTATTGACTATTTGAGATTTTAAAATCTTTTACTGCTTCACGTGCTTCTTCTATTTGTTTTATGGCTGAATTTAAACCTGTTTTATATTTATCAGGTAAAAGAAGGTTTGTTCTTAAAGATTCAACAACATCACCCATACTTCTTAGAATAAGGGTAACATTATATGAACCATCTTTATTAAAAGTCCAATTAAAATTAACTACTTTACCAAGAAGGGCATCATAATTACCATTTGATGATAATCTTTTACCTTCTATTTGTGAGTAGTATTCTTGGTATTCTATTTTTTTACCAATGCCTAAAAAACTATTCATTAAGCTATATGGGTTGTTTTCTACATATTCACCTTCATTATTAAAATAAGAACTATGGCCCCATTCTAATAACATTGTAAAACCTAAACGGAGATATAAAGTATCAATAATATCAAATTGAACTCTATTATGACATTTAATTTGTATAGTAGATGTTTTAAGAGAACCTCTTGTTTCTGTTTTAGTAGACATTGCTGTAATACCAGGCATTGGAGATAACCCCATTTCAGTTCCTCCTATACCATAAGCAAAATTACCATGAATTCCTAATTTTTTACTTTTTATTCCTGAACGTTGGAGGTGGTAATTTTTATCTGTAACCCCAAATTTTGAGGTTCCATTGAAAAGAACATATTCTTTAGCTAATGAAGATCCTAAAAGACCTAATTCTCTAGAGTCAACTTCAACATTTACAGAAGAACCTAAACGAACCCATCCTGTTTGAGAATTTAAAAAAGATAAAGTTTCATTATCTCTATTTTTTTCACCATATATTTTTTGACGGGTTTTAACCTGTTCAATTATTTCACTTGGAAAACCTTCTCCTATTATATTACCCATATTAAGAGTTTATTATTTGAAATTGATCTATTATTGATTGTTGGTTAGAGGGTATTCTAATTTGAATACCTTCAGGTATTACTAATGAATTTTGGGGGATTGAAGGGTTTGCTATTGATATAATCCACCATAATGAACTATCTTGATAGTATTGTTGTGCTAATATATCAAATCTGTCTCCCCTAGATGTATAAACATATATGTCATTATTAGATAAAGGAACCTCTGGGTAACGAGTTGTTACATACGTTACTTTTTTCTTGGTTCTAATTCTTGGTATTTGTTGATATCTATTCATTATTCTTGTGTTGCTGCTGCTGCTGCTTCTGCTTCTGCTTTTTTTCGAGCTTCATTTCTTTGGAAATCTGATAGTGCGCCTGAAGTGTCCGGATGATTATAGTTAGAATTATCATCACTACTACCATTAGCTAATGCTATAAATTTTTCATTCCCATATTTATTAGTATCTGTTAAAAGAGCATCCGATGCAGCATCAGACATCCCATCTGTTATTTTCATTTTTCGAGGTTTAAAATTATGGATTGGAGTAAATGCTGCTGTTACTTCTATTCTATGAGGCATTTCTTTTACAGTTCCATCAAAATCTCCATCATCATTTATTCCTATTTCCCATGGAGTGTCATCAGGGATAGAGTAATCTAATGTAGTAAAAAACCCAGGTTGTTCATATATATAACCTCCAATAGTTAACTGTGTTAAATTACCTCTCATATATCCATTAGGACTATAATCTGGGGCCATTGTTGATGCTAAGTAATTTAATTTTTTATACATAGGGATAAGCTCATCTTTTGATTGAGCTACTACCGTCCAAGATAATGAAATTGCTCTTGAAAACCCACCATAAGTATAAAAATTTTCACCTCTTCCTAAATATTGGGTTGGATTCCAATCACTTGAATATGAATCACTTATACCACTTAATAATGCTCTAAAGTGCATAAATGTTTTAAACGATGGGTCATTGTTATCTATAGTTGCTATTCTAAATTTAACTAAATCATTTTTTATGTTATTATTTGTAACATATTCACTTCTATATATTGGAAGTGCATTTATTCTATCTGTTGGTCCTACCTCCTTACCACCATTTCTTTTTCCTTTAGTGTAACTAGAAATATTACCTTTTCTACCTGGGGATAATTGGTTTACTCTTCCAGATCCAAAACCACCATCTATTGTTTTTCCCCTACCTTCATTATATGAAGGGGCTAAAGACATAATCGATGATGATGGATTTTGTCTTAAAGATTTTCTAAAATCTATTTGGGTTGCAGGAGTAAATACATTTGGAGAATTTTTGTATTGTATATCGGAAATACCTATTATTTGTTTTTGATCTAAAGTATTAGCTCCATTATTATATATTAAAGGAGTTTGATCAGGCCATGTATTGCCTGGGGTTATGTTAGGATCATAAACGTTAAAATAATATGTTCCTTCTCGTTTCCCATCTTCAGTAAACCTATTATTAATCGGGTTAGAAGTTAAATTTCCATATATTCCAGAAACAGATCCTGAGAATATATATGATTTATTATCCTCATTTGTTCTTGACGAATCAAAACTACCTGATGATCCTGTAAAATATGGTGTTTTAAACCATTTATTTTGTTTACCTGTTCTTTGTTCAGGTGAAGCATATCTAATATTTGTTTTACCTATACCTAAATCAGCTCCAGGACCTCCACCATATGATAAAACATTAGTACCATTTAATGAATTTAATGTAATTCCATCTAATATACTAACACTACCATAATCAATTGATTCTTTTAACCTCCATAATCTATTTTCAGATAATTCTTGATCCGTTTTAACTTTAACCCCATATAAATTATCATTATTGGAATAGGCTCCGGTTCCTGCAAATGGATTTACACCTTGTTTTTTAGTATGAATACCTAAAGCATTAACCCCTGCTTGGGTTATAGTGTTTAGAGGATTATAAACACGATCATTTAATACACCACTTGTTTGTGTGCGTACTGCTGTTCTAGATAATAATTGTTGTTTTGCTGTAAAAAATAACCCATTAGGAGATTTTAAATCGAAAAACATTTTTGTTAATCTACTTACATCAGTAAGTGAGTCAGATACAGCATTTGCTCCTCCTCTAAGGATAAAATCTTCTTGAGAAAATAAATTACTAGCAGAATCTGGGATTGGTTTTTGGATATAGGGTTGGCCACTATCCCCTCCTCCGAGGGTATCCTTCCCATATCTTAGGGATTTAAGATCTGTCTTTAAATCTATTAAAGGCATTATCTAGGTGGATTATCTAAATACTTTGATGGTGTTTTTCCATCTAAATCTAGTTGTGAAATTGCTAAATTTTGTTCAAATTTTGAATTTAAATTCATTTGTTCAGGGTTTTTACCATCTAAATCTAATTGTGATTTTTGAAATATTTTAGTAGCTTGGCTACTTAAATCCATTTTTGTAGGAGTCCCACCATCAACATCTGTTAATGTTGATCCTTGTTTTTCTAATTTGTTTAAAAGTCCCATAATTGTATTTTATTATAAATATTAATTTTATTGCATTTTGTAATTAGATACAGACATTGCTGTTCCTACTTTTGTACCATCTAAATAAACATTTCCTCCTTCAGTAACTGCTTGGATTAATTGTTTTAAAAGAGTATTAGTTTCATTTGCTTGTTTTATAACTGGGGAATTATCTGATAATGGAATAACGGCTTCAGGTCCTGCTTCACCTACAAGGGCATTAGTTGGGCCTGTTACTATACCTCCCTCAGCCATTTCTGTACGATCTTTAATTGACCAGTCGTCTCCAAAAGCATCACCACTAACCCCATAATTGGTTTGTGCTGATGCTTCGGCTGTTTGGATTTGTGCTTTAATAGCACTATCTCCAAACTCAGCCCCAAATAACCACCCAATTCCCGAAATTAGGTCTTGAACTGCAGCCACCCCCACTAATACGGTTTGTATCATAGGGTCTAAAAATTTCATAATACTTCCTACTAAACTAAAAACATTAGCTATTATATCTATTATAGGCATTATAGCATTTCCTACAATTACAAATACTTCTTTTAATTTTTCAACAGTGGCATTAAATTTATCTTGTGCTCCTACTTGATTATTTAATTGATCAACCCCTTCTTCTTGAAGGATTCTCATTGCTTCTGCTTCCCCAACCTGTGCCTTCAAAGTATTAAACTTTTTAGTTGCTTCAGCAGCATCTTCGGCTGATAATCCTGTTAATTGGTCTTGGAGTAAGAGTGTTTCTGCTAGATCTTCTCTACTCATACCTACAGATTTAGCTAATGCTTCCTGTTGTATTCTATTCATTTTGCTGAACTCAGCGGAATCCCCTACTTGGTTTGCTATTTCTTTAGCCACAGTAGCTAAGTCTCCATTCAATGCTGCCGTTCTTGCTTTTTCTAAATTTAGTTCTTTACCTGTTAGCAGTTCCGCTTCCATTTCTGCACTAATAGATGATTCAAAATCAAGTAAACTACCAGCAATATTCTCTACTTTACTTAATTCCATACCTAAAGATTTAGCAGTTGCAACTGACTTAGCTATTAATCCTGGGTTTTTACCTAGTGATAATGTAGTAGCAGCTGATATTTTATTAATGTCTTTTAGTAATTTTTGTTCATTAAGTTTAACACCATTTTGTATTGCTGAAACTTTTGCTTGTGCTAAAAATTGACCTGTAATTTCTTCTGTTGATTTAGTAGTACCTAATTGAAGTCTAGCTATACCTTGAAGTTCTTCGTTAGTAAACCCTGACATTTCTCTAAGTTTAGTAAATGAAATAGCCATTTCATTTGATAACGTAGAATTAGTTCCTAATGAACTATTAATTGCTGAGAATGTTTCTCGTATACCCTTTGTATTAACAAATATATTACCTGAAGAGGTAGCTATTTGAGTGAATGACTTTTGCATTTTTAATGACTCTTTATAAGTCATCCCAAATGATTTAGCCATTTTAGAAGCTTCGGCGTCTATTCCTTTCATTGCATCTACAAGTTCTTTAAGTAGATATAAAGGTCCTAAGGATTTCATTAACGATTTTCCTAAGCTTTTAATACCTTTCATCAACCCGGATATGCCTGTTCCTGCTCCTTTGCTAATAACAGACATATCTTTTTCACCTATGCCTATTTTTTTACCTTTTGCACTTGCTGCTGTTCCTTTTAGTAATTTACCATTTTTATCTAAAAGTTTATCCTCTAAGCCTAATCTTTTTATTACTTCTTCATTTAACCCTTTACCTGTTTTTAATGATTCTTTATCTAATTCTCTTTGTTTTAATTTAGCTTGATATTCTTTATCAAGGTTTGCTTCTATAACATTATCTGTGTCTGCTTCTTTAGCAGCATTCGCAGCATCAGTAAATGCACTTGTAAATTTATTTAACCCAGGTATAGCATTTGATATTTCTTCTAACCCACCGAATAATTTAGTACCTGCTTTACTTGTAATTTCATTTTGAAAATCAATTACTTTATCTAAGGAGTCTAAATATTCTTTTTCTTGAGCTACTCGACCTTGAATTTCTTTTAATTGGTCTCCTTCAAGTGTTCCAGAAGCTATAGCTTGTTTTAGTCTTTTAAATTCTAACTCTGCTAATATTTTTTTATCTTTTATTTCTTTTTTAGATAAAATTGCTTGACCACTAAGAACTGAAGTGAAATCTTCGGATATTCCTATTAATGATTTAAAAGATTTTTTAGAAACCGATAAAGCATAGTTAGATTTTTGAAGTTCTTGGATGCTATCTCCTAAAGATTTACCAAAGTAATCAATATCACTATTAACAGCATTAAGTTCTCTTCTTAAACTTTTAAGTTCTTTAGTAGCTTCTTCAACTTGACCGGTCCCAAATGCTTCGAAATCTACTTGTCCTAACTCTTTTTTAAGGAGACGAATCTGTTCGTTGATTTCTTTTATATTATTTAAGTTAGATTTAGCCATTTAATATTTTGTTATAAATATTACTATTTATAACTTGTTTTACCTTTATATGGCTTTGATGCTGCATTAAAGTTCGCTTTATTTACAGTACCATCAGGAGATACTAAAGATGTATTTCCCTTCTTTTGGGATTTAGTATTTTCATATTGTTTTTTTTCATTATCGTAATATTCATTCATTTCGTAAAGAGTGAATTTACGTAACCATATAGGCATATTATATATAGTATGCCAATCATATCCACCTTTACTATGGAATACTATACTATGGATAGATTGAAATAAATATTTTCGAAACTCAGGTGAGTTATCAGGCGTCAGGCCAAAAAAAGTTTAGTCCTATAGGGACTGTGACCTCCTCTCCACTATCAAGTACTACCGATAGATCTACATCTGGTTGGATATTTCTAATATGTTCTCGGAATGATCTAGCGTCACGTGCTAAGAAATAATTATCAACAAATTCTCTAATTGTTTTTGTTTCTTCATCCCCATCAACTGAAACAATCATATGTTTTAATCTAGTAGTTAATTCTGATGATGAGTTTGGGGATATTTTTTTAAGACCTGCTAATTCTCTATCTATTTTTTTATCATCATGGCCGTTTAATAATTTAAACTCTAAAACGGTACCTGTATGTTCTAGTTTATAAGTAAATCTATTATTTGTATTTTCAAAGAAATTTAAATCTATTTTTTTATGTTCTAATTGAGTTAAATCAATATTTTCTTCTTTTCCTGCAATTGTTACTTTGTAATCTTTACCATATCCTAAAATACGAGCAGCAACAAATAAAGCATTTTTATCACCTACAAATAAATCATCTATTTTAATGTCTTTATTTACAATTAAAGATTGTAACAATTTATCTAATACTGTTCCTTTTTGAATATAAGATTGATTTGTTAAAATATCTTCTTCTTTAGCAGTCATGTATTTTAATTCAATTTTACCACTAGATAATGGGTTATCTTTGGAATACAATAAACCTTTTGATGGTAGTTCTACCTCTTCGGTGGGGAATTTAAATTCACTCATAATTTTTATTTATTAATAACTTTGTTTTGTTAATACATATCAACATAAAAAAAGAGCTTGACATAGCCAAGCTCTCCTTTAAAATATTTGTATTTCTTATTAGAAGTTCAATACACAATAATCTGGTTGTACTTCCATAGCAATGTTAACTGCTGTTCCGTCATCATCCCAGTTATAATCACCCCAGTTAATTGAAGTAATCATTGCACCTTTAATAATCCATTCGGATACGATATCACCTACAGGTCCTAATACGTTAAATGTTAAATCTTTCTTATAGAAATCAGAATAACCATCACGACCAGTTACTGATTCATGGTGTAAACGAAGCCATTCGATAGTAGCTTGAGCACCTGAAGGAGTAATTGGGTCAAATAATGTAAATGAAATTGGTCCCCAAGTAGTTTTGCCTTTTACAAAACGTTGAACGTTAATGTGATTTAAAGCTACACTTGATTGTGCTACGTTAACACCACCTACCCCTTTAACTTCATATGAGGGAATACCATCAATATACATGATGAAGCGATTGGATTGTTTTGGTTCAAACGCTGTGAAAAATATTTCGTTGGGATCTAATACTGCCATTTTATTTTTTATTTATTGCTTTATTATAAATATTTACTTTTTAAATTTTTACGCTGGGAAAGTTGCTCCAGTTGGTAAAATGTTGAAATCTAGGTAAATAAATTCTGCAGTTTTAGTAGGTTGGATGTAGATTTGACCAATCATTTGGTTTCTATCAATAACATCTGGTGTGTTATTTGAATCATCCATAATTACTTTAAATGCATATAAACCTTGTCTTTGTTGAACTGATTCTAAGTAAGGATTTACTTGACTTAAAAATGCATTTCTAGTAGCAATAGTATTTTGTTCAAATACTAAATTTTGTCCTACTTGAGAAATATATGATTTAAGTTGAATCAATAATCTACGAACATTTACTCTATCTAAAGCACTTGCTCTAGTTTGTAGTGTTTTTTGTCCATATACTACTGTTCCTGTTCCTGGGAATGTTGCAATTGGATTAACTTTAGCTGAGTATAAAGTATCTCTATTAGCTTGTGTTAATTTTTGCTCAGCTCTAATAACTTGACCTAAACCACCTCTGTTTATACCTGCTGGTGCAAACCATGGTTCTGATACTGTATCGTTATAAGCAAACACACCTGCCATTACGGTAGATGCTGGTACCCAAACGTTTTTACCCGTGTCAGGATCAATTATCATTACCCATGGCCAATATGAAGCAGCATACGAAGTATTACGTGATGATGCTTGAGAAGTTGCGTCAGCAACTAATTTACCATATTTAACTAAATCTAATACTAATAAATTATCTCCTCTACCTTGAGTATTATTAATTAACTGAGTACATTGAGCTGTATAATCAGCATCATATAAACCAGGAGTCATTAATATATTGTATTGGTATTCATCTTGGTTAGCTAATAAGCTAATCATGTTAGTATAGTTACCACCTTCTAAACCTTGTGTATTTGCTGAATTTATAGCATCATAAAAATTAACAGCAGGACTTGCAACTGGACCTACCGTATTATCACCTACAGCACCTGTAAATGAACCACCTTGTGCTAATGGAAGATAAGTTGCAAAAGCTGGTTTTGCGATTCCATTGTTATCAAAATAATTTGGAGTTGGTTGATTTACTGCTGAAACTGTTACGTATCTTGATCTATTAAAATATTCACCTGTTACTGCAATTTGATTAGTTACTGAGTTGTAACTTTCAACTTGGTTACCAATTACTTTAGTGATAAAATTATCAGCCATTGGGTCTAATGATAAACCTGTCCAAGTTTCTAATACAATCTGATCGTTTGTATTATCATTACCTTGTCTAATAAGTAAATCAAAAGTACCATTTGCTGTAGATGGATTTGAAATTGCAAATCTAATATTATCTGAACTACCTGAAGCCAATGAACCTGAAGCATCTAATGAACTTGAGCTATTCATTATAACACCTTCAGAAATTGTTTTTAAGGTAAATGAAATATTATTCACAATATCACCTGCATCTAAAAGAATGGTTGCTGCTGATGAAGCGACTCCTAAATCTAAAGCAGCAATTGTTAATGTATCTCCTACAACATATCCTGTACCTGCAGTTGTTACTGTAATACTTGTAATAGTATTGCCCGAACATACTACTGTTGCTTGTGCTCCAGTACCTGTACCTCCAGTCAAATCTACTGCTGTATAAGTTGCATCATCACAATCTGTTGGGTTTACTGTAATTGAAGTTAATAAAGCATCAGATGCTGTATCTAATACTCCACTTTCGTTACTATTTTGAATAGCTGTTGAAGTTGCTGAAGTATATGAACCTGAGACTGTACGTGCAACTAATAGTGATTCCCCACCATTTAGGAAATAATTATAAGCTGCAATAGAAGTAAAGTAAGTATAAGTATCACTACCACTTTCTAAAACCGCACCAAATCTGTTTACGTAGCTGCTGTATGATGTAACAACTGTTGGAACTTCGACTGGGCCTTTTACTGTAGGACCAATAATAGCAGCCCCAACTGTGATAGGGCCTTGAGTGATAAATGATTGATCATTTTCTCTTGCTAATACTCCAGGAGATATTAATGTTTCTGCCATTTTGTGTAGAATTTATGTTTTGTTATAAATATGTTAAAAAAGTTCAAAATCTATTTTTTTACGAACTCACCTGTTTCAATGTTAACGTTTCCGTCCCCATATTTTTTCTGTAACATAATTCCTAATTCTTCTGAGGATTTATTAATTTGTTGTAACTGTTCTGTTAGTTTGTCTTTTTGGAGTTCTAAAGTTTGAATATCAAACTCTATTATTCCAAATTTATTAACTAATTCATTTCGTGAATTATCTAAATTTTTAATTTCTAGTAATTCTTCGGGTGTAAGAAACTGGTTGTCCATGATAAATATATTTTATTTTTTTAAAGGTTAAGTATTTTATTAATTGATTCGATTACTTTTGTAGGTTTTATTGTTTTAGTACATTCAAACTGCCTTGTTGTATCTTTATGGTCAGGGCACCACTCCCAATCACCTGGATTTAGCCATTCTCTGTTAAAACATCCAGTACAAACATTTTCATCGTAATTAAATACGCGCTCACAACTTAAAAACTCACTATATGGTAAACTAAATCCTGAGATTAGTATTGTAGGTGTACCTACAGCCCATGATAACCAACTTAAACCACTTCCTAATCCTATAAATCCAGAAGCATATTTTAAATCTACCATTCTATCTTCAATAGGATAATCTCCAGTTTTATCAATTACTCCAGTTAATGTTCCTCCTAATTTAGAATCATGCCATTCATCACCTAAACGTTCATGGGTAATCATTACTACCTTGTATCCTTGTTCTTTTAAGTAATTAATTACAGTTTGCCACCCTCCTGGATGGTTCCAGTATTTAGCGTGTGCCGAAGCATGTGGTGCTATACAAACATATTTTCCATCGATTTGTTGTCCTTTATTAGGTATTACAACTCGAGGTTTAATTTCATTATAATCTAAACCTAAAATGGAAGTTGATGATTGTCCTAAAGGATGTTTTTTAAATTCAATTGGAATTCTATTTTCATTAACTGTTCTATCTTCATTATAATGCCAACCTATACTGTACATAGCATATATATCATCGGCTTTAGTACCTGGAGTAATAAATTCGATTTCTGGGTATTCTGATTCAAACCATTCGTTATGGAATGTAGAACATATTACTTTACAATTATGTTTTTTTCTAAATTCATCTACATAAGGGAACCAAGCTAATGTGTCTCCTAATGCTGAGGAATCTAGATGGATATAAACTCGTTTATCGGTAGAATCATACAAATATTCAAAATCTATTTCATTTGTTTCTTTATTAATAACTTCTATCTTCCATTTAATGAAGTATTCAATATTGGCTCGAGTCCACATATTGTTATTAATATCACACGTGTATCTAACTTTACCTGTTTTATGGTCAATAAAATTAACTATATATTTTGCTTCATTAGGACCTAATACTTCTACAAATGCTCCTTTTACAAAATTACATTTAAAAGTATTGGTTCCTTTTTTAAAGGGTAAATTTAATTGTTTTAAATTATTGTATTCTTGAATTAATACTTCTTTCATATGATATTTTTAAATAATTCTACTAAATCTCTTGAACGATTTAACCACGATAACTTATTGGCCGTATCTAATGCACGTAAACGATATTCTGGGTATTCTTCAATAATTGTATCTAATCCTCTTAACATTTCTCCTAGATGGCGTGGTGCTCTCCATAACCCATGAAAATCAGTTTCCATCTCAATCCATCCTAAAATAGGCAAACCACAAGCTGCTGCCTCTACTAATGTAAGATTAGGATGTCCAGCTTCCAAATCTGAGGGATGGAGAAATATAGTATGTGATGTATATAAATCTCTAAGTTCTTTATTAGATGGTTCCCAAACAACATTTAATTTATCATATCCATAAGCCCAAGGGTTGTCATTAAACCAATTTTCATTATTTTTGGGACCTGCTATTGTGATTGGTAAATTACGAGACATTGCTGTTTGAATACCAAGTGTAAATCCTTTTCTATCGTGAGCACCATAACCACCTAAACCATTATTTGCTAACATTAATAATTTATGGTCTGTTGGGTATGTGTTATTAGGATAAAAATCATTAGTATTTACACCATGTGAAAAATACATCACTTTATCCGTTTCAAAATAGTCAACTAAATAACGAGCAGGAACTAATGACAATACTGAGCGTTCCATTGCTTCTAAATTTTGTTTATATACATCAGAATCTCTACCATAATGGTAGGCATGATGGTCATGATGTTGAAATATATAAGGTACACCTCTATCAGCTAATTCTAATGCTAAATTAGCTACGTGTACCATTACTATATCATAATCTCCAGGTTGTACTTCACTTGACCATTTTAAATCAACTTCGTGTCCTAACTCTTTAAGATTACATATAAATTCCCATACAATTTTTTCAATAGCTCCCCATGATGGAGGGGGTATTGGTATTCCACAGCCTGGGTTTATTTGGGCTATTCTCATTTTATTGTTAATTGGCCGTTATTTGTTAAATCATCAGTTGATAATATTTTAGTATCAACTAATCCTAATTTATCAATTATTGTAAATTTAATTTTACTACCTTTAATATAAGGAATAAGTTTATAATAATCTATTTTTTGATTAACTTCAATCACATCTATATGAGTTTCTTCTCCATTAATATATGATGATATTTCAATTGTTTTACTTTCCTTAGCATTAGATATCCTAATAAAAGGGGCTATCATATTTTCTTTATTAGTTGGAAGAACAGTATAATATTCTACTCTTGAAAAATCCTCATGAATAAATGAATTATTTATTAAATCATTAAATTTAACTTCATCCTCATAATATACATTTGGTAAATTTTTAAAAGCATGATACATCATGTTTTCATATCCATTAGATTCACTACCCCACTTATGTCGTAACGATTCATAATCATTAGCATTTGTAATTTTAGGGATATTATTTAAATAAAAATCTGAATTGGTTCCTAGGAAATAAGTGTATACTGTATCTCCTTCTGCTGCTTTGTATTTACCTAAATAAGCATTATTTTTACTTAAAATATTAGATATTTTATCTATACCTTCTGAATTGGTTAATATATAATCATAATTTAAGAAATATAATTTTTTAAATCCTAAATTATTTGCTATCGCCGCCCCGTTATGGTAGTTAGAATAACAACTAGGACCATGATATATATCATTATCATTACCTCTTAAATTAATTTGTATATCAGCATCTTGTGTTGATGTATAATAGTTACAATAATATGAATGTTTAGTTAAAATATTATTATTATCATTAATCGAGTAATCAGCTAATTTAGATAATTCTTCTGGGATAGGTATATGGGAAGTAAGTATTACTTTTCTACCTGTAGATTTAACTGATTCGATACATTTTTTAGTTGTGTTAATTACACTTTCAGAATTGGGATAGGTAGATATTATAAATACCTCATTTTCAGGGGTAATAGTTGTTTCCTCACCTAAAGCTTCTAATATTAGATTTTTATTTTCCTCTAAATTATCAAATGTTAAATAATTAACACTATCATATGAATCAAAATAATTTTGGTATACTTCTAAATTATATAATAATTGGGGGATTTGATATGATAATGCTTCCCTTATTACTAGAGGCATTGTCTCTTTATCATTAGCATTACCACGAGATGTAAATAAGAATAAATCCATTGATTGATAGAAATTATTTACATCAGTACGTTCATTCCACCAAGTTAAATTATCTGGTTTGTCATTCATTAATGGTTCCCAATACCATTTAAAATTGTCTGCTTGGTTACCTACACTATGGAATTCAATATCAGGTAACATTCTAGCGTATTCAAAAAATTCTGCTTGATTTTTACGTGATGTAAATAACCCAATATGTAATACATGCTTTTTATTAGGATTTAATCCTAATTTTTCTAATGCTTTAGTTCTATCTGGGCGTTCTATATATTCAATAGGATATTCAACTAATACTTTAGGTATGTCTATATCCTTATACTGGTCAATCTGCCATTGAGATACAAACATAAATTTATCTGGGAAGAAACGTTTTTGTTCTATATCAAAAGAGGAATCATGAGATGTTTCTACAATTTTATAAGTTCTATCAGTAGCATATAGTTTTTGTGCTATTTCATTAGGCATATAAAACTCAGGTATTTCTTCACTATGAACAATATCTGGTTTTATTTTGTTAATGATGTCTATTAGTTCCATTTTATCTTCACCTAAAGTGTAAAACCTATTTTCAGGAACTAAAGCAAGAACTTTGTTTTTAGTAACTACTAGTCTACCTCCAGTTACATCAACCCATTCTACTAAATGAATTTCATATTCGTCTTTTAGTAATTCAATTTTTTTAGTTAAATATTGAGGTAAACCCCCAGTTGATAAATGGGGAGCAATATATAATAATTTTTTTACTTTTCTGTTATCAATATACAATACTATTTGTTGATAAAATTGACAGTTATCATCTAGATTTTCTTCAAACTTATCTGAAATAGGATTACCATGAACATCTTCAATAGTAAAATTAAATTCTTTTGATTTTAATAATTCATACATCTTTTTAAAAGATGATTTCATTTCTGGGGTATTTAGGTGGAATTCACCTACAATATATTTTACATTATCTTTTATCCAATCAATATATTCTTCAGTGAATATAAAATATTCGCCACCTTCACAATCTATTTTAAAATAATCAATATGAGTTAAATTGTTATTTTTAATGATAGAATCAAAACAAATTGTTTTTACATCTTCAGTATGGCAACTCCATTCTAATTTTAAATCTTCATTATCTTTAGAACCAATAGCATTTTTATGTAATGTTAATGGTAAATCACCAGCATTTTTATACAATGTATCATGATATGCGGTTAAAGGTTCTATTGCTACTACTTTAGATATATTTCTATCTTGTATAGTATATAAAAAAGGACCAATACTTGCTCCTATATCTAACACAACATCACCTTCACATACATGAACAAATTTTTCATATTGTGACCTATTAATAAACTCTTCAGTTAACCAATATTTAAAACGAGGATCCCCGTCTAATGCATTACCAAAATCTAACATAAATTTTATTTAAAATGTGAACCACCTAACCATAATACTAAAGATCTTCTAGTTCCCCTAGTTATAGGTGAAACCCTATGAAGAATATATGATGGAAATAATACCGCTACTCCTTTACCTCGTACTGTTTTTTCTTCAGTAGCACCTCTTAATATTTCTAAATCTCCACCCTCATAGTCATCTGAATCTGATAATTGAATTGTTACTGAGACTTTACGAATACTTAATTCACCTGGGCCTATATCTTGGTGCCAATCATAATGACCTCCATTATCAAAATATTCGGTATATTGTATTTGTTCGGGCATTGATTGTAGATCAAAATTCCATATTGAATTTGCTTCTTTAGCTAATTCTGATATTCTCCAATATATCCAACTAAATTCATCCGTTTGAGGTACCCAACGTACTGTTGATTTTCTTATTCCTGCTATTTCATTTTCATTACCTCCACCAGCAATAGTAGCATGTTGTGTATCTATTTTATTACAATCCGTAATTATTTTATCAATTTCATCTGATGTAAATGCTTCTTGGAACCAATAAAATTCTGTTGGGTTTGTATCGTAGTTAGGATCGAAATTATAAAATGTTTTCATATATTAATATCTTGGGGGTTCGGGTTTATCACAATCAAAAAAGAACATATGAAAATATCTTGAATTAAACATATTATCTCCAAAATACTCACTAGCAGCATGAATTGTACGAGCATCCCATACAGCTAATCGATTATAAACATTACCTATTTTATCTATTAATTCTAAATTAGTTTTATCATAATAATTACCATTAATAAAAGTATCATTATATATATCACTTCCATTCTCCCAAGGTTCAAAACGTGTTTTACCTGTTAATCTAGAACGATAAAAGTTAGTTCCAGATTCAGGTGGTGCCTCTGGGGTAAGAAATACTACAGCAGCGTATTGTTGGGTATCACAATGGTATACTAATTTATCTTCAGCAGTACAAAATTGGAATACACCATTATAGTTATAATCCCAATTTGTTATTTTTTGTTGTAATATTCCTTCTAGTTTTTCTCTTGTACCTTCAACTATTAATTTTTCATGACTACGTTGACCTTTATGCCATTGAGAAGGTTCAAAATTAAAATTATTTATTGTAAATTCTCTGATACCATCAGGGTCATTATAAAAATTATCTACAGCTAATACTGTAATTTCATCACCATTGTTAATACCTGATCGAGTTAGGTCATGGAATTGTTTAAATTGTTCTGTCATTATAATTCTCTATATCCTGGTCTACGTTTATCACTTTTAATAGCACTTAGATATGCTCTAGTTACTGGAATATTATTATCGTACATAAATTCATCGGGGAAATAAGTATCTAAAACATATGATTGGAAATGAATTTTATCATTATATATAAAATC
>Ga0209631_10002144_pt1 | contig 24031 bp, 35 predicted proteins | sample COG_08_FD_184752 | JGI IMG/M metagenome (GOLD analysis project Ga0209631, IMG submission 184752) | Pelagic Microbial community sample from North Sea - COGITO 998_met_08 (SPAdes) (version 2) | ecosystem: Environmental > Aquatic > Marine > Neritic zone/Coastal water | place: Helgoland, sampling... | reverse complement strand
TGGACAGTAGTTAAAGCAATTCCTATTCCTGAAGAAGATCAAGAAAAATATCCAGATGCCACTAATCCAGGAACATTTTATAAATTTAAAATGGATATGAAAAATTTAAAACGTTATGAAAAATTATGTTTTATGGATGCTGCTGAAGAATTAGGAATGTTTACTAAACAAGCTGTAGATATACCAAACCCTAATTAAAAATGAAAATTAGTTATGCAATCCCTGTTTGTAATGAACATGTTGAATTAGAAAAATTATTATCATTTTTAGTAAAACACATAGACGAAAATGATGAAATAGTAGTTCAATGTGATCAAGGAAATACTACATATGAAGTATATAAAGTAATTGATTCTTTTAGTGTTCTTCGTTTAAAAAAAATAGAATTTCCATTAAATGGTCATTTTTCAAATTTTAAAAATAATTTAAAAGAACATTGCACAGGCGATTGGATATTTCAAATTGACGCAGATGAATTACCACACGAATCTTTAATAACAAATTTAAGAGAACTATTAAAGGTAAATCCTACAACAGAAATGTTTTTAGTTCCTAGAGTTAACACTGTAAAAGGTTTAACACAAACACACCTTTATCAATGGCAGTGGAATATAAATGAAAAAGGTTGGGTTAATTGGCCAGATTATCAAACAAGAATTATACAAAATAATCATAAAATTAAGTGGCAAAATAAAGTTCATGAGCAAATAGTTGGGATATCTACAAAGGGGGCATTACCAATGGAAGAGGAATGGTGTTTATATCATCCAAAAGATATAAGAAAACAAGAAGCACAAAACAACTTTTATAACACAATATAATGAAAGAAATAGATAATTTTATAAAGAAAGTAGTAAAAAATGAAAGCGACACATTAGCTATTGATTTTGATGGAGTTATACATGATCATAATTTGGGTTTTCATGATGGAACAGTATATGGTGATCCTATTCCAGGTGCTATAGAAGCTGTAAAAAAATTATCTAAAAAATATAAAATAGTTATTTTTACTTGTAAAGCAAACCCTAAAAGACCATTAATTGATGGTAAAACAGGACCCGAATTAATATGGGAATGGTTAGAAAAACATGATTTAAAATCTTGTGTTGAAGATGTAACTTATGATAAAATAAATGCTCTATATTATATAGATGATAAAGCAATATCATTTAATAATTGGGATAATACATTAAAACACTTATAAAATGTTTAAACATTTAGAAAATTTAGATTATGAAATTAAAATTTCATTAGAAGATGAGGGATTAACTTTTGATCAAGCTACTAAAATAGCATGTTTAACACATCAACAACAAACACCTTTAAATATAAAAATTGGGGGAGCTGAAGCCATCTCAGATATGAGATTTGCTGAAAATATAGGATGTAAAGGTTGTGTAGCACCTATGATAGAATCCTCTTATGCTTTACATAAATTTATATCCTCAGTTTATAAAAATTCGTTTGATTTTAAAAACTTATTTGTAAATATTGAAAGTAAACAAGCATATTATAACATAAAAACTATATTAGATTCATCTGATGCAAGTCATTTATATGGAATAGTGTTAGGTAGAACAGATTTTATTCAGTCATTTGGTTATACTAAAAGTAGTGTAGATTCAGACGAATGTTTTGATATGGCTGTAGAAATATTTACTTTAGCTAAAAAGAAAGGGCTAAAAAAAGTAATGGGGGGTAATTTAAATATTAATAGTTTTAATTTTGTTAAAAAATTATATGATGAGAATCTTTTAGATTATATTGAAACAAGAAATGTAAAAGTAAAATTATCCTATGGATTTTTAGATAATTTTAAAGAAAATCTTTCTAGTATGTTAGAATTTGAATCAGAATGGTTAACATGTAAATATGATAATTTGATACAAATTTCTAAAGATGATAAAAAACGATTAGATAACCTTAAATTAAGAAACACACAATGAATATATTAGTCACAGGAGGCGAAGGCTTTATAGGTAAAAAATTAGTAAATAAACTAACTAAAGAAGGACATAAGGTAACTTCACTTGATCTTAAATCTACAGCAGATATAGTAGCAGATTTAAGTGATGAAAATTTTGATTTTAATTGTATAAGTAATATAGATTATATTTTCCACCTCGCAGCACAACCAGGAGGGTATTTTAGTTTAAATAATTCATATATAGATGGTAAATGGAATTGTTTAGGAACAATAAATGTAGTTAAATTAGCTCAAAAATTAAAAGTAAAAAAATTAATTTATACTAGTTCAATGGCTATTTATGGAAATCAAAAATCATCTTCAGAAAATTTATTAGGTAAAAATCAACCTAAAGCTATATCGTTTTATGGAGTAAGTAAGTTCACAGGAGAATTATATACTAAGTTAATATATGAACACAGTGGTATTCCTTATACTATATTTAGATTATTTGCTACATATGGGTCAGGTCAAGATCTTGAAAACGAACATCAAGGAATTTTAAGTATATATTTAAATCAAGCTTTAAATGATAAAAAGAGTGCTACAATTAAAATTACAGGTAATAAAAATAGAGTTAGAGAATTAGTTCATGTTGATGACGTAATAGAAGCTTTAATGTTATCATTTGATTCTAAAACAGATAATAATATATATAATGTTTCAAATCCAGAACAATTAACTCCAGAAATTATTATTAATGAAATAAGTAAGGCTTTAAAAAAACCTTTAAGAATTAAAGAATTAGAAGGTTATAAGGGAGATCAAACATATATTACAAGTAAAACTCATAAACTTCAAAATTTAGGATGGACTCCTAAAAATGATATAAAAGAAGGAATTAAAGAATTTATAAATAACCTATAACATGAAAAACATAACAGCAGTTATACCAGTTAGACAAGGTTCTCAAAGAGTCAAAAATAAAAATTTTAGAGAATTTGCGGGTAAATCTTTACTAGAACATAAAATAGATGTTATAAAAAAATTACCAGTAAATGAAATAATAATAAATACAGACAGTGAATATGCTATTGAATTAGCAAAAAAATGTGATATACAATATCATAGAAGAGAACCATATTACGCTAGTTCAGATTGTACAAATAGTGAATATCATGAATATTTAGCTAAAGTAACAGACGCAGAAAATATATTAGTAACTCAAGTTACTGCTCCATTAATTACTGTTGATACATTTATAGAAGCCATTGACATATATAATAATGTTAACTGTAATAGTTTAATGTCTATTAAAAAAATAAAAGAATATTTATGGTATAAAAATAAACCAATAAATTATAAATTAGATTATGCTCCTAATTCCCAAGATTTACCAGACTATTTTGCTCCTACGTTTGGGGTTATTATAGTAAATAAGGAAGCAATGTTGAAAGCTAAAAATTTTATTTGTAGTAAACCTAATTTTTACGAATTATCAGACACGGAAGCTATAGATATAGATACAAAATTAGATTTTGATTTCGCTGAATTTTTATTTAAAAGAAGAAACAATGCATAAAAATACACCTAATATAAAAAATCATATAAATTCTCAATATGATGAATCATATGATAGAGTTAAATATTTAAAAGATCAATATAAAGGAGAAACAGCTTACATACTAGCATCAGGTCCTTCTTTTAAAGAAATACCTCAAGAAGATTTAGATAAATTAAAAGATAAATTAGTAATATCCTTAAAACAAACTTTTAATGATGTTCCTAATTCAGTTGATTATCATTTACTTAATTTTTGTAATTTAACAAAATATGAATATCCTAATCCAAATACTATTGTAGGATGGACTGTATGGGATAACAATCAACCTAATGTTATAGCACAAAATTTTCCAGTTGATTTTATTTTAGGTACTTTTAAATTAAATGATGGAGCACCTAATATAGAAAATTCAATAGCTTTTAATTTAGATCAAATAGATTTATTAGATATGAATACTGATTTATCTCGTCCTTGGGGACCTGGTACAATGTACGAAATAGCTATGCCTTTAGCATTATATTTAGGATGTACTAAAATAGTAACAGTTGGGTGGGATTTATTTGGAAGTTCAATAGATAGATATAAAGATAAAGAAGCGCTAACTCAGCCTCATTGTTATGACAATAATGATTTAATTTTTAAAGAAACAGATACCGCTATAACAAAAAAAGAAATTATAGGAACTATTAACAGCACTGAATCAGTTTATAAATGGTTACAATCTAAAAACGTAGATTTAGAAATAGTAGATCCTAATAGGAATAATCCTGCATATAAAGAAATAAAAAGAAGGAAAACAATTTAAAATTATTTGGTTTACTCCAAATATTTTATTACTAATCAATAACAATAAATAATAATTAAAAAAAAGAAAAAAATGAATGTATTAGTTACAGGTGGTGCGGGATTTATTCCAAGTCATATAGTAGATAGACTACTAAAAGATGGTCATAAAGTTACAGTTTTAGATTTATGGGAAAGTGATGAATCTAAAGTTCACAATGGTAATTCTAATTTTGAGTTTATTAAGGGAGACGTTTTAAATGATGATCTTATTGCTCAGTGTATGGAAGGAAAAGATAGAGTTATCCATATGGCAGCAGTTTTAGGTACTGCAGAAACAATAACTACTTTTGATGTAGAAAAAGTATGTACTGTTAATATAGTAGGTACTACTAAAATATTAAAAGCTGCTAAAAAAGCAGGAGTAGGTAGAGTATTAATTCCAACAACACCAGATGTTCCTTGGATTAACCCATATAAAATTACTAAAGCAGCAGTTGAAAAACTATGTCAATTATTCTCTATAGAATATGATTTAGATGTTGTTGCATTAAAATTAGGTAATATTTATGGTTCTAGAGAAAGATGGTTAGAAGGTCCTAAAGAAGCACCTTATAATTACCAAAAAATTATCCCAACAATTTTAATGGATGTAATGGCAGGTAAAAACTTTAAAGTTTATGGAAATGGAGAACAACAATCAGAGTACATATACGTTGATGATGTAGTTGAAGCATTTATGAGAGCTATGAATTCTGAAAAAGATTTAAGAGGAAAAATTATTCATGTTGGATGTGGAGTTAGTAATTCTGTAAATGAAATTATCGCTGCAACTGCAAAAGCATGGGGTAGAGAAATTCCAGTAGAATATATTGATATGAGACCAGGTGAAATACACTTTTTAGCATATTTAGATCCTGAACCTATGAAAGAACATTTAGATTATGAACTACAATGGAAATTACATGAAGGTTTAGTAGAAACTATTAAGTACTACGAAGAAATGCATATAAAGTATAATGGGTAATAGGTTTTCTTACGATGAATACAAGGAAATAATCTCGTTAATTCAAGAATATTTACCTATAGTAGATTTTAATGATGTTATAGATAATAACTTAGACAAGTACTGTGTTATTAGACATGATGTAGAATATTCACTTGATAGAGCTTTACAATTAGCTAAATTAGAAAATGAATTAAATGTAAAATCTACATATTGTATTCAAGTAAGAAATAATATATACAATGCTATATCTGATAAAAATATTGAATTAGTAAAACAAATACATACATTAGGACACGAGATAGCCTTACATCAAGACCCTCCAGCGGGTCTTGATGATTTTGGCTTACAAAGATATCTGTTACAAGATATAAGAGTTTTAAGTGCGTATTATGATTTACCTATAAAAGTATTTTCATATCATAGACCTAAGCAAGAATATTTACAAAAATATTTCACTGTAGGGGATTTAATAAACACTAATGGAAATAAATTTTTCCATTATTTTAATGGTAAGGGTACAATTAAGCCTGAAGAAAGAGACGTAACATATCTAGCAGATTCAAATCATTTATGGAAATGGGGGGATCCTAAAGATGTAGATTTTTCTAAAATTAATAAACTCCAAATGAATATGCATCCTTACTCATGGTCTAAAGAGGGTCTTAATAATCTTGATAACACAATACATGTAGTTAAAGAAAGAACTCAAGAATTAACACATTCAATGACTGAAATAAAAACATTCCCAAGGGAATTATTAAAATGGAATTTTTCATGAAACAAAATGTAGTATTTTTAACAAAATTAAGGTATGATAGAGGCATCTCAGAACCATCAAAAAATTCTTGGGAATATTGGTGCTATAAAAACAACCATAAATTATTTATTCATGAAGGTGAAAACCCTTGGAATAATCTTTTTGATGTATTTAATATATTAGAAGAAAATAACATAGAATATAATAAAATATTTGTAGTAAATGGTTCTTCAATAGTAAAATGGGACTGCCCTAACATATTTGATCTAACAGATGATAGATTAGGAGCATGGAGAGAAATGGGTAATTTAGGTGCTATATATAAAGACATTCAAGATTCAGGTTTAGATGTAGATATATTTAAATATGTAAATTATGGTTCTTTTATTATTAATAAAAATCATAAGGAATTTTTTGAAATAGCCTCTAAAACAACTCATAGAAATATTACTGAGACATCTTTTCAAACATCTGTAAACAGTCTTTTACAATCAAATTCTATTGAAATTAATATGGATATATCAAGAGAATATAATTTAAATCATATGATGCCATATGATTGGTATTCTTATAACTGGCAAGATGGAAAAGATAAAACTAATTTTTTTATTAAATATGCTTACCTATGGAGATTTGATGATTTAGATAATAACAAATACACTGACATATCATCTCAAATATGGAATAGTATTAAAAATAAATATACAAGCATATGAAAAATATAGTTTTTATGATGGACATTGATCTGGAAGGTAAAGGAGATCACGATAATAGATATCATAGTAAAAGACGTTTACCATATCAATACTCAATAGCTAGTTGGAGACAATGGTGTGAAAAACATAATTGTGAATTATTTGTCTTAAATGATTTACTTTACCCTAATACAGAAATGCCTATATGTTTTCAAAGACATTATATTTTTGATCTTATGGAAGCTAACAACATAGAATATGACCAAATATTATCTGTAGATGCAGACACTATAGTACATCCAGATTGTCCTAACTTTTTTGAAATGACTAATAACAAGTATACTGTGGTTCAAATTGATGGTAGTTGGGATTGGGTTATGAGAAGTATAGAAAATTATTCTAATCATTTATTTAATGGTTTTAAAATGCCTTGGGATCAATATTTTGATAGTGGATTTTGGATTGTTAATAAAACACATAAAGATTTTGCTAAATCAATGACTGATTTTTATTGGGAAAATAAAGAAAAATTACAACAAATAGAACAAACATTCCATAACGGTACAGAACAAACACCTTTAAATTTCATGTTACACACAAATAATGTAGACATTACATTATTACCTTATGAATATAATATGAATGATATGCACCGTAAGGGAGTTTTAGACGAAGAATTATCAATGACTAAAACTGGATGGGTATATCAATATAATGCAATTCCTGATAATAAAGATTATAAAGCAGCAACTTATTGGATGCAAAAAACTTACGAACATTTATACGGAAAATTAAATGACTAAATTAAAAAATAAATATGTTATAGGATGTCATGTGATGTTTTATGAAATAGAAATATATAAAGAATATATTGACGGACTTATTAATTTAATGGAAACAGTAGACAATAAAGAAAATGTATATTTTGATTTTTGTTTTAATGTATCTGAAAAAATTGAAAAAATAGACACAGATAAAATTTCAAGAGAAAAATTAGAACAAGTGTTTAATGATGGTATAACACGATTAATGGGATATGTATATATTCCAAATGTAAAAGTAAGAATAGTAACACCTGAAGATGATTTTTACTTCCATGCAGATTATAGAAGAGATTTAAATTACAATTATTGTAAAAAAGTAGATTACATAATGCATGGTGAAACAGATAGTTTTTTCCCTAAAGAAGCATTTCAAGCACTTGAATCATTATCTGAATATACTAATGCTAACAATATACACAGATATGTTGTATGTTTTGCTGATAGAAAAATGTGGGATCCTAGTTGGGACCCAACAGTACATCCTAAATATATAGATCATGTATTTGAAGATGGACCTGACAGTCATTTAAATCCTAACCAAGCAAAGTCTAGAATGTCTATTGAAGATATGAATAAGATAAATTCAGAAATAGAAGACTTTAATTTTACTTACATTAATGAACCAAAAATAGATGGATCATGTCTTGTATTATCAGCTGATTTAGTTAAATTTGGAGTAAATATACCTTCATGTTTAATATACAATGATGATCACGGATTATCTATTATGTCTAGTAAATTATTAGGTAAAAATTACATACAATTTGTGTGTAAAAATCTTTTAAAGGTACATGCTCGTAGACATCCTAAAAAAAGACTTTATGTGTTAAATGAAGATAATCCTTATTCTTTAGGTAAAAAAATTAATACTTTTGAAGAATTTAGAAGATTATCAAATGCAAATATACAAACATTAACGAGCAATGCACCAAACAAATTTTACGAATATAAAGACTTTAAACATGAATAAAACAGCACTTATAACAGGAATTAATGGAATGGATGGTAGTCACTTAGCTGACTTACTATTAACTAAAGGATACACAGTATATGGAATGGAACGTCGTTCATCAAGTATTAATGACGTTAATACAAAACATATTAGAAACGAAATAACCATTTTAAATGGTGATATGACAGATCAAAATTCATTATTAAGGTGTCTTAAAGAAAGCAACCCAGATGAAGTATATAATTTAGCAGCTCAATCATTTGTAGGTGAAAGTTGGAATACACCTGAACACACAAGTGATGTAACAGGATTAGGTGTACTAAGAATATTAGAAGCTATTCGTGAATTCAATCCTAAAATTAAATTTTACCAAGCAAGTAGTTCTGAAATGTTTGGAAGAATGGTTGAAAATCCAGCTAAAGAAACAACACCTTTTTACCCAAGAAGTCCTTATGGTGTAGCTAAATTATATGGACACTGGATTACTAAAAATTATAGAGAGTCATACGACATGTTTGCTTGTTCAGGTATATTATTTAACCATGAATCAGAAAGAAGAGGAATTGAATTTGTTACAAGAAAAATATCAGATGGTGTTGCTAGAATTAAATTAGGACTAGCAGATCACATAACGTTAGGAAATTTAGATTCTAAAAGAGATTGGGGTTATGCACCAGACTATGTAGAAGCAATGTGGATGATGTTACAACAAGAAACTCCCGAGGATTACGTAATAGCAACTGGTGAAACACATTCAATTAGAGATTTTTTGACTGAAGCTTTTAACCACGTTGGTATAGAAGATTGGTCAAAATACATTAAACAAGATCCACGATTTATGAGGCCTGCTGAAGTAGATGTTTTACGAGGAGATTACTCATTAGCAGAATTAGAAATGGAATGGGTACCACAAACAAACTTTAGTGAATTAGTTAAAAAAATGGTAGACAACGATTTAGAATTATTAAAAAATGCATGATATAATATTATATTGTAAATCATATGAGGGAGATGTTCAAAGAGTTAAAAAATTAAAATCATCTATTGAAAAATATAATAAGGATAATATTCCTTTTTATATTTCTTGTCCTAAACAAGATAAACAATTATTTGAAGATACTTTAGGTAAAGAAAATTATATTTTAATTTTAGATGAAGATATCGTTACATTACAACATTCTCACTTAGATGGATGGAGATCTCAACAAATAGTTAAATCAAGTTTACATAAATTACAAATAACTAAAAATTATGTGTGTTTAGATTCTGACGCTTATTTTATAACAGATTTTTATGAAAGTGATTTTTTAGCTAAAGATGATATTCCTTATACTATAATACACGAAAATAAAGAAATTTCACAATATAAAAAATTATTTTTTAATAGTAATTTCTCAAAAGGAGCTTACAAAGAAACCCTGGATTCATATAGAAATCTTTTTGGAAGCCCTTATAAAAAAATGTATGATTATGGTCCTAATCCTTATATATGGAGTTGTGAAGTTTGGAAACACTTTGAAGAAAATTATCTTACTAGAGTTAATACAGAAAAAGTTAAAATAAAAGGAGTTAGACCAAAATCAATAAATTTAGAAGATTTCATGACAATTTTAGAATTACAGCATAATGTTCAAATGAGAGAAGCTATAATATATGGAGAATATTTACTTAATACAAAATTATTTGAAATAATACCTACAGGACCTTTATTTAAAGTTTATCATTGGAAAGAAATGGTAGAATTTGAACAAAAAACAGGTCTATTTAATGAAGAAAAATTAGCAGAAAGTTATTTAGGAATAATATATCAATCAAAAATATAATGACAGTTAGTATACATCAACCCAATTATTTACCTTGGTTAGGTTTTTTTAATAAAGTAGCACAAAGTGATACTTATGTTGTTTTTGATGATGTACAATACCCTATGGGTAAAGATTTTCATAATAGAAATCAAATAAAAACTAATAATGGTAAAACATGGTTAACTATACCTGTTATAGGTAAAAGTGAACGTAGAAAATTTAGTGAAATTCAAATTAAAGATAATGGATGGAATGAAAAACATTTGAATAGTATTAAAAATTTCTATGGTAAAACTAAATATTTTAATAAATATTATCCTGATTTAGAAAAATTTTATACAAACACATATGATAAGTTAATTGATTTAAATATGGATATGAATAAATGGTTTTTTAAACTTTTAAATATAAATACAAAAATTGTATATTCATCTAAATTATGTGATAATGATTTAAAAGGATTAGATAAAATAATGTATATACTTAATAAAATTAATACTACACGTTATGTTACTAGTAAGGGTCCTGGTGCATCAAGATATATAGATGAAAGTATATTTAAAAATAATAATATAGAATTAATTTGGAATGAATATATTCATCCAACATATAACCAACAATTTAGAGATTTTATCCCTTATATGTCTATACTAGATTTATTATTTAATGAAGGACCTAATAGCAAAAATATAATATGAAAGTAGCATTTTTTACAGAAGGAGGTTATCAAGGAAAAGTACCTAGAAATAATGCCAATATGAGAACAGATATGGCTTGGGTTTGTGCCTTAGAAGCAGATCATTATCCTTTATCTTTAATACAAAAAGTAGAAGATAATAGTTATGATTTAGGAATAGCTATTTTACCTAAAAATAAAGGACCATTTTTAAAATTAAATGTTGGTGAAGAATTACAAAGAACATGTAAGGTATGTTCTGTAATGCAAGAAAGCAATTATCATTTATGGCAAGATAATACTGTTGATGCTCAAATATGGTATTTAAATAATTTAATGGAAGTTGACTTTATGTTTGTACATAATAATATAGATCAACAATATTATAGTGGACTTATTAATAAAGAATGTGAAAAATTACCTTCAGTAATGATTTCAGATTTTATAAAAGTAAATGATGCACAAGTAGAAGCAGTAATATCAGGTGGTAATTTAGTTAGTATATATAGAGGTATGGATTCTTATGTAGTAGCTAGAGAATTTAATTTACCTATTTTTGCTCTTTCCTCAGGTAGAAAACCTGCTAGAGAAGAAGATTTAGGTATTAATCATTTACCTTGGATTACATGGTTAAATTGGATGCATGAATTATCTAAATTTAAATATGCTGTTCAATTTGGAACTGGGGGCGCAGGATCATTTAATTTAAATTGTGCTTATTTAGGTGTGCCTTGTATTGGTTTAAAAGCATTAGAAACACAAAATTTATGTTTTCCTGATTTATCTATAGATGATGTTGATCTTAAAAAAGGAAAAGAATTAGCTCATAAACTAAAAAATGATAAAGATTTTTATAATCATTGTGTAAAACAAGGCCAAGAAAACTACACAAAACATTTTGCTGAGACAAAATTTGTTACTACAGTAAATGATATATATAAAAAACATTACGATATAAAATATAATTAATATGACTATTCTTATTATAGGAGGAAACAGATTTGTAGGTAAATTATTAGCAGAATCTTTATTAAAATTAAATCAAGAAGTTACAGTATTTAATAGAAAAGGAACAGGTCCTGAAGGATGTCTTATTATTAAAGGAGATAGAAATAATTTAGAAGATTTAGAACAAATTAATTTTTCACATTTCGACTGTGTTGTAGATATGTGTTTATATAATCCAGGACAATTTAAATTAATAGAACCTTTTTTAAACATTAAAATACCTTATATTTTTATTAGTAGTGGAGCTGCTTATAAAGATCCAGATGTTTGGCCTATAGATGAAAATAATGAATTATTAGGAATGGAAGCTTATGGAAATTATGGAGTTGAGAAAGCAGAAGTAGAGAAATTAATTTCTAATTCTAATTTAAAAGATTATAAAATATTAAGACCTACGTATATAGTAGGTGAAGGTAATCATAATCCACGTTTAGGACATTACATAAAATGTTTACAAAATAAAGAAACAATCCATATAGCGGGTAATGGAGAAAATTTAATTAGTCTAGTATTTGCTGAGGATGTTGTACATTTAATACTTTTAATGATAACTTCAGATAAACCTTGGCATGACTTAGAAGATTATACTGTATGTAATAATGAATTTTTAACTGTAAATTCGTTAATTAATATTATAGCTAATGAATTAGGTATAAAAGAAATGACAATAAAACATGAATCATCAGAAGCTATACTGCCCAAAAATAATTATGGTATTTTTACAAATGATAAAGTTAAAGTATCATATGATATAGAATTTAAAACATTAAAAGAATCATTACCAAGCTACATAGAATGGTATAATAAAAACAACTAATATGCACGTAAAAAATACAAAACCATATATTCCACAAGAAGATATAAATCCTTTATTAAAAGATATCCAAACTGCTTTAGAAACAGGAAATTTAACCTTTAGTACTGAAAAATTTGAAGAAGAATTTGCAAAATACACAGGTACAAAATATGCTGTAGCTGTAAATTCAGGTACTTCAGCTATAGAAGCACCTTTAAGATATTATAATATAAAAGATAAAGAAGTAATAGTACCCACAAATACATTTGTGGCATCAGCTAATGCAGTTGTATATGCTGGTGGTGTACCTGTTATGGTAGACATGGATCCGAATAATTTATGTGCTGATTTTGAAGACATAAAAAGAAAAGTAACTAATTATACAGCAGGTATTATTATAGTGGCTTCTTGTGGTTATGTACCTCCTTACATGTTTGAACTTAAAAAATTCTGTGAAGAAAAAGGTTTATTTTTATTAGAAGACGCTGCACACGCTCATGGTGCTAGTATAAAAGGTTACAAAGCGGGATCTATTGGGGATATAGGTAGTTTTTCATTCTTCCCTACAAAACTGATAACTACAGGAGAAGGAGGAATGGTAACAACAAATAGTAAAGAAATAGCTGATTATGTAAAACAAGTTAGACATCATGGTCAGAAAAATGGCTTAATGACTGAAATGGGTTATAATTGGAGAATGCCTACACTTAGCGCTATACTAGGGTTATCTCAATTAAAAAGATTAGATTCGTTTATTGAACGTAGAAATGAAATAGCAAATAAATATAAAAATGCATTTCAAGATATGAAGGAAATAGAATTAATTGACGTACCAGGATATATAACTCATGGTTATTGGAAATATCCTATTTTACTTAATAAATATACAGCTAAAGAATTTCAAACAATATTAAAAGAAAAATACAACATAGATACAGGTACTGTGTATTACCCACCTGTTCATTTACAACCATATTATAAAGAAAATTATGGTTATAAAGAAGGAGATATGCCTTCGTCAGAACAAAATTTAAAAAGAGAAATATGTTTACCTATATTTGTTGATATCACAGATGAACAATTAAATTATGTTATAGAATCGGTTAAAAAAGAACTAAAGTGAAATTTTTAGGATTTAATAAAGTATTATGTTTATCTCCTCACCCAGATGATGTTGAATTTGGTATGATGGGTACTATATTAAAGTATAACGATACCCATTTTGATATAATATGTTTATCTTCAGGTGGTGATTTTGATAATACCACAGGTCAAAATAGATTACAAGAAGTACAAAACGTATGGGAAAATCAACCAAATGTTACTTTACATTTTACTAAACTTAAATTACTTAAAGAATTAAGTCATGATGCTTGGGTAAATTTTATAGAAACTTTATTTACAAATAAAGAAAAATATGATTGTTTATTTGTACCTACAAAAGAAGATTCTCATTTTGAACATAAAATAGTTAATGAATTAGCATTTCCTTTAACTAGAATAAAGGGCATATCTATATTAGAATATAGAACACCTAGTACTTTAGATTTATGGTCACCTAATACATTTACTAACATAACAGAATTTTTTGATGAAAAACAAAGACAACTTATGTTATTTGAATCACAAAAAGATAGATGGTATTTTCAAGAAGATTTGTTAAAATCATTTCATTCAAATTTCCAAAGTTATAAAAAAGGAATAAAATATGTTGAACAATTTAAAACAATACAACTATATAAATTATGATAGAAATTAAAGATTATATAACAAAAGAAAGATTTCAACATCATTATGATGTTATAAGAGCTAATGCTCCTGTATCATATGGGGGGTTAAAATTATATAGTGGTAAAAGAAATTATTTAATGCAATCACCTAATGAATTTGCAGCTACATTATGTTATTTAGAAGATTATTTTAAAAATAAAGGTATACAATATCTTGAAATAGGAACAGCTAGTAATTTAACTAATTCTATGATATGGAATAGTTTAAATATTAAAGAAAATATTATACTAGATAATTTAGAATGTCCTGGTACTTCAGAATCATTAGTAGGTAATTTATCCTTTAAACAAAATACAATATTAATTGTAGGTGATTCAACTCAAGATAATATAAAAGAAAAAGTAAATTTTTTAGGATATAAATATAATTTAATGTTAATAGATGGTAATCATGATTTTGAATATGTAACAAAAGATTTTGAATATTATCATCAATTTTTAGCAAATGATGGATTATTAATTTTCCATGATATAGATAATGATGCAGTACCAGGAGTTAGAAAATTCATAACAACAAATTTAATTTTAAACACTAAATTTACTCAATGTGCTAATTTTGTTGATAGCAATAATTATTTAAATAAAAATACCTTTGGTTCACAATGTGGTATAGGAATATATAAAAAAATAAATGATAATATCTCATAAACATAAATTTATATTTTTAAAAACTGTAAAAACAGCGGGTACTAGTATACAAGCAGCCTTAGCAGAACACTGTGGAAAAGAAGATATAATAACAGGAAAAGAAGAAGAACAAAATATACATAAACTTAGTAACATTCCTATTTTACATCATGAACATGTTTATTTAACCTTTGTTAAACAATGGTTAGAACCTGAAATATGGGATAGTTATTTTAAATTTGCTTTTATACGTAACCCTTTTGACTTAGCTATCTCAAAATACTATTGGGATTATAAAAATAATCCCCAAAAATTTAATTTTTCTTCTATAAATCAAACTAAAAATTTTCAGAATTGGGTTAAAGATGGCCAACTTTATGGTAGTTTAGGAGTAAAAGAAACTAAAGATGGAAACTATATAAAATATGAACATACTTTTTATCCTTGGTTATGTGATAGTTTTCATTATGAAGAGGGTCTTGCTCGAATAAACCCAAATATTAATCCTTATGATAAGGGAATAGATGTAGATTTTGTTGGTAGATATGAACAATTAGATGAAGATATGGATTATGTAGGTAAAAAATTAGGGTTAAAATTAAAATTACCAAAATTAAATGCAAATACTAGAGATAAATCTAAAAAAATACATGAATATTATGATGAGGAAACAATGTATTTTATAGAAGATTATTTTAAATATGATCTCGATAAATTTTGGAAAAAAGATAATGAATTATAAAAAAATATGAAAGTAAGTTTAATACAACCAGGAAGAAATAATCTTAAGTACCTAAAATGGTCTTACGATTCAATAAGAAAAAATCAAGGCAAACATGAAGTAGAAATTTGTGTAGCAGATGATGCTAGCACAGATGGTACATGGGATTGGTGTTTAGAAATGATGGATAAAGACCCATTATTTAAAGCTTTAAAATGGGACGGCCCCGAAAGAGTAGGACACACAATATTATATGATAGATTAGTTAATGAGATAGCTACTAAAGATATTTGTATGATTTACCATGCAGACATGTATTTAATGCCTGGTGCATTAGATCAAATTGAACACAAATTAGAAGATAAAACAATTGTATCTTTAACTCGTATTGAACCACCATTACACCCAGATGGACCTGAAAAAATGTTGATGGACTTTGGTGTTGAACCTGAAGAATTTAAAGAAGACGAATTATTAGAATGGTTTAAAGATGTTCAATTACAACAAGCAACTAAAATAACTGAAGGTATATTTGCACCTTGGGCATTTTATAAAAAAGATTTTCAAGAAATAGGTGGACACGATCCTTTATATGCACCACAATCTAAAGAAGACAGTGACATATTTAATCGTTTTCAATTAAACGGAATTAAATTTAAACAAACATGGGGTGGGTGTGTTTATCACATGACTTGTAGAGGTAGTAGAAGAAATACAGTTGATAAAGCTAAAAATATATATGAAGATTCACCTGAATGGTTAGCACAAAATGTAAGGTCAACTCGTAATTTTATTCGTAAATGGGGACATTTTGTTAAACATGATGCTTTAATGAAACCTATTATACCTTCTAAATACGATATAGGTTTTATATTAAATAATGGTAATTCAAACCTACTAGCAGGATTAGAACCATGGTGTAGTACTATATATGTAAATCCAGATATAATTAAAAGTTATATTGAAACTGAAAAAGTAAACACAACTATGGACTTACATAATAGAGTAAAACCTTTAGATAACGAAAAACAAAATGAAATATTAGTAACGATAGACGGAAGTAAATTTACAGAACAAGATTTTAATCTAATTCAACAATTACCTGACATATTAAAAGATAGTGGTGAACCTACATTTCATGGTGAAATAGGTAATTTAATAGTTGAAATATTTGAAGAAATGAATACATATGAAAATGATTTAATAATATGCAAAAAGTAATAGTAACAGGAGGAGCAGGTTTTATAGGTTCAAATTTAGTAGATGAATTAATAAAACAAGAAATAGAAGTAATAATCTTAGATAATCTATCTACAGGTAAAAAAGAAAATATTAATCCTCGAGCTATATTTTATGAGTGTGACGTATCAAATATGAATATGAATTCCTTTATTTACTTATTTAAAGATGTAGACACAATATTTCATTTAGCAGCAACCCCCCAAGTACAATATTCTATAGAAAACCCTACAGATAACAATAATCTTCATTCATTAATTAATATGTTAGAAGTTAGTAGATTGTTAAAAGTTAAAAGATTTGTTTTCAGTAGTAGTTCAGCAGTATATGGTAATCCAAAATATACACCTATAGATGAAAACCATCCTATTAACCCTTTAAGCCCATATGCTTTACATAAATTAATTGGTGAACAATATTGTAAATTATATTCAGATGTGTATGATTTAGATACAGTGTGTTTAAGGTATTTTAATGCTTATGGAAATAGGATGCCAAAAGAAGGAGCATATAAAAGTGTTATATCTGTTTTTAAAGAACAATACTCTCAAAATCAACCACTTAACATAGTTAATGATGGTGAACAAAAAAGAGATTTTATCCATGTAGAAGATATAATACAAGCTAATATATTAGTAGCTAATTTGACCAAAAACCATAAAGGAGATATATTTAATGTCGGTACCGGTCAAGCATACACAGTAAATGAAATAGCTGATATGTTTGGGGGAAATAAAAAATATGGTGAAAAAAGAATCGAACCTAAAAATTCAATAGCAGAAAATGCTAAGATAACGTTAGATTTAAATTGGAAACCAAAAAACAAATTAAAAACATGGATAAATACATTTACAGAGGAAAATTAGAAAGAGTAGTTGATGGTGACACTATTGACGCACTTATAGACGTTGGTTTTGATATCTGGATTAAAAAAAGAATCAGATACAGTGGAATTGACACTTGGGAATCAAGAACCCGAGATTTAGCTGAAAAAGCAAAAGGTTTAGAAGCTAAAGCTAGAAATAAAGAACTATTAATGGAAGTTAGTTCTAAATCGGGTTATTTTAGACTTAAATCATATGGTGTTGGAAAATATGGTAGAGTTTTAGGTGAAATTTTTATTGAAGATAATGAAGGTAAACAATATAATATTAATAAAACTTTAATATCTGAAGGTCATGCTTACGTTTATGATGGAGGTAAGAAAAAAATGTTCACCTCGTAGATTTTTTCTATATGTATAATAAAATCAAAAACATGTGGGGAATATTTAAAGATAACAACGAATGGAATGAAAAAAACGTAGTAGGATTTATTGCGTTTTTAGTTATGGTAGCTTTTGCATTATTAGACTTATGTACGGGTTATTTAGGTAAAGATTTGGTAATAAATGAGACTATATATGATTCATTTACTTGGGTAGTATTAGGTTGTTTTGGTATTGCAGGAGCTGAAAAATTCGCAAAAAAATAAATTATGGCACCAAAATTAAAAATTGAAATTCGTGAAACAGTAACTCTTCAAAATAATAATAAGTATGATGCTTATAATCGTTTTACTTTAGATGGTATAAATCATATAGATAAAAGAATAGTTAGAGTACCTATAACAGGAACAGAAATATTAGCATTATCCTCATCTGTGGGGGCTGGTACTTTTAATGAAGAAAATGTAAGGTATATGAGATTTACAAATTTAAGTACTAATAATCCCATCATGTTAGAATTTAAAAATGAAGATGATGATACTTTTGTTACTAAAGTAGGACAAGGATTATCTTTTATTTATTCTGGGGCTTCAGGATCTGGAGTAATCAATACTATGGATGCTAATGAAAGTACCCCTTTAGATATAGATGCTATAGGATATAGTGGTTTAGGGGATTTAGTAAATATAATAGCAAAAGCCTCAGGATCAGCTGTAGAATACGCAGTAGACACAAGTGTTGATATTAATGGAGTCTTAAATAACAATCATTTAACAGGATCAGTATACAATGTAGATATGGAAATATTTGTAGCAGCAATATAAAATAAAAAAAATGAAAAAATTTAACATACACGATTGGCAATCTAAACAACGTTTAAATGAACAAAGTTTTGATTCTAGACTTGCAAATAAAATGAATATGTCTGATGATGAGTTTGAAAAAAATGTATCATCTAGAGACATAGGAGACGAAAGTCCATTTCTTGATGATGATGATGTATCTCCAGGAGTAGAATTAGCATCAAGAACAATAAACAAATTAAGACAACAATATAGAGGTATGTCTGATGATATCATGGATGATTTTTCAGTTGAAATGATAAAACATTTTTTAGATAACTATGAAGCACAGGCTGCAGCTAAAACATACTTTGCAAAAAAAGGATTATAATATGAATTGGAAAGACATAAAAAATTTAATTAAAAAAGAACTCAATGAGTCTAATAATTTAAAAGAAGCTGAAGTAACAGCAGGATCTACTAAGTTTAATTTACGTACAGGTGTAAATAAAAATCCAACTAAATTAGGTATTAAAATCCAATTTGAACCTAAAGGGGGAATGTTAGCATCAGATGTAAAAGCAAAATTAGAAGTTGCTTTACAAGAAAAATTAAATACGGCGTTAGCACAGTATGACATTCAAATAAGTAAAGACACAGATGTTCCAAGAGTAGAAGTAATTGGATTTTTTATCCCATTATCTCAATTAAAAAACCTAATAGTAAAATCTCTAACAGGCAAAAAAGTAGAAGCTCCAAAAGTACCAGCTCCAACCCCAACAGCAGCACCTACAACTCCCCCAATGCCTAAAAGCCCAGTTCCTGATGATGTTGATGAAATGATAAATGAACAACTTCTTAAGGAAGCTTTAAAAGTTAAAGAATTAAATGAAATATCTAAAACCGTAGTAAAAGAAGATTTTTATGGTTTTATAAATGCAGGACAAAATATCCTTCGTACTTTAGATGATAATAATATTCTTAAAGGTAAAAAATATTTAGAATATTTAGTTAAACATAATATAATATAAAATGTCAAAAAAAGGAAAGTTAAAAAAAGGAAAGTTAAAAAAAGAAATTAAAAAAATAATTAAAGAAACTTATTTAAAAGAATCACTTAATGAATCTTATTACTGTAATGGAGCTGGACAAAACGCATCATCCCATCCTGGTTGTAGGATACATGGTGAACCTTGTATAAATTGGGATGAAAATACAGCAGGTGTGATGGGACAAAATGCAAATAATCCTGATGATTGGCAATGTATACCTAATGAACTAAATGTAACACAAGGAGGAGACCCTTTATCTCCAAATAATTTAACACCAAGTAGTAATTTTGATACTGGTACAAGAAAACCTAATAAATTCAAACAATTAGCAAAACTAGCTGCAAGAAACATGGTAAGAGAAAATAGTTTATTATTAGAATCATATTACTGTAACACTTATAATCAAAATGGAGTAAGTTCAGTGCAAAATTCAAAATGTATGCAATGTGCTCAACAAAATGGGGGTCATAATTGTTCTTGTTTTGGTGAAGATGCAAATGGAGATGTCTTTGAAGGTACTTTACAAAATGACACAGGAACATATGAGGGGTGGTATTGTGGATCTGTAGGAGGACCTACAACAAATATACCACTTGACACTGATGATATGAGTAAAACTGTTATGAAACCACCAACTAGTCCTAACATGCCTTCAACATCTATAGATAGAATGATGAGAGAAGCAACTGAAAATATTCTTAAGAATGACTAGAAAAATTCCTATTATATCACTTGAAGATTTTGAAGCTAAAGCTAAAAAACCTGTTATGATGAGAAGTTTAGTAACAAACATAGCTAGTGGGATAAAAGAAGAATTAGAATCAGTTAATATAGCAGAAATAAAAAATCATGATGTAATAATTAGTGTACCTAAAGATGAGTGGAAATCAGGTTTAAAAAACGCTATGGAATATTATATTAAAACAGAAGAGTATGAAGTGTGCTCAAAAATTCAAAAGCTAATAGAAAAAATATAAAATGAAAGAATGTTACACAAGAGAACAGATCGAAATAGCTGTTAAAGAAAAAGGATATAAATGGTTTGAAGATAATAACAATAAAGGATATGATGTTAATATTGTAGGTGTTAGAAATTCAAAAACAAAAGGTAGAGTAACTAATGCATTTGACGATTGTATTACTGTGTCTTATAAAATAGAAGGAGAATGGCAATTTTATTGTATTCCATGTACAACAGATCCAGGTTCACATTGGGTTGAAAACATACTAAATGAAAAAGGTGTTGCAATATTAAAACCAAATCAATATAGAGGTTCACATAAATTAAGATTACACCAAGGTAAATATTTAGCTTTAGGACAAAAGAAACCAGTAACAGTTTACAGAGATAATAATCGTGATGACAAATATGATTTAGATGAATCAAAAACAGACACAGGTATATTTGGAATCAACATTCACAGAGCAACAGGTAAAAAAGGAGGCAAATCTACAAGAGTAGACAAATGGTCTGCAGGTTGTCAAGTAATTGCTGACAATGATGATTGGCATACATTTTTAGACATTTGTCAAACAGCAAGAGAAATACACGGTAACTCATTTAGTTACACTTTAATTGAAAGTAAGGATATAGTTTAAAAAACAAAAGGTTATGTCAAAAAAAGATAATGTTGATAAAATAAAATCATACATTGATGAAGTTTTAGGTGCTAAAAGTAGTTTAAAAGAAAAACTACCTACAAAATTATCACTCAAAAAAGATTTATTTTGTGATATGCTTAAAGATTTGCAATTTGCAAATGACAGAACTTTAGGCATGAAACACGATTATAAAATTAACATGATGGATTATGATGATCCATTTTATACAGCCATAGAAAACCTAATCAAATTACATTTTTCACAAGAACAACAAAATATAATAAATTGGTGGTTATATGATAAATTTCTCCCAACAGGAGAAATGTTAGTGTTAACTAATAAAGATACTGAAGAAATCATTCCTTCAGACACACCAGAAGACATTTGGGATTTAGTTCAAGAACATGAGAAAAAAAATACTAAGTAAAGATATGATTGAACGTGCTATGAAGCACACTAAATCAAACATGTCTGCAGCTCGATTTTTAGGTTGTTCATACCCACATTATAAACAATACGCTAAATTATATAAAAACGAAGAAGGACAAACACTGTTTGAAGCACATTTAAACAGACAGGGTAGAGGTATATCAAAACATTTATATAAAAAGAAGGATCTTACACCTATAATGGACATATTAGAAGGTAGAGTTGACATAGCAAATTATAGTCCTAAAGACATAAAAGAGCGACTCATACACGAATCTTTAATCGCAGAAGAATGCAATAGCTGTGGATTTAACGAACGTAGAGTGGTTGACTACAAAGTGCCATTGATATTAAATTTTATTGATGGAAACGCAAAGAATTGGAAGTTAGAAAATCTTGAATTGTTATGTTACAACTGTTATTTTTTAAACGTTGGTAACGTATGGAGTGATAACCAACTACAACAAATGGAAGATTATAACCAAAAAAATAAATTCAATAACGATCCAGAACCTAATTGGGAAATGGACGAATCTCACATTGAACATCTTAAAGGTCTCGGATTATGGGATGAAAAAGAAGATGGCGAAGAATACATAAGTAACACGTAAAAAATTTGGTTATTTAAAATAGCCTTCGTACATTGAACCATAATCAAAAAGGGAAATTATGAGTGAAATTACACAAGAAGAAGCACAAGCAAACCATGATGCGTGGTGGAGCAGTTTAACTGACGAACAAAAACAACAGTTATATGATAATCAGGAGAAAGCATTTGAATTAACTATAGAAGAGATCAATGCAGGTAGGATTAATCATGATATAGATGGACCTAATGGCCAATATGGGGTATAATATGAATATATCACAAGAACGCTTTGAAAAAGCTAAGAAAAAAATCATTAAAAAATACCCTGGAGCTCATACTAGAATAGATCCTAATGGTAAGTATTTTGTTGCAACTAAAAATGGCCGTGATATAAATAATTTACAAATAGGTCAAACAATGGATGCTTACGAGTTTGAATACGAAGATGATTTGTATGGTTTTAATGCAGCATTAAATAAAATTACAACTATACCCCATTCAAATACAATTAAGGAGGCTTGGTTGATAACTGAAGTAGCAATTAAATCATATCATGTTGTAAATAGAAATAGTAATAAATTCAGCGACGATAAAGTCATGAAAAAAATGATAAAAGATTTTGAGTAGTATAAAGATAATACCCCTACTTTTGGGAATGGGAGCGTTTTTTGTAGCTCATGTATTAACATTTTTTCAGTTAAATGGACAATTTTTATATAAATCCTTTGCTAAAAATGAATGGCTAGTAGCAGCAGCAGGAATGATATTATCTTTCTTTTACATATGGGGTACTAAATACATTGTAGAAGCATTTGGTGGTTTATTATGGCCAGGAAGATTTATTGGTTTTGGAGTTGGAATGATAATTTATGCTATAATGGTAAGTTATTTCTTTAATGAAGGGATTAATCTTAAAACATTAACAAGTTTAGTTCTAGCAACAGTATTAGTTTGTGTACAAGTTTTTTGGAAAATATAAATGAAAATAATAAGACCTTTACTACAAGAAATTTACCAAAATGACCCTTGGAAAATGCTTTGCTGTTGTATAATGTTAAATCTTTGTAGAAGAACAACAATAGACACAGTTAGATTAGAATTATTTAAAAGATATCCTAATCCACAAGCAATGATTAATGCTGATGAGAAAGAAATAGCTGATTTATTAGAACCATTAGGTTTTTATAATAAAAGAGCTAAAACTTTACAAAAGATGAG
>Ga0209631_10002143_pt1 | contig 24036 bp, 20 predicted proteins | sample COG_08_FD_184752 | JGI IMG/M metagenome (GOLD analysis project Ga0209631, IMG submission 184752) | Pelagic Microbial community sample from North Sea - COGITO 998_met_08 (SPAdes) (version 2) | ecosystem: Environmental > Aquatic > Marine > Neritic zone/Coastal water | place: Helgoland, sampling... | reverse complement strand
AAAGGAGATCTGAGCAGGCCAGCGCCCATGAACGGTATCGAATTCCAGCAGGTGTGCGTGTAACTCAGGATCGCCTACAGCATCATTGAGTAAGGTAATCTCATGGGGTTGAACCACCTGATCAATGAGGGCTCTGAGAAAAAGTTTGCCAATTCTGCCTAGGCCGTTGATAGCAATGCGTGCCATATGCGTTCTCAATTCACTCTTGGGGTGTAGGAAGGTTGTTTCTGCAAGGAAATTCTTGAAAAAGAAGTAGGGTCAGCGTGAACAGATCTCACTCAAGGGCAGTTGAGCAATGGTCCTCCAGCGCTCCAGATCCTCAGCACAGATCGGATGCCACTGAGCAAGCAAAGGGAGCAGCGCCTGCACAGTTTGAAGTCGATCACTTTCAGGTTGACGAAGTGAGTAGAAAATCCAGGTGCCTTCCCGACGAAACTGGATCAGCCCCGCATGTTTGAGGAACTGGAAGTGGCGGGAAATTTTAGGATTTCGGTAACCTGTGACTGCTTCCACCTGGCAATTGCAAAGTTCACCTCCGTGAGCAAGTAAATTCAGAATGCGTAGACGGGCTGGTTCCGCAAGTGCCTTGAAGAGTTGGGCAGTCGTATCAAGTTGAAAGTCTGGATCGAGTTGAGTAAGGATTTCCATGCTATCTCCTTTATTTTTGCTTATACAAAAATAATTAGATCAACAGCTTTGTCAATAACCTGCCTAGCAGGGAGTACATCAAGGTCTCTGCTCAGCTTCTCAGGGGAAGCGCCAAGCCAATCGCAATGAAAAGTCCTCCACAAATCTGGTTGAAACGCTGTCCTACCCGCTGCAACCAAGGACGAATCTGTTGCGCCAGGCTGGCCAAGCAAAGTTCCGTGACAATCTCAATCAGCACAAAAGTAGCAGCCATCAACACAAACTGCAGGACGAGTTCTCGCTGAGGTTCAACAAACTGGGGCAAAAAGGCGGCAAAGAAGAGGATGCCCTTGGGATTGGTCACCGCCGAAAGAGCACCCTGACGAAAGAGCGTCCTCTTACGAGAACTCTGCAATACAGGCGCAAGCGTTTCTCCCACAGGTGGGGCTCGCCAGACCTGAATACCGAGCCAGATCAGGTAAGACCCGCCAACCAGTTTAAGAATGGTAAGACCAATCAATGTGGATTGAAGCAGTGCACCGATACCAAATAGAGAGAGTGCAATGAGAATAGTGAACCCCACTGCTCCACCAGCGATCGTGCTGAGAGTTCGACGCCATCCGTAGAGAGCACCATGAGTGAGAGCTAGCAGGCCATTTGGTCCTGGAGAGAGGGAGAGTCCGAGTGCAGCAACTGAATAGATCAACCAGATTTGTGGGTCCATTTTTCTTCAGTCACTGAATCTGTGGCGCATCAAACGCGAGCACGAACATTTGGAGCGTGAAGTTGAGTTGAGTGGAATTGTTGTACCCGCGTATTGCCAATCTCCAAAAGTTGCTCCACAGTTTGTTTATCGCACCCCAATGACTGCGCAATATTTCTCAATAACTCACACTCTGCCACATCAAAATGCCGATCAATCGTTGCCACGTTGAGTAGGCTATCTAGAACACGATCTCTCAATTCCTTGGATAGCTCAATCGGCTCCAATTCTGGACATTTCCCATGCAGAACATACTCTTCCAGATCAAGGATCTCCTCGTGATCTGACAGGAGTTGGATGGCTGAGTGCACGAAGGCACGCTCATGTAGATCAATTCGACCATCTGCCTGGACCATGGCCACTACCATCCGTGCAAACCAGCGTCGCTGTGTTGAGTTAAACATATTCAGCATTTCTGGATTGAATTCTGGGATCTGGTCTTCTGTCGCCTCAAATTTCTGTTCGGTCTCTCGTAAAATTCTAATGGTAGAGAGCACATTCTGAGACTGCTCATAACCAGAGATAGCCGACTCACGAAACCAGTAGTAAGCTTCGTCCAGATTTTTAGGTATTCCTTTGCCGCGGAAGTTCAGAATTCCCAGTTCATATTTTGCTCCGGCGCTACCAAGGGTAGCAGCCTGCATCAGCAAACGATAAGCAGCGCTTGCATCACCCCCTTGTCGCAACAGCTTGAGCGCTTGCTGTGTCAAGTGGTCATCATCATTGTCTTTCTCTGCTTTTTCAGAAGTTTTAGTCAGAGGTGACTGAGCCACAACCTGATCCGTGTGATTCAAATCAAACAGATGTTGACCCCGCAATGCGGACTCCTTAGCGATGAAGATCAAACTGTCGCCAGGGTTGACCAATTGACCAAAATGTGGATTTACTAATAGTTTATTGGTTCCTCGACGAATCAACCCCACGGGAAGATAGCCGTATTCGTTTTTAATCTTGAGGATTGTTTCCTCCCAATTGGCCGTTGTCCAGTCATAGCTTAATCGGCGAACAAACAGACTCTGGGTACTTAGATCGTTGGATAGTAACTGGCTCACTAGGTTACCCAAGCCGCTGTTGTTGGCAGACTGGGCGAGTATCGGCACAACCAGATCATCGAACTTGAGGCAGAAATCACAACCTACCTTGAGGAGATGCTGGTCAAAGTTATCATCACGAAAGGTTGCAATCGTAAAAATTTCACCATCTGTTTCCTGTTCCAGACACAGTACAGCCATAAAGGTCTGGCCATCTTGCAGATGATCAACAAAGGCCACCTTGGCCAAGGAGGCCCGTGCTTTGCGGAAAGCATCTTCGCTGTTAGTGGGGTCCTGAATCCACTCCACTGAAAGGTTCTCTGGAATTTCCTCCGACTGTGGTAAGCTCGTCAACACTACGATATGATCTCCCAACTCCCCACGGGACAGCTCTCTCAGCATTCGCCGGATAAAAATAGGGTTGTCCGAGTTGATCAGTAGATGTCCATCGATACGAATATCATCCATCCCAAACACTTCGATTCCATGCTCTTCCAAGTCACCTCCCTTGCGCTCAGCAACAGACTGTAACTGGATCACCTGGTTATCTCGACGCAAGACGTGTTCAGAGCTAGGGTTAATCAGCACGACCTCCTCCATCACAATCCCTAGAGGCATGTGTCCTGTTGATCGTTTGGTTGCATGCACGTACTCTATCCAGGTTTTATCCGCAAATTTCACTGGCAGTGGTTTTGTTTCCAGTTGGTGTTCCTGTGACTGATGAACCACTCCTCTAATCCAAGAAGGTCCCCCCTGTGAACGAAACGCCTGCAGCATCATTGGCACATATAGGTCATATGGATTCAGCGCATGATCGCAGCCCACGTCGGCAAAAAATTTACGGAAATCGCTTCCCACATATTGAGCTAGGGTGATCAGTTCTCCCTTGCTAAGCGTTTCCAATTGCAACACCGTAATCAATCCTTGGTTGCTATTCTTAAAATAGACATAGGCCGTATGAGCAAATGTGGCTGCGGCCTTGAGCAAGGTTTCCACTTGTTGGGGATCCCCGGCAACCCAATTGACATCCTTGTACTCTGTAGTTAGCAAAGGATGTTGAGTGGATGGAGAAACGATTACGATCTTACCCTCTTGGACCAACTGCTGATTTTGTCCTAGAATTTTGGTCATCCAGGCAGGATCATCCGAACAAACAAGAATGTGACCCTGCTTCTTAACCGGGTCCAAACCCTTTTCACGCGATGAGCGATATTCACCTAATTTGGTTGTCAAGGTAGAGACAATTAGTGAGTAATTCAGGACCCCCCCGATAATCACAAAAACAGTGAACACTCGGCCCCAGTGAGTTTCTGGCGACATGTCTCCGAAGCCCACTGTTGCGACAGTCACAATCGTCCAGTAGAAGCTATTGAAGAGGCTTCCATAGTCTGATTCGGCGTTCCCAGTCAACAGGTGCTCAAAGAGATGAATCCCTAGGGTAGAAACAATAATCAGCGTGGGAAGAAACCAATAGAGAATGTGACGGATCTTCATAGTCGATTAGAACCCATTAGAATACTGCTTGAATATCGCAAACTGCTAAAATTTTTGAGAATCATAGGAACTCCTGAAAGCTAAGCAGCCCTACATATTGGCTCTGATTTGCTAAAAATCATACGATAGCAACAAACTCACGTTTTTCCAGTTGTGTTCAATGATTAGTCAGAATGAAGTTATGATTTATTTTGTCCAACACAAGACTCCACAGAGAGGATTTTGAAATCGACAATCCTGACAGATGAATTTGGCAGGGCTAGTTTTTCTTGCAACCGAGTCAGGATTTCCCCTATAACAGTCCGTCGGTTGTTCATAGTAGTTTCATTTCAACGTTCACTTCTCAGCAGGGAATTCCTTATGAAAAGATTCATTATTGCCGCAACTTTAATGCTTTTTGCTGGTTGGGTGCACGCCGCTGATTTAGGTGGCAAAGTGCTACGCATTGGCTCAGACACCACGTACCCTCCAATGGAGATGGTGGATGAAAAAACTGGAGAGATCATTGGTTTTGATGTGGACCTGGTTGATGCGATCTGTGAGCGAATTAACTGTGTACCCCAGTTCGTGACTACAGCCTGGGATGGAATCTTTGCTGCTCTTCAGCAGGGTGAATTCGATATGGTTGTCTCTGGTGTTTCCATCACACCAGAACGTGATAAGCAAATGGACTTCAGTGATCCATATCTCGTGGTTAGCCAGGCTATCATGGTCCGGATTGATGACGAAGGCATGACGCTGGATGACATGAAAGGGGCTGGTCGCAAGCTGGCTTCACAAACTGGGACCACCAATGCTCAACTTGCCGAAGAGTTGGTTGGCCGCAACAATGTTGCGCTTTTCGACACCTTTGCCGCTGCTGTTCAGGCCCTGCGTAACGGTGACGTCGATGGCCTGGTGATTGATGGCACCTCGGCTGCGGCTTACGAGCAGCAATTTGCTGGTGAATTGGTTGTTGGCATTCGTGGCCTCAACAGTGACCCTCTGGGACTGGTTTTCCGTGAAGGGGATGGGATGGTCGACGCCTTTAACAACGGTCTTGCCCAAGTCAAAGCTGACGGTACTCTCGATAAACTCGTTCTGAAATACTGGAGCGAATAATTTGACTCGCGCCTCATGACCGACCCTTCACCAAGGCGCATCGGCCCGAAGTGGCTTCAGCTTCGGGCCAGCAATCTTGTGCTGCTGGCCAGCGCGCCCTTCTTCATCTATCTCTTCGCCACTTCCACAAATTACAGCCGCTCCCTCGCCTTCATCGTTGGCGTTGAGGAAGGTGCCGCAGAAGTCTTTCAAACCTTCCTAGTTTTGCTACTGGGTTTGTTGAGTGGATTGATCCCCATCCTGCTTACTCGCAAATCACCAAGTTGGCTTTCCTATCATCGTGAAGTCTCCTGGTTTGGGCTAGTGCTGCACTTGTTGTTAATGTCCTGGTTACTCACCCGATGGGATCTGGCGCCTTTCTGGGATTCAGTGATTGGGGACCTACTGGATGCCCGCAGCAATCCATTCCGAGATCCCAAGGTCAATTATCCAGCCCTTACTCCAGAAGGGCAGGCTTGGATGCAAGGATGGCTAGAAATTCTGCGGTGGCCCTACCTTCTTGGGACTACATTGCTCGGTGCAGTCGCTCTCACTAAAAAATTACCAGAGTGGATAAACCGTTGGATTTGGCATTTACTGCTGATCCTCCAAGGAGGAAGCCTACTTTTCTTAATTCTGGTTGCACGACTGAGTTTCGCTACTGGCTTGTTGTTGACCCTGCGGGCAGCCATTTTCGCTTATGTAGCCTCCGCTATCCTTGGACTGGTTCTAGCGGGGATGCTATCCCTGCAGCCCAACCCCAACATTTATCGGCGCTACGGAGTGATTGCCGGACTACTGTTGGGTATTGGGTTGATTTTCTCCCAAATGCCACAGGCACAGTATGTTTTGATTGGAACCATAGAAGGACGTGCTGCTTTCATCAAGGACACTCCACAACGTTTGGCAGACACGCTGCGCTACGGTGAGTTTGACAATGGTGTGGAGATGCAGATCCGCGCTGCTAGGGATGTTGAGCAAGCTCTAAAGCTCTATGCTGAAGACAAACGAATCAGTGCCGCTTTTATCCCAGAATCAGCCCTTCCTGCAGAAGCCCCCATTCTTTGGCGCACTGAGTTTCTAGCCGATGAATACAGGACACCCTCAATGGTCTTTGGTGTCTTCGGCTTTTTACTTGGATTGCTGACCTTCGGAGGATGGCAGCACCGGATGCACCCCTTGGCTGTCTTTGCTGAGTTCTATATTGATATCCTGCGTGGGATTCCCATGCTGGTAATCATCCTCTACGTGGGATTACCACTCAGTGGAGCCGTCAAACAGGCCACCGATGGGTTTATTGACCTACCCAATATGATCCGGGGAGTGTTTGCGATCTGTCTGGGCTACTCGGCCTATATGGCAGAGATTTTCCGAGCTGGCATCGAGGCTGTTCCCAAAGGGCAGGTAGAGGCAGCCCGAACCCTTGGACTAGACCGATGGCAAACCGCCAGGTTGGTTATTCTGCCACAGGCCCTACGTATCGTCATTCCACCACTTGGCAATGAATTCATCGCAATGTTGAAGGACACGGCACTCCTATCAATTCTTTCGGTTCGCGATTCAACCCAACGGATGCGCGAATTCCAAGCAAGTAGTTTTCTCCCTTTTGCTCCATTCAATACAGCCGCGATTCTTTATGTCGTCCTTACCCTTGCGGCTGCCAGTCTGCTCAAGTGGCTGGAACGAAGAACCACGCCTATTCCAAAAAAATGACACCTCCACAACTTACTGAAGCAGAAGCGCTGGAACTGCTTGCTCAACACTACGGCTTGACGGGGCAACTGGTTGCCCTGCCTGGGGAACGAGACCGTAACTTTCAATTCTGCTTAGCAAGCGGAGAGAAAAACACTTTCAAGGTGGTAAGTGCTAAGGTTCCTCTGGAGAGTCTGAAGACTGAAATTCGAGCGATGCAGCACCTGAACTCTGAATTGGGTAGTCTGGTACCAAACCCACTGGCGGATCAGGCTGGAAGTTTTATTTCACAGGGAAGCTTACAGAATGGGAGTGCCTGCTGGTTACGTTTGCAAAGCTGGCAGCCGGGCATTCCCCTCGCCGAATTCCGACCACATACCACCGAACTTTTTCATTCCGTTGGTCACTTGATGGGACAAGTTGCCACTTCGCTCTCTACCCTTGCTGTTCCAGATCCCCATCCAGAATTGCCGTGGCACCCTAATCAAGCTTCGCAAATTGTCGTAGAAGGTCTTTCCTTGGTGACGGATCCCTTGCTCAAGAATTTTCTGGAGCAAGCACTACGGCTGTACGACAGGTATGGACGACCCCTGGAGACAGACTTACCTCGTTCCCTGATTCAGAACGACGCCAACGACTACAATATACCGGTTCATGGTGAGCTAGAAGGACCCGCAAAGTTGAGCTTGATCGACTTTGGTGACATGGTTGTTTCCTGGACTTGTGCAGAAGCAGCTGTGACTTTGGCTTACACTCTTCTTGGTCAAATAGCTCCTTGGAGAGCATTGCAAGCAACGCTCAGTGGTTTCAGTCAAGCTAGGCCACTCTTTCTGAAGGAGGCTGAGTTTGTCTGGCCGATGGCACTCATGCGACTCGGTGTGAGCATCGTGATGGCAGCAAAACAAATTCAGGAGCAGCCAGAAAATGAATATCTATTGATCAGTCAGCAACCAATTCGAGAGTTACTTCAACGCTTGAATGCTCTTTCACTGGAGGAGGGTATAGCCCGCTCCAGATTCGCCTGTGGTCATTCCCCCATCCATCGAAAGGTTTCTCTAGAAACTACTTTGGGGGAAAAAATGTTTTTCCCGGTGATGGGCCAAGCTCTCACTCCCGACAACACCCTGCTCTTGCCACTGGGAATCGAGAGCCCCACCAGCGATTGGCTGAGTGGAGACGTTGAGGAACAGTCTGCTCGCATTCAACAAGCCATTGAAAGTGCACACAAAATCTTTGCTCTTGGGCTCTACGATGAGATTCGGCTTTGCTACACTGCACCTGAATTTCAGCAAGATCTAGAATCACGGACCGTACACCTGGGACTGGATATTTTTGGACTAGCTGGAACCTCCATATTTGCTCCACTGGATGGGACCTTCGTCACGGTTCATGACAACGCTCAAGAGCAGGACTATGGCCCTACACTCATGTTGCAGCATGAGGATCTTAGTGGAGAACACTTCTTCACGCTCTACGGCCATCTTGATCCAGAGTGTCTAGAACTCTGGCAACCGGGAGACTCCGTCCAAGCTGGGACTCGTATTGCCAGGATCGGAGTATCACCCCGAAACGGCAACTGGCCCCCGCATTTACACTTGCAGGTGATCAGTCATCGAATGGGATGGGAAACCGATTTCCCGGGTGTTGCCTTGCCGTCCGAACAAAGTTTCTGGAAAGAGATCAGTCCCAATCCCTATCGTTTACTCGGAATCCAAGAGCAATCCCTGGTAGAACCTGAAAGCCTGCCGAGGAATTTATTGGCAAGACGCCTCCACATCATGGGACGCAATCTCTCTCTGTCCTACAAAAAGCCGCTCACCATTCTACGGGGAGAAGGAGTCTACTTGATTGATGCTCTCGGGCGTCGCTTTGTTGACTGTGTGAACAATGTTGCTCATGTCGGACACTGTCATCCCAGGGTTGTCGAAGCCCAAAGAAAACAAAGTAGCCTACTCAACACAAACACCCGCTACCTTCACCCTGAACTCGTCAGGTACGCAGAGCGTTTGTGTGGCTTGTTTCCTGACCCACTGAACGTCTGTTTCTTAGTTTGTACTGGCAGTGAAGCCAATGAACTGGCGCTACGATTAGCTCAAGCCCACACCCAAGCTCAGGGGATGGTAGTGGTGGACGTTGGCTATCATGGGCATACAAAATCTCTGATAGACTTGAGTCCTTATAAGCACAATGGGCCTGGTGGAAAAGGAGCACCAGACTGGGTACGGACCACTCCCATGCCGGATTCGTATCGAGGAGTGTACAGGGAGCATCACCCAGATCCAGGCTCAGCCTACGGGGAAAAGGTCATTGAGCACGCAGAATCACTGGCAGAATCCAGAGCCGGGTTGGCTGGGTTCATTTGCGAATCAATTCTAAGTTGTGGAGGACAGATTGTTCTTCCAGAGAATTATCTACAGACCGCTTATGCAGGAATTCGCAGGCTTGGAGGACTGTGCATCGCCGATGAGGTGCAGGTTGGTTTTGGTAGGGTGGGGAAAACCTTTTGGGGATTTGAGCTACAGGGAGTCGTTCCAGATATCGCTACTCTTGGAAAACCGATTGGCAATGGACATCCTCTCGCAGCTGTGATCACCACTGCCGAAATTGCAGAAGCCTTTGCCAACGGAATGGAATACTTCAACACCTTTGGTGGAAATCCTGTCTCTGCGGCAGTGGGTAACGCCGTCCTGGATGTGATTGAAGAAAAAGACCTTCAAAAACATGCACTGACCTTGGGGAATTGTCTGCTTGAACGCTGGAAGGAAATGTCAAAGTGGTGTCCGGCTCTGGGACAAGTTCGTGGAGAGGGCCTCTTTCTTGGTATGGAGTTCGTTGCTGATCCCGTGCAAAGAATACCTTGTGCAGCTCGTGCAACCTATGTTGTGGAGCGGATGAAAGCCCAGGGATTCCTGCTCAGTACAGATGGAACAGATCATAATGTGATCAAGTTCAAACCCCCACTGGTTTTTCCAGAGTCTGAAGCGGAACGGCTTTGCAACAATCTCGAACAGATACTTCAGGAAGTTCCTCTGCGGCTAGCCTGAAAAGATCTACGGACACCCACGTAGATTTCAATCTCAGATACCTTTCCTATCAATCGTCAAAGGTTGGAACCCGCCAGTGAGCCAAGCCTTCCAACACACCCTTCGCATAATTTTGCTTCGATTGGTAGAATTGCTCTGCTGGAAATTTCTGCAAATATTCTTTCACTTCTGGCCGAGCATTGCCAACGAGAATTCCCCGAAAACCTTCGTCAAACATTGACTGATCGTTACCGCTGTCCCCAGCAACAATTGTGTTCGCTTCCTGCCATTTCAGTAATTCCAGCAGGTAGCGCAGTGCTTTCCCTTTGTTGACCATCCCTGGCAAAATATCGACATAGTAACTTTCTCCAAAAGCAGCACAGATCACTTGGTAGTGTCCAACAGGCTCCACCATGCGCCTTGAAATTTCGGCTAGCCACTCAAGCGGCTGTTTGGGATCCATAATCGCGTAGGAGACCTTGTGGGGGATCTGGCAATTGGCTGCCTCTAAACTGATCACATCATTTAGGTCAATCAATCGCTGATGAACTTCCTCCACAGAGAAGCCAAACCTTTCAAGTTGCAGTTGCCAATCGTGAAGTGGTGTGGAGAAACTACCAAAAGGAGGTAGATAAAGTTCAGCTCCCGTTTGAGCAATAATCGCTTCTGGCTGAGGTAACTCCTCGTGCTTCAATCCATGTAGCACATCGGAATAAGGCCTACCTGTGCAGAATAGCACACGAGCGTGGCCTACTTGTTGAAGATGTTCGAGTTTTTGCCCCAGTTTTCGCAGAGATGACACATCTCCAGTGAGGGTAAAGTCGATGTCAAATACAAGATTCCAAGTCGGCATTCGATACCAGCTAGAGATGGTTTAATTCAGGAGGGTTGATTTGCTAAAGGTACTGCACGAAGAGCGCCCCAAAATAGCAGATAACTTTGCCGCCTATCCAGGAATGTTTTAACAAGAAGGACCACAAGTAAATTTGAGCATAGCGCTTGCAGCTTGTTTGTGATAAGATATCAAGCTTTGCTATTTTTCCGGATTTAGGCACTTAATTCATTGGAGTAATTTTCTATGGATTTCTTCATTCGCGAGGCATGGGCTCAGGATGCTGGTCTAGGCGGCGGCGACACAACCGCTATGCTAGTACAGTTTGGCCCCCTCATTCTGATCTTCGCCATCTTTTATTTCTTGATCATCCGACCACAGCAAAAGCGCCAAAAAGAATTGCGAGCCATGCTGAGTGCCTTGGGCAAGGGCGATAAAGTCGTGACAAACTCTGGTATTCACGGGACGATTTTCAAGCTTGGAGAAGACACAATCACCGTAGAAATTGCTGACAAGGTCAGAATTCAGATGGATCGTGGGCAAGTTTCCCGTGTTGTGCAAAAAGCCAAGGATGCGAGTGCCTCCGACAATGAATCCAAGGATGAGTCTTGAGCTAACTTTCCTTGGTGCTCTCAAGTTTTCAGAATTAAAGAAACACCACTCATGAATGTACGTGTCAAAGGCTTACTGATCCTGTTGGTCTTTGCGGCAGCTGTTTTCTACAGTCTGCCCACCTATCAAGCCTATCAGCCTGGGGTAGATCCTCAAAAACATCCAAACCGCGTGAACCTGGGACTGGATCTCCAAGGGGGAATGTACCTCGACATTGAGATCAAGGTTGAAGAAGCCGTTAAGGAAACTACTAGCCGTACTGCACAGGAGCTGGAAGATTTGCTGCTGGACAACTACGTCAAATTTGTTGAAGTCCGCCAAGAGAACAACGTCATTATCTTAGAGATGGAAAAGGGAGAGACCGTCAATCTGACCGAATCTCCCTACGATCGTTTATTGGTTCAGTTCACTCCTGCGGAGCAACCCAACAACCGAACAACGTTGACGCTCCTCCCTGAAGAGCTAACTCGCATTCAAGAGAACGCAATCACACAAGCTCTGGAAGTCTTGCGTAATCGCATTGATAGCTTAGGCGTCAGTGAACCCACTCTGCAACGCCAAGGGGATAATAGCATCATCATCCAACTTCCTGGTCTGAAAGACAGATCACAGGCGATCGAACTGATTGGCCCTCAGGCTGTTCTCGAGTTTCGTATTGTCAACGATGACGCCACCCCAGCCGCTTATAATCGCTACACCGAAGTTGTTCGATACGAGGAAATCCGTGACCCCATCACGCAGGAAGTTCTATCCCGCAACCCTTATGTATTGAGCAAGGAAGTTTTGTTGACTGGGGAGTACATTCGAGATGCTCGGGTGCGCTTCGATCAACAAACCAACCAACCGTACGTCTCTCTTTCCTTCGATTCTATTGGCGCTGATCGCTTCGCAAAATTGACTGAAAGAAACCAAGGCAAACGTCTGGCAATTGTTTTAGATGACAAGGTTCAGTCAGCACCTGTGATCAGAGAAAAGATTGGTGGTGGAGAAGCATCAATTTCAGGCCAGTTCACTACAGAAGAAGCGGGAAACCTATCTATTGTACTTCGTTCGGGTTCTCTGCCAGCCCCCATTGAAATTCGAGAAGAGCGCACCGTGGGTGCCTCCCTCGGTGAAGATTCTGTTGAGCAAGGCCTTACCTCACTGCTGCTTGGCGGGCTGCTAGTCCTGATTTTTATGATGATCTATTATCGGCTCGCCGGTGTCTTCGCCGCATTCGCTCTGGTCTTCAATCTTTTACTGATCATCGCTGTTCTGGGTGGAGTCGGAGCCACCTTAACGCTGCCCGGCATGGCAGGAATCGTATTGACAACAGGTATGGCTGTTGATGCGAACGTGTTGATTTTTCAAAGAATTCGAGAAGAACTCGCAAAAAGCAACAATTTACGTAGTTCAATCAACGAAGGTTTTGATCGAGCTTTCAAAACCATCCTTGATGCCAATGTCACAACACTCTTTGCAGCTCTGGCGTTACTCCAATTTGGAACCGGTCCCATCAAGGGCTTTGCTGTCACACTCTCCTTGGGAATTCTCTCAAGCATGTTCACGGCAATTGTAGTGACCAGGTTCTTCTTTGAAATGATTTATCTCAACCGCAAGCAACTCAAAGCCATTAGCATCTGAAACATGCTCTCTCAACCATTGCAAATCCGCTTTCTCGAAAAGCGACGATACACTATCTACCTCTCGATTTTCTTGGTTCTCAGCACTTTTTTGTCTGTGCTACTCCATGGAGGTTTGAATTATGGAATTGACTTCAGAGGAGGCACCAATGTTCAGATCCGCTTCGACAGCGAACCTGACCTGAATCAATTGCGTGATTTATTCGCCAGTCAAGGATATGACAGCATCACGCTGCAGACTTTTGGAGCGGAAGAAGATCGAGAAATTCTATTAGGACTGCCGATCGATAGCTCGTTAGGAACCGGTGAATCCCTAACAACTAACCTTCAACAAATCCTCCAAAACGCTAATACGCAACCAGAGATCAGACGCATTGAGACCATTGGGCCAAAAGTCGGTGACGAGTTAAAAGAAGATGCCCTCTTGGCTGTACTGATCGCCCTAGGATTAGTACTCCTGTACATCAGTGTTCGCTTTCAGTGGCGTTTTGGAATCAGTGCCGTAGTTTGCCTCCTACACGATGTACTTGCTGTTGTCGGAGTGTTTTCACTGTTTGACAAAGAGTTCAACCTGACAATCATTGCGGCTTTGCTGACGGTAGTCGGATATTCCCTTAACGATACTATCGTTGTGTTCGATCGTATTCGAGAGAACCTCGCTAAATTCCGTAAGCGTGAAACGGAAGAACTGTTGGATCTCAGCATCAATGAGACTCTCAGTCGAACTTTGCTGACTTCTGCCACAACTTTATTTGTCGTGATTATGTTGCTGCTCTTCGGTGGAGAAATTATCCATGACTTTGCATTCGCCCTGTTTGTAGGAATCCTTGTTGGAACTTACTCCTCCATTTATGTAGCAAGCCCGATTTTCTTAATGCTTCAGGAAAAAGCGCCACCCAAACCAGCAACACCTAGCAACACCGAACTCACCCAGGAAAGTCAATGACAGAACCCCCCAATCCAGGCTTCCAGCAGATCGCGATTGTCGGACTGGGCCTGATTGGTGGTTCCCTGGCTCTGGATCTACGACGGCTACATCTGGCAGAACACCTGCTCGGCTATGACCAACGTCCCCATCATTGTGAGGAGGCGCTTCATCGTAATCTAGTTGACTCTGCCTCAACGAATTTTGATAAAAAACTCCGCGATGCGGATCTCGTCATTTTAGCAACCCCAGTCAGTAGCTTTCCACAAGTCCTCCACTCTATCCGTCCTCAACTTGGCTTACATACGCTGTTGTCTGACGTCGGCAGTGTGAAATCACCTCTCTTGTCAACAATCCAGGACTACCCCGAGTTGATTCCAAGATTTGTGGGGGGACACCCAATTGCTGGTGGTGAACGCTTTGGGCCCACCAGCGCACGGACTCACCTTTTTGAAGGTAAGCGTTTCATCCTCACCCCTACTGATGCAACTCCTCTGGAAGTCACTCAACGAGTCCAAATTCTTTGGGAAGCGCTTGGAAGCAAGGTTGCTGTAATGAATGCAGCACAACACGATCAGATCTTTGCAGCAGTCAGCCACTTGCCACACCTGATCGCCTATGCCAGCATCCAGGCTATCATTGGTTCAGATCAAGAGGAAGTACTTCAGTTTTCTGGAGCTGGACTCAAGGACTTCTCACGAATCGCTTCTTCCAGTCCAGAAATGTGGACGGATATCTTTCTAGAGAACAGAGAGCATATGCTGCCCAGACTTCGTCATCTAAAGGAGTTGTTGGGGCAATTGGATGATTATCTCGAAAACGCAAACCGAGAAAAATTACAGCAATTTCTGCAGCAAGCAAAGTTTGCAAGAGACCAGTGGATTGGCTAGAGGATGCACCTGAAAAAACTTGTGCTTTTGCCTGTTGAGTCTCATCTTTTTTCGTTTTATCTCCTAGATTTAAGCCGATAATCATGATCGGTTGCAAATCGATTCATTGTGCTACCGAGAAGGTAGTAGTTCCTTGTCACATGTCGTTGTAAACTCCTATGAAAGTTCAGGTTCAGGATCTCGGTAAATTGCGTCGCGAAATGCAGATTGAAATTCCTTTCGATGAGATCCGAGGGGAATATCAACAAGTGAAAGATCAGTTGCGCAACACCCGCCTGCGTGGATTCCGTCCTGGCAAGTTCCCCAAAGGATGGATGAAAAGCCGGTTCCGTAGTTCAATGGCCTACGAGATCCGTGAACGATTATTTCCTCAGTTCTACTCAAGAGCGCTTCAATCAGAGAATCTGATTCCAGCAGTTCCACCAACATCGTTGAACATTGACTTTGATGAGAAGAAGCCGCTGAGTTTCAAAGTTGAGTTGGAAGTTGCACCGACACTTCCTGAAATTGACTACGACAAGCTGGCTCTGGAAGAACAGGAACTCGGTGAAGTCACTGATAAGGATATCGATGACATGCTCCAGCAGCTTCGTCGCGCTCGCTCGGTTCGAGAACCCAAGGAAGCTGGTGTAGTAGAGAAAGGGAATTTGGTGACTTTTGATGCTCGCGGTACTTTGGGTGGAGAGCCCTTGCCAGAAGAGCAACAGATTGAAAAATCTGAGTTTGAAGTAGGTGGCGAATTTTTTACTGAGTTCAGCGATGCCGTTTTGGGAATGGCTGTAGAGGAAACAAAAACTGCTACCTTGGAGATGGGCTCCACCTTTAATGATGAATTGCAAGGAAAAAGTGCAGAATTCGAAATCACTATTCAAAGTATTGAATTATTGACTCTACCAGCACTGGATGAAGAGTTTCTCAAATCTTACGGGCACGATACCGAAGAAGACCTACGCAAAGCTGTTCGTGAGATGCAGTCAGAGAACAAGAAAAACAACCGCATGACGGACTATCGGGAACAGCTTTTGCCGCAACTCGTTAGGCAACTGGAAGATATTGACCTGCCCGAAAGCAGTATTGCGGAGCGAGAAAAAGCACTAAAGGAAGAAAAAAACGAAGCTGGAGAAGTGCTGACTGAAGAGCAGATCAGCCAACGAATGGAAGCACATCGTGATCGCTTACGCAGAGATTTTTTAGTAGATCACATCTTCCGAAGTGCTGCTCTACAACTGGACGAAGCAACACTGGCCAATCGTTTCTCCAATGCTGCTGGGATGATGGGGCTTTCTGCAGAGGATTTTTATAATCATCGATATGGTCGAGTGATGATGAATTCGATGGTCGCAGAGCTACGTGGTGAACAGACACTGAACCATGTCATCGAAAAACTGGTTGGGCCAGAGCCTGCGAATGAGGCATCAGAAAATGTAGAAGAAAAGCAAGCGACTGCTACTGAGCAGGAATGAACCGAACGAACTAACCCCAAATTAAGAGGGAGCCGATGCCACTCATCCCGATGGTCGTCGAACAAACCAATCGAGGGGAAAGATCCTATGACATTTATTCACGACTGCTCAAGGATCGTATCGCCTTCATAGGCACCCCAATCGATGATAATGTTGCCAACCTGATGATCGCACAGTTGCTGTTCCTCGAGGCAGAAGATCCAGAGAGTGATATTTCTTTGTACATCAACTGCCCAGGTGGAATAGTCTCAGCAGGATTGGCGATTTATGACACCATGCAGTACCTGCGTCCCCAGGTGCAAACCATCTGTATTGGTCAGGCTGCCAGCATGGGAGCTATTCTTCTCGCTGCAGGCGCTCCTGGCAAAAGATATGCGCTTCCCAACTGTCGGATCATGATTCACCAGTTGATGGGTGGCTTCTCTGGACAAGCTGAAGACATTGACATCCAGGCACGGGAGATCGTACGCTTAACGGGCACGCTAAATGACGTCCTTGCCAAACATACTGGTAAAGATCCAGGACAAATAGAGCAGGATACGCAGCGTGACTACTATTTCTCTGGAGAGGAAGCCAAAGCATACGGGCTCGTGGACCATGTAATGACCAAGCGGGAAGAACCACCAGCTTCGAGCAATAGTTGATTGTAACACCAACCACTCTTTTCCATTTGCTGAGCTTCAGACCCAATTGAATGATGTTTGGGTCTTAACAATCATGGAGTCAGTATGAGTAACCAGAAAGACGCACCATTGCGCTGCTCATTCTGTGGAAAAACACAGGATGAGGTAAAAAAAATCATTGCAGGGCCCGGCGTCTACATCTGTGATGAGTGCATAGAACTTTGCAATGACATCATGGAAGAGGAGTGGCAGCGCGAAAAAGCAATGGATGACTCTGAACAAGTGTTGCTGAAGCCTGCTGACATCAAAGATGTGCTGGATAATTATGTGATTGGTCAGCAATTCGCCAAGCGTGTGCTTTCCGTGGCAGTTCACAATCACTACAAGCGTATTCATGCAAATCTGCACGATAGCGATGTAGAGTTGCAGAAGAGCAATATTCTGCTGATTGGTCCGACTGGCACAGGCAAAACCCTATTGGCTCAGACCTTAGCCAAGATCCTGAACGTACCTTTTGCAATGACTGACGCTACGACGCTAACCGAAGCTGGTTATGTTGGAGAAGACGTCGAAAACATTGTACTGAAACTCCTGCAAGCCGCTGATTATGATACGGAGCGCGCAGAACAAGGAATCATCTACATAGACGAAATTGATAAGATTACACGCAAAAGTGATAACCCTTCTATCACCCGTGATGTTTCAGGCGAGGGTGTACAGCAGGCCCTGCTAAAAATTATTGAAGGCACAACCGCCAACATCCCTCCTCAAGGAGGACGCAAGCATCCACAGCAAGAATGTGTTCAGGTCGACACCTCGAACATCCTCTTCATCTGTGGTGGTGCTTTCGTCAATCTCGATCAAATCATCAAGCGACGGATCGGAGATCGGGCCATCGGTTTCGGCAGTAAGATTCAAGACAAGATTCAAGACGCAGATTTGTTACGACAGTTGGAACCAGAAGATTTGCTGAAGTATGGTCTGATCCCAGAATTTGTGGGCAGACTCCCTGTAATCAGCACACTGCATGATCTGGAAGAAGAACACCTGATTCAAATTCTGGTTGAGCCAAAGAATGCTTTGATTCGCCAGTACCAGAAGCTTTTTGAGTTGGAAAACGCAAAGCTATCCTTCACAAAAGGTGCTTACAAAGTGATTGCTCAAGAGGCAATCAAGCGCAAAACTGGTGCTCGTGGTCTGCGCTCAATTCTCGAGAAAGCCATGCTGGACATCATGTACGAAACTCCTTCGAACAATAACATTCAAGAAGTTGTAATTAGTGAAAATACGATCACTCAAGGTGTACCTCCCAAGTTGATCATGCGGCAGTCTGCCGACAACAATCGAAAAATGAAGGTTAGTTAGGCCCTGCCCGATCCATGCCCCAAAAACCACTAGACGTATATGGTATCGGCAATCCGTTGATGGATCTGCTGGTACACATTCCAGCGAACTTCCTTGAGAAGCAGGAACTGGAAGCCAATCGTATGTACCTGGTTCACCAGGAACGCCAACAAGAGTTGATTGAGGAGTTGCAGTCCGGTCAACACGAAGTGATCTCTGCCCCAGGGGGATCGGCAGCCAACACGATGAGTGGGCTTGCACTGATTGGTAGTAACGTGGCGTATACCGGTAAGCTGGGCCAAGACGAGTTGGGGCAACTGTACGAACAGTTGTTGGCAAACGAAGGAGTCACTACTCGCTTTGGCTTTGGGGAAGGTAGTAGTGGGAGTAGTCTGATCCTGGTTGGAGAGGACGGTTCTCGCACCATGAACACCTTCTTGGGGATGTGCCAGGAATTACACCCAAGCGACATTGATGCTGAGCTGATGCAGCAGGCCCGCTACCTGTACATCGAAGGATATCTCTGGGACACAGAAATTCAGCAGGATGCCGTCAGTCAAGCGATTGGCCTTGCCAAGAAACACGGTACAAAGGTCGCTCTCAGTCTCTCAGACCCATTCTGTGCTCAGCGTCACCAAGAAGCTTTTCACCGGCTGATTCGTGAAGATGTCGACCTCCTCTTCTGTAACCAGGAAGAGGCTTTTGCACTGCTCAACAGCGAGATCTCACAGGAAGCTCTCGAATACCTGGCCGCCCAAGTGGAGACCGTTGCTTTTACGATGGGAGCCCGTGGGGCTTTGGTATGCGAACAACATGAGATGTTCTATATTGATCCTCGGCGCGTGAATGTTGTTGATACGACGGGAGCAGGTGATGCTTTTGCGGCAGGATTTCTGTACGGCCTGACTCACGAAAAGAGCATTTTTGAAAGTGGTGTGCTTGCCACTGCTATGGCAGCTGAAGTGATCCAGCATATGGGTCCTCGTCTGGACAGAGCCATCAAGGAGAAAATGCAGAGTTTTTTCGGCTCTCACAACTGATCCCACCTTCTCTATACCCATGACACTTCCCGAATTGCTGGCTCCTGCCGGGAGTTTAGAACGCCTGAAGGTCGCTGTTCTTTACGGAGCTAACGCTGTCTATCTCTCTGGACATCGTTTCGGGCTGCGCAGTGGCGCAGATAATTTCACTGATACTGAAATCATTGAGGGATTACAGTTCGCTCACCAGCATGATGCCAAAGTCTTTGTTGTCCTCAATGCATTCCCCCATGACCAAGATCTCAAAGAGATGCCAGAGTACGTGATCTGGCTGGAGCAGCAAGGTGTCGATGCCGTTATTGTTTCAGACTTGGGGACTTGTACGCTGATTCATCAGCACACCAACCTGCCGATTCATCTCTCTACCCAAGCTTCCTGCCTGAATTCTTGGGCAGCTCAAGCTTGGAAAAACTTGGGGGTTCAGCGTCTCATTCTGGGAAGAGAGGTATCTGTTCAGGAAGCCGGATGGATTCGGCAAAAGGTAGGGATCGCTGTGGAGTTGTTCATTCATGGTTCGATGTGCATGGCCTACTCTGGTAACTGTGTCATCTCGAACTACACCGCTGGCAGAGACAGCAATCGAGGTGGCTGTGTTCAAAGTTGTCGGTTTCATTACGATGTCCAAGAAACCAACAAAGAGGAAGCCTACAAAGCTTCCTTTATGAGTTCCAAGGACCTACGTGGTCTGGAGCAGTTGCCCCAATTTCTCGAACAAGGAATTGACAGCCTAAAAGTTGAAGGTCGAATGAAAAGCAACCTCTACGTTGCCACAACGACTCGTGTTTATGCACAGGGATTGAAAATCTGTGCAAACGAACCACCTCCGCTCTGGCAAAGCCGCCTTCAGGAGCTAACCAAGGAATTAGAACGAATTCCACATCGAGGTTACACGGAGGCTTCTTTGAACACACCTGCTGGGCAAGACAGTATTTATCAGGGGCATCGCAACGGAGAGCAACGTTATGAGATTGCCGGAACAGTGCTAGACACCTCTGAAAATTTTCTGACACTGTTAGTTCAGAACCCTTTCACTGCCGGAGAATCTCTCGAATTTCTAACTTTCGCAGGGGACACTATCTTGTTGAATACCTCTGGGCTTCTGGACATCCAACAAAGGCCGCTGAATCGTGCCAAGCCCAACAGCCTTGTCTTGCTCCCAAGCATTCCTCAGATCAAACCGTTGAACTTGGCTCGTCGACAAGCGGCCTAGAGTCAACGTCGAATTTCAAAACCCATCAAATTATCGCACACTTCCTCTCTCTCTACATCTACCGTAGCAACTTTTGAATAAGCAGGCCCCAGTTTACACTGCTCCACAAGTTGATCCAATAGTGCCTGCTCACCTTGGACGACAACCTCGACACTCCCATCGGGGCAATTCCAAACAGCCCCCGTCAGTTCTAATCTAGTCGCCTTCTGACGTACAAAGTAGCGAAAACCAACTCCTTGTACGACTCCTACAATTTTCAATTTGTACTGCAACATTCCAATTTTCCCCACTGAGCACTGACTCCACGGAATAGCTGAACCTGCCATTTGTCGTGATATTTCTGGACAAATCCTTCGACCAGGATCTGATATCCAAATTGCCAACTTGGTAAACGATCTTGATACATTTGACGCACTACTACCTCCACACCATTTTCCAGCAATAGCAACTCTATATAAGAACCTTTGCTAAATCTTCGTTCCGATCGACCTGCCAACTTGATAAAACGTTTATCATAGCGAGCAAAGTCTACGCTCTCTGCCTTTTGAAGCTTTGTGACATAACGACGATTTGTCCTTGAATAGACTGTTCTTCCTTCATTAGCCAAGCGTTTTAAATAACGCCGACGTGAGGCATACTTGCTCCAGATGCCTCTCTTCTCTTCATAGGCTTGGGCTTCAGCATCAACGTAGCTGTCAAAATTACTGGGCAACTGGTAGCGAGCATCAAAAAGGCTATAGCCTAGACCGATGAGTAGTAGATTTACATTGGCATCTTCAGCCTGCAATAGTCCTAAAGTCCGTTGATGGCGATCTCTTGGGAATCGAGGAGACACCCAGAGTTGCAAGGGTCCACTTTGCAATCGATCCTTGAGGAAATCCCTAGCTGGCAAACCAAATTCTAGATCCTGACTCTTATGGGATTGATTCAGCTCTGGAGTATCGACGAAAAGTAACCGGATTTTCTCTTCGGACTCCGTGTAGTTGTTCCGATTCCAATCAGCGTAAAAAGTGCCTCCATCAACTACTTTGACTATCGAAGGTGCAATGGGCTTTGCCTCTCAGCCAGAATTGAGCAAGTCCGTCCAGGACTCGGCAATTAACAGTCTAGGACTGAGCAAGCATAAAAGACAGGTCCAAATCAAATGTATTTTTTGCAAGGAAGCACCCCACATAAATGCTTTGATTCTCTATAATGTCCAAAAAGTTGGTAAAGCTGATTTTAACTGATAACACAGCTCCATATAATTAAAAAATTCTCAGGCAGAGGGTGTACCATAAAGAGATCATCCAACAGGGAATTCTGAGGATCAGAATCTGTTTCATTTCACGAAATCCTTGAGGTAAAACATGTATTGGAAGCAGACAAAATACCTTGCAGTCTGGAAGTGTGGCTGTTAGCTTGGACCCAATTTTTTCTTCATCTGAACCAACCACACTGCTTCATTTGACATACCTCTGTCAATCTTCATTCATAGGCTTCCCATGCGGTCCTTTTCGCGACTGCGCCGATCAATCGGGCGCTCGTTCCTACTTTTGCTTGCTGTCTCCATGGCTCCTTCCTTTACTCTTGGTGCCGAAGATCTCTCCGACGGCCTATATGCCGATCTGGAAACTAATCGAGGTCGAATTCTACTGAAACTCTTTTACAAGCGAGTACCGAAAACAGTAGCAAATTTTGTGGGTCTTGCTGACGGGACACAAGCTTGGAAGGACCCAATTTCTGGAGACTCACGCAAGAGTAAGTTCTACAATGGGTTGACCTTTCACCGGGTCATTGCTGACTTCATGATTCAAGGTGGTGATCCATTGGGCACTGGCAGTGGTGGTCCCGGGTATCGCTTTGCTGATGAATTCCATCCTGAATTGCGGCATAACAAGCCTGGTATTCTCTCAATGGCAAATGCTGGACCAGATACCAACGGAAGCCAATTCTTCATTACCCACAAAGAAACTCCCTGGCTCGATGACAAGCACTCCGTTTTTGGCGAAGTTGTTGAGGGCATGGATGTGGTCAACGCGATTGAGAAAGATGACCGAATCGAACAACTGCGAATCGTGAGGCAGGGGTCGGATGCAGAGGCCTTCGATGAAATGGCGGTCATCTCCAAAGCCGATGCCACCAGGCAGGCTTTGTCAGAGCAAAACCGAAAAGAGCTCCCTGAAGCTAGTGCAGAACTTGATCCCTCTCGAGTGCCACAACCCGACCAACCCGTTGCTTCCAAAGTTGCTCTGGAGATGCTTGTGATTGGTTACCAGGGTGCGCGTATTCCAAAGCAGGATCTCTACTACGACCGAGAAGGGGCGGCTGAGGTTAGCGCAAAGCTAGCTGACCTTGCTCGTCGTAAGGGAGCAGATTTCAGTGAATTGGTTGATCGCTTTACGGATCTGCCAGAGCAAACCCGCATTCCAATGATTGATCAGGCCAATCCGCAGCTACCACCATTCCTCAAACCGGCCTTCTCACTATTGGAGGGTCAGGTCAGTGATCCCGTCGAAACTCCGCTGGGTTTCCTGATCTTCAAACGTATATCGCTGGAATTGATTACAGCGAGTCATGTACTGATTTCCTATCAGGGAGCACTACGATCTGAACAAAGTCGGAGCAAAGACGAAGCAATGCAACTCGCCCAGCAACTGCTCGCAGAGATTCAAGATGGTCGTGATTTTGCGGAAGTTGCTAAAGAGCATTCAAATGGACCGTCTGCTCCACAAGACGGGATGTTGGGTGAGTTCCCCCGAGGAATGATGGTACCTGAATTTGACCAAGCAGCCTTTGCCTTGGAACCCAATACGGTCAGCAAGGTGGTTGAGACTGCGTTTGGTTTCCACATCATTAAGCGCCACCAATAACATTGCATGCCGGAGCAACTCGCCACCGCTGCCATTGTGATCATTGGCAATGAGATACTTTCGGGCAAAGTGAAGGATGAGAACTCTCACTATCTCTGTCGCGAATTGCGTGATCTTGGAGTGGAGGTTCGTTCTATCGTGACCATCCCCGATGATACCGAAACGATCAGTAATGTTGTCTGGCAGGCTTCTGAAAAGTACACTTGGGTCTTTACCAGCGGAGGCATTGGCCCCACGCATGATGATCTGACGGTCCCCTCGATTGCAGCAGGTTTTCAAACTCCACTGGTACGTTCGGAAAAGCTCGCAAAGCTGATCAGTAGCTACTACGGGAAAGAAGTGAATGAAGCCCATTTAAGAATGGCCATGATTCCAGAGGGCTCAGAGCTTCTATTTGATGAGAGCAAGCGGGTTTCTCAAATACTCTTCCATAACATTTTGATCTTCCCGGGAATCCCCAGACTGCTTCAGCGAAGATTCCAAACCTTTCGGGAACGCTTCCGTAGCAACCCAATCTATCTACACCAAATTTTCCTGAATTGTGATGAAGGACAGATTGCACATCTATTGGATCAAACTCTCGTTACCTACCCAGAACTGCAACTAGGCTCCTACCCGCGAACCAAGGATGAAGAGGAACACGAGGTGAAGCTTACCTTGGAATCGAGAGAAGCCGCCTACCTGCAGGAAGCAGCCAATTACCTAATTGAACAAATCCCTACCCAGTTTATTTTGCGTAACGAATCCCCAACCTAAGACCTGCTAATGAATTCCCTACAACTAGCGGATCAGTTTCGAGATCGTGGCCCTCTATTACACCTTGTGCTAGACGGTTGGGGAGTAGGCCCTCCCAATGACACCAATGCGCTCCACAAAGCTTCTCTACCAATCTTTAAACGAATCACAGAACAGT
>Ga0209631_10002140_pt1 | contig 24057 bp, 16 predicted proteins | sample COG_08_FD_184752 | JGI IMG/M metagenome (GOLD analysis project Ga0209631, IMG submission 184752) | Pelagic Microbial community sample from North Sea - COGITO 998_met_08 (SPAdes) (version 2) | ecosystem: Environmental > Aquatic > Marine > Neritic zone/Coastal water | place: Helgoland, sampling... | reverse complement strand
TAGAGGACAAGTGCGCGCTCATCGCCGCGAGGGAAGCCACGGACGAGGAGCTGCTGACGTGTCACTCACGCGAACACCTCGCGTACGTCGCCGACGCGTTCGACCACACGAGCGATGAGGCGGTCCAAGGGGTCGGGGACATCTACTGGACCGAGCACACCGAGCGGTGCGCGAGGACGGCGGCGGGCAGCGCGTGCGAGGCGGCGAACGCGGTTGCATCCGGAACTTGCCACCGGGCCTTCGCGGTGGTCAGGCCGCCCGGGCACCACGCGGAGTGTGCGCGCGCGATGGGCTTCTGTTTCTACAACAACACCGCCGTCGCCGCGCGCGCCGCGCTCGCGGCGCACTCGCACGTCAACAGGGTGCTGCTGTTGGACTGGGACGTGCACCACGGCAACGGGTGAGTTTCTTTGTACTTTATCTTCATACGGGCAATTGGACTGACGGCGTGTTTTGTTCAACTCTCACAGGATCCAAGATGTCCTCTACGACGACGATCGGGTAATGTACGTGTCTTTACACAGGTACGGCGAAGGTTTCTACCCCGGGACTGGCGCCATGGACGAAGTTGGAACCGGACAAGGTGCCGGGTACAACGTCAACGTGCCGTGGACGGAGAAGGGTTTAACCGACGCCGATTACCTCGCGGCGTTTGACCTCGTCATCGACCCAATCGCGCAGGCGTTCGACCCGGACCTGGTGATCATAGCCGCCGGGTTCGACGCCGCGGAGGGTGACCCGCTCGGTGGGATGAAGGTGAGCGACCAGGGCTACGCGTTGATGACGGAGCGGCTGCTTCAATTGGCGGGGGGTAAGTGCGTGGCGGCGCTCGAGGGCGGGTACGGGCTGACGGCGACGGCGTCCGCGGCGGCTTCGACTTTGGGCGCCATGCTCGGGTTCGCCACGCCGCCGCTGAGCTCGCGCAGGAGGCCGAAGCGATCGACGGTGGAGACGCTGGGTAAGATCATCGACGTGCACAAGGAGAAGTGGCCGGTGTTGGCGAGTGAAACGCACCGGTCGATGTACAGGGCGACGCTCGAGGCGACGAGAGTCGCGGGCAAGGAGAAGAACTAATAGCGATTCACAAATAGATACGACCTACGCGGAAAAGGAACGCTCGCTTCGAATACATACGACCTAACGATACATCGGCTTGAACTTGTTCCCCTCGTACGTCCCACGCTGGTTATCCCCGACGAACAGCTCCCCGTGCCCCACCCCGCCCAGCGCGAATACCGTGGAACCCTTCTTCAACTCGGCCGTCACGGCGTCGGCGGCGCCGTCTTCATCCGCCAGCCCGGGAACCAACGCCAGGTACAGGTCCGACACCGTCACGCCGTCGTTGTTCCACGGATCCAACTTGAGCAGCATCTGCTCCACGTCGCGTTCGCTCAGCTCCGGGCGCGTGCGCCTGGCGACGGTGACGAACTGCGCCTCGGTGACCGTCCCGGACGAGAGGGAGTCGCCGCCCAGACGGGCGACGGCTTCCGAGAACGGCGCGATGACGTCCTCCCTCGCGTCGAGCCCGTGGAAGAGGCACACCTGGACAAACTGCGAGAAAGGCACGCGCTTACGTTCGCGTCGACGCCTCGCCGCCTCGATCTCCGCCTTTGTCCTGCGACGCGTGCCCGGCGCGTTGTCCTCCGAAGAAGCTTCCCGGGATTCCGTCTCGTCGCCGCGAATTTCATCCATTCGCGCCCGCACGGCGTCGACGATGCCGGGCTGCTCCTCGGGCGCGTACATGAACCGGACCATGTCGAGCCACTCGTCGTCGAAGAGGTCCCCGTCCATCTTCTCCCTGTGCCTCTGCGCCAGCTGCTGATCGTTCAGGTGGGGGTGCTTAGACGCCAGGTACGCCCTCAGCATGTCCCGGACCGTCGTGGCGATGGCCTTGCCCCGCACGAGGTACTCCTCGTCCACCATGTTCCGCAGCGCGCGGCCGAACGCGGCGACGTCGCAATCTTCATCCTGGAACTTGTCCGTCGCGGCGATGATGGAGTCCGCCCAGTCGTTGATGACGGATTTGACCCCGAACTTGTGGTTGAGGTAGGTGTACAGGTGCTGGCGCATGGTCTCCTTCGCCTGCCTGTGCTTGGACCGCCTCGCGTCGTTCCTCGCTTTGGCGCCGCACACGTCGTCGATGACCTCCTTGAGCTGTTTCAGCGTCCACTTCCGTGTCCCGCCCCTGGTCTTCTCGCTCGATACCGTCGTTCTGGCGAGATGCTTCGAGACGCTCGACGGCGTGGACGGCCCGAACTGGCCGGAACTCCACGGCCCTCCCGACTTTGCCGCCGCGGACTTGGCGGCGACGGACGCCGTGTCCATCGCCCACCTCGGCGGAGCCTTACCCTCGCTCGCGATCGGGTTCCTTCGCGCAGCCTCGGACGCGACCATGTCGGCGTAGTCCTTGGGCGAGAGCGGCGTGGTGGATCCGAACGGCGTCGGCTTGAGCGGCGACCCCGGGGCGGTTCGGCCCCTCAGACCGAGGGCTACGCCTGGGGACACGCTGCTGGGTGCCATGGGTGTGGACTTGATGGCTTCTTCCAACGCGTGCTCGTTGAACCGCACGCTCAGGCCCTTGACGCTGGACGACCTGACCGTGGGGGTGGACTGGCCGGATGGCGCGTTGCTCGTCTGGGTGTTTTCGTTAGCCGTCTTGGGAGCCGTCTTGGTTCCCCCGCCGCCGAACCATCCGCCCGATTTCTTGGCCGGGACGGTCTTCTCGTCCTTTCTACTGGGCTTCGGGGCGCGTTCCTCTTCGGCGAGCGCCTGCATCTCCTGTTTCAGCGCCGCGTTCTCAGCCTTGGCGGCGACTAGGTCCTCCTCCAGCCGCTTGGCCACCGCGTAGAGCTCAGAGGCGCTCGCCTCGGCCGCCTCCCTCGCCTGCCTCGCGTGTGACGCCGCCCTCGCCAGGTCCACCGCTTCTTGTCGTCCGTGCTCCACGAGCTCGCGCCAATCGTCGCAGACGTCGTCGAAGATGTCGCGCACCGCCTCGGCGACGGCGCCCGCGTCGGGAGTCGGCGATCGACGCAGGTGGTCCACGACGCCGTCGAACGCGAGGAGGTAGAGGTCGCGCTTGGCGTGGAGGAGGAGGGACGAGCGCCCAGCCTCGTCCTTCGTATGCGCAGCCTCGGCGCGCGCGTTGGCGACGATTTCCTGTGACGGGAAGGGGCGGGAAGGGACGGCGGTCAGGCTCGGATCGTAACAACACGGATAATCGCGCGAATCTCTCGGGCGAATCGGCGGAATTGGAGGGGTCGCCCGGTGGGAGTGCGCACCTTGACCCTGATCGCGGTACCCTCGGACCAGTCGCGGGTGTCTATGACCGACCCATCGGCGCCCTTGATGGCCCTGAACGCGTCGAACATCATCTGCGCCGCCTCCACCTCCTCCTTCAGGAACTGGTCCAGGTCGCCGAGGGAATTATCGCGCTTGCCCAACAGCGCGTTGGCCGTCGACGGCGCCAGGCGGCTCCTGCCGGACGAGAACATCGCGGCCGCGGTGCCTCTGCGGTGGATCGGTGACTGCACGCGATGCGCGTACCGGCGGCACTTCGGTCGCGTTGCCTCCGTGCGGCTGTCTGTGGCGCGATCGCGACGGAATGAATTGCCAAATTGGTCAACCGCGCGATTTGGCAATCTCGGGCGGGTTTGCGAGTTGGACGTCTGAGTTTTCTCGAGTCATCACGTCGTGACAGTCTACACTAGTTGCTCGCCGGGCTCACCCCACGCCTGCACCGTCCCCATCCGTTTCGCGGTGAGGTCCTCCTTCATCTTCTTCGCCAGCTCCAGCCTCAGCGCCTCGCGCTTGGCCGCTTGCTCCTCCTCGGTCAGCCCCGCGGAGTTGGTCTCAACCGGCGCCGCCATCGGGCGCATGCGGACGCTCGCCGCGGTGGACGGCCTGGACGATTCGTCAAACAGCGGGTTCATGTTGGACACGTTCCACTCCTGTAGCTCCCGTTCCCGCTCGGCGTTCTTCTTGGCGACCAAAACACGTCGCTGCTCGTCGATGAAAGCCTTCGTCTCGGCGGCGCTTACCTCGGGTGAACCTTCATCCTCGGGTTCCTTCAGCATGTTCTTCTGAGACGCCGCCGCCGCCGCCGCCGCCTCGCGCACGGACAACGAGTTGACCGCCGGGGTAAAGTCGACGGACGTGGGCGCGATGTATCCCGCGGATCTGAACCCGGACCCCGAACCCTGGCCGGTACCGCCCGCGCTGATCTTCGGCAACCGGCCCACGGGGGGTAGACCCGTCTTGCCGATGGCCGGGAGCTTGACAACCTGCCCGCTGCCGCCGCCAAGTGGCTTCCGTCCGAGGTTGTTCTCGATCGTCTTGGATGGGACCGCGTTCTCTGTCTCCGCGTCGCTGCCGTTGGAGGATGCTCCGTCGTAGACGTCGGAAGACTTGGTCGCCGCCGCGTACTCCGCCTTTTCCAGCTCGATCGCGTTGACTCGCTCCGCCTCGGCGAGCTCCTCGGCTTCCTTTTTCGCGATCGCGTCGGCGATCTTCCTAGCCTCCACGTCAGCCGCGAGCGACGCCGCGATGGCCGCCTCCATCTCCGCAGCCTCCCGGGCCTCGGCCGAGGACAGGGCTGACTGTTTCGCGGCGTCCTCGGCGGCGGACGCCTCGAGCGCGGCGCGAAGTTCGGCATCCTCCTCCGACTCGATCCTTCGCACTCGCTCAGCCTCTTCCTCGTCCCGTGCCCGAACGGCTTCCTCCTCAGCCTTGGCCTCAGCCTCTCGCGCCGCGACGAGCGCCGCCATTCGCTGCTGCGTCGCCTCTGCGTTCCTGTGCGCTTCTTCGGCGTACGCCTCCCTCGCAGCCTTGCGCCTGGCGTAAAACTCATCGCGTCGCCGGCGCAGCTCCTCCATCGCGGGAATCTTAGCGCCGTGGAACATGGACGCCACGGACACGCGCTTGGGCTTGGGGGTACCCGACGCGATCTTGACCTCCTTCGCGGCATCCTCCGCGGCTTTGAGTTCCGCCAACGCCTCCGCCAAAGCCTTCCGCTTCTCATCGACGATCGCGTACGAGTCCATCTCGGCGCGGCGCTCTTCGTCCGTGACGGTTGACTTCTCCGAAGCCTGAATAGCCGCGGCGAGTGCGTCCGCGTCGTCCGTCAAGGATCCTTCGCTGGACGTCGGCGACGGCGGGGACTCATCGGCGGCGTCGTTCATCGTTCCTCCTTGAGCCTGAGCGGCCAGCGCGGCGCTCTCGCGCATCGCCATGGCTTCCTGCGCAGCCTCCTCGGACGCCGCTAACCGATCCAGCCGACGCCGCTCGCGCTCGTCTCGCTCGTGTTGCTCCTTGGAAGCCTTCAACGCCTGCTCCACGGCGCCGAGGTGGAAGCCGTCGTCGTCCATGCCGGGGTCCGCGTGGCGGACGAGCGCGGCGGGAGGAGGTGGGTCGGGTGTGGTGGGACCGGATCCGGGCGCGGCGTCGGTGACGGGTCCACCGCGGGTACCTCGGCTCGGCGACTCCTGAATGGCGATGGCTCGAGCGTTGCGCTCGCGAGCCTTGCCTTTGTTGTGCGCCTCCAGGACCTCGTTCGTGAGGTCGACGTTGCGTCGGACCATCATGGACTTGAACTGGAGGAAGTCGTCGACGGTCAGGATGGACGCGAGGACGAACTCGTTGAGGTCCGCGTGCTCGCTGCGCTGGATGACCTCGGAGAACTGGTCGACCGAGATGCCCATCTCGGAGAGAAAGTCCGTGAGCAGGCGCTCGACGAGCTCCTTGAACTTGTCGTGTATCGTGGTGTGCTCGAACTTGTTCTCCTCCTCGCCGTCGAACACCACGCACGCCTCGTCGATGAAGCCCATCAGCGGCGTCGTATACATCGGTCCCTGTACATCGGCGCGTCGGGAAGGGGGAGGTTGTTAGCGTCGCGTCTCGAGAGATTACGCGTCTCGGGGGGGGGGAAGAGTGGCGAGATGAGGTGCGGGCCGCCATGGCGGCGGGATCGCACCTGAAGGAAGCGAATGACGGCTTCGTACAGCCATTCGGATGTCTCCGTCGCACTTTTCTCGTTCATGGCCATCTTTGGTGTGGCCTCCGCGAGCACCGTGACGACCCCGCGCGCTTGGAAAGTGCCAGGCAAACGGTTTTCTCGGAAGTGATGCGACGGAAAACCAAACAAGATGCCATATCGAGGGTCGCGGCGATGAGCGCGTATGGGGACATCACCGCTATGGCCACCCTTCTGGGTGGCAAGGATCCGGACGACGCCGAGGCCCCGGGGTCATCTGGTGCACCGTTCAACCCCAGCGCGCTGCCCGTGTCCAAGGACGACGGCGTCGCCATCCCGGCGGTGAGGCCGGGGAAGAAGGACACGAAGGCGATCTGGGACGTGTCGGAGCTCGTGGACGACTTCGACGACGATTCCGAGGAGGAGGGTGAGGACGGCGTGGGGCTGAGCATCCCGACGTACGAGTTCCTCTACAAGCAGGCGATCAACACCGCGGATGCCTTCCTCGGCATGGCGCACAACAAGGATCCCGGCACGCGGTCGTGCGAGGACATGGTGCTGAAGATCAGTTTGCCGGGCACGAAGAGCATGAGGGAGCTGGACCTGGAGGTGGAGACGGACAGGCTCAGGCTGAGGAGCGCGACGTACAAGCTCAACCTCTACCTGCCGCACAAGGTGGACGCCGACGAGGGGAAGGCGGAGTGGGATGCCAAGTCTGAGACGCTGAAGGTCTCGTGCCCCATCCTCGACGAGGAATACAGGCTCGGCACTTAGCGAGGAGTTGACCGTCGACGTAGATGCGATTTAGGCTAGCCATTAGTGCTACTTGTTCATGATAAACACTAGTCCAGGTTTGGGGGATTGTAGTCGGGCGTGGGCGCGTCGTCCCGGGCCTCGTCCCCGTCCCCGGCGTCGCCGGCGTCGGTGGACGTGTCATCGGCGGTTGAATCGTCGGCAGCAGGAGCGGCCGTTCTTTCCCTCCCGCGCTGCGACATCCACGCCCACGCGTACGTCCCCGCGCTCACGGCGAACAACGTGTATGCCAACGCGGGCCTGTGCGCCAGCCAGCTCGTCCCGATGACGCCGCACGCGCACACGATCGTCGCAGTCGCCGCCGCCGCGCTGATCCCCAGGTTCACGACGCCCGCCGCGAACCCGCCGACGAGCGGGATCCATCGCAGGTACGACACGACTTCCTGCACCGGCGACACGATCAGCATGGACCCGACGATCATGAAGATGAACCCCAACAAACGCAGACCCCACGTCTTCCACGCGTTCGCGCGTTCGGCGCTCGTGATCATCTCCTCGGGAGTGACCCTGCCGTGCGACACGATGGCCACCTCCCGTCCGGACGGCGACGTCCACGGCCGTAAACTCCCGTTCTTGCCTTGCTTCGCGAGCACGGACACCGTCTGCTTACCGGGCACCGCGGTGAACCGCACGCGCCTGTCACCGACGAGGGGTGACGACGCGTGGGCCACCTCGGACCCGGCGTACGCAACCCCGCCGCGGATGCGCCAACCGTCGGGAAGCGGCTTGACGACGGCTACGGGCATCTCGGGTAGCCTAGCCTCCAGCGCGTACTGGTCCTCGTCGTCCTCCTCCTCGTCGTCGTCGTCGTCGTCGTCGAGTATACCCTTGCCGCGGTGTTTATCGGCGGGGCAACCCACGTCTCCGTCGCCGCCCCGTCCGGCGATCTGCCGAGGATCTCGAGGCTCCCATCCCTCGCCGCCCGTCGACCCGCTCGCGCCCATGGGCAGGAGCCGTACGTTGTGCATCCTGTCCAGCTCGTCCACCAGGGTCGGCGATAGCACGAACCCGTCGCCGACGCCCACCTCGTTCGCGACGTAGGTCCTGGAGTCGAACGGGCTCGGCCTCGGGTTGCGGTGCCCCTCGGGGTACGCGAATTGGCTCGATCGCACGACGCCTTCTTTCCACCGCGTGTCGTAGGTGTAGGAGGTCTCCACGCGGGTCCGGTGCTCGTCCTCGCGTATGCGCCGCTTGTGCTGCTTCTCGACCCACTGGTACGTCTCCGACGTTCGTTTCAGCCTCACCGCGTTGGGATACACGACGCCAAAGTCGGCGTCCGCGAGGGTGTCCCCTGATGTGGGTCCGACGACGTGCACCAACGAACCCTTGTTCGCGGTGCTCGCGCGCTTACCCTCGGGCAGGGCGACGACGGCATCGCGCGCCTCTTTCAGGGAGGTGTACACCGCCACGGCCTCGCCTTCGTTCCACCACAGGAGGAACGTCGACGCCGCGAAGAAGACGAGTCCGACGAGGAACCCGCAACAGAAACTAGTCTCGCCCGATGACGCGCCCCCACCTCCGCGGCCGTATCGACCGCGCCGGCCCCCAGTGAACTCGTACGCGGTCTCGGTGAACGTGTGTGAGCCGCCCCTCACGCCGACGCCGTGACGGTTGCGGAGTCCCACGGCCGTCATCGTGCGCGTGCGTGTTCAGGTAGTGGTGACCGACACCCCACTCGGGGTTAACTTTGTTCAACACGCATCGACGGGCTTAAACATCGACGTGGCACGGCACCCCGAGGTCACACCACCTAGCTAGCTAGGGAACATGGTGGCTCGCGGCCTCATCGCCGCCGTCCATGGGCCCGTCGTGACATCGGGGAAGCGAGGCGGTCGTGTCGCCGCGCGTTCGACCCGCGCGTCCCATCCGAGCGCCCCATCCGAGGCGGGCGGCGACGACGTGCCGTCTAATAAGGCATCCAGGCGTGCGGTGCTCGCCGCGGTCCTGTCCACGCCCCTCGCGGCACCCGCGCTCGCGGTGGACCTCGAGGCGCTCAACGAGGACATCATGCGTGTCGCCGATCCGGAGAGGTACAGCAAGGACGCGTCCAAGGTTGAACTCGAGCGCCAGCTGGGCGCACCAGGGTCGCCCGCGAACGCCCCAGGGATGGAGAAGGGCGTGGACGGAGAGAGGGACATCGTGACCACGCCGTCGGGTCTGTCCTACGCCGACGTGGAGATTGGGCACGGGAACAAGGTCAAGGTGGGTGACCTCGTCGTGGCCAACGTCGTGGGATACACACCGGACGGTAAGGTGTTCGAGAACACGTACACGAGGGGCACCGCGCTCACTTTCCAGTTGGGAATAAGGCCGCCGGGCGTGTGCGAGGGTCTGGAGCAAGGGATTAGTACCATGCGGGCGGGAGGTAAGAGGCTCATCGCCGTGCCGGGCTCGCTTGGATTCGGCGAACGGGGAATACGCGCGCCGCTGGGCCGTGTGCCGCCCAACAGCGCGTTGCGATACGAGGTGGAGCTCCTGCGCTGCGTCACCGAGGTGCCCGTCGGTGCCACGGAAGCCGGGTCAACTGACGCGGCGGCTTTGAACGGTGAACGGATATGCTGCTCGGACGCGGCGTTTCCGTGCGATCCGATACGCGCGGCGGAGGAGGGAGGCACGGCGGCGCCGATGTTCGATTAGCCCTGAACTTTGCAGTCGTCGGTTACGACACGAGCTAGCTAATGTATTCGCGGTCTAAGACTTCACCTCAGTACGCCCGTTCGGACATGTCGCGGTAAAACTGAGCCCCGCCGGCGGTGAACGGCGACGGCGCGAACAGAATCGCCGCGCCCAGCGCGCCCACGCACGCGAACCAAAACACCAGCCACCTGTGCTCGCTCACGTGCGCCAGCACGTGCGGCTCGAATGGGTGCTCCAGGGCGAACGCGCTTGGATCCGCGGACATCCCGAGATGCCCCGCGATCTGTTTCGAAACCTCGATCGGGGATTGGGCCCCGGAGCTCATGTCCACCACCAGCAGCCGGGACCCGAGGCTGGACTTGACCTGCTTGACGTGGTTGACGTACGTCTCTACCCATGTCTCGGGGTCCACCGCGGTGGTAGCGAACGTTCTCTCGTACACGCACGGGTACAAATCGCAAAAGTGGTGTCCGTCGCCCAGCGCGCACTTGGCGGACGCTACTCGGTCCTCCACGTCCCCGCCGCAGCCGCACTTGTGTCCTTTGAGCGCCGCCTCCTGAGCCTTGATGTACACGTTATCCAGCCATCGCGCTGAATCGGACTCGAAGAGGATGAACTTGGCATCCGGGTAGGCGGACGCGATGTCGTCCATGAGGTTGGGCACCGGGAGCCAGTTGGCAAAGTCGTAATCTTCCACCGGGGACAGGTCCGCGGCACCGGCGCAGAACGAGGCGCCCAGCCGCGGGTCCGCCTCCGCCTTGGTCCCGCCCCAGTACCCTTTCGTGTACTTGACGTCGCCGGTGAGGGTGCGATACCCGAGTGACTCGAACCACTCGGCCGCGGTCTGCTCGAGGTTGGGGTCGAGGCCCACCGAGAACGTTCGGACGCGGGCATCCACGCCCGCCGCGAGGGACGGGAGCGGGGTGATATCCGCCTGGATATCGGCCGGGTCCATCTCCTCCACGGGTGCCTGGGGAAGGGGTGGAGAGGGGAGGTGGGTGAGTGGTTGACGAGAGACGGAAGATATAATTCACGATGGATGTGGTGCCGTCGGTGGTTGGGGGAGTGCCCCGGGAGGAGGGAGGGATCGAGCGTACCGAACGACCCGCGCTCGCAGTGGCCGCGAAGGCTAGCACGAGAGTGAGGAAGAGGGCGCGATGGAGCGTCATGATATCCACCGTCGCGCCCGGCGTTGTGGTCGAGAGCGTCAAAGGTGGTTACGAAATGAGTGTAACCGGCCGCGCTTCTACGAGCCACGAGCCAGCGTCAAACTGCCAGATGACATCGCTTCATCGCCCTGCAACAAGCGCGGCACATCTCAACACGCGGGACGTATCGCGGTACATGTCCGCGATATTGCGAAACGTACTACTCCTCCAGCGTAACGTACCCGCCGCTGCCGAGTTCTACCAGCAGGGGCTCGGCCTCATCGTCACCAAGTGCACCGAGTCGTACGCGGAACTGGGCGACGGCCTCGACGAGCAAGGCAAGCCGGTGGACCCACACGACGCGAAGGCCAGACCACGGACGGTGCTCGCGCTCAAGGCGGTGGGCACCGAGGCGTTTCTCACCACCGGGTACTCCCCGTTTCTCAACTTCACCGTGCAGGACATGGACACGACGGTGAACAACATGCTGCGGATGGGGGCGGTGCTGGACGGACCGATCAAATACCCGGCCCAAGGGAAGGTGGCCGCGATGCGCGTACCCGACGGACACATGATCGGGCTGTACGAGATGTCGGACTCGCCCTTCGCGGGAGGTAACGTCATGATGGACATGGACAAGATGGAAGACCTCAAGAAAGGCGGCACGGACTAGGCACGAAGCACGACTTAGGGACTTAGGGATCAGCTAGAATTTGGGCACCCCATGACGGAGGACAGCCGACCGCCACCCGGAAGACGCCGCGTGATCCTCCACGTCGACGCGGACGCCTTCTTCTGCCAGGTGGAGCGTCGTAGGGACCCACGGCTGGCGGGATGCCCCGCGCTGGCGGTGCAGCAGCATCAGGACGTCATCGCCGCCGACGCCGCCGCTAAAAAAGCGGGCGTGACCAAACGGATGACGCCCGCGGACGCCAGAACCCTCCTTCGACGCGTCGGCGGGACCTTAGTGCACGTGCACACCACCGCGGGGCAACGCGTGAGTTACCGGCCGTACCTCGCCGCGAGCTCCGAGCTCCATGGAACGCTCGCATCCGCCGAACTGGCTAGTATTCTCGTGGGATCCGATCGAGCCGACGGGGTCGTGGTGGAGAAGGCCAGCATCGACGAGGCGTACGTGCAGTTACCCACGGGCTCCGACCTCGCCACGGACGGCGCGCGATACGCTGAGATAGTACGGGATGTCGTGAAGGAACGGTGCGGACTCGTGGTGTCCGTGGGCGTGGCGCACAACAAGCTCCTCGCCAAGCTCGCCGGAGCAGCCGCGAAACCAGACGGCGTCCGCGTCGTCACCTCGCGCGCCGACATCGCCGATTTACTCGCCGACACACCCGCGCATAAGCTCCCGGGGTGCGGGGGTGCGCTCGCGGTGAAGATACGCGCGACGCTCGGACCGGACGCACGTATCGCTGACCTCGCGAGTCTACCCGAGTCTCGACTCCGGGGCGAGATCGGGATGAACCCGTCGGCGGCGCGGGATATCGTTCGCAGGTCATGCGGTGAGTGCGACGATCCGGTGGTGACGCGGCGTAACCTGAACAAGAGCGTCGGGGTGCACACGTCCCTGGCGTTGACCCCACGGCCGATGTACGGTACCGGCCACACAGTGTCGGCGTCTGGGGGCCGGCCCGGGATGTTTGAGCCGCTCCGGTGCCGAGAATCCGCCCGGCTCGACCAACTGCTTCGGGCGATGGCGGCTGATCTGGCGGGTCGGGTGATTGACTTGGCGCACGCGGAGAAACGATGGCCGAGAACAATGACGGTGTCGCTGATACTCGTGCTGGGCCGGGGAAGGGACGGTAACGAGGAGGTTCGATGTTCCAAACGCGGACCTTTCCCGGAGCGAGCGAAGGGCGGAGGTCAATCGGATGGGGAGATGGAGACGGGGAAGGTGGCGCACGCCGCCGCGGAGGGGTTGACTCGCGGCCTGATCGCGAGCCGCGGGGATGCGCTCGTGGCCAAGGTGTCCATCATCGCCGGGGAATTCAGAGCCGCGGCCGGCTCCCATCAGGCGTCGTTACCATCGGGCGAAGATGCCGCGGCGATGACGGGGCAACCGCCCGTGGAAGAAGAGCAACTTGTACCGCCCGTGGAAGAAGAGGATGTCGCTGACCGAGACGATGCGGGGGTTGTGGATGGGGATGATGACGGTACCGATGAGTGGTACCCGTCACCGCCGTTCTACTTCAATCCCACCGCGGAGACGAGCTCGGCGGGGGATCGTGACGCATGCGAGCCCTTCACCGGCGACGGGGACGGGGGGATCGCCTCGGACGTCGCCGGGACCTGTGATCCGGTCCATCGTATCGAGCTGGATGCGGAACGTGCGTCGCCCCTCTCCCCGTTGCCGTCGGTACCGCAGGAGCTCCTCGACGGCGGCGCCCCGATCGACGCCACGCTTTTTCTTAGATGCCTCGCCGAGGGGACCTTGTCCGGAGAGGACGCGCAGCTCGCGCTCCGGCGGAGGTACGAGCGGACCGGGCGCGCGGTTCAGTCGTCATCCGCGTCGGAGTGATAGTTTCAGACTCTAGTTTTTACATCTATCATCTAGTCTACACCCGTGCCCTGGGGGTACCGAGCGATGCTTACTCGCCTTTTTTGGGCTCAGCCTTTGGGAAATCTCTCCATCCCCCTTTTGAATCCGTGTACTCCTCCGGTGACACGTCCCGAATGTCCGGCGTGAGACCTGCCTCCTTCCTCTCGCGAACCCTCTTCTCCGATTCAAGCCGCCGGCGCCGCTCCTCCGGGGTCTCCTCCTTCTTGGGACCCATGCCTATGCCGGTGCCGAAGCGTTTCGGAGGCACGAAAGTTCGTTTCGGATTTGCCAGACAGGCCGCGGGTTGATCCGTTCCCCTCGGGTGCCTTCCTTGGAGGCCTCACACACAAGACAGCCCCGGACCAGACGGACACGATGTCTTCGGTCGATAAGAACCGGCAGGCCTCGCTCGAGGCGGGCAAGCGCAAGGTACCACCTCGCCCCGGCTCCCATCCCCGATACCTCCGCGCATCGACGCACCGCGACCCCCCGCGTCCGTTGATCAAGATGTCCGAACGAAAAGTGATCTCTCCCATCGTCTGCCGACTCCCCAAGCGCTGACCTCCCGTTCCGCCCGCCCCGTATCGACAGCTGGAGGCTTTCAAGCAGCGCAAGCTCGCGATGAAGAGCGCGAGCCAGCGCTCCAACGTCTCACTCGAGAACCAGGCTCCCGCGGACGTCACCGAGGGTTCGCCCGCGCCGAAACCGTCGGCGTTCCGCGACAAGCTCGAGGAGCAGCTCGGCGCCATGAACCATTCCCCGTCGCCGTCGCCCATCGCCGCGGGTGCGCCCGAGCCCTCCGTGGACGACTCCATGCTCGCGCCGTCGAACACGCACGCCGCGTACGCCGCCCAGGCTGATCGCGCGGTGAACGACGACCTCGCGCGGGAGCACGCGCAGCTTCGCGACAATCTCGAGCGCGAGCGTTCGGAGTGGGCGTCGCGGGAGAAGGAGCTGAGGGCGCAGGCTGACGACGCCAGGCGCGAGCTCAACGCCGCCCGCGCGGATGCGGCCGAGGCGAGCGCACAGCTGGATGCGGCCAACTCGAAGGTGGCCGCCGCCCGGCTCATGGCGGAGTCCGAGGCCAAGGCGCTCGCCGAGGCTGAGGCGCACAAGGCGGAGATCGCGAAGCTTCAGACGGCCAAAGCCGACGCCGACGCGGAAGTGGCGCAAAAGGCTGACGAGCTCAAGCTCGCCAAGGACGACATCGCCGCGTACCTCACCAAGAACGAGGAGCTCAGCGCCAAGGTGAGCAAGGCGGTCAAGAAGGGCAAGGGTATCGAGGTTGAGAAGAAACAGCTCGAGACGACGGTTGCCGAGCTTCGGACGCAACTCGACCAGGCAGCCTCCGCGGCGGCCGCGGAGTTGACCCAGGCGTCCGCCAGCGCCGATAACACCGCCACGGCCGCAGCCGCGCGCGCGCAGGAGGCGGAGCGACGGCTCGCGGATGCGTCGGCGGCGCTCGAAGCCGCCGACGCCGCCAAGGCTGACGCGGAGGCGAAGGTCGCCGCCTTGGCCTCGAGCCTCGCCGACACCGAAGCCGCGGCCGCCGCCAAGGAAAACGCAGCCGCCGAGGCGACGCGCGCGGCGAACGCACGCGTCGCCGAACTCGAAGCTGCCGTCGCCGCCGCACAGACCGACGCCGCCGTCGCCGCGGATGGCGTCGCCGCCGTCGAGAGGTCAGCCGCCGAGGTGGCGGATCGAGCCGCCGCCGAGGTGAAACGCCTGGAAACTGCCCTCGCCGACGCTAACGCCAAGGCTGACCGCGCGGAGCAAGCCAGGGCGGAGGCAGCGTCGGGGATGAACGAGAACGCGGCTGCGATGGCGGCGGAGCTCCAAGCCGAGAGGGCGGCGCACGCGACCATCCAGGCGGAGGCTCACGCCGCGGCAGTGAAACTCACCGAGACGGAGGAGAAACTCAGGGAGTCCCAGGCCATCTCGGACGCCGCGATGGTGGAAACCGACGCGCTGAACAAGGAGATCGACGCCATGAAGGCTGGCGGCGATGAGGCCACGCGCGAGCTCGAGGCTAAGCTGCAGGCCGCCGTCGGCGAAGCGACGGCGGCGCAGTCCGAGCTCGAGAAGGCCAGGGCCGACGCGGCGGCGGCGGCGGCTGAGCGCGACGAGGCTAAGGCGGCGCTGGGCGTCGCCGAGACGATGGCGACCAACGCGGACGCACGTTCCGATAACATCAACTCCCTCCTGCAGGACGCGGCTGCCAAGAAGGAGGCTGCGGAGACTGAACTCAAGGAATCCAAGGCTAAGCTCGAAGCCGCGAACGCGAGAGCCGCCGCCGCCGAGGAGGCCAAGGCGGCTGCGCTCGCGGACATGAACGAGGGTTCCCAGACCCTCGCCGCGGACCTCGAAAAGACTCAGGCGGAGCTCCAGGCTGCCAAACAGGCGTCCGCGGAGTCGCAGGCTAAGCTCGAGTCGCAGGCTAAGGAGATGGCGTCGATGGCGGAGGAACTAGCCGCGGACGTGGCCAGGGCGGAGAAGGCGGCGGCCGAGTCCACCGAACGAATCGCCGCGCTGGAACTCGCCGTCGCCGAGGCACACGCCAAGGCTGACGCCGCGGAGGCTGCGAAGGCGGAGGCTGAGAGCGCGAGGCTGGATCGTTCCGTCGAGTTGAACGAGGGTAACGCGCAGCTGGAAGCCGAGCTCGAGGCGGCTCGCGCCGACGCAAAGGAGGCCAAGGCTGAGCTCGAGAAGGCGCGAGCCGAGGCGAAGGAGGCTGAGGCGAAGGATGAGAAGACGTCCGAAAAGCTCGCCAAGGCTGTGAAGAAGGGCAAGGGGATCGAGGCTGACAAGAAACAGCTCGAGGCTACGCTGGCGGAGACCAAGAAGGCTTTGGAGGAGGCCCAGGGCGCGGCGGCGGCGGCCAAGGCTGAGGCCGAGGCCGGCGCGGGTACCGCGGAGGAGGTCGCCAAGACCGCCGCCGCGCTCGAAGAAGCCATCGCGAAGACCGCCGCTTTGGAGGCTGCCCTCGCGGAGGCTAACGCCAAGGCTGACCGCGCGGAGCAAGCCAGGGCGGAGGCGGCGTCGGGCATGAACGAGAACGCGGCTGCGATGGCGGCGGAGCTCCAAGCCGCCCGCGCGGACCTCGCGCGCGTCACCGCCGAGCTTCAGTCCACGTCCACCGAGAAGGACGCCGCGGCGAGATCCTCGGAGGACGCCTCGGCGAAGCTCAAGAAGGCTATGGCCAAGCTCAAGAAGGTTGAGGCGGCGCAGAAGGAGGCGGAGTCCATGGCGGAGGAGGCGGCTGCCGCGCTGGACGCCGCGGACCAGCGCGCCGCCGCCGCCGAGGCTGGCACCGCCGAGCTCGAGTCGGCCACCGCGACAGCGAACGAGACCGCGGCGAAGCTCGTGGAGGCTGAGAAACGGATCCAGTCATTGGTGGACCTGGTCGAGGGTGCGAGGATGGAGACGGAGCGGGTCACGGGCGAATCGTCGAGGCTCCAGGAAATCGCCGAATCCCTCGGGGCGAAACTTCAGGAGACGGAGGCTGCCCTCCAGGCGGCCGAGGCCAACGCCGCATCGTTGGGCGTCGCGTCCAACGACGCCGCGGCCGACGCGGCCTCCAGGGCTGAGCGCGCGGAGGCTGCGTTGGCCGCCGCGGAGGCTCGAGCCGCGGAGGCGGAGCGCGACGCCGAGACGTTTGCGAAGAGAGCGGACGACGCGGACGGGGCTCAGGCGCGGCTCACGCGCGTGGTCGCCGAGCTCGACGCGGCGAGGCAGGAGTGCGCCACGCTCGCGGGTGCCGTCGCCGCGGCCAGGGAGGAGGCGTCGCAGGGTGCCGCCAACGCCGCCGCGAGGAGCGATACCGAACTCGCGACGCGGAAGATTGAGCTCGACGAAGCGAGGGCGGAGGCGGCGGCGCTTCGGGAGGAACTGGTGATGACTCAGCAGGCGAGGGACGCCGCGCTGGCGAACACCCTGCCCACGTCGTCCTCCGCCGCCGCGCCCGGTGAGGTATCGCTCACCATCGGCCACGGGAAGAAGGATGAGGACGGGGAGATGGACATAGAGGGCGCCATCATGACGGGCGGCGACCAGAACTTTAGGCCGCTGCTCGGCCGCGTCAAGGCGCTGTCGTGGGCGCCCGCGCGCGAGAACAAGCACTTCCAGACGGTGGCGGGGCATCTGGATAAGATGTCGGTGTACCTCCAGCGTCGTCCGCTGCTCAGGCTCGGGCTGCTGCTGTACATCATACTGGTGCACCTGATGTGGCTGCTGTGAACCCTGTAGCTCAAATAATATTCAAATCAGGAAGCCACAACTTCGCCGCACGAGAGGGAAGTCCACACGCACGACGCGCTCATGTCTAAGTGGAGGAATCGCGTACAATCCAAGAAGCGGAGGATCGACAAGGCTCGCACCAAGTCGGAGGCCGAGCAGGCCTTGAAGGTTAAAGCGGCCAACATCGTGCAGGACTTTGACGTCCACGCCGCCGCCCCCGTTAACTCTATCGCGGTTATTGTCGCGCAGGGCGAAGCGGTCACAACTCCAGCCACGAGCATGCCCCCAACGCCTCCCCCGCCCCGATACGACCCTCCCACGGACGACCCGCAGTGGCGCGACTGGATGCGCACCGCGCTGTTCTCCCCCGAGGACAAGTTGACGCTGCTCCGCCCGCGCTCGGTCCCCTCGAAGCTGCCCTACCCGTTCAAGCCCTGCGCGCCCGGAGACGAAGAGAAGCTCAGCGCGAGCGCCAAGGCTGCGCTCAGCGCGCACATCGCAGCCTTCGAGGAGCGCATGGGCGAGAACGACGCCCCCGGTATCCGCGATATGCTCATCAGCGAAGCCAAGGCTGTTTACGACGCGGAACTCGCGGCCTGCGGCGAAGAGTCCGCCGAGGGCGCTCACCTCCTGTACCTTCATATGAAGGACGACACCAAGGACACCGAGCGGTTCGACCCGATCGTCAACTTTTACGCCGATCACGTCTACAAAGTCCTGGACGGCAGCAACCTCTCCGCCGCCGCGTTCAAGGTCTTTGCCGCGCACGTCAGCACCTACCCGGGATGCGCCGCCTGCCAGACTTCGGGCTCCAAGAGCAAGTCTAAGAGCAAAGCTTGCGTAAAGGTGGCGGTGTCCCAGGAGGGCTCAATCGCGTTCCGCATGCACAGGATCTGGAAACCCACGCCGGATCAGCTCGCGGCCAAGGCGTTCTACGACCTGCGTGTCGAGGCTTGCGGCGTCCCGCCCGCCTCGCAGCACGAGGGCGCCGGGATGCCCTGCACCATCACCAGGAGGCGACCCACCGCTGTTGAGCGGGCGCTGGGCACGGAAGGTGGAGCGCAGAAGGTGGTGGAGCGCAACTTTGGCTTCCAGTACCCGTACGACGAGACATCGTCCGACTCCGACAACATGTTCGCGCCCCCGCCGAAGCACGTCGACTGGGAGTACAGAGGTTACCAGCAGTGAGGGACGAGCGAGAGTAACGGCACGGAAACGTTTGTATTTGCAACGAGTTTGAGATCTTGAGTGCTGATCTGACCTGGCACCGTATCTTCTAACCCAGGCTTCAACCGTACACAGGACACACTGCGAAGCCGCGCGAAACCTTCGCTCGACATGTCGATCCTCACGACGGCCGCGCCTGCAGGAATTTCCTTAAGAGTCCCGCGGACGTCCCCGCGTGTCACCACGTGTCCGCGTTCGTCCGTCTCCTCGGTCCCATCGTCGAAAATATGGAAAGCTGGCGGGAAAACACGTCCTCGTTCCTCCTCCAACGACGAGGCCACCACTTCCGTGTCTTCCAGCATCGACGCGCTGGACAAGCTCCTCGGGTCCATGGACGAGTCGGATTTGCCTCCATCCGCCAGGCCGTCCGCGCGCGAGGACCCGTTCGCGGACTACACTCCACCCGCGACCGACGAGGCGTCAGACTCGGGATCTGAAGAGGACCGCGCGAGATCCGAGAAGGGCGCCTCGGGATCAGCAGGATCCTTCGGGGGTAGGCGGGTGAACAGCGACAGGACGGAGGTCGACGACTTCCTCGACGTCGGCATGCGCTTCGAGGGCCTCTGGACCCTTCTGCGCGCCATCTCCAAGGGGTCGGTGTTCAACGTCGATCTCGGGCAGGTTGAAGTCGGCGAGCTCGTGGTGGTGGGATTGGATAAGCCCAGCCTGCAGCTGTGGGAGGCTCAGGCGTACGAGCTGACGCGGGTGTACTACCAACGGACCACCGACGAGCTGGGGACGAGGCGCGTGGACGTGGACTCGTTGGGCGAGTCACCACCGAAGCTCATGTACGAGTACGAGGAGGAGGCGATTGGTGAGGATGGGGATTGGATCGTGTACTGCGAGCTGTTCTCCGAGGACTACCACTCGTCGCCGGTGAGGGTGAGACCCGAGGATGTTGGGCTGAGGTCGGTCGGTGCCGAGATTGGGGAGGCTCTGTTCATCGCCGTGCCCGTGGCGTTCTTCTGGGCCGCGGTGAGCGCCAGCTTCGTGGTGACTTCGCTTAGCAAATGATCAACAGTTTTTCTTTTACTGGAATACGAATACAATCTGCGTTTACTGTGCTTTACCTCGCGGGGGCCATGCTCGGCTCTCCCACGCCCGCCTGACTCTCCGACCCGCGCGTCGCACCCAGCGGCACCGTCCTGGGCGTGGCCGTCACGTGCACACCCTGGGGGAACGTGATGGTGGTGTCGTAAAGAAACGGAATCTCAAACCCGGGATCCTTAGTCGCCACCGTGCTCCATTTGAACCTCTGCACCGTCGTCGCCAGCGCCACGGTGGTCGCGAGCAGCGCGAACGTACCGCCGATGCAGGACCTCGGCCCGCTGCCGAACGGCGTGTACGTGAAGTCCCTGCCCGCCAGGATCCTTCGGCTCATTCGTTCCATCTGCAGCCGGAGCTCCTCCTCCGTCGCGTCGGGGCCGCAGCTCTCCTTCGCCAGTCTCTCCGAGTTGGCCCTCAGGGACTCCTCGGTGAACCGATCGGGTTCGAACGCGTCGGGCTCGTCCCACACCCGCGGGTTCCGGCCCATCGCCCACGAGGACAGCAAGATGAAATCGCCCGCCTTGACCTCGTGGCCCGTGGGGAGCGTGTCGTCGCCCTCCACCACCCGTGGGAACAGGTTGATCGGTGCGTACTTGCGCAGCGACTCCTTCACCACCCGCTGGGTGTACTGCAACCGTCCCTCCTGCACGTCCGCGAACGTGGGCGCCCGACCGCCGAGCGCCGCGACCTCCTCCTCAACCTTCCGCTGCACCTCCGGCAGCCGGGCGAGGTGGTGAAGGTTCACCGTCAGGTTGCTCGCCGTGGTCCTGTGCCCCGCCGCCATGATGTCGTTCACGTCGCCCCAGACGTCCTCCTTCGGCAGCGGGTTACCGTCCGCGTCGGTCGCCTTGAGCAACACGTCGAGGAGGCAGTAGTCCTCGTTATCGCCCCTCTGTTTGTTCTCCTCCAGCTCCTTACGCCTCCGCCCGATGATGTGGTTAATGCCCACGTCCTCGAGCACCGCGTACCCCTCGCGCAGCTCCCGGACCCGCCCGATACCCAACAGGTTCTGCAGCTTCAGGATGGGCACCGGCGTGATGAACAGCTCGCCCATGATCTCGCTCGTGTTGTTGTACGCGTGCAGCACCTTGTCTATGATGTCGTAGTCCAGGTCGCCGCCGCCGCCACGACTCCGCGCCTCACCCTCCCCTCCGTTGAGCTGCGCGTCGATACCCTCAACCTGCTTGAAGTCCATGTTGAACGCCAAGGACGTGACGATGTCCAGCGTCAGACGCTGGGAGTGGTCGTCGATGTCGATGGCGAGGTTACCCTCGTCCGTGTTAGACGCCGCCCGCGCCCACGCGTCGCAGAGCAGACCGACCCTCTCCTCCACCCTGTGGCTGAACTGTTCGAGCGAGAAGGAGTTCATGAACGGCTTCTGGCACATCAGCCTGTGCTCGCGGTTGTACGACCCGTCGCTGCCGGTGATTCCCTTGTTCTTGATGACGTACCGGAAGGCGTCCGGGAGCATGCGCAGCCTGTAGTTCTTGGCGTTTGTGTGGCACACGTACTCGACAATGTCCGGGTCCACGGTGCTGACGCACATCGGGCCCACCGCGTTCTTGATCCCCACGGTCTCGTGTCCCGTCATATTCACCCACTCCAGCATCGCCTCCGGCATGCCCACGGGGGAAGACCCGGCCTTGAGCAAGGACTTGAAGAAGGCGTTGGACGGGAGCATCACCGGGCCGCCCTCGGGCATCTTGTTCCTCATCGCGGGAGAGAGCATGGACGACACCGCATCCTTGGCGGCGGTGTAGGGGCAATCGCCGGACTTCTCAGCCTCCATAGGTGTACTGGTATCCGCCGGGACCTCGTGCACCGCGTCGTCGCACGGCGGGGCGCCGCAGGAGAGGTCGACGCGGTCTCCCGATGTGACGGCGTCCGAGCTCCCATTTTCTCGGTCGGCCGCAACCCTGCGCACGACCGCCGCGCGGCGCGTCGTGACCGCACGCACGAGGCGATTGGACCCCGATACGCGCGCGGACGACGGTCCCGCGGACGTCGCGACGCTCATCCGCGGCGTCGCGAGCATCATCACGCGGTGGGGCGTTCTGTGCTTCTGATGGAACGTCTTCTCAACCATCGGAGGATAGAAAAAGCAAGGAAGATCGAAAGATTTTTTTGAGACCGTTTGAACCAATCGCAAGGCTTCGCGGTAAATCTTCATCAGGTGGTCTTGTATGCAAACCAGTTAGAAATGCTAAAAAATGACTGTGTTTAGGTTAGAACAGGCCCAACTTTCGTGAAGTCGCGAAAACGGCCATTCCGAGAAAAGGGGTACCACCAACGACAAGCACAGACCAGACACAGGAGGAGGCCGCGTGTACGACCGCATCGGCCTTTCGTCGACCGTATCGTCCTCATCGAACGCACCTCTTCGTCGATCTTCGCCAACACCCGTCCAGCGCCAAACATGGCGGAGCAGTCCGGCATCCAGGTCGTGGTACGGCTCCGGCCCATGAGCCAGAGGGAGCTCAAGGGCAACACCCTCCCGGTGGTCACCGCGAGCACCGATAAGAAGGAGGTGACCGTGATCAAGGGTACCGGCGCGAGGACCCTCCGCAACACCTACGGCTTCGACAACGTCTTCACCAGCTTCAGCACGCAGAAGGAGGTCTTCGACAGCACCCTCGCGCCCGTCATCTCCGACGTGTTAGGCGGGTACGAATCAACCGTGTTCGCGTACGGACAGACGGGCACGGGCAAGACACACACCATGGAGGGAGACATCAACTCCTCGGAGAACCGCGGTGTCATCCCCCGAGCCGCCTTCGACGTCTTCCGAAGGCTCGCGGATGACAGCTACGTCGAGTCCAAGGTGACCGCCTCGTTCCTCGAGATCTACAACGAGGAGCTCGGAGACTTACTCTGCGACGTCGACCTCAACGACCTCACCGCGCTGCAACAGAAGCAGAAGCAGCTTCGGCTGGTAGAGGACCCGGGCACTTCGTCCTCGAAAGGCCGAGGGATGTACGTCATGAACCTCACCGAGACACCCGTGGAGTGCCCCGAGGATGTCCTGAAGCTCATGGCGCGAGCCAGCGAACGAAGGGCGGTGGGCGAGACCAAGATGAACAAACACTCGTCGCGTTCGCACTGCGTGTTTACCCTGCGCGTGGAGAGCAAGAAAGTCTTATCCGACGGTAACGTGATGGAGACCGCGGGTAAGTTACACATGGTGGACCTGGCGGGCAGCGAGTGCGCGAAGAGCGCGGGGGGAGCCGACGTCGACCCCGCCCGCGAACGCGAAAGAAAGAACATCAACCAATCGCTCCTCACGCTCGGACGAGTCATCACCCTGCTCAAGGCTGGCGGCAAGGCGAAGGGCGATCGCATCCCATACCGTGATTCCAAGCTCACCAGGCTTCTACAGGAGTCCCTCGGCGGCAGGTGCAAGACGTGCGTCATCGCCACGGTGTCGCCGTCGATCATGTCCGTGGATGAGTCGCTGTCCACGCTTCAGTACGCGCAAGCCGCGGTGGGAATCAAGAACATGGTTCAGGCCAACTCCATGGTCAAGGTGAACGTGGACGGGGTCCAGCGCCCGTCCACCGCGAACCCGGGGTCCAACGGCGCGTGCGCGCAGGACTGGGCGGAGCTAGAGATTAAGATGAAGTACCTAGAGGCCCAGGCGGAGGAGGCGGCGGCGGCGCTCGCGAGGAAGCACTCCGAGGTGCAGTCCCTGAACGAGCGGGCGGAGGTGGCCGAGGCGAAGATCGTCACCGAGGGTCGGCGCGCGGACGAGGCGGAGAAGGCGCTCGAGGCTGAGAAGATCGCCGCGGCCAAGGCTGCGGCGGAGGCTGAGGCGAAGCGGCTCGAGCTCGAGGCTCAGTTGGCCGACGCCAGACGAGAAATCGCCAAGAGGGATACCCTGCTCGCGGCGAGGAAGGAAACCGAACGGAAGCTCACCTCCGAGGCCAAGGCACTTCTGGTCGCCCTCGACGCCGCCGTGGCGCAGAGCGCGGACATGCACGCCAAGCTGACCATAATCGCCGTGGAGGAGGCTGAGAAGCGCGCCATGGCCGTCGACTTTGAAAAATCCGCGGAAGCCGCCGTCGACGGCTTCGACGCCAAAATCGCCGCCGCCGCCGCGCAGCTCAAGACCGCCCACGCCGCCGCGTCCAAGGCGGGTGCAGCCGCGGCGGAGGCGGCCAGGGCCGGTGCCGAGGATGCGACGCGAAGGCTCGTGGAGGCTGCGGATGGCGCCGCCGCATTCGCCGCCGAATCCCGCGCGGCGGCGGCGACGGACGCGAAGGATGCACACGCGCGACGACAGAAGCTCGCCGCCGCCGTCTCTCTCGCCGCGACCGCCGCGACGAACGCCGTGACCATGAGCTCCGCGGAGGTCGCCGCGGGCGTCGACGCGGTCGTCAACGCCGTCAAGGCTGGCGACGAGGCTCTCGCGGAGTGGGCCGCGTCTACCC
>Ga0209631_10002139_pt1 | contig 24065 bp, 20 predicted proteins | sample COG_08_FD_184752 | JGI IMG/M metagenome (GOLD analysis project Ga0209631, IMG submission 184752) | Pelagic Microbial community sample from North Sea - COGITO 998_met_08 (SPAdes) (version 2) | ecosystem: Environmental > Aquatic > Marine > Neritic zone/Coastal water | place: Helgoland, sampling... | reverse complement strand
GATCAACATGAATTGCTCAGAATCTGCGGGCAATGAACCCATTAATCCTCTTGGCCATTTGATTCTAAATTCAGTATTTTTTTCAAGATCAGATTCCATTAATTGTAATCTTGTGTTATGTGTGTTTTGCGTTTCAATAACACCGAAGTATGCCCAGGTGCCGATTGCTACTAACCCAATCAAACTGGCAACCGTCTTCATAGGCATCTGAACTGCAGCCTCTTCTGATATTTTTAATGGTTTGTTACTCATTTTCGTATGTTATGTCCGTACTGTGATCTTTTTCTTTTTTGTACGTTCTTTTGCAAGTACACTTTTCGCAGGTGCACACACCATATTCATCTGCGTGAAGATCATTATCTTCACCGCAATGACAAGGATGAAAACATGTCTTGCAAGTGGTCATTTAACTAGACCAAACCCACTTTATAAATTTTTTCCAGGGCCAGCAAATTATATTCCAAACCCATTTTAAAGTTTTTTTAATCATTTTTTTTCTCCTCTATTTCATAGAAGAACTTATCCGTATCTTCTGTACGCCAAGCTCCGCTATCTTCTACGTTCCATTCGTTAGTTTGCACTTTCCAGTCAGGAATATTATCTTTCACAGTGAAAGAAGGTAAATCCCATATACATCTATTGTTAGGTTGTGCTGCAAAATTGCCATCATCTAAGGCAATTATGTGAGCGCACTTATGTTCGTGCGGTATTTCCGAATGGTCGGTATCTAGTATATTAGCATCTGGGTGAGCCCAGTCAATAGTAAATAAATATGCACCATAGTGTTTCTTTTTATCTTTCCCAAAATAATAACCTGAAGCTGCGCTTAAAATAGACCAATGAGTGATAGTAGGATAGTAAGAAAAACAATTCCAAAGCTCCAATTCATCAAGTCTTCTTGTGGGCACTCCGGATGGTTCAAATCCCTTTTGAATAAACGCGCTAATTGGCAGGCGATAAAATATTGCACCGTTACCCATAAGAGCGTGAAATAGTATAGCACGGCCCCCCATACTAGTAATGCCAAAGATAATACACTCTTCAACTTCTCCATGGCCTTTTTTAAGATCATATAAATATTCCTTCCTAATTTGTGCGTAAATAGTTGGTATGTTTGCGTTTAGATAAGCCATAATTACTCCTCATTTTACATCACCCCATGTAGGGCCTTTTTCATAATCAACTTTATTTTTGACAGAAAGTTTAACTGCATCTTGCATAATTGCAATAATTTTTTGAGCCTGGTGTTCTGATTCAACAGATATATCAAGTTCATCATGTACTTGTATATGCGGTGTAATACCTTCATTATATAAATCTAACATAGCTTGCTTGGTCATATCTGCCGCAGAACCCTGTATTAATTTATTTAAAGCTTTGTAAGTATAAGCTCTTCTAATTCTATCTTCACCATATTTTCCTCTAGCTTCTTCATAGGTCATAGGTGCTCTTAATTCTCCTGGAGCAAACCTTGCTTCTTCCCATTTATCAAATCTACAAACTCTACCTGCAATGGTTTGAATCTCTCCGTCTCTCTGTGAATCTCTCATAGTTGCATCCATCAAACCTTTTACAAAAGGTACACTGTCATGATAGTTATTAAAAAGTTTATCAGCTTCTTCTTTACTTTCTAAGTCTAAAGACTGTTGAAGTTTTGCTTTTCCCATTCCATAAAATAAACCTAAGTTAATAGTCTTAGCTTCTTTTCTTTTTATGTTTGCAAGTTTAGCAACCATTCCATGAAAGTCCATTTTGGGGTCTTTATTAAACTTAGAAACCATTTCAGTTACAGACTCAGAATTTTTTAAGATAGGGTGTTCAGCTGCGTAGTGTAAAACTAATCTTGGTTCTTGCTGTGAATAGTCAAAACAACCCCAATCACAACCTTGTTCTGGTATAAATAGACCACGAATTGCAGGACCTAACAAATTGTTTCTTGCAGGTATTTGTTGTAAGTTTGGATTAGAATATGAAAAACGTCCGGTTACAGTTCCACCTGCGTCTGATCTTAATTGATTTATGTCAGCATGAATACGTCCATTGTGCTCATGTTTTAATATTGTATCTATAAAAGTTGTGTGCGCTTTGTTTAATTCTCTAGCTTCTGCAATGTTTTTTACCACTGGATTTTCATGGTTTTCTAGTGTAGCTTTTGTAAATGATGGCGCGTTACTTTTTGCAGTTCTGGAATAAGGTAGTCCAAGGTTGTCAAATACTTTGGCGATCGATCTTGCTGCCCATATCTGCACTTCTACTCCTGTTACTTGCTTCACTTTTGCAAGGCATAGCCCTTCTCTTTTCTCTAGCACATGTTTCAGTTGAATCGCTTTATCGACGTCTACTCGAACGCCCTTAAATTTCATATCTACCAACATAGGAAACAAACTTGTTTCTAAGTTAAATATTCTTTGTAAGTTTTGATCTCTTATTTGACCTGAAAATTTTTTAAACAATTGTAAAGTTAGTTCAGCATCCGCTTCAGCATATGCTCCAACCATTGATGCAGGGAGTTTATACATTTCAGATTTTGCATCTATGCCAGCTTTGTCTGCTGCATCTTGTAAAGCTTTTTCATTCTTAACCTTACCTAATTCTATAAAAGATAATGAATTCAATGAGTAATACAACCTGTTTTCATCTAGTACAGCCGCCATCATCATTGTATCTACAATAATTCCATTTATCTTTACGCCGTATTTTCTTAACCAACATACGTCATACATTGCATTATGAAATATTTTAGGACACGGTAAAGCACAAATACTTTTAACCCATTTCATTACAGATTCTTTAGCAAAAAAATTACCTTGCTCATGACCAAAAGAATAATATCCGGACCAACCATCTACCGCAACAGCTACTCCAATTATTTCACCATCACCTCTTACAGAACCTGAACCCATCTTTTTTAGGTTTGGATCTTTTGTCTCTAAGTCAATTGCTATGTATTTATAACTACTTAAATCTTTAAATTCGTCTGGTGAGTTCCACATTTCTTCGTTAAATAAATTCTCCATAATCCCTTTCTAGAATCATTTCTAAATAATGTATTGCCTTTTTAATATCGTAGTGTTTTCCTTTCCTAGAATGTCTGCAGATATATTTTATAGCGTTACCTTCTGCAAAAAGCAACTTGTTTTGATTTACAAACTCTGCTGGTTGAATCTTAAAATCTTGATAGTGATTCCCCTGAACTTGTTTGTCTAGTGATTTATATGACATACCCTGTACCCTCCTCTGATTGTAGTAAATAAAGTCTTTGTTTAGCACGTGTGACACCTACAAAAAATAATCTATGTTCATTGTCTGGTGACTTTTCAAACTCACCTTCAATAAAATTACTTTGATATTCATCTGCACCAAAATCTGTAAATAAAACTACATTTTCACATTCTTTTCCTTTCGATCCATGTAGAGTCATTATCTTTATGTCAGCTTCTTTCATAAGATCATAATTATTTTGTATCAAATGTTTCATAAAAACTTTTGTATCTTCATCAAAGTCAAGATGCTCCCAACTACCTTCAACAAGTAAGCCATGATCTTTCTTTAGTTCTTCTAGAGTCACAGAAAAAACACTGTCTAAAGTTTTACCGCTGGCAAAACCTCTTTGTAGATGACCTAGTTTTACTTTTAAAAAAGAATACATTACCTTGACATCTTTTGAATCAATACTTGCACCGTTGTTTAATCTTTTCCAGGTGGAAAATGCTAACATAGAATTTTTATCTAAGTATTTATCACCTACAAACTCATACCTTAAACCTTTCATATACAAATGGTCCCTTGCTTTCTCACAAAGTTTATTGGTTCTACCGAGTATCATCCATTTACCTTTTGAAAAGTCTATGTTTTCTAATGATGTTTCGTAATTGACTTCACCTTCCTCGTCTCTCGCTTCCCAATTCTTTGTCCTACGTTCATTGAGTCTATCTAATATATTTAAAGCCACTCGATGCACGCTTCTAGGTACTCGTCTCGATTTAACTTGTTCGTCGATAGTTCCTTCTAGATTTATAAATGTAGATGCATCAGCACCTTGAAACCCGTAGATAGTTTGATCATCATCACCAGCAATAAAAGATCTTTGACTTAGTTTTTCTAATTCAAAAAACATATCCCATTGCAACGCGTTTAAGTCTTGAGCTTCATCTAAAAATATAACATCATAAAAACTATCTTTAGTTTTTATCTTATCCGTAAACAAACCTATCATGTCATAAAATTCTATGACTCCTGTGTCTTTTTTATATTGCGTTAGTGCATCATCTATTTTTTCTGCAATATGTATATCTGACCAACCTGCCATACCTTTTTGTATTGCAGCCTCATTCAAAGATATTTTTTTATTTTTTGCATAATCTCTTGTAGTTAAAATTGGATCCTTAAATCTAGTTTTACCAGTTGTTGAATCAATACTAATATCAGTATTTAATTTAGCTGCCATTGGTTCATAAAGTTTAAATTGATTCCATTGACTATTACCTCTTAATAGTTTTGCACTTACATCTATATTTAATTCTCTTACACCTAATGCATGCATAGTTCCTATATATCCAAGTTTTTCTTTAGGAAATAATTCTTCAAATCTTTCAGTAGCTTCTTCTGCAGCTGCTTTACTAAAAGTAATGTAACAAATTTTTTTAGGATCAGTTTTATTTTCTTTTATTTCTTTGGCCATATAGTGGTTTAATAATCTATACGTTTTACCGGTTCCTGGTGGTCCAGGTATTACTGTTCTATTTTTCTTTTCCACGATGGCTCCTGACTTTCATATTTTGCTTTCTCTGGTTCAACAGATACAATCTTTAACATCTTAAAGCAACGCACTGATTTACCGTTTATTTTTGGATAATCCTCTTTAATCTTTAATTGAGTTTGTAGTTTTTGTACTACTACATGTTTTGGATATCTTTTATCTGGCCATTTATTTTTTACCAAATGTTTCCAAAAATCTTTCATTTTAAAATAACTATAATTATCATCACTGTACGCAACACCTCTTTGAATGTCATTTATATCTTTACCTCTAACCTTATTTACAAAGTCTTCCATGTATTCTTTTAATTGATTATCTATTTTTAAATCTTCAGTAGCTTTTAGATCTGTCTCTTGTTTTTCTTGTAAGAGTTTTATTAACATCTTACGCCATATAATTTTAGACATAGGCATTTGTGGTCTATTAATTTGTTCTAAACACGCCATTGAAAATTTATCTGGCTCGTGAAGAACTGCAGTTTCAACCATTACTGTTTGTCCATCAATATCACAAAAGAATAATGGTGGGTCCGAATTATATTTTCTGATTGCAGATATAGTTTGTACCGGTGCATCATCATCACCTACACCATATTTTTTTGTTACACACAGTTTAGAATTACAAAAAGATACTAAAGGTTCATCTTTACATTTATAAAAATAATCTTTGTTATCTAATGACTCTTGAGTCTTAACAAGTTCTGATGCATTGATAGGTGGTTTAAAATATTTTAAATTGTAATGATTCATTTTCTTTTTCCAAAGATCATCTTCAGAAAATCTTTTCTTTACGTACACTCCTAAGTTATACATAGTTTCATTTCTCATTCCTTCACCAACACCTTCAGATAAAAGCGTAACCAAACATGGTGGCATTTCAAGAAAATCATCTTCTTCTGTTTCTTTTAATTTTAAATTATTAAATTGATCTACACTTAAAACATTTTTTTCATAGTGTTCAAAAAACGTTTCGATATCTAATATTGGTTCACCATTATTATTGAATGCATATCTAACTGTATTTTCTAAGTTGTGATAAGGTAAGTTTAAAAAACTACCTACATCACCACGATCAATATTTATCTTTTCTTGTTTTGGAAATATCTCTGCTCTTGCATGACCAATAGCTGAAGCATATGTTTTTAATTTATCTCTCATCATAACTGCAGGCACAGGTTCTTTTGTAAATAAAAATAAATGTGCACCACCAGATTTTGATCTAAATACTGTTAGTGGTATTTTTTTCTTTTTTAAATCATTTACTATTTCTTTGTGATCTAAAGGATATACATCCCAGTCAATACATCCCCATATACAAGTATTGTCTCTTCTTATTGGAATTATACCTAATGCAGGTTCTGTTCCTTTTAAATGATCTTGCCACATTTTATCTGTAGGCGGCTCAGTAATTGTTTTAGACCTAGTAATGCTTTTACCTTTTGCAGATACCTCACCTGTTTTACGAGTCTCACCTCTAGCTATGTCTAAGCCTTCAAATATACTTTTAAATTTTTTTAATATGTCTGTCATGTCCTGTCCTGTCTGTCGATTGCATGGGCGCTTTGAGTCTCCCCTAGGCGCCCACTTTTCACACTATTTGCCGGCGAATGAGTTGTGAAACTTTTTCGCTCTTTCGTAGAGTGATGCGTTATCAATCATAGCACCGCTTACAACATTAAAGCCATACCATTGATTACCTTTTCCACTGTTAAGTACAGAAGACAGGACATATTTATGACTGTAAGTAGCAGGAGTGAAAGGACCATTTTTGCCTTCAAGTGTAATTGAAGCCATCATTGAATTCCATTTTCTACTCACTTTACCTTGAGAAGAACTCATAGAGATTAATGCAGGTTCTGTATTTGCACCATCAACAATTAAAACAAAATGTTGACCAACTGTTAGAATGTAATTACCGTTTTCAAGACGATCTTTACCTCCAGTATCTTTAGTTGTTTTAGATAAAATATCAGAATCATGACCAAAAATATTTTCTGGTCTTCCTGAACCTGTACCAAAGTCTGCCCATTCTTGAAACTCAAGTTTGTAATAGCAGGGTACAACCTCTATTCCTTCAGCACCGTTATAACATTTTTTAGTCACGGTGTTTAGGAACATTCCTGGTTCAGCACCTTCAACGTAATTTTGATTACGCTTCTGAGCTTCTCCAGATCCGTTTTGTAAAAGTTTTAGAATTGGTAAAGCCAGATTTTCTGTTCTTACGTTTTCTAAACCTTGTGCTGCATCCGCTTCAAATAAAATATCTGAAGGCAGATTTTCTTTTTTTATAGTTACTTGTTTCTCGTTACTCGTTTCCATTTTATCTCCTTTTGATTTTTGTACTGTTACCCGCGTAGATTTTAAAAATGTCAGAAGGCATCTCAAGATTATTCTCAAGACGCTCTCTGACTAGCGCTTTAAGAGTTACAGCATGAACCGTTTCGCGCTGAATTGGTTCAAAGCCATTACTCTTTGCAAGGTCTGCATATTGCAGTGCCTTGTTATCTTCGTCCCGACCAAAGGTAACGGTAATATCATTTTTAATAATATCACCTAGGCCGTTATCTCGAAGCCATGTAAAAGCTTTATCCTTTCTATCTAAAAAATCAGAATCACTTTCGTTTCTGCCTTTTGCAATAGAAGCATAATAAAATGGTTTAAGTTCTATAGACTCACCATCTTTAAGCTTTAATTTTGTAATGTTCATCTCTTGCATCATCTTAGGTATTTCTACCTCTGATAATACTTTAGACTGTTCTTTTAATTTTGAAATACTTTTTTCTGCGTTTTCAATTTCGTCTTCAATATTTTTTAATTCAATAACTTTATTAGATAAAGAAGCTGCAGCATCAATTTGCTTTACAGATTCTAATCTATCGTCTTCATAATCTATACTCATACAATTCCTTTCATGGATTGTATATAATCCTAGACTTTTGTTTTGTCAATACTAATTTTTAAATAAATCTATTTCTATTGGATAATAAGTTTTTTCTTGTCTATCCCACTTTAGAAATTTAAACTTTCCATTTGTCATATCAGACACAACTGAACATATAACACCTATAGTTGCAGGGTCACCTGACAATAAAAGATAATCGTCTGACGTGTAATCTTTTAAAAGTGTTCTAAGTTTTTGTATTAATGGACCAGGAGAAAGTATCATTTGAGAATACATAGGTAATAGAGTTTTTATTTCTCCATACTTTGATGCACCCATAACATTATATTTGGGTTTACCGGTTTCTCTATCTGTTGGTATTTCTTGAGTTAAATAAACTTTAGTCATTGACTTTCTCTTTTGATTTAGTATAGCTATTTTTAGAAAGAAATCAATGATTATATCACACAAACATAAACTGATATTTATAAAACCGATTAAAGTAGCCGGTACATCTTTTGAATTAGCATTAAGAAATTATTGTGGTCCAGAAGATATAATAACTATGTGCACCCCAGAAGATGAAAGAATTAGCTTAGAAAGAAATAAAATTCATTTTCAAAATGAAAACAACGGAGCTAAATATTTTGATCATATTATTGGATTAGATGTTGATTTTCAAGTATCTAGTAATGTTATGAATAATGATTGTTATCAAGGTATGGGAACAATACTTCGTGTTTTTGAAGCAAATAGTCAGAGATATTATAATCACATAGAAGCTAGAAAAATTAAAAAAAGAATAGGTGAAGATGTTTTTAACTCTTATACAAAAGTTTCTATTGTAAGACATCCAATTGATTATCTTATATCTAACTATTATTTTTTTGGTTTTGATTTACAGAATATATCTTTTAGAGATTATGCAATTCAAGCGCCTGTAAAAGAATTTAAAAAATTTTATGAAATAAATGGTGATTATATAATTGACCACATGATTAGATTTGAAAACCTGGATGAAGATATAAAAAATTTAGAACAAAAAATTACAGGGCTTACCGGCCTTGCGGAAAGAATGAAAACTTTTAAATCAAAAATTAAAAGAGTTGATGATAAAGATAAAATTCCAGGGGCTAAACAAAGGCTTAACAGCGCAACTGTAGATTATATGAAAACTAAATTTCCAAAAGCTTGCCAAATCGCCATGGAAAAATACAGCGAATACTGCAAAAAATTTAATTATAAGTAGTTGACAAACATCCTAATTTATCCTATTTTATAAATAGAAAGTATAAAATATTATGTTCTACAAATTTAAAACAAAGCCTTTTGCGCATCAACTTAAAGCCTTAGAAATGTCTTGGGACAAAGAAGTCTATGCTTATTTTATGGAAATGGGTACAGGGAAATCAAAAGTATTAATTGATAATGTATCTATGTTGTATGACAAAGGAGAAATAAATGGTCTACTTCTAATTGCACCTAAAGGTGTTTATAAAAATTGGTACGACTCTGAAATACCGGTACACATGGCAGATCATATTGAAAAGAAAACTGTTTTGTGGACTGCATCACACACTAAACCAAAACTAAAAGAATTAAATACTTTGTTTGAAACCGGGACTGATCTTCATATTTTAATTATGAATGTTGAAGCCTTCTCTACTAAAAAAGGTTTAGAGTTTGCAGATAAATTTTTATCTTCTCATAAATCTATGATTGCTATTGATGAAGCTACAACTATTAAAAACCCTTCAGCTAAAAGAACTAAAAATATTTTAAAGATATCAAAAGATTCTAAGTATAGAAGAATACTTACAGGTTCACCTATAACTAAATCACCTTTAGATTTATATTCTCAGTGTGAGTTTTTAGACCCGTATCTTTTAGGCCATCATTCTTTTTTTACTTTTAGAGCTAGATATGCTGTCATGCGTAACATGAATTTAGGTGCAAGAACGGTTCAAGTTATAGTTGGTTATAGAAACTTAGGTGAGCTTTCAGATAAATTAAAACCTTTTTCATATAGAGTTTTAAAAGAAGATTGTTTAGATTTACCTAAAAAAACCTGGATGAAAAGAACTGTATCAATGACTCCAGAACAAGAAAAAGTTTACAAAGAAATGAAACAGACTGCTCTAGCGCACCTGGATGGAAAGGTATTAACTACTAATACTGTATTAACTCAACTAATGCGTCTCCATCAAATAACTTGTGGCCACTTTGTGGCTGATGATGGGTCAACAAAAGATTTGCCATGTAAAAGAGTTGATGAACTATTAGATATTGTACAACAGGTTGAAGGTAAGGTTGTTATTTGGGCTCAATACCAAAGAGATATTAATAAAATTATAAATGCTATATCAAAAGAATATGGTGAAGATAGTTATGTTGATTATTATGGATTAACACCTCAAGAAAAAAGACAAGATAATATAAAGAAGTTTCAAGAAGATGACAAGTGTAGATTTTTTATAGGTACAACACAAACTGGCGGTTATGGTATCACATTGACTGCTGCAAGTACAATGGTTTATTTTTCTAATGGTTATGATTTAGAAAAAAGAACTCAATCAGAAGCTCGTATAGATCGTATTGGTCAAACTAAACCAATGACTTATATTGATATCATTTCTGAAGATACAGTTGATGATAGAATAGTTTTAGCGTTGCGTAAAAAACAAAACATTGCTAGTCAAATTATGGGTGAAGAAATTAAATCTTGGATTTAATTATATAAATTCTGAAAGTAAAATTATAAGCACGGCTCCCATGCCTCCAACAATCCAATACTCTAATCTTTTAATTCTTTCTTGCATTTCTTTCATTTGTTCAAAAGTTTGTTTTTGCATTATTCTACAAAGCTTTTCATGTGATTCAATTTTTTCTAATGCTGATTTTCTAGGCATTGTTAATTCCTCTTGATCGTAGTCTTATTTGTTTTTCTGTTGGTGATAAATATGATTCTTCTACAGGTGTTAAACCTGAAGCCATCATTGGATTTTGTTGAACCGGCGTTTGAAAAGAACCTGGATTCGGCATTGGTGTAGGTGGTAATGGTGTCATTGACGATTGCTGTCCTTGACCTTCAATCAATCTAGGTAAATAGTTTTCTATATTTAATTGTAAAGGACTATCTAAACTTTGATTTTCAAAGTCTCTGACCATTTGTTTTATTAAAGACTCGACCGGTATTAACGGATTTTCTATCCCACCTTTTTCTGCATTACGTTCAAATCTTTCTTCAATACCATCTGTAATTTCAAAGGCATTAAACTTTCCTCTTAGTAATCTTTTTAAAGTTTTTTTAGAAATATTTCTTCTATCAAATACATCTTTTAAGTCTTTGTCTTTTAAACCTAACGTCTCAGCCGCATTTAATACTTGTTTCATATTTCTTTGTGTTTCAAATAAAGTCTTGTTCGCAATAAAGAATCTTTCAACTACTTCTTTAGGTGTTTTTCTTTCACCACTCAAAACTCCAAATCTTCCTGATGTAAAGTTTTTTCTATCTTCTGATTGTTCTTTTTGAAATCTTCCAAGGTAGAAGTCTAAACTTCTTTCAGGGTCAATTTTAATTGGTCTCATACCAAATATACCTGCAACCTCTGGACCTATTTCATAAGTTGCAGCTCCTTTTCCAGGTTCTCCTGTGATTGCTTTTGCAGTTCTTTGAAACGGTTGTGTGGATGGTAAAAGTGTCTTAGCAAGGTGTTCAGTTATAATTAAATATTTTTCCATTTCTGGAGTTCTGTCTCCGTAAAGCTGTTTCCCGTCTCTCGTTCTTCCATTTCTAGAATATATATCTTGAAACGCTTCTGTATAAATAGATTCTGATATAAAAGGTGAAGCAGTTTGTGCAGTTGCATTTAATATTCCTTTTAAAAAACCTTTAGTTAATACTTCTTCGTCTTCAATACCTTGTTGAATATTAAATAAAACTGTTTGAAATGGTCTTGTAAGCGTATCATAAACATTATTTTTAGACCAATCGATATAATAAAAATCTCCATTTGTTGGATTTTTAAATAATATTTTTTGTGAATCTCTAGACCAAGGGGCAACAAAATAATTAATCGCATCTGATTCTTCATTAGTTACTCCGAAGATAGATTTAGATCCTTCAACAATACTATAAGGTAATACAGCAGTAGCAAAAGTTGCTCCGGTTAATCTTTTCATACCTATTGCTCTTGTAACTGGGTCTTTAATTTCTTTTAAACCTTGTCTAAAAATACCAAAACCAGTTCTAAATATTTCAGAAGGCCATGACATAAAATTACCAAAAGGGGACATACGCATACCTCTTACAAACTGACCTACTCTTGCATAGTTTGGAACTGTATTTTTTACTATCTCTGCTACTTCTTGTTTTAAATTCTGAGGAATAGGTAAACCTTTTTTTGCATATGCGTTTCTTAATCTAGCAAGTTCTACTTCAAAATTAAATATTTTCCAAAAATCATCTTCAGCAACATAGGCATCTTGAAAAGCTTTACCAGTTTTTTTAACACCTCTACTTATCCCTTTACCTAAATTATTTAATAAAGGTTTTAAAACACTATCTGTAGCAATGTTACCATCACCAAATCTTACATCTTTAAATAGATTACGAATATCACCAAGTCTTACGTTTGTGTTTACAATTCCTAAGTCTAAATACTCTCTGTACTTGGCCATAGCTTCAGGTTGTCTCATACCTACTTGAACTGTTTTTCTAGCTTCATTCATAGCCTGAGCAATAAGTTTAGGACTTGTCATTAATGTACCATTAGCAAGTGCAAAAGCACCTGAGCTTAAAAAATTTCTTATGTGAGTTGGTATAGATAAAACAGTTTTAGCAAACTGTGCACCAGCTTTTGGAGTAAGTAATCCATATCTATATAAAGCAGCAGCTGTTTTTCCTAAAGCACCTTGACCTTTTGCTTCACCTCTCATCCAATCTTGAAGTCCGGCTACACTTTCAAAACCTTCTGCAATATCTTTTGAAGTATAAATATTTTCATCTGGAAAGTATTTACTCATTTCTTCTGGCATTTTTACTATTGGAGTCTTTGACCCAAAAGCTTGTTTAGCAGCTAATGGACTAGCGTGAAAAAAACCTCTAGCGCCTTCAGGAGTTTGCGCTGTAACCCTACTTTTAATCATTGTATCTGCATCAAGCATATCTTGAAAAAGCTCCCCCCGTCTAGCAACAGATGATAATCTAGCAACGGATGCAAATATAGAGTGACGTGCGTCTTCTACTTCACCGAATAATTGTCTAAACGCTTTACTTCCTTTACCTATGACACGAAAATCTTTTGTACCATCTGGTAAGTTTTTCTCTAACGTTTGTCTAAATGTTTTAAGATTATAAGGAGTATCAGCTCCTTTAGTTAAATTTACATATTCAAACGTAGGTAGTGAGTCTTTTTTAGGATTCATTTCACGAGCTTGACTTACAATATCATCAACGTAAGATTCTGCCTGTAATCTTGTAATTGGTTGATTATTTTTTGCAGCGTATCTCATAAAAATATTAGCAACTCTATCAACAGTATCTTTAGTAGGTTTATATTTTTGTAATAAACCTGCATCTGCATTTTCAAATATTTCAAAAGTGTTTGCTATACTATCTTTAACTCTACTACCCAATAAACTAGAAAATTCTCCTTGCATATTTCTGGGAAGGTCTCCAACTGATGGACTGTCAGAAGCAATTTTTAAAAGATCAACAAAATAACTTCTACTATTTTTTATTCCATTTAAAATTACCTCAACTCCTTCTGGTGTTGCACCATTTTTAGTTAACATATCAACAAAATCTAATGTTTTAGCTTCATCCAATCCTTTAACTAAATCACCTTCAAACAGTAAATCATTCATCTCTTTGTATAACTGTTTTCTTTGTGCAGTATTCGCTGCAAATAATATCTTCCTAGTTTCAGGAAAAATTTTATTTACTTCTTTATCTATTCTATTTACTTGTTCCATTGCAAAACTAGTGTCCACCATTTTACTAGCTGACTCTTGTTCTTTTGCTAAAGCTTGTTGAACTGGTTTGTTTCCTCTAAACCTAAAAATACCACCGAACTTATCTAATTTTCTTTCAATAGCATCATCACTATATGCAAGGTCTTTACCTTTTTTCTGAAGAAGTTTTGATGCTCCTTTTCCTAATCCGTAAACAATTGGAGTAACTAATAAAGATTCAGAACCAAATTTAAGCCTATTTAATAATCTTCTTGATGCATCATCTCTTTCAGTTTCTCTAATTTTTCTATCTAGTTGAGTTGGACCAGCCTCAAACGCATCACCTATAGTTCCTAGTTTTTCAACGTCAGCTACAAAAGTTTCTCCAGCCAAGCCGCCTACAACAACTGCTCCAAACTTTTGCCTTCCGGTTAGTTTATTTAAATTTTCTGTTGCCTTAAGTCCATTTCTAACATTCTTACTACCTAGATTAAGATAGTTCCCTGTTTTTTTAGCATTTAAAGCTTTAGTAGCTAGCTTAGTTGCAACTTTTGCACCTACAGCACCTGGAACCCCGATTTGAATTAAAGCTTCTGTAAGTCTACCTATAGCTCTTTCCTGTGCTAATTCTTCAAAAGGATTTAATGTATCAAAAAATTGTTCAACCTTTGCAGCTGAGTTTGTATCTAAACCTAAATCTATTAAATCAGCAGCTAATGATATAACTCCTTCTGGTACTTTTATAGCACCTGATATAATTCCAGCTGTTGCAGCAGTTAACCCTGATATATTACTATTGTCTTCAGCTTCAGGGTCCAAAGACTCATCTGTTTGATTAGATTTTTTTTCAGGTTGTGAGGGAGTTGCAGGTTTATTATTTATTATTTCATCAAGAGTAAAAGTACCACCACTATTAATATCAATGGTATCTTCTAATTCAATAGGTTCTCCGGATTGTTTTTTAAGGATTTCTTCAAGACTTAAAGCCATCTATTCTCCTTATATTATAGGGTTAAATCCAGAGTCTAAATAAATAGTTTGTTGAACGTTTGTTGCATCATCTCTGTCTCTATAAAAATATCTAGCACCTTCAGGTGCTTTCATATCCATAGCTATTTCATATAAAACATTTTCTTCAACTGGTACATTTGGATTATCAAAAATAGCAACAGTTGAAATATCAAGACTTTTTATTTTACCAGAAGCGAATAAACCATCGTGTATTTGTTTTGATCTAGCTTTTTTACGACGTTTATTGTCATACCTTGCAACAGCTGAATCATATCCTTGAAGATCATCTTCATAATTTCTTATATCAGGTGCCCCTTCTGTAATTTTATATATATCACTTAAAAATTTTTCTCTTCTTTCAGAATCATTTGTTGCAGTTCCCTCAACCATATCCTTAACGTTTTGTCTTTCTTCCTCTGCTAATTCAGCAAAGGCTCGCCCTGGATATAAAGATTCTGTAACCCATTTATAGTTTTGTATATACGCTGTTTCTTGTTGATCGATACCATCTTCATCTAAACTTCTCTCGTAGTCTCTTAATTCTTCTCTATCATATATGTCCATAAATCTTTTCATTTTTAAAGCTTCTATGCCAGCAGCTGAATTATCCATCGCTTCTGTTTCATCAATTAAACCTGGTACTGCACCAGCTCCCGCCTGTGCTACTTTTTGTAAAAAACTTCCTCTTAAATTAGGGTCTGCTAAACCTGAACCAAATCTTAAAGCAAGGTTTGCTAATCTTCTATCTTTTTTAGGTTTAATAAATTGATCCATTATGCCAGTGCCTTGCATTGCAGCTCGCATTAATTCTTCTCTATTTCTTGGTTGAAATTTTTCTTCAACAGTTTCTGTTTCTTCGCTCATATCAAAAGGTAAGAAAGGATCTCTCATGTTTTCAATTTTCATTAATTCTTTTGCATCAGCAATAGCTGATCCAGCTTCACTATAACCTACTCTGTTGGTTGTACTTAAACCACCTTTTCTAAACATAGGTCTTTTAAAAATATTTTGCATTATTTTATCGACCCGTAAATTCCTCCAAGAGTCGTTCCTAGAGATAAAGCAGTTTGTAAAGGACTCATTTGAGGTGATGACATTCCTGTCATTGCAGGTGATAGTGGCGTAGTCATTCCACCTAGTGAACCTAATCCAGAAGCTAAATAACTTGTTCTTTCATATGGCTCATATGCTGCTAGTCTTGCAGCTTGTCTTCTTGCATCTTCACCGGCTTGTCTATACGCAAGATCACTTGAACCTGCCGCCTGTAAACCAGCAACTGTTTGACCAGCTAATGCAGGTTGTAATGTTGCAAGTTGTGATTGTTGGCCAAATGCTTGACCAGCTGCCGCTTGTGCTTGACCAAAACCTTGACCAAGTAATTGTGCTTGTAATGCAGCTCTGTTTCTATTTGAATCTGTTTGATAATTTGCTCTTTCAACACCTTCTCTACCACCACCAAAAGCTCCTGAAGATACTGCTCTATCAGCAATACCTTGCATTCCTCTTTGAGATTGTACATCATATTCTGTAAGTGTTGTATCAATTACGTCTTGTTGATAAGGAGACATAAATTGTTGATAAGCATCTGGTCCTGAATATTGAGCAGCTTGATTTAGGTAAGGCTCAAAGCCCATAACACCTGTACCAGCGCCAACACTTTTTACACCACCTTGAGCATCAAAAGTTATTGCACCTAAACCTGCTTGTCTTGCCAGCTCTTGCTGAGCTGCCATAGAAAAATCTGATTGTCTCTGAACTTCTGGAGCAAATTTAGATGTATCCGTTGGAACATTAGTTAATGAATTAAGACCGGATAAATACCTTTTTTGTGATGCTTCTAAATCGGGAGATGCCCCTGTTTGAATAGCCATTATACTCTTCCTCCGTTTTCTAATTTTTTCATCATACTATACATACGTTCAGCTCCTTTATCCACATCCCCGTCACCCATTCCTTTGACAGCGTCTGCAGTAAAAACAAATTCGTTATTTGATAACATCGCAGGGATGTCATCTTCTTTTTCTTTTACACCTACAGGAGGAATAAATCCACCTGTTTCTCTCATATCTAATTCTGTAATACCTTTAGGGTTTATATTTATATCTAGCCCCTCGATTCCCGCTGCTTGCATCGCGTTTTCTTCAGGAGTGTCTGTACCAAAAGCGTAATTTACTCTACCGCCTGTTGCCAGGAATTTAGTACGTTGTCTTTCAATTTCGTCTCTCGCTGCTTCAATTGCTTCTTGTTGACTGAAACCATCCATCATAAACTCATCTACAAGTCTCATAAATTCTTGTACGTAATCATCATCCATAGAAGCCATTTGTTTATCAGGTAAAGCTGGACCCGTAGGTTTAGGTGCAAAAGGATTAATTGGTTTTGTAGGGTCTGATGGTAATGGTTGACCACTACTTATAAAATCATCAAACATTTCTTCTAATTCTATAATTTGATCATCAGATAAATCTCTTAAAGGTTTACCAAATGTTTGCATTGCCATCATTTCTAAAACTTGATCTCTTTCATCCATAGGGTCTGGGTTTGAAGCCATCATAATTCCTTCTGATCCGCTAGCATAATTCATTCTACCACCCATAGCTACTTCTTCTCTATCAAAGTTTGCATCTCTTAAAAGTGAAACCATTAATTTACCTAACCCTTTTTTGTCAGATATTTTTCTACTACCACCATCAGGACTAAATTTTTTCAATGCTTTAAGAAATGGATTACTTGAGTTACCCATTTTACTTTCAAAAATTTTAATTACATCTTCCGGATCTGGAGCATTACCAGTGTAGTTTTGAGGTTCAAAAGTGTTTACAACTGATTTTCTCTTAAAAGGATTTCTACTTTTAAAGAAATCACCGCTATCAAATTTTGCTTTAAATACATTTAAAATATCATCAGGAGTTACTGCTGATGCTTTTTCAAAATCGGGGTTTGGATTAACTGTATACGTAACCGCTTTACTACCTAAAAAATAATTCTCTCTTGGAACACTCATTAGTCCACCGTCTGCTGCAAAGTTTCTGTATTCTATAGTTTTATCTTTAGCATACTGATCTCTTTCTTGTTGTGTATAAGGATTTTTTGTAGGGTCTCTTCTAGGATCAAACGGTCCATACTGTCTTAAATAACCTTCAACATTTTCTCCTCTTTTTCTCATAGCCTCTGCAAACTTAGCATCGTAACTATCTTGATCTTCATCAGGGAAAAACTTTTCTTTAATATAAGAAGCAATCATTGTTAAAGGTATTGTCTTACCAGGATCACCTAAAAATCTTCCGATGTCTCCCATTTGAAATTTTTTGTCATCACCAAAAGCATATTCTTTTCCGTAATCTAGTATTTTACTACCTAAACTTTTAATTCCTCCACCACCGGTAATTTCTCCACCACCTGTTCCCATTCCTGAAAGATCATACAATGGTCCATTGCTTTTCCCTAAAATGTCTGTAGCAGCGTTTTTACCACCGCCTTGAAATAAACTTGTGATTCCACTTAGAGTATCACTACCTAAAGCTTTAGCACCTTCTAAACCTTGACCAAAATAATTCCCCGTCCCTGGAATCATACCCACTAGTTTACCACCGCCATACATCATGGCACCTTGTTTTAACGCATCGCTAATACTTCCTCTTTGATCAAATCTACCAATACCACGCATTGCAGCTGCAAGACCTGGATTAAAAGGTGCAACAAATGGAGCGGCTTTGACTGCAATGTCTGCTAATTCATTAGGAATTAATTTACGAATTGATTCTTTTGCTTTTGCACCGCTTTTTAATTCGTTAGGTATTATATCATCAACAATTTTGTCTTTTACGCCACGTAATTTTTTTTCGATTTTTTTAAAAAAACTCATGTTGTTATACCTTTTCTAGGCACTAGCTAATTTGGTATGCTCTGATTAAATCGTCTTCAACTCGTCTATAAGTTACAAATTCACCTGAATTATTCGTACCCTTAATTAAAGCATTATCTATAGTTATTGTATCTTGTGCAAGTTTTATAATATTTACTCTTTCATTTAAGTTAAGAGTAGCTGTATGAATATCAGTACCATCTCTACTAATTGTTAATGTTTGGTTATCTTCTGTTGCAAAAACTACAACGAAAGTTGATGAATCTATATTATCATTATCTGCATTTTCTATATTTATCATTTTATTTTCTCCTATTCAGTTAAATCAAAAAAGTATGCACTACACATCATATTTTGGTCATAAACAGCTAACATTGCACCTCTATTAACTCCTGGTAATTGACTTGTTAATCTAAATGTGTCATTAGTCAGCATTTGTACAGTAGTAGCACTAGAAGAACTATCTCCACTCTCATTTTTATAAAGTCTGTTATTTCCTAAATTGTAATTAGTATTATTCCTAAGATTCAAGTTTTTATCAAAGAAGAAATTCTTTTTAGTCTGCAAAAATCCTAAATTAGGATTTCCAGTTCCTAGTGAACCGAATGGTTGAACTATATAAGACTGTGAAGCACTACTGAAATCACCCATTACGCCACCTGGCCATGGCATCCTGTTACCGGTTCTAATAACTGACTTTTTAATTGCATTAAAAGATTTAGAGGATGTAATAGTAAATTGAGTTGCTACTGGTGAACATTCTAATTGTGGCATAGCCAAGTGCCATTTACCGTTTCCAGCTGTGGCAAAATTTGAATTTAGACCAACTGCTCTTCCAGTATTGTCTGCAGATATATCTGTGTAAGAAGAATTTAATGTACCAGAAGTGTAATTTGTTCCACCTGCTAACCAAAAAGTAAGTACAAAGAACATAAAACCATATGCTTGATCACCCATATTGGATGAAGAATATGCAGGGAAAGTTAATGTCTTTTTCTCCCAAGTGTCTGCAGAATTTATTGTATATTGTTTTGAACAAGCATATCTAAACTCGCTCGGTGGAAAACCTGAGGTGTAATAAGTATTACTTGATAGTTCGACTACATAAGTTCCAGCGACAGTGGATTTTACCCAAAATGAAAATGTCATTGGTGAACCTAAAGAAGTACCAAAATCAGGGTCCTGCATAGCAGCATCTTCAAAGGTAAATCCAGTGTGATATGCTAAGTGACTATCAGTACGAAAATTCACAGTATTGTTGTTGGGGTTATTATTTATTTCAACTGGATTAACCTTTGGATAATTAGGTATACCGCTGTCCCCTTGAAAATTAAGGTGATTAATCTGACCATTTGTCATATTGTTAGATGACAAATTCCAAGCAAGAGTTTTAAATATTCTTTTATCTGAAGACGAAGAAGTATCCCAAGAGCTGTCAGCCCATTCACTTTCACTACTTTGATCTGGGTTCCATATTAAATTTCTTGAAGGGCTAGGACTTTTCAAGTTTTGCATTGAGCTATAAGTTGTCATTTATTTTATCTCCTTAATTATATATTGGTTAGTAGCCAACCTTGAGTAGCGTCTGAATATACTAATGTATTTGAAGCTCTGTTTGTGTTGATTATTAAATCAGAAGCGGACCCTTGAATGTTTTCTCCGTTTCTGCCGATTGTAATATTGTCTGTAGCTGCAGTTCCTGCATAGTCAACAAATGAAACTTCATCACCTTGAGTTGGAGATGCAGGTAAAGTTAAAGTTACTGCTCCACCAGATGTGTTTACAAAAAATCCTTGTCCTGCAGCTGCTGTAGTGTTTGTAGTTATGACAGATTGCCATGATGTACCACCACCACCGCCGCCACCTGCAGCAAGAGTAATATCTGTACCATTAAATGTTAATACATCACCGCTAGTTGCGCCTGATTGTAATCCAGGTATTCTTAATGAAGTAATGTTTGCATTACCTAAAGTAATTTCATTTGTTGAAGAACCGCTAGAAGGATCTGCTTGATTACCAATGCATATTACATTGTTATTAGTTCTACCTGCTAGACCTGCCGCAGCACCAATAAATGTATTATTAAAACCACCATTTTGTAGTGAACCCGCACCTCTACCAAGACAAGTATTATTACTACCATTTGTCTCAGCAGATAAAGCATCAACAGCAACAGCTGTATTATTATCACCAGTAGTAACAGCATCACCCGCATTATAACCTATAAAAGTATTTAATTGAGCTGTGCTTGTCATTGATTGACCTGCTTGATTACCAAAACAAGTATTGGCAACTCCTGTTGGAAAAGGACCATCTAGTTTAATAGTACCATTTGCTATGTCTAAGTTTCCAGTTCCAGTAATGCTGTTTGAATTTAAATCTAAGTTTCCACCAAGTTGAGGTGTTGTATCGTCTACAACGGCAGCGATTCCTGATGAAGCCGCAGTTTGAAAAGTAACATTTCCACCGCCGTCGGTTGTTAAAACTTGATTAGCTGTTCCATCTGAAGTTGGAAGCGTGTACGCTCCATTTACATTAACACTTCCTGTTGTTTGAATACCTGTATTATTTGTAGAAAGTTTTATATTTCCATTATAATATAAATCTACACCAGCTGCTCCTTCAGGAGCGTTTATTATATTTGCAGTTCCAGCAGCGTTTTGAACAACTAAATTATTTGTGTTCATTATTAAACTTCCACCACCACTTTCTTTTATAAAAGAATGATTGCTTACGCTATCATGATAAATTCGTAAATCTGTTCCATCGCCAAATTTTGCTTCGTCATTATCAGCAAAATTAATATCGTGTCCATTAGATGCTAAATCACCACCAAGTTCTGGTGTTGTATCATCAACAACTGCTGCAATTCCTGATGTATCTTCTTGAAAAGAAGGCGCAACACCTGCACCATTTGATTTTAAAACTTGTCCTGATGTTCCATCTGGGATTGCTCCAAATGTACCATTGTCGTTAAATTGTACTTGACCACTTGTTCCATCAGGATTACCTGCTGAATCATTAACCCAACTTAAATTACCACTACCATCTGTTGAAAGAATCTGACCTGCAGTACCTGCACCATTTGGAAATGTTAAAGTTGTATCTGATGTAATTGTATCAGGAGCTGCAATAGATAAATATTTTGCTTCGTTAACATTCTTACCATCTGTTAAACGAATTTCTCCTTTTTTGTCATTAAGTCCTACTACGACTGGACCTGTGAATGCTGTAGTTTTTTCTGCCATAATAAAATATACTCCTATTTTAATTTTTGATCAAGCTTATACTGACCCTATTGGTGTAGTTTCTTGATCTTCTCTGTTTACTTGCATGGCGGCGATTGTACCTTGTACTCTACCGGTTGTATTTGTTGTAAATACTAATTTATCTCCGCCTTCTAGCACAAGTGGCCCTGTAAGTAAATTTAAATATTGACCTGCAGTTAAAGGGGTAGAGAACACTATTGTTTGACTTGCTACGTAGTTTCTGCCTGGTCCTCGGTCTAATCTAACCTCTATATTAATAGTGCTACCACCTGTATTATTTACGTAAAAAGCGTTAATAATTGAGTGTGAATCTGTTGGAATTCCATAAACTGTTTGCTCACTCGTTGTTGGAGTGAGGTCATAAATCATATTTTTAAAACTTGTTGCCATAATTAATCTTTAAAACCCTTTTGCAATAGTATACCACACATCTCTATAACCGAAAGCATAACCACCATCTCCAAAATAAACAAGTGTTCTAGCATCACCAGTACCAAAACCACCATTCAAAGTTACGTATCCACTAACATAACCGTCTATAGTAACTTGATAACCATCTGCATCAACTCCTGCCTGAACTTTTGCACTATTTTCATTTATAACTATTCCCACTTGACTTCCTACCGGTGGATCAAAAGGTAAAACAAGTGATGTTTCATTAGGACCAAAATCAGGAGGTATTGGAGCAAAATAACCATTTGTGACAAGGTATCCTCTATTTGGATCTAATGAAAAAGATGGAGCAGTTACAAAAGGGTAACCGGTACCTACTGTAGCATCTAATTTGCTATAAGGAAGTCCTCCTCCACTACTACCACCACCAACCTGAGCTGTAGCAGGGCCAGAAGGTTTTGCAGGGGCATTACCTAAAAAATAAGATAGCTGTTCTATCTCACTAAAAGTCTCACCTTGAGGTTTATATTGAGCGTTTAATTGTTGAACCACATTATTAATTGCTCTTACAATCTGTCTTTGATTACCAGCATTATATTCTTCTGTAGGATCAGGAACTCTAATTGTAATAGCCATTATCTTCTACCGTCTGGTTGTATATCAATTCTAAGTGTACCATATCTCCAATTTTCACCATCTTGTGCACCAGGATTTTCAATTTTTATACTTAAAAATCTACCTCTTGCCCTTGTATCTTTTTTCTCTGTTGTAGATGTAACATCAAAAGAACTATATGTTGATGCTGTTCCAGTATCGGATGGGTATCTTTTTAATGTTAAAGTAACCTTAGCTGTTCCAACTAAAGTTTTAAAATCAGGTATAAATCTTCTCATAGATAAAAATACTTCACCATCTCCTATTTGTGGATTTGATATATCAAAATCAAATGATTCAAGGTTAGATGTAATTCTAGTTATACTACCATTTAAGTTTTCTTGATCCACACCTACTTCGTGATTGTATAAAATAGTTTTACCATATCCGTTTGGTGCTGCAGGCTCACCTATAACTTCTGGAAAGTCTCCATTTGTAGTATTATCAAAATCTGTTGCAAAAGGTTTACTAAACACATTTGAATCAGCCCAAGAAGTTCTTGGTGTATTTCCTGTATACCAAACACCTTCTGCAAAATTAAATATTACATATCTGTCATTATAATCAGCTGATGAAGATGGATAATCCCATCTAACTTCTGTGTACAAATTATTTACACCTGCATAGATTTGTTGACTTTGAGTTGTATCAATATCATCGTAAACATAATCTTCTACAGAGCAATCAATAGTTTTAACTGATCCATCATATTTAAAAAATCCTTTATCACTTAACCAATAAGCAACACCATCAACTTCTACAACAGCGTTTTGTCCAATTAAACCACAGTTAGTACCTACTTGTTCAAATCCAAATACAAATGGACTACCTATGTGTCTCATTAAATATAAAGCATTATCTGTCCAAATAAGGATTGCTTCTTTTGATTTAATAGCACCTACTATTTTTGTACCATCTTGAATTCTTTGTGAACCGGCAGAGTTACCTGCTGTAATGTCGTATGTGTTTATTTGTTCTTGTGAAGAAAATCTTACAAACATATCGTCTTGTGTTGATGGAACACCAACAGTTGTTTCTGTACCCATATGAATTAAGTGTCTTGTAGTTGGTGACACCATACTAATTCTAGTATTTGTCGGGTTTAAATCTGTTTCAAAACCTGTAGTTAATACAGACGCTCGCTGCCCGAGTGGGTTACCAGCGGCGGGGTTCCATGTAAATGTTTTACCATTTAAAACAGTTGCAACTAATACTTGACCAAAGTTTGATAGTGACCATAAACCAGGAGGAGTATTAACACCATTTGTAGTCGCAGCTT
>Ga0209631_10002135_pt1 | contig 24092 bp, 30 predicted proteins | sample COG_08_FD_184752 | JGI IMG/M metagenome (GOLD analysis project Ga0209631, IMG submission 184752) | Pelagic Microbial community sample from North Sea - COGITO 998_met_08 (SPAdes) (version 2) | ecosystem: Environmental > Aquatic > Marine > Neritic zone/Coastal water | place: Helgoland, sampling... | reverse complement strand
CCTCGCGACCGTGCCGAGGCGGCCGGCCGCCGCGCCGCCCATGGAGGCGGCGGTCGTCGAGGAGGCGTTCGAAGAGGAGGTGGTGGTGGAGGACGTGCTGCCCGCGGATTTGCAGAACGACCGCAACTTTACGAGCCTTGCGGAATTGATGCGATGAAAACAAAACATTATAATGATCCTACAATTTTTTCTAATCCTACAATTAAAAAAAAAATGCACAACTTACGCGCACGCGTTGACGAGCACGAGCACCGTCATGGGCGGGATTTGGAAAAGCGACGGCTGTACAACTTCGCGTTGCGCGGCGGGGGGGGCGATGGGGTGGACAACAGTTGGGGGGCGTGGGCCACCTGGGCCGTCGGGGGCGTCGTGGATACCGTCGGGGCCGTCGTGCCGGCCGGGTGCCAGTATAAAGTCGGAGAACTGTGCGAAGTGTTTCGAGGACAGTCCGAGGAGGAACAAGCGGCAATCATCGGCGACATCGCGAAACGGTACCCAACGTTGATGATGGCGCCGAACAACAAACTCTTTCAAAAATGCATGTCGGGGGAACTCGTGGGGTTGGACGATTTCGACGACTTTGAATTGTCGACGTGGGGTGTCAAATCGAAACTTGCGCTGGCGAAAGAAGTGCTCATCGACGTCGCGGTGCAGAAGGCCCAGTACGTCGGGGAGAATTGTTACAAGAACTCGTTGCTCTTTTACTGGTTCTCCGGCAACGCGGCGGCCATCGATCTGAGCCGTTTCAGAGCCATCGACGGTTTGGTGCCGTGCGAAGGTTCGAACAAATTTACCCAGGCGTTGCAGACGAACTTGAACATCAACGTGGACGACATCCTATCGGCGGAGAGAGTCGAAGGGCGCATGATGGAAGAGATCCTCAACAGCGCGCGGTTTCGTACGGTCCAGTGGGCGATCACGAAGGAGGTGGACAAGGACGAAATCACGGGGAACCGCCAGTTCGATTTTTACGGGGAGTACTTGCAGATGAAGGGTGCCGGGAAGAACACGTTCTTCACCCGTATCATGGAAGGCGACAAGTTCGCGACGTACTTGTTTGCCATGATCCCGTTCAAGATCCACACCAACGTCTACGGGCAGTTTCCGTGGGACAGCCTCCGGGACAAGATCAATTTCATGATCTCCGCCTCGAACGTCCACTCGAAGAAAACCGTCTGTTCCTCGTACGCGAAATTCTCGTACAGCATTTACGCCCACTTGGACGTGGAACCGAAGAAGAAGAAGAAGAAGGGCATATTTCATAAATTCCAGCGGGCGGCGAAGGAGATCAACGAAAAAGACACGGCTGACATTTTAGCGCTCCTGCAGGAAACGTACCATACGACGTTGGCGACGACGCGACGAAAGAAGAGTACGGTAGTGCTGCCGGACGCGGTCATGCACGGATTCTTCGACGAGGTATGGGGGGCACACTTGGGCGAAACCGTGGCCCCGTTCGAGGCCCCCAAGGTCGAGGCATACAGCGCAGACCGACGGTATCTTCGCGGCGACGTCGTCGACTTCGAACGAGCGTGGTACGTCGCTGTCCCCGACGACGACGCCATGCTGTCGGTGGCGACGGACCCGACAAACGACAGTTGGCGGAGACTCTTCGCCCGCGACTGGAACTTGCTCCTCCTCCATTACTGGTACAAGAAAAGCACGTTCTTCGACGTGGTTGCGCACTACGACAATTCCGCGGCGTGGTACGCCCACAAAAGCAACGATCGGAACGAATGCTACCGCACGTTCGATGACGACAAAGCGAGGACGACGAAGGTGGCCACGACGATGCATAAATTTGTGAGCGCGATTGACATTGACGTCCCGCGCTTGCTCTTCTTGATCTTGAAGAAGAAGTACACCCATTACTTGGACGGTCCGTTCTCGTTCGATTCGCTCGCACCGTTCTGCTCAATTCTCAACCAAGTGGACGATCACACGCTGGAAAAAGCGTTGAAGGACAGCGTTAGCGTGTATGACCGGAATGGCAAACGGACACTGACGTACGTGAAAAGTACACTGGTGTCGACGCTGGGTAAATTCGGCGTCTTGGACGCCGGGAAAATGTACGAGTCGTCCATGGACGTGGTCTACAGCATGATTGATTATTACGCCGGGGCCGCGCTCGGGGTGAACATACGTTTCCATCCAAAAACATCGGGTAGTCGGTAAACACAAACAAAGTGCATCCTACATACCGACGAAAAAAAAAAGATTCAATGCGAGAAAAAGTTCCATAAGCCAAAACATAAGATGTAGATGTAAACATAAATTACAATATTCCACATATTTTTTTTTTAACCGTGTTTTCGTTCTAGTTGCGAACCCTATTTTGGGGGATGCAAGTTTCCGGGTTTTTTTTTGTCTTTGTCCTTTCACCAATTCGACGCATGGCGTGCGATCAAAGGCATGGACTTCGGGGACGACTCGAAGCCCCGCACATCGCGGACGCAGTGCCGAAGGGTGTCGCGATACACGGCCACCAGGGTGCTCACCGACGACTCGTTCGTGGGGGGGGTCTCCGCCGCCAACAACAAACATTTCACGCGGTACTGTTCGCGCAGGAAGAACGTGACGGCGTCGATGGGGTCATCCTCGCCGTTGCCCCGGCGCAGGGCTGCGTACTCCGTGGCCAGCCTTGAAAAGTCGGGCAGGTCGATCGCGCGAACATTCGTCGCTCCGTCGGTGGCAACGACGGGCCAGGACACCGCCAGCCCAGGAAACGCGACCCCTCCGTCCCCTCTCTTCGCGGCGAGCGCGGGCCACTGCGTGGTGGGCGCGGCCGCCGTGACGACCACCAGGTGGACTCGCCGCCCTTCCCGAACATCGAGGACGATCTTGTTCGTCGCCACGCGCATGGTGCTCGTTCCGCCGCCGACATCTAAAGGGGCCGCGGCGAGGATCTCGGCGCCTATGTCGATCTCCACATTCTGTGTGCGGGTCGTCGTCTTGTTGGGCGGGGCACCGTAGAGCGCGTGGCACATCGCGCTGACGGGGTCGTGGTACGCGCCGACGGTGACGTCCACCACCGACACGTCGCCCGCGGCGTTGGCGTTGGCGAACACAAACTCTCGAAATGATGGTGGGGGGGTCGCCCGCCAGTTGGCGTCCCAGGCCGTCGTGTGGTGCTCGTAGCGGGTAAACGCCGTGGTGAACCCTTCACGAAACTCGTTCGTGGTGACGAACATGGTCGTTATCCCCAACGCCTCGAGTGCTCGAAATTCTTGCATGTAGTAGTCGAGGATGGGGTCCCGCACCGAATCGGTGTAGACGACCACCGCGACATCGAACACGCTCGTGCGCGGCACCTTCGCCGCAACCTCCTTGAAGTTCACCCCGACCGGAAGTGTCGGAGGATGACGATGGAAGTGCGGCGGCGGTGGGAAAGCGTCGGTGTACGGTACGGTTGCGCCCGCGGGGATGAAGGAGTCACGCCCCGCGTGCTGGCTGTCCGTGAACACGGACACGCTGCACGGTTTCGGGTTGGTCAGGAACCCGGCATGCAGCACGTCGAGCATCGTCGCGGGGCAGAAGATGGCGACGTCGCCGGTGCAGCCGTCGAGCAGGCTGGGTGCGGCGACCTTTTTGTCTGCCGGTGCGGCGTCCGGGACCTCTACGGTGTAGAGGTGAACATGCGGATTGAGTTGAAAACCGGCGATCATGATATTCCTTGGGTTGGTTGTGGGTGTTTCAAATGTAGTTGAACGGGGGGTTGCGTGGTGCGTTTGTGCGTTTGTTGTTTGTTTTTGGATCGAGAGAGAGGGAAGACGTCGTGTGTGTGTGCGTGCGTGCATGTCGTGTTGCATGTCGTGTGTGCATGTCGTGTTGCATGTCGTGTTGCATGTCGTGTGCATGTCGTGTGGGGGGGGTATACCCGGACGGGCGATCGAAGACTACGATTGATGTGTACTCGTGTTGTTAATGCTACTTGGTGGACGTTTTCGCGCCAAAATACGTGTACCCTTTGCTTTCGAACCATCGGGCGCGCCCCCGGGCCATGCCGATAAAGATGGACAACTGATCGACGACGTCCACGATTTTTGGCGGGTGCAGCCCGTTGCCGCGCAGGATCCGACCGACGATCTGCTCCAACGATTTGCGCGGCGTCGTGAGCACCAGCGTATCGAGCCCGTTCACGTCCAGTCCTTCTTCCCCCATCGAGTAGGTGGTGAACAGGACGCTCGCATTCTTATTGTCTTCCCGCGCGCGCTTCTTCGTCTTCGTCGTCTCGCCGACGTACTGGGCGCTGTCGATGGAGGTCGGGAGCCGCGCGGCCATGTCGTTCAAATGCTTCCGACGGTCGCTCACCACCAAGACACGGCGACCGGCACGCACGAGACGCACTATCTGTTGAACAATCTTGACTGTCCGGGCCTCGTCCTCGACCATGGACGTGATCATCTTCGTGAACAGAATCTTGCCGGTGCGTGTACGCACCTCGCGCCACGCCGGCGTGTGCCGCAAGACGTCCACCGTCACCCCCACCGCGGCCGCCACCCGCCGTTTGATCCGGAAGACGACTGGGCCCAGGAGCCAGTGGACGACGTGGCCCAGGCCGTCTTTTCGGTCGGGCGTCGCGGACAGACCCAGGCGGTGGGCCGCCGAGAAGTTGCGCAACACCAACGAGAACGTTCTGGCCGCAATATGGTGGCACTCGTCCACCACCACAACGCCGACGCGCGCGAAGAACTCCGCGGGGTAGGTGCGCTGCACGATGCTGTGGAGCATGCACAATACGACGTCTTTGCCCTCGTAGTCGCACACGGTTTGCTGGACGAGCCCCACCTTGGCGTGCGGGAGGAAGGATTCGATCCTCTCCTTCCATTGGGCCAGCAAAAAGTCTTTGTGCACTACGATTGCAGTGCACTTCTTCCACCTCGATACTGCCTCCAACGCCATCACCGTTTTTCCAGAACCGCACGAGGCTTCGAGCATGCAGTCGTGCCCGGGTCCACGACCAAACTCTTGCAAAATTCTGTCCACCGCTTCCGTTTGGTATTCGCGCAGCGCGATCTTGCTCTCGCCTGCTGCTGCCTCGAACGCCGCCGAGCCTTCGTTGCAGACGTTCTTCTTCGCCCGGCCCAGACGGGCACGGCCGAGCGTGCGGGGCAGCCGGTAGTACGCGCCGACTTTGCTGTAGACTGGGAAGGCGGCGGGGGGCGGGCCATAATCGGCCGTCGCCCGCGGCGTGACGCGCATTTCCCGCAGCAACGCGTCGGGGACGTGCGGTACGTTGTACGAGGATCGGACAATGGCGTTCGGATTCTGTGGCGGGTGGTGTGTGGGCGGTACACTCTCGGTGGCAAACTCGCCGCGTCGTTCGGGCGTGCACGACGCCGCCGTGCACCCGTCGAACCCGACAAAGGGTAGCATTGTTGTTGTGTGTGTGTTCGGGCGAAAAAAAACAATCCGTCGCCGAACGCAAACACACACGAAAGTTTAAAGTATGTTTTATGTAGTTACGTTTTTCGTATTATGGTGTGCCTTACTGGCCCGACCGGACGGGTCCACATTTTGTTGCCATTCGACGGCCCATACCTCGCACGGCACATGCTGGCAGCATGTCGTCGAAAAGTGCGTGGCAAAGAACGCCATGATCATTGCTTGCTCGGCGCTCGCGGGGGGGGCGGCGAAGGCCGACGACCGCCCACCACAGTCCGGGTGTTGTGTCTCCGCCGCATGGTGTTGCATCGCATCGACCCATCCGTACCCGACCCCGTCGGAGAATTGCTCCTTCTGCCGCCACAGCACGGAAGGGATGACCTCCCCACGGAAGGCGTCGCGGAGGATGTACTTTTCGATTCGATTCGCCGTCGGCATTTTCAAACGCGGGTCGAGTTGCATGCTGTACGCCAAAAAGTCGAGATCGACAAACGGCACGCGGCACTCAATCCCCATCGCCATCAAGGCCTTGTTGGCCCGCTTGCAGTCGAAGCGGTGCAAGGACTGCACCTTGCGCACCGTCTCCTCGTGAAACGCGGCGGGTGTGGGGGCCTCGTGGAAGTAGAGGTACCCCCCGAAGATCTCGTCGCTGCCTTCGCCGCTGAGGACCATCTTCACGTCCGTGCGTTCCCGGATGTACTTGGCCAACAGGTACATGGGCGTGGCGGCGCGTATGGACGTCACATCGACCGTTTCGATGGCTCGCACGACGGAGGGCAACGCCGCCAAACCCTCGTCCACGGTAAAGTGGACCGAGTGGTGCTCGGTGCCAATGGCGGCCGCGACCTCGGCCGCGTACAAGAGGTCGGGGCTGCCCTCCAGGCCGATCGCGAACGATTGCAACGGCTTGAGTCCGTTTTTTTTCCGCATCTGCTGCGCGACGGTGGCGACGATGGTCGAGTCCAGCCCCCCGGAGAGCAGGACGCCGAACTCGACGTCCGCCTGCGTGCAGCGCTTGCGCACGGCCTCCTCCAGTCGACTCTTCAACGACTGTGGGTCGGTGTAGACGGACGGGACGTCGACGTACTGTGGGAAGAACCACCGCACGGGGACCGCGTCGGTGTGCCGCCAAGCGTGCCCCGGCGGGAACTCGTTCACGACGACGCCCGGGGCGCTCAGCATTTTCCGCTCGGAGGCGAACAAGAGGTCGCCCGTCGACGTCGTGGCGTAGTACAAAGGGTTGACGCCGATGGGGTCGCGCGCGGCCATCCACCGTCCGTCGGCGGTGGCAACGACCAGGGCAAACACCCCGTCGATCTCCCGCAAATGCTCCGTTTGCATGGCGCCAAGCATCGGGACGAGGACGTCGCAATCGCTCTGGCGCCGCGACGGTTCTCCGAACCGTTGGCACAGGGAGACATGGTTGTACACCTCCCCGTTCACGACGAGCGCCGTCGAGGCGTCGGCGTTCGTCAGCGGCTGCGTGCCCGGGACCCCAACGACGTGAAGCCTGGCATGCGCGAGAGTGATCGATTCGAAATGGACGATGCCGAACGCGTCCGGGCCACGGTGGACCATTTTGTCCCGGGGGACGGGGCGGATGCTGGACTGGCGGACGTGCGCATAAATGCCGCACATGATTTTTTGTAGTCGTGGGGAGAACAATTTCGGCCGACTGGCCGCGCGCGCTATTTCATTGCGACAAAGACGCAATGTATTCGCCGTATTTGCGATCGATATTCACGCCCTTCTTCTCGCATAGTGTGCGGAACCCGTCGTAGATTTCGGAATCGTGCGCGAAGCAGGCCGTCAGAAACAGGAAGTCCTGCACAGGCCGGGACAGATCGAAGCCGCGCGCGCTCTGGAACTGGGACGTGCGCCGGACCGGGTGCCGTATCCGAGACGACGCGTTCGGCAGCAGTTCGAACACAAAGTCGAGGACGTTCCCGGCAGACAGCAGCAAGAACAGGGCCCACAGATCGTCGGGGTAGGGCTGCGTCGACAGCGCCAATTTCTCGTAGATCGTGCGCGAGTTTTTTTTCCCCGTGATCCGGCGCGAGAGGTAGTGGACGAAGTAGAACAGCGGCGAGACGTGCGGCATCCATTGGGTAAAGTACGTACCTTTTTGGCTGACCGCCACTTCGCCGCACAGCAGGTCGCCCGCGGCAAGGTCGGTACCGTCGGTGCGTGGCGGACAGACGTGGACAGGCCCAACGTGCACCCCGGTCACGTGCTGGGTCGTCTTCTGAAAGAAGATACGCTTCCCCGTCTTCTGTCGCGACGCGATGTCCAGTTCGTCGCAGAACCCGTAGAAATGCGCGCCGATCGGGATCGTCTTGACGACCTCGGCAAACACGAACGTACTTAATTCATGCCGAATTTGGTCTTTCGATTTGGCGTATTTGGTGAAGGTAAACATTCCCGGCTTTGCCTTTGTTCGCGCAGCAACACGACGACGGTGACGGGTCTTTTACGGGACCTGGCCCCGCACCCACACGTGGATGCGCGCGCGCGTGCGTGCGTGCGTTGCGGGGGGTATACCCGACACATCTGAACGCCGCCCACAATATACATAAAAAAACTTAACCATCGGTTCTTCTTTTTTCTTCTTCGAAATATTAAATATGGATTTGATATTATTTATTACGGATGTTAAACACCCAAAACGCTTTTTTTTGGAAATGATCTGCTGCATCCTTCACGCGTGCTTCTTGCTCGTGTTGCTCATCACGATCTGCGACGTCTTGGACTGGCTCGTGGAACAACCCGGCGGTCCGTGTATCATTGGTGTGTATTTGATCTGGAATATTCTTCTTCAAATCGAACTCCACCAGTATTAGACTAGGTAAGTATAGTAACAGTGGCGGTGTTACCGTCCTTGTCCACTACCGCGTATACGCCATTGACGGCCGGGGCAGTGACTTGGATGGAATCAGTTGGGGCACTATACCGGAGAAGGGTTGCGTCCCATGTGTATGTAAAATCCGGATCCAGTGGATAAGTACCGTCGTCGGGGTTTTGCACATACAAATCCATGAGTGGGTTGGCAACGATGACTTTGTACACATCTCCTACAGGAAATGTCAGTAGGTACTGTCCGTCCACGATTTGGGCGCCGCCGCCTTCGAGTAAGATTACCTTCGCGGTGAGGGTATCGATCGTAACCAGGAGCGCGGGCCACTCCTCGCTCGCCGCGGTCGTCTCGGTAGTAAGAGTTGCAAGACTAGTTTCCATGGCAGTGATGGAGATCGTCAGAGCAGCCAAGTTTGCGGTTTGGGATAATTGTATATCAGTCACGTCTACAAGTGCGGCTTCCAGTACCGCCGTGCCACCGTCCGCGCCCGGTGGTCCCTGTGGTCCTTGTACCCCCACTTGACCGGCCGCCCCATTCTGGCCCGCCACTCCGGGGGCTCCACGGTCCCCGCTCAAGTCGCCTTTCTCGACCCACCCGGTCCCGTTGAAACAGAACAGTTTGCTATCGTCCGGGTCCTCCGGGTCGTCCAGATTGGTCAGGGCAAACTGCCCGGTCGTCGGGGTGTCGTCGAAAGGCCATTCCCCAACGGGGTAAGTGGTGAGCAATATGATATCGGCGACGACAAAACTGATCGTGAACGAGTTGCCGTCGAGCCCGGGGGCCCCCGCGCTCCCTGCATCCCCCTTGGAACCTGAATTACCTTGCAGCCCTGGCAGCCCTTGCTGTCCTTGCAGCCCTGGCTGTCCTTGAGCACCTGCGACTCCTGGAGGTCCTGCCTGTCCTGAATCACCTTTGACTCCTGGTTGGCCTGGATCACCTGGATCACCTTGAGCACCGTTGGCTCCTGGATCACCTGGATCACCTTTGGCTCCTGGCTGGCCTTGCTCTCCCATTTCTCCCATTTCTCCCATTTCTCCGCGCACGGTCGTTCGAAGCATTTTTTTGGAATGTTGTTGTGTGTTGTGTGTTGTTTGATTATAGGGAAATAAAAAAAAAATAAAAAGGGGTCATGATGATTTATGTGAGCATGGCCACGCGCGCCTCCAAATCCGCCACGGCTGCTAGTAGCGCCTCCATATCACTCGCAAATTCGTTTGCGTCAGTAGTAAAGTCGGCCACGTTTTTCGGCAACCCGGTCGCGGTCGCCATTCGGTCGGCTTGCAAGACCCAGTCTTCGATCAATTGCGTTGCGTCCACCTTCACCACAAGCACGGCTTCAGTGCTTGCGTCGTTGCCTGCGATCCCTTGGACGCCAGGGGGTCCTCGGGCCCCGACGGCCCCGTCGGTCCCATCGACTCCTGGTAGGCCTTGATTTCCTCGCGCCCCGCCTAGGTCGGCGTGTAGCGTCCATTGATTGTTGTTGCCGAATTGGTAGAGTTGACGGCCGGACAGGGCAAACTGCCCGATCGTCGGGGTGGCGTTGACCCATCCCGAGGGGTAACCGGTGAGCAATTCGATATCGTCAACGACAAAGTCGATCGTGAACGACTGTCCGGGAAGACCAACCGATCCGTTGTCGCCACGCATACCGGGGTCGCCGTCGGGGCCCTTAGTACCGGACACACCTTGGACGCCACGGAGTCCTTGGGCCCCGACGGCCCCGTCGGCTCCGCGCGGGCCCGTGTCGCCACCCGCACCCTTCGCACCCTTCGCTCCCGCATCACCGGGACTGCCCTTCGCGCCGGAGGGTCCTGGGGAACCACGATCCCCGTCCGCGCCCGCCACTCCTTGGAGTCCACGCGGTCCTTTCGTTCCTTTAATCGCGTATCGTAACATGTTGTGTGTGTGGTTTTTATTCATGGTCCTGAAAAAAAAAATTGAGAAGTCGACAATTATATTTTCGGATTCAGTTGCTGCACGATCCGCGCGTGTGCTTCGGGTGCGGGTCGGGGACACGGACCGCGGCACAGGCGTTCGCACGAGCCGAGTGAATCCCGGCATTCTCACGTTCGGAATACCTGCCGCACTTGTCGCGCACCAACGGATGGCTCTGCGCGGCGTCGCCGGCGTAGCAACTCGCCCCCATCTGTTGACGTTTAAGCATTTGTCGATCGTCGTCGTGTTCGTTCAACTTGACAATGTTCTTCGAAGTGACATTTCCCATACTGATTTTTCTCTTTGCCCCAGATTTTTTTTCGCTCGGACGACGACCGTCTTGGCTCAACAACCATCAAACACCGTTGGGTCACATGTCGGTCGGGCGGCCGCGGATTGTTGCACCATCACCGGACATTCCTCGCCCGCGCCCGACGTTTCGTGCTCGAGGCCGTGCGCGTGCCCCATCTCGTGCCAGACCAGGTATGTTCGGTAGGCGGCGCGGTCTGGAAAGTGGGACCGGGCGACCTCGTAGTCCCAGTTGTCGCGGTTGAAGTATATCTGCACGGGGCGTTCGCCGTACGCGCAGACGCTGAACCCGTCGAACTCGTCGAAGAACGTGTCGACGATCGTCCGGTTGGACCACATGCGAAGGACGACCTGTGCGGAGGCTGCGTCAAGGACTTCCTGGTACACGTGCCCGTGCCCGTGCTTCTTGCGAACGCTCTGGTCGCTCAAAATGTTTCGAATCGCGGCCCGTTCGTCGGGTCGGACGGAGGGGTCGAACGTGTAGCGGAAGACGACGTCGTGGCCGCCGCCCAGCACCATGTTCAGGGACACGCGCGGGCACGTGCCGGCGGTCCACGCTCGGTGGATGCTCTGTGCCACTGGGTCCGTGTGATGGAACAGGAACTGTCTGTTCTTCTTCCGCCCGATCGGTTCGAAGTGCGAGTGGTTTTTCCAGTATATGATGACGAGGTCTTTGTGCTTGTTCAACTCCACGACGCCGCAGTAGATCCCGTTCGTGGTGCTGTCGATGAAGACGTGGTTCAGCCCCAACTTATGCAAAGTGTACACTATCAAGTGTATTTCCGCCCACGTGCTGTAATTCGCCAACTCGTCCACCGCCTCCTCGTACGTCGGCACGCTCGCCCGTGCGTCGGGGGACAATTTCCGGGTGTCCCAGAAGCGCTTCCACCCTCGCTCGCGCTCCTCCTGGGTGAGGAACCGTTCAACTTTCTCCCGGAGGGCTTTTCCAATCGCCTTGCGTTCGGGTCCGGATTTGGCGTGGTAATCGTGGGCGTTGGTCGCCGCGGCGAGAGAATCGTAGAAGCAGTTGCCCTCCCCGTGCACACCGAACGAGTGCATGGAGAAGACGGACCCGTTCTGTTTTGTGAAAAATTGTTGGCACAGAGCGTACGGTAAGAGTTCGAACTTCCCCAAGCCCGGCATATCTCTTCGATCGTTTTGTTTCGGCGGCAAGAAAATAAAAGGTCAAGACTCGGACGACTCTTCCGATTCCTCCGACGACTCGGCCTCCGACTCGGTGGCCTCGAGCACGGACGACCGACAGAGTGGGCAGGAATTGTGCTTGTACTTGAACACCCACTGCCGCATGCACCCGGCGTGGAACTTGTGCGTGCACGGGAGAAGGCAGAACGTCCGCAACGGTTCCAGGCACACGGAGCACTCGTCTACCTGCCCCCCCGCGTCGAGTTCCTCGAAATAACCATCGAGGAAGTCGTCCTCGTCTACTGCATGGAACAGGGTGCAGGCATTACCCATAATTTCACGTTGCGTAAGATTATTTATTTTTTCCTAAGATAGGGGTACATCTGCTTGCAGCGCCGGATGCGCTCGACGTCGTCGTACTCTGTACGCGTGGTTGCGTTCATCAAACGTCGGCACTCTTCCATGGAGACAAGGGGGGGTTTGCGGATGCATGATGATGCCTTCGCGAACGTGTGGTCGCACATCATCATGTTTGACGGCGGGATTGAGGACAATGTAACACGCATTATTGTAGATTATTTTTAATTCTTACCCTTGAAAAAAAAAAAAGATGGCCGCCCTGATCCAGACCAGGATCAAGGAAGATGAACTTTTTCTTCTTGCTCCCGGTAGATAAGGGCGAACAAGTTCCGCACAAGTCGGTGTCGGACATACTGCAGTACTTGACGCTCCTCGATGATGAGGTGTAGAGTTAGGTTTTAAAATGTTGCCGGTAAGAAAAAAAAAATGCGAGCGTGGCGGCGTCATATTCGAATGGAGGAATTGCGCGGCAATCAACGGTTGACGAACGAGCGCCGACGCTTCAATGCCCGGCTGCGGGGTGGCGGCGACAACAATTCGAACGGGTTCACCACCAGTTGCTGGGGGCCCGCGTTGTGGCATTATTGGCATATCATTTCGCGCAACTACATACCGGACAGAAAACAGGTCTACATCGATTTTTTGAAGGGTCTCCTCGGGACATTACCGTGCAAAGCGTGTCGCGACAACCTCCCACAACGATTGTCGGGCGTTGGGTACAACATCGACGAGCATTCGAAAAACGACTGCTACACAAGTCGGGACGCGTACACGCGTTTTGTCTTTGCCGTGCATGATGCGGTCAACACGGCCTTGCACAAATCGACGACAACGACTTTCCCGTCTGACTATGACAAGAGGGTGGCGTATTACGAACAGTTCCGTGCGAAAACGTGCTCCGCGATTGAAGAGGTCGCCTGTCGAGGTCCGTTGAATGTACGGCTCACGATCGGTGGTGAGGTCGATAATCGTACTTTGCTGTGCGCTGGAGCCAAGAAACGGAAAATAAAACCACCAGCAGACGAAGGGGAACAACCCAGAAAAAGACCAAGAGTAGAGGTAATTGTCATTTCCGACGAAGAAGATTCCGACGAAGAAGATTCCGACGAAGGAGATTCCGACGAAGGAGATTCGGAGGTAATTGTCATTGGCGACGAAGATTCCGACGACGAAGATTCCGACGAAGAAGATTCGGAGGTAATTGTCATTGGCGACGAAGATTCCGACGAAGGAGATTCGGAGGTAATTGTCATTGGCGACGAAGATTCCGACGAAGGAGATCCCGACGACAAGGAAAGCAGCAGCAGCGAAGAGGATAGCAGCGAGGAAGAAGCGGGGGGTAAAGGGAGCAGCAGCAGGCGCCCCCCACCATTTGACGTGGAGGCTGCTCGGTTTCTTGTCCGGTATTATGATGCGTACAAAGATAAGTCGCTCAAAACCCGAACGTTGACACAATATACCAACTACCTGAAGGGGTTCCAACGCTACATCAAAGAGCATGGAGACGGCGTCGTTCGGGAAATTGCAAACCGAATTCCCACACACGAAGAACTACAGGACTATAAATCGCGAGATATAGAACGATATACATTGCCCGCGACACTCATCAAAGGAGACACGAACGTCGTTATGGAGGACACCACCGGCGTCGAAAAGGGCCAGTACGTGTTCGGCGATAACATTTTGTATTACACGACCGTCGTCTCGGTAACTGCAAATACTTCGATCGTACTGAGCATGGCCACCGGGGGTGCCGGGGCGGCGGACCTTACGTTCTCCCACGACGACGATGCGGAGTTTTATCCAACGGATTGGAGGAAACAAGAAGCAATAACACTGTATTCAAACATACTAAGCAAAATAAAACAAGCGAACAAAACATGTCTTGGGCGGGAGTGCACCAGACAAATACCATACAATCAAGAAGATGGGTTCTGCGCAAAATGTCGAACGAACATGGAGAAGGTTCCCAACGCCAAAGCCGCCTACTTTACCCGATTTCAAACGGATTTGGACGAGTTCAAGCGCACATTCATCCCACCCGGTGGGCCGTCGTCAGGAATCACCTTTGGCGAACATATAGAAGACAGTCCATTTATAAAGTATCTCAAAAAAGGACGGGGTCTGAAGGGTAGGTATTTGGCACAGCGAAGCAACGGAACGTTTATTGACTTGACCCTTCCCAACAATACATTGCAACAAACGCTTTCGGCCGACGAGTTTGGCCGCGTAGAAACAAGAACAATGGAAAGCGAATACGAAAAGAAACTACAACAACGACACGATATGCTGGCTGTGTGGGGAGAGGTTTATATGCTAGTGAAGGCGTGGCCAGGTCGCGTGTCCAGTTCTGACACCTACTATACATGGCACGACGACAGGGGGGAAGATGATAAAAAGAAAAGAGACTATCTATTCATACACAACGAAGCATTCAGAGATACCATTCTCGACCTATCCAATATACATACTTTACAATGGCGCGACAACGAGAACAACAAGAGCAACGTTTTGAACCAGGAAGTACCGCACAACGAGTGCGAAAATGTCGATCTATACGATAAACTCAACAAGACAGGAGGAGGATTTAAACTGAAGAACGAAAGAATGGTGGTTTCGGTTTCCGAGAACGGTATTTTTAAAATTGTTCAAACGCACCGACGACGCGGAAAAACATGGGCCCTATGTAGAAAAGGGGGGGAAGACTATATAGGCACGAAGATAGAAACAATTGGAAAAGAGTATAAAGCAACAACGAACAACGGAACAAACCGGTTTGAAATCAAACTCAAGGCGTACGACAAAGAGGGCACCGAACAAAGATTTAAACCGTTCACGTTCATTGGAAAAAATATTTCCAGTGATCCATTAAAGCATGATTCGGTATTTGATCATTTTGAAGAATTTGAATGGGTGCCAACGATACTACCGGATGGAGGGTATGGTGTAAGAGAATGGTAGTAATGCGAAAAAAGAACAAAAAAAAATATTTGTTGCACAGTACACCCCGGAAGAGGTTATACCGGCGCTATTTTAGAGCACATGATCGAGAATAAAAAAAAGCCGCCACCGCCGGGGCCGCCGGCAGTTCTCGGAAACGTCCACGGAGTCGTCCATAAATATCTGGTCCTAGATAAAAAACAAGAATTAGAGTTATCGTTTTTCAAACCATGAATCCGATGACGAAGCATGTTGCATGCGAAAACGTACGAGGAGCAAAGCACGATAGATGCTGGAAACGAAACGATTTAATATCCTGTCACCTGTACATGGACAGGAAAAACATGATACAAAAAAAATGTAGTTGTGGCCATAAAAATAAACCCACAGGATTCCCCAAGTTCATAACCATGCCGAACTTCGTAGTCAATGGCTGTGGACCGCGTGGTATGGGACCCGACTCTGCCGCAAACAAATTCCTACTACCGCAAACAGTTTCATGCTGCAACGCGCATGACTTGTGCATGAACGACAAGATCGTCGATAGTGGGGTGTGCGCGGAGGAATTCACCCAATGCCTAAAACACGTGCCGGATTTCTCTACGATGGGGGTCTTTCGACGCAATTTGCTGGACCATATGGTGAAAACCTCATCGTATAAATTCGTCAAGGACGCGGCAGACTACAATTGTTCTTTCACCTAAACATATATAGACAACCCAACTACGATATAATCGAGACACTCAGATGATGAATCGCCACGCCAGTCGCGGCGCCTGCGAGCACTTGAGGAATCGTATGACAGTTCGACCACACCCGTTGCGCCATGAGAAGAAGTGCGACGATCCGCGCCGACGTTGATTTGGGCCATACCATGAGCAGTAACAGAACCATCAATTGCGTATGGGCGCTTGGCATGCCCCACACAGACCATCCACACGACGTATCAGGTCGTGGCTCTCGAATGGTCACTTTGAGGGCGTAGTTGATCGCTGCTTGCGCTACCAAAACGACGACGATACCTGCCGTACCCTTTGTGAGAAGAACGTAGACCGTTAAAATGTACGGTGTCCACGACAGCATATTTTGTCTATGACGAGAGATTTTTTTTACCTATAAGCCGACAAGCCATTGACCGGTGTAGAACACGACGAACAGTATGAGTGTTGTGACGGAGTAAACCGCGGCAACCGATATTCGATGTTCTGCAGTCGGGTATTGGAATGATTGTGGAAATGTGGATTTCAACGTCTCCAAGACCATGAACTGGGTAGTGGCCAGGGCGGCCGCCAACGAGAGTAGAAATCGACTCATTTATTATTTTCTTATACTATAAAAAAAAATCAATACCCCTATGTCATCATTCCACACCACTCAATTTCACCAGCAATGCGGCGGGCTCAGCATGGTCCCCGGTCGCCCAAGCGATACACAGAACCTGGAAGCCATCAACAAGAGCACCGGTCTATACAAAACATGTTGGGAGTGTGTGAAGACATGCGACCCGAAGAAAGACAATTGTGACATTTCGGCGTGTTTTGCTCCGCACGTGACGCCGGCGAAACTAGAAACGGAGATGAAGAAGTTTGCCCAACAATAAACGACGTCCGTTTTACCTTATATTGTTTTTTTTCCGAACAGTGTGAGTACACCCGCCGCGTCGTAGGGCAACTGTCTAGAGATCAAAAGACCGGTGGCGATGCCCGCAGAGTTTATCACGATATCTTCCCAAGTACTCTCCCAATACGTGAGGTACGTATACTCGCCTGTTTTGCCTACCCGTGTCCGGGCGGTGCGTGACAGGGTGGTCTCCTTTGCCGTCGTTTTCATGAGCAACTCGACCCCTTCCCACACCAGGCCTGTCACCAAGTAGTAGGACCAACTGGAAGGCGCCATCACAGTCGCCGCGAGCCAGAGCAGGAAGTGGGAGAGTGGCCACGTGCTGATGGGGAACCCATAGAGGGAAAACAGTCTCTTGTTCATCGGGTCCGCCAGCACCGCGCATTCTTCGAATTGCGTGAGGTAGAAATAGAAGTAACCGACGATGCTGCCCCCCAAAATGCCAAGGTACACGAGTTGAAACCAAAACGGACTGTACATCGTCGTTTTGCTCAGAACCATGATCGATACCACGGCGAGGAGCAGCATCGTCCAAAACGTAACCAAGGGAAACGTGTGTAAATGCCATGTTGGGTCTTTGACGCCGTAGAGTCTCTGACCGATGCGCTGCACTTTCGCAGCGCATGTTTCGGCCACACGATCGCGTTTCAGAACGGCCTTCGAATCCATCGTTCTTTTTTGTTTCTTTTTTTTAACGGAGAAAAAAAAAGTAGAATTGGGTTATTTTTTTCATGTGACCCAACTAACCTCGGCCAGGGACGACCCATCATCCTCGGAGCGTCCACCGAACCACGCCGACCGTTCAATGATGATTTCCACGTCTCTCTTCGACAGTGCGTGCGTCACATTGTCGACGACGACGACGGCGTTGTCGCGGAGCAGCGCCCGCACCACCGTCTTCTCCAAGACCGCGTGGGGGCTGAGCGCGAGGTGGCCCACAATCTTGTAGACTCGGATGGTGGCGGGCGGCGGGGCGGCGGCGGCGGCTCCGCCTTCTGCGGCTCCGCCTTCTAAGACGATGGGCGCGTGATCGGGGACCATAAAATATCGCCGTTGGTAGCCGGCAAGGTAGATCGTCTGCTGTGGTCTTGGCGCGGCAGGGGCCGACGTCGTGCCTCCCATGATTTTTTTTTTACATCGACACATAAAAACGAAGGTAACAATGACCGAAGGAGATCCCGTCGCCGACAATACTATCTCGGCCATGCTCGCGAAAGTAAAACGGGAACTTCTGTCCTCCCCGCCGCCCGCCGAGCCCCGCCGCCCCGTGCTGTGCGACTGCGAGGCGTTTGCTCGACGGATCCATACGATGGTGTTGCGGGGCATGGTCCCCGGGAACTCAACCGACCCGGGCTTGACCGTTCACGTCCGCGCCTTCCAGGCAGAACTCGACGTTTTGCCGGAAGGGTGTCGCGCGGCGCACGACGACCTCTTCGCGCAGAAAATGCAGTTCCACGACCAGGCGCTCGCGCAGTTGGGCTACGCGATCCTTCAGTCGTGGAAGACCGTGGCGTCCGCGATGCAGCAGCGGGAGCAGAACCGCGCGCAGCACGACGCGGCGACCGACGCGGAGGCCGAGCAGTGGCGGCAATGGTCTCGGGAAATGTTCCCACACCACACACCATCGACCGACTCCGACCCGACCCCGCTGCCGCCCAAGACTTTCGTGGACAACGAGTACGCCCAAGCGGAACAGGCCGTCGCCCGGCAGAAAGCATTGCTCGACGCGAAAGTGGTCGAAATAACCGAGGCGTTGCACCGCCAGCCGAGCCCGGACACCATGGGTCCGTTGCGGAAAGAAGAGCAAGAGTTGCGGAGAGCGTTTGACCGGGCCATCCACTACAAGGCCGTGGTCCGGGAACGTCTGCTGACTTCTTCGTCGTCCCTTGCCGTCTTCCGCGACCCGCCCACGTCGCCCCCCCCCATCACCGCCCCTGGAAGCGACGAGGAGGTCGCGGAGGCAATCGGACGGGTGATCGAGGAGGAAAGCCTCAAGCAAAAATTATGCGAGTACTTTGACACGCGCGAGTATTTGTCCTATTTGGTCGAGAGCCATGCCGCGGCCATGGAGAACTTCACCACGACACTGTTCGCAAACCTGAACCACATCTGCGGCGGCATCGACACGGCGACGGATTGCGCTTGCTGTCTGTTCAGACAAGACGTGGCACGCCGCACCGCCTTCGTCGCTAAGTTGTACACGGGGGGGCATGCGATTTTGGCCGCGCGTGCAAACGTCTAATTCTAAGTTCATTTGGAGTCATTCATTTTTTTTCGTAAGGACCGATGTCGTCAGGTAAAAAATAGTAAGTAAGGTGACGTATTGGAATGGATGCTCGTTGTACGAATGGAAATACTGTGGCTAATCGCATTTGTCCTCACTCTTGTCGGGGGTATTGTCCTGGGATCAACATGTCAAGACCAATACTCAGATGAGTGCCAAAGTTGTATGGACCTTGTTAAAAAAAAATCGCCCGTAAGATTAAAAAAACACACACATAATGCCCCGAAGAAAATTAAGTGCCCCGCGCAGAAGGAGCCCTCGTTTACGGGGTGGGGAAAACATCACGATCGACACGACACAATTCAAACAAAATGTGGCTAAGATCATAAATGGTTTGTATAAAGACGGAAAAAAAAGGTTGGAGGTATTTGTGGCCATTTACGAAGCCCTTGGACAGTCACGCGCGGTGTCACTTCCCCGGTAACACGAACGCTTCAGTACGACCCACGGGACCACCTGTCGTATCTGACGCTGCGCCCAAAACCCGTCCCGTCATGCAGATGATGTTTGCAAAGTTGGAACTCTCGTTGCCAAGGTTTAGGTTTAGGTTGTTGCCAACTCAATTCTCGCCTGCTGAATATGGGTGGTTTAGCAATGTAAGTACACGTAAACGCTTCACCTGAGTCCGCGTATGTTTCTTGTATTTTGCACGTAGGTTTAGTATATTTCCGTTTTTCGAAGACCCCGCCTTTTGCGTCGCATTTTGATTTGAGTTTTGAGGTTTGAGTCATAGTGTCGTGTTGTATTTTTATATACGCAACCAAAAAAATTGTCTGGTCCGACAAGCGATGATCCGAGTCGGCAACTCGTCGGCCCAATTATTTTGGTTGCGTATATAAAATACAACACGCATGCCCATATATATTTTTTTTCGAAAGTAAACTAAAACAACCACAAACATGTTTTCCCTCGACTTCCTCTACCAACTCTTGGTCGCGTCACTGGTCGCATTGATTTGCCTTATCATTGGGCTTATCGTACATTATCGTCCCATCGTCGACAAAGAATTGCAGAACGCGCGCAATCTTATGGCGGAGGCGAAGACCGCGTTGGCGATGGTCAAGTCCATCAAGAATCCGCTCGATCACTTGTTCGCGCCATCGCCGGCGAAGAAAGACGAGGACGTTCTCGGCGATTTCCTTAGCCTGATCCCGAAGTAGTTTAATTTTTCCCTTCGTCCAAGCGTTCACTCTTTTTATCGTCTGCATTGTCTAAACGTGTAATGGTATACTGGCTGCTGACAACGCACGCGGTTGCCCTGTTTCCGATCGGGATTTTCATATGGAATTGGAAACGACGGAGAGACACACCTTCTATTTTTATGCTGATTAAATTTTTATATTGCGTGACCTACTCCTTGTTGTACCATTCGTATCATAGTTTAAACGAACAAATAACAACGGATTTCGACCATTCGAATTGGGCACTGTTGGATGGGTATTCATCCACGAATTTGATCTTCACAACGGTCCTGTACGGGCTACGCGTACGCGAGCCACAATTGTACATAACGAGTTTTGCCGTCGAGAGCGCTGTTCTGGTGTTTTATCTATGGCGGGAATTACGGGTACTTATAACGACGTGGTATTTGACAGTGTGCAGTCTCGCCGTTGCAATACTGAAGTGGAGAACCATCTGGCGGTATATATTGTACTTTAAATGCTTATCGTTTCTTACGATTTCGTGTGGCATAGTTGCAATTTGTATGTTTGTGTCTGCAAGTAATAATTGGGGCGACGAATCATCGTACGTACTCTACCACTCACTCTGGCACTGTTTCATCTTTGCTACGGCCGGGTTTTCGGCCTTGTTGCGGTATAAATTGGACGAACGGTTGTACCCCGTCCAGAATGGACGGGGGCAATTGGACTCCATTTGAATTTCTCCTCCTCCACGCGATCAGGCGACCGCCGCCGACCAGACGAACGCGCTTGAACGACACTTTCAGGCGCGCCCGCATATCTTGCACACAAGCCAACGGCGCTGTGATATCGATTACTTTCCGAGACGCCCGGACAAAGTAGTCCACGAACGTATTCTTCGATCGTGACGTTGGCGGTACACACCGTTCAAAAAATGCGCGCTCCGCTGCCACAACATATCGCGACACTGCCCGGATGTCGCTGCATACTCTCGCGGCCGTCACGACCGTCCGACCGTCGCAGAACGACAGAATTCGGTACCAAATATCTTCTGATACATACATAATGTTTTTTTTTTTCGCGCCGCGACACACTCCTCCCCATATATATATATATGACTTAGGGGTTCTCTGCACAGAGAGTCGGGGTTTTTGTGCGCGGAGAGAGAGAGAGAGAGAGAGAGAGGTCGGTATACCGGGTGGTCACCTGCTCGGTCAGTTGTGCCGAATATGTTCCCAACCCTATGTAAAACATACATTCAAAAAAAATCATGCAACGCGTGGACATTCCTACCGACATCGTCGATTCCGTGAACACGGTCCTCGACACCGTGCGGCTGGAAACGACGTCCGAGAGTGAGGTGGAAGTGCGCTTGTACGGCCCGTCCGGTTCGAAAGGCGTGCCGAAAACGTTCTACGAAACCCTCCTGGAATTCCTCCGCACGAAAACGGACTGGGATTCCATAACGGACGTAGAGAGCATTGATTTCTTCTACGACAACACCCGAAGAACAACGAAAACATTTGCGTCGGACGGTTCCTATAGACTCACGCACGAAGAGAAGACAAGGGTCGGCGAGGTCCATTTGTCTGTGTCAGGACACCCGGAAGTTTCCCGTATTCGCATCTCGCACAACCGGGAGACCGAGGTTGAGCCGAAACTCTTCGTTACCCCGACACTCGTGCGCCGAAAGACGCGCTCCTCGTTCCTGTTCCACGGTTGGTCCTACGATCTGACCAAAGTGTGGGAGGGCGCTCAGTACTCGGTGGTCCAACAACGATTCTGCGAGGGGAAAGGACCGTCCTCGTACGAGGTGGAGATCGAACGGAAGACCGACGTGGCGCCCTACTCCGCGACCTACTTGGCGTGTTCGTTACTCTTGAAGGTTCAGAGTGTGCTGAAGCCGTCCCAGGTCGCCTTCGCCGCCGCGCGATGATTTCCGGTGTCGAGTACTCCTCCTCCGGTCAAGAGACGATCTTCTTCCAGAAGATCACCCGCACAATGCGGCGCCATCCAGTCCTGGTCAACGGGCAATACACGGTCTATTTTGCCGGGAGGAAAATACCGTTTCCGAGCGAAGCACTCTTCCCTTCGCTGTTGCACCAGTACGTCGGGTACGGTACACGGATGATCGTCACGCGCCCCGCCTTCGACCTCGAGACGTTCCACAAAGAGACGACGACGCAGAAGGAGGACGGGATGGAAGACGACGACGTGGAAGACGAATTCGAGGAGGACTCCTCCACGTCCGCGGACGAAGAGCAGCGCTCGGACGAAGAAGAAGTTGACTCGGACTCGTCCTCGGACGAATCCGACTCGGACGACTGGCTTTGAACGCAAACCCCGGACCGTTATATTGTTGCAACTAAGTCGACCACGCTAATTCCTCCTTTTTTTACCGACACGTGTCGCGCAATTTTACAAACTCGTCGTCGGCAGTTCGAAATAGATCGTCTTGGACATGCATATCATGCACAGTTTCGAACGCCGCCGAGAACAACGAATGTGACACTTGGGGTAAAACCCCAGGCAAGGACACAAGGTGTAGCAACAGCGGTCCGTGGACAAGACCCCGTCACACACGAAGCAATGGGTCTGGGAGCGTGTCTTGCGCTTCACGAATTCGTAGTTGGACTCGACGAAGAGTGGGAGCGGGTGCGGGAGCGGGTAGTAGAGCGGCAAATGCCGCCGGGCGTAGAACGCCCGGCACGTCTGGAGAAACGGGAGGGGGTGAGGGAGGAAGGCCGATACCGCGGCGAGCACCCCGTCCGGGAGAAGCATTTTCTTTTTCAATCTCACATTTGCAAAACAAACGAACGACCGCATGTTTTAACACCCGCGCTGCTTCAAGCATTTAGTGACGCACCCTTTGGAATTGAAAATCCCACCGACTACTTTGTCCACGCCAGACGCACAGGCTGCGTTGCAGTACGTCGATTGTGCTTTGCAGCATTTGTTCTGGCATTTGCCGCCTCCCTGCTGGTCCGCACCACACTGCAGTTGTTTTCCGCCGGCCACCGTTCCGGGGGGCTGGGAGTTGTACTTGAAGATTTGCGACCCCCACGCGTTGCACGGCACGTCGTCCGGCCAGGATGGGCACCGCCCCCAAGGCCGCGTGATGCCGTAGAGTTTCGTCCCGACCACATACCCGAGCCCGCTCCCCAAGACCAAACCCGCCACCGCCCCGATGGTGCCGCCCATGCTGTGGCCCAGCGCCCCGACGACGAGGCATCCGGCGAGCGCCCCGGCGCCTCCGGCCCGTGGATTCCTCTGCGGCGGGAGCATGCACGCCGTCGGTTTCTTCGACAGTGGCACCCCTCGGTCCGTGTAGCATTTGCTGTTGGCGGGTCCGGAAATATTGGTGAGCCCGCCTTTGGAGCAGAATGTGATCTTGCGCTGGATGCAACTGTATTTGTCTTCGGGCGAGACCTTTTTCGTGTCGTCGCACCGCCCCGATTCGGTCAGCATCGCACCGAGACCCAAGAATGCTTTGAATTGGCCGGTGGTGAGGCCCGAGATGGCCTGCTCGAACGGGTTGTTCCCGGTCGTGCCCATGTATATCAACACAACGACCCCCCCGACGAGAACGAGCGGGGCGAGCGATTTGATGAGATCGTCAGACATGGTGGAGGATGTTGTTTTGGTATTTCTTCGTACACCGAGAAAATAATTTCTGTGTGTATAAATAAAAAAAACATGAACCGATGGTTAGAATTCCTACTCGTCGCCATGCTTGTCGGGGGGGTGATGGTCGCATTGAAATCGGATGCGCCGTCGGGCAAGCCGCCACCGTGCCCTAAAGATTGTACCCAAGCAGGTGTCGTGTGCCCGCCGTTCTGCACGCGAGAGTTCAACAAAAAGCCACCCCCGAAACACGCTGCACCGGTACCCATCGGTACCAAGATCCTCAACGAGGTCAAGGTGATCGGCAAGGTGGTGGTCAAGGTGGCCGAGCAAGGGAGACAGTCGGTCGACAAGTTGTTGACAGGCAACAGCACCAAGACGAACCTTGCGAACGGGTCCAAAACGGGCGCGCAGGTCGGGTGTTCCGGAAAAGTCGGCGCCACCGCGGATGCCTTTTCCAAGCAATGTGCATCCGGGGTGTCGTGCGGTGGCTACT
>Ga0209631_10002134_pt1 | contig 24093 bp, 19 predicted proteins | sample COG_08_FD_184752 | JGI IMG/M metagenome (GOLD analysis project Ga0209631, IMG submission 184752) | Pelagic Microbial community sample from North Sea - COGITO 998_met_08 (SPAdes) (version 2) | ecosystem: Environmental > Aquatic > Marine > Neritic zone/Coastal water | place: Helgoland, sampling... | reverse complement strand
CCGAGTGAAGACAAATGACTATCTGCTATATTGCTGAATATTGGCGCTGTTTTAGTCTCGTCTCCGCTATGTGGAGAGTCGCCGCAACCATGGCTGCAAAGACCTGATTGAGCCATAGAGCTACTGTTAAAATCCCAAATAAACAGGCGGTCTTTTCCGGAGTGAATTCCCATATCTACTAAAATGCAAAAGTCAGTATTAAAGCCTTTATTTTTGCAGTATTCTAAAGCTTCTTTCGCTTTTTCTGTTTGACTTAAAGATTTACTAATAGAGGGTTTTTCGCTCAAGGATGTGTTTTCAAATATCAAAATAACTATAGGAAAGAGTAAGATTAAAAATAGAAGTTTCATTGATTTATGTTTATTCGGTAATATTCATATATTTCGAAAAGATACAGCGGAATTATAGATGTTATTCCGAATAATTTTATTCGTTAGGATTTACTTATTAATTGATATGAAAGATCGAAATGTCTTGCATCTGCTATTAATTTCAATATTAATAATCTACTTTTGATGAAAAATAAAAGAGATATGAAATGGATGTCAATTATAACAATTATTTTCGCTTTCAGTTCTTGCTCAAATGCACAAATTGATGAGGATGAGAAAATCATATATGAATCTGATAATATGGATACAATAACATTAGGTGCAGGTTGCTTTTGGTGCGTCGAAGCCGTTTTTAGTGAGTTAAAAGGTATTGAGTCTGTTGTAGCCGGTTATGCTGGAGGATTCGTAAAAAATCCAAGTTATAAAGATGTTTGTAGTGGTACAACTGGGCACGCTGAGGTGGCGCAAATAACATATATCCCTTCTGAAATTTCATTAGGAGATATTCTAGAAGTATTCTGGAAAACGCATGATCCAACTACTTTAAATAGACAAGGCGCAGATATTGGAACTCAATACAGATCTGCTATTTTTTATCATAATGAAAAACAAGGTAATGAAGCTAAGTCTTTTAAGCAGCAACTTACAGACTCTGAAGCATGGGATAATCCAATTGTTACTGAAATAGCACCAATATCAAATTATTCAGTAGCAGATAACTACCATCAAAATTATTTTTCCCAAAATGGAGATAATCAATATTGTAAGTTTGTAATCCAACCAAAATTGGATAAATTCAGAAAAGTATTTGCTTCAAAACTTAAGTAGTCTTTTTAATAGTAGCGGGATAAGTCTTTTTTTTATACATTCGAATTATTCTTTGGCAAGCATTTTGAGTTAGTGTAGGAAAAGAAAATTAATTATATGAAAAAAATATTATTACCTATAGCAGTGTTAATAGCTGGATTGACTTTTGGTCAAAATGTTCAAGACCAGAAAGTTTCATTTAAGTATGTCCAATTACCAACGAATCCAATACCAAAGGAGATTTCAAATTATAATTTGGTTGTAGATATTTCTGGATATGCAAAAAGTAATGAAGATTCTATGTCTGTATATCAAAATAAGCTATCTACTTTTGAAGCAGAATTTGCAACTTGGTTGGAAGATAAAAAGAGAGTTGATAAGCTGTATTTAATGGAGTTAGCTAAGTGGGAAAGAGCAGTAAATGCAACTGTTTCTCCAGCTGTGGCGCCAGTTATGCCTATAAAACCTCCTTATGCAAATCAACCTGTCAAAGAAGAAATAAGACTTCCTTTATTAACTGAGGATGTTACTGAAGTTCAAACAAATGGTTCAATTAATCTTGAGGGATATACAAAAGGTGAAGGTGGAGCTATAGTTACATTGGCAATATTGGGCTTTCAAAATGCGAGTATTACCGTCAAAAAAACTGGAACTGGTGCAGCAACCAAATATAAATATACAAGTTCTTGTAAAATGCCTGTCAAGGTTACTGTAGAAGTTCCCGGAGAAGGGGTAATTCTTTCAGAAACGGTTAATGATAAACTACAGACATCGGTTATTAAGTCATATGACAATCAGTATGAACATCAAGTTTGGTTAATTGATAACTATGATACTTTTTGGGCTGAAAGACAAAAGGCGCTATTAAGTAGCGCGTTAAAAGCCGCAAACGCATTAATCAATGATAAATGTGGTTATCCGAAAAGAACGCGATCTACGGAAATATATACCGTTAAAAAACATAAAGGGCATGATTATTCAGATTTGATTGATGCCTATACAAATGTTAAATCGGGTTACGATTTACTGTTTAAGGATGTTGAGAGAAAAAGTGCAATTGCTAAAATTGAAAATGGAATAGAAATTTGGGAGGATGCTTTAGAGGAAACTAATCCTTTTGATAATAAAGATAGGGTTAACAAAAAAGTAACTGCATTATTATATGCTAATTTAGCGGAAGCTTATATGTGGATAAATGATTTTGACGCTGCGGACAACTATCTTCAAAAAGCAAAGATTGGAGGTGTTTCAAAGTACAAGACATTTGCTAAGAGATTGCAGAGTGTATTGAATGGACTGAAAGCCAGATACGAAGCAAACAACTAAAAAAAAAGGTTTATTATTAAAGCACTTATTTGGCAACAAATAAGTGCTTTTTTTGTGTTATATCCCTTATAAACATTGTAATTCAAACAATTTTCAGTAAACTCGCAGTTCGCTAGTATTAAATGTCAATATTTACAGATATGAGTCGTGTAGTTTTAATCGAAAATAATTCAGAAATTGGTGCTGGTACAAGAGGTGCAAGTCTTGGTGTAGATGCTTTAAGGATAGCTGCTTTTAATAGTAAAAGTGATTATTTTAACAAACATGCGCTTGAAAGAATTGAAAATGAAAATGATCGATTATTTGAGGAGATAGATTTCCCAAGTGCAAAGAGAATGGAAGACGTATTAAAAGTCTTTAATAGGATTTGCGATAAGGTGGATGAAACATTTCAAAAGAACAGATTTCCATTGATATTAGCAGGAGATCATTCAAGTGCTGGCGGAACTATTGCAGGTATAAAAAAATCCAATCCGAATAAACGTTTAGGCGTAATTTGGATTGACGCGCATGCAGATTTACATTCTCCATATACTTCTCCTTCCGGCAATGTCCACGGAATGCCTTTAGCCACTGCATTAAATTTCGACAATAAAGAGCACAAAATAAAAGAATTAGAGCCAGAAGTAATTGAAGCTTGGGAGAAGTTAAAAAATGTTGGAGGCATAGCTCCCAAAATTAACTCTGAAGATTTGGTTTTTATTGGAGTAAGGGATACTGAAGAATCAGAAGATTATGTTATTGCGAATAATTCTATTTATAATGTCAGTGTGGAGTATGTTAGAAGGAATGGGGTAGAAAAAGTATCTGCAGAAGTACTTGATTACTTAAAAGAATGTGACATGCTTTATCTTTCGTTTGATGTTGATAGTATGGACTGCGATTTAGTTTCTTATGGAACAGGGACACCTGTGGCGAATGGAATTACCGAACAAGAGGCGAGTGGATTAATCAATCATTTTCTTATTGACAAAAGATTAGGTTGTTTTGAAGTTGTTGAAATCAATCCTTGTTTGGATAACAAACAAAATAAAATGGCTGAGACAGCATTTCGCATTTTAGAAAATGCCACCTCAATTATTGAAAAGAGAGGATAGTACACCTTCTTTATTAATTGCAATTAAATTATTTATTAGAGAACAATATCTAAATGAGAGTATTAGATAATATCATTCAAAATGTGGTAAAGGCTATTGAAGCTTTGTACTCCCAAGAATTACCAATTCAACAAATTCAGATTCAAAAAACAAAAAAAGAATTCGAAGGAGATTTGACTTTGGTTGTTTTTCCTTTACTTAAAGTCACAAAAAAATCGCCTGAACAATCAGCTGAAGAAATGGGGAATTGGCTTTTGGGAAACTCCAATATTCTTAATTCTTACAATGTTGTAAAAGGGTTTTTAAACCTTTCAATAGAAGATAAAATTTGGTTAGATCAGTTCAATGTTTGGGCAAGAGATGAAAATTTTGGTAAATCCACTTCTTCTACAGGAAAAACTTTTATGGTGGAGTATTCCTCTCCAAATACTAACAAGCCGTTGCATTTAGGGCATTTAAGAAATAATTTTTTAGGTTATTCAGTTGCTGAAATATTAAAGGCAAATGGACATGAAGTTTATAAGACACAAATAATCAACGACCGAGGAATACATATTTGTAAAAGTATGTTGGCGTGGCAATTATTTGGTAATAATGAAACACCAGAATCTAGTGGTATGAAAGGTGACCATCTTATTGGGAAATACTATGTTGCCTTTGATAAGGAGTACAAAAAGCAAATAGCAGAGTTGGTACATGGCGGAATGGAGTCGAAGGATGCAGAGAGAGAAGCTGAAATATTTAAAGATGCACAAGCAATGCTTCGTAAATGGGAGGCAAGAGATCCCGAGGTCTATAGGCTTTGGGAAACTATGAACGCATGGGTTTATTCAGGATTTGAAAGAACTTACACGGAAATGGGAGTTGATTTTGATAAACTTTATTATGAATCTAATACTTACATTTTAGGGAAAGATGTCGTGGAGAAAGGCTTAGCGGATAACATTTTTTATAAAAAAGAGGATGGCTCAGTCTGGTGTGATTTAAGTGATCATAAAATGGATGATAAATTATTACTCCGTGCGGATGGAACATCTGTTTACATGACACAAGACCTAGGTACGGCGATAGAACGTTATAAAGATTATACAAACTTATCGGGTCTTATTTATACAGTAGGAAACGAGCAAAATCATCATTTTAAGGTTCTTTTCACAATACTGAAGAAAATAGGATATTCGTGGGCTGAAGGATGTTATCATCTTTCCTATGGTATGGTAGACTTACCTACTGGTAGAATGAAGTCTAGAGAAGGAACTGTTGTAGATGCCGATGAGTTAATGAAAAGTGTAATTCAGGATGCTAAAGAAATGACGCAAGAAAGAGGGCATTTAGATGGTCTTTCTGATTCAGTTAAAGATGAACTTTACAAAACAATTGGTCTTGGAGGGTTAAAATATTACTTGCTGAAAGTTGATCCAAAAAAAGGAATGCAATTTAATCCTGAAGATTCAGTTGATTTAAACGGAAATACCGGTCCTTTTATTCAATATACATACGCAAGGATTCAATCTATACTGAGAAAAGTTGAGACTTTTCATAAAGGGTCTGAGACAGACTTATTACTGGAGCCTGCGGAAAAAATATTATTGAAAGATCTTTCAGAATTCCCAAGCGTGATTGAAGAAGCTGGCAAAAGCTATAGCCCTGCATTACTCGCTAATTACACATATGAATTGGTGAAGAATTATAATTCATTTTATCAATCCCTATCAATTATAAAAGAGGAAGATCCTAACAAAAAAGCATTTAGAATAGCAATTAGCTATAAGGTAGGAGAGGTAATTAAATTATCAATGCAATTGTTAGGTGTAAACGTTCCTGAAAGAATGTAATTTAGAAACTTGTACTCGTTTTTCTTTCAGTTGGCTCCTCTTCAGGTATTTCTTCTTCAGGTATTTCAGGCGCTTTATTAAGGTTTAAAGAAAGCATAATTTCATGTGTTCCTGATGTATTTGAACCAACGCCTGAACTGCTAAATTCGAAGGCATAAGTAAGCGATAACTTGTCAATCACTTGCATGCCCATATTTAAGATAAATACTGAATTTGACCTATGTCCTATACCTCCCCAGAATTTATTATCATATTTAATATTTCCAAAAACTTCTACTTGTGAATTTTTCTTTTGTGCATTCCTTATCATAATTAAAGGAATAAATTCAAATTGCTCATCAACTTTTATTTTGTAAGAAAAATAAACATTACTATGGCGTACTAAGTTGTATTTACTGGCGTCAACAATATCTAGACTAGCTTTTGTTCCTAGTAATTGAGGAAGAGCTATTCCAATATTTAAATTTCTGTCAAAAGTGTAGGTCAGTCCAAATGTTGCATCAACCGTCATTTTCAAAGGAGCGCTTGTGAGAACAATATCACTCATGTCATCTGCTTGAATAGTGGTCAAATCCAAAGTTCCTTTCATAATTCCAGCAGAAAGCCCAAATCGAATTTTATTCTTGTTGTTAATGAGTAATTTGTAGGAGTAACTTGCATTAGCATTTATTCTTTGAATGAAAGCAATTTTATCTAAGGAGAGGTTACCACCAATTCCCATTTTAGAATTTAACTGACGTTGCGCTGATAAAAAGGTGGTATTTGGACTTCCTGCAAAACCCAACCACTGCTGTCTGTGAACTAATTGTACTCGGGTTCCTTTTTTTGTTCCAACCTCTGCAGGATTAATAAAAGAAGTATTGTATGGATACATAGCGCTAATTGGCACCTGTTGGGAAAATGCACTAAACGATATTAATATTATTATACCTAAAAATAGATTCTTCATAAAAATAAATTTATTATCTCATCAATAAAATACTGCCTTTGTATTCTTCTTGAGCACATTTAATTAAATAAAAGTAAGTCCCTTCTGGTAAAGGCTCTCCTGATTCGTTCGTTCCGTCAAAGTTATTTTCATAAGAAGTGGATTCCCAAACTATTTTTCCCCATCTGTTGTAGATGGCCAATGGACAACCTGAAATTAAAGAAGGTTTGTTTACAGTCCATTTGTCATTTGTAAAATCACCATTAGGAGAAAGAAAATTATTTATTTCTAAGGAGTCAATTGTATTTACTAAAATTAAAACAGAGTCAGTAGCAGAACAACCGTCTGCACTTGTTGTGTAAATAGTATAATAATTTACAGGTTCTGTTGGAGCTACGGTTGGATTTAATATGGTGTCATTATCCATATTGTAATCAGGAGTCCATAAAATATTTTCACCATTACTCAAAGTCGCATCAATAACTGTACTATCTCCTTCATCAATTAATACACTTGTTCCTGCAAATAATATAACAGGTGCAAATACTTTTAAATCAAATGCACAAGTTGTTGTGTTTCCTACTAGGTCTGTTACAGTATATTCAAGTGTTGTAGTTCCTATTGGAAAAGAGTCACCTGAAGTCAAACCAGTGCTATCAGTTTGCGCAGTAATTGAATTTCCGCAATCATCTGCTCCAATTGGAATAATAAATGTAAAGACATCATTGCATGTAGAGTCATTATTTGGGCAAATAATAGTAGGTGCAACAGTGTCGTTTGGTATAACGTTAAAAGTACAGGTTGCTATGTTTCCAGAGGAGTCTTGCGCTGTCATTGTTATTGTATTAATGCTATCTAAAGTTAGACCTATCCCTAGACTTTGGGATATTACAGGCGCGGGGTCACAAAAATCGCTTGCTACCACTAATCCAGAGAAATCTGGTAAAGTATACTGACAAAATATGTTAATATCAAGTGTTTGATCTCCTGGACATGTTATTATTGGAGCCAAAGTATCGATAATCGTTATTGTAAAGGTGCAGGAATTCGAATTTCCGGCAAGGTCTGCAACTAAAATGGCTATATCTTGTGTAGAAGATATTCCTGATAATATTGTTCCAGCAGCAATGGACTGAGAATAAGTGAAACTTGAACATTCATCTGTTATATTCAAAATAGTGTCGTAAGACGGAATTAAATATTCGCAATTGTTATCTGCAGCGACATTTGAATTATTCGGGCAATTTATTTCTGGAGCGCTGTTGTCAACTACAGTAATGTTAAATGAGCAAGTTGCTGTATTGTTAAAATCATCTGTAATTGATAATATAACTGGGTAAGGTCCTCCCGCTGCAAATGTGGTTCCAATAGCAATGTCTTGGGCTTCTCCACCTACAGTGGAGCAATTGTCAATTGCTGTAATAAATCCTGTGAAATCTCCCATAACATATTCACAATTAGCATCAGCTGATATTATAGTATCAGGAGCGCACTCGGTAACAATTGGAGCAATAGTATCTAAAATATTTACATCAAAGTTACATGTAGATGTATTTCCATAAATATCTTCTGCTGAGAAAGCAATAACAATAGGTGAGTTTGTCCCTGCAAAAAGGGTGTTAGCAGAAGGAGTTTGTGTAAAATATGAGTCTCCACAATTATCAACACCAGTTACTAAAGTAGCGTAATCCAAAGCCCTGAACTCGCAATTTGCATCTAAAAAGTCAGTTTGATCTGCAGGACAAGTTAATACTGGAGCAATAGTGTCAACCATGGCTAACTGGAACGAACATACAGCTATATTGTCAGATAAGTCGGTTACGGTAAAGCTAACTGTTACGGGGCCTACGCCAGTTTCGATTTCTCCTAGCGCTGGATTTTGCAAAATTGTAGGATTGTTGTCACAATTATCCACTATAACTAAAGACCCAGTATAATCAGGAAGAACATATTCACAATTTCCATCAACGAAAACAGTTTCATTAGAAGGACATGTTATTGTTGGTGGATCAGAATCATCAACTATTACCAGAAAACTACAAGTAGCTGTATTTCCACTTGCATCCGTGGCTGTTAATGTTACTTCTTGAGATGTTGTAATAGTTGTACCAGCAACCGGGCTTTGCGTGACAAGTGGACTGGAATCGCAGTTGTCTGTGATTGTTGCAGAACTTGTATAGTCTCCTAATGTTGCAGTACAACCTGCGGAAGCAGATACATTTTGAGGTGCTGGACAAGTAATTGTTGGCGAAATTGTATCTATTAAGGTTACGGTTATATCACAATCCATTTTATTTCCGGATGCATCTTCGGCTGTTAATGCAATTATTAGAGGTGAATTTACGAAAATCACAGAATTTGGCAAAGGAATCTGAGTGATTGTTGGATTCATATCGCAATTGTCTGATACGTTAGCAGATGTTGTGTAATCAGGTACTTCAATTTTACAATCATTATTAACATATAATGTTTGAGTTTCTAGGCACGTTATTGATGGATTTTCAGCATCTACAACTATTATATTAAATGAACAAATAGATGATCCGCCTGCACTAGTAATAGTATATTCTAGAATATTTGTGCCTAAAGGAAAAAAATCTCCTGAAGTTAATCCGGTGCCATCGGTTTGGGTTATTGTTTCGCCACCACAATTAGTAGCGCAAGTAGGAATAGTATAGGCAACGGTTTCTCCACAGAATCCAATTGCATTATTTACAGTAATATCTCCAGGGCAATTCATTGTAGGAGCTTGCCCATAAAATGATTGGCTTATTAAAAGCAAAGAAAAAATAAAAAAATAGAATGATTTCATAAATATTTAGAATAACAATATCCAAATATACTAAAATAGAATGCAAAAAGAGAGGTTTTACCTAAGGTGTTTTATACTAACAAAAAAAGCATCTAGTAAAGTTATTACCAAAAGCTTTAATTGTTGTTTACTACAAAGCTAAATCAATGTTTTTTAATCATATAGGTTATGCCCTATATGCCTTTTATGGATTTTAATCTTTTTACATAACTAGGATCGGTAGCGTAACCTACTTTTTTTAGAAAAACATAATAATCTTCACCCGAATAATGTCTGTCTTGCCATCTTTTGTAGTAAGCAACACAATCTTTCCAGTTATCGAACTCAATGTATTTTTTCTTATACCAAAAACCGAAGATATTATTTCTGCTGAGTGAGCACTTTGTACATTTAAACCAGCCTGTTTCCAAAATGGCTTGCCTTAAAACAATATCAGCATGTTGTACACCCGCATTTTCTAAAGCAATTTTTAGATTCTCCACAGTCAATGTAAACGGAGGGTATTCAGTAGAAGGATCCGTGTGCTTATTCGAACCTGAAAATATACACATTGGATTAAGATGCAGAAAAACTATTAAAAGTAAAATTTTAAATGAAAACGTATTTCGAATGTCAGTTAATTTTTTCATAATTCTTAAGTTTAAAGATTTTTAGAAAAGCCGTGCAAAGATAAAGCTAAATATTATCTCGCTTAAAATAATTAAGACAAACTGTTGATAAGTGCAGACGAAAAGAGAGTAATCTGCTTTCATTCAACCATTTTTATTGATGAAACATTACTCTTTTTATAAAAAATGGCTCTGAAATTATTAGTTTTGATTCAGTTCTTGGTTAAATTTATCACATATATAATTTAGTATGAAGACAAAAGCTTTAATCCCATTAATCCATCCTTAATATTTAGCAAATAATTATGCCGAAGAAAAGATCATATAATGATTTTCCGCAATGGAAAGATTTTCAAATGTACTATCCAGAAGAGTTTAGGATAGCAGAAGGAGAAGAGCCTGCTGAAGAATATTGGGAATGGAGAGATTATACTGTTCACATAGATAGATACGTTCCAAAAGAAAATAATAAGCGATTAAAAGTTATTCTTGTCCATGGTGGTGGAGGGAATGGTAGGCTTTTAGGACCAATGGGAGCTTATTTAAGAGCAGAAGGATATGAGTGTGTTGCACCTGACATGCCAGGTTTTGGATTGACAGAAATTAGAAAGCCGAATAGTTATTCAACATGGGTAGAACTTTTAAATGATTTGATTAATAGGGAAAAGGAAATGTGTGGACGAAAAGTTTTGCTTTGTGGTATCAGCCTTGGAGGTATGTTGTCTTATCACGCTGCTTGTTTAAATGATAATGTTGTTGGCCTGATGGTTTCCAGCTTAGCAGACACTTCCCAAAAGGAAGTCCAACTTCAACTTGCTAAAAACAAAATAATAGGCAAATTAGGAGCGAAAAGTTTATCTATATTTAAAGGGATTACCGATAATATGAAGGTGCCAATAAAGTTAACTACAAAAATGTGGGCAATGGCGAATGATCCATCATTTGTAAAAAAATTGAAGAAAGATAAGGTAGGTTCCGGAAGTTGGGTTTACCTAAAGTTTTTAAGAACGCTATTTGAAGCGAAAGCTGCTATTGAGCCCGAAGATTTTACAAAGTGCCCTTTGTTGTTTTTTCAGCCCAAAGAAGATTATATAATTCCATGGAATATATCCGAGCCTTTCTATAACAGATTAGCGTTCAAGAAAGAGGTTGTTTTTTTAGATAATTGTGGTCATATCCCTATGGAAGAGCCTGGGATATTCCAGTTAAAAGAGCATGCATTAAAATTTATTGCCGATTTGGGAAAGACGTAGACTAACTATTTTTATTAATCTCATCTTGCAGTTTCCTCATTAATTCCTGCTCTTTAATTCTTGATTTGTTTCTAGTTTCATTAAGTTCCAATTCAAATTCTTTAAGTTTTTCTTTAGCGCCTTTTGTTATTTTGTTGCTAATTTGAAATTTAAAAAGAAAGAATAACAAGAAAGTCAATAGGCTAATAATAATAATCCAAACAACGGTCTTGTAAAAGCTTTTGGAGGTAAATGAGCCAAAAAGGCTAATGTTTTCTTTTTCAAATTCTTTTTCAACATTAACATTTATTAATTCTTTCTTTAACGCTGTAACAGATTCTAATGCATCTTTTGATATTTTTAATTCTTCTGAGTAAGCTTTCTCAAAATTAGAGCTCTCATATTTAGCTGATTCTAAAGAGTCTTTTACATTGGAGTAAAACTTTTCAATCCATTCAATTTTAATCACTTTATTGTTGACATAAGTTCTGGATTGCTCCATAATAAATTTATGTTGACTATTAAGAGTAGATTTCTCACTGTTTAGCGGGTTTTCAAGAATAATGTTTGGTGTTTGTCCTTGAAAAGGCAATGAGCAGCAAAGTAATAAGCTAATTGATAAAACTTTAAACATCATGAATTATTTACAAATAATATTACCTTCATACGTTATTTGTCACTAAAAGTTATAGCATTTCATTAGCCAGATTTGCTAACTCAGATCTTTCACCTTTTTCTAATGTAATATGTGCAAATAAATTATTTCCTTTTAGCCTGTCAATTATATAGGACATTCCATTACTTTGATCATCCAGGTAAGGAGTGTCTATTTGAAAAATATCTCCAGTAAATATAATTTTAGTATTTTCTCCTGCTCGCGTAATAATTGTTTTAACTTCATGAGGAGTAAGATTCTGTGCTTCATCAACAATGAAAAGCATATTAGAAAAACTTCTACCTCTAATAAAAGCTAGTGCTGTAATTGAGAGCTTATCTGTTTCCTCCATTTCATCAATCTTTTTATGTTTCTTTTCATTTGGACCAAATTGGTTTTTGATGAATTTTAAATTGTCAAAAAGAGGTTGCATATAGGGGTTTATTTTGTCCTCAGCATTTCCAGGTAAATACCCGATGTCATTGTTGCTTAATGGAATAATAGGCCTAGCCAATACAATCTGATTGTAAGAATTGTGTTGCTCAATAGCACTTGCTAATGCAAGTAGCGTTTTACCTGTTCCTGCGACACCTTGCAATGTTACTAGTTTTATGTTCGGGTCAAGTAAAGCTCTAATTGCTAATGTTTGCTCGGCATTCTTTGGCTTAATACCATATACATATTCTTTTTCCACTCTTTCTAGAACTTGCGAACCTCCATCAAAGAAAGAAAGAATAGAAGTTTTGCCATTTTTCAATATATAAAAACCATTATTAATAGGCGGCTCTGGCATGAAGCTAGTATCTTCCAAAATACCTTCTTTATACAGTTTATTAATTACTTCTGTATCTACATTTTCTAAAATAATTTTCCCAGTATATCCAGCACTTTCTTTATCAACCTTATCTGTGGTATAGTCTTCGGCATGCATGCCTAAAGCTTTGGCTTTTAATCGAAGATTAATATCCTTAGATACAAGGATGATTGATCTATCTGGTTCTTCCACTCTAAGTGTAAGAGCTGCATTCAATATCTTATTGTCATTTGTTTTACCAAATACTTTTACGGCATCAACTTCTAGTTCAGCATCAGTCATTACGAGTTTAAATCGCCCAGTTTTGTCTCCATTAATTGGATTCCAGTCCTGAATAGTTTTGTCTTTGCTTATAATGTCAAGGAGTCTTATAAACTCCCTTGCAGCAAAATTTTTGGTATCATTCCCTCTTTTAAAAGTATCAATTTCTTCCATAACCGTAATGGGAATGGCAATATCATGCTCATCAAAACAGTTTATTGCGTTATGATCATGAAGAATAACAGATGTGTCAAGGACAAATATTTTAGATTGTATTTTTTCGGTCATAGGATGTGATGTTTTCGTGAATAAAAGAACGACAAATGAAGGTGAGATTAACAAAATCAATTTTAACTTATCAACAATTGTAATGTTAGCTTATAGGTAAATGTAATTAGTCAATTCTTCTATTGTTTATTTTTCTTTTTATCGCGATTACTATATAGCCAAAAAAGGCAAATGGAATTAGCAGTCCAGTCCAGAAACTGAGGTATTTAATGTCCCACCAACTTTCTTCTATTTCACATTTCCCATTTGTAAAATTATCAATATGACAAGTAGTTCCGTTTTTAATAAATACAGTGTCTCCTATAATTTGGTAAGGTTCTATGTCAACGGTATCATCAGTAGTTGTGTTTCCTGTTGAACAGATGGTAAATAAGAATAACAATAAAATGACGCGCATAGTCTATGGTTATTAATTATGCAATAATAGGAATTGAAGTTGTGTCTTTCAATGAACTCATGACAAAAGAACTTTGAACATTAGCAATGTTATTGATTGATGACAATTTGTTTTTTATGAAGGATTGATATTCTTCCATGTTTGAAACAATTACTTTTAATTGGTAATCATAACTTCCAGTGACATGAAAACATTCGATAACTTCTACATACTCGATGATGGATTTTTCAAATTCAATTTGCATATCTCTTGAATGTAATATCAATGAAACAAAAGACATCACCATTAAATTTTTATCGATTAATTTTCTATCTAAAATCGCAACGTAATGTTTAATGTAACCTTGCTTTTCCAATCGTTTTATTCTTTCGTAGGTTGGAGTAACAGATAATCCAATTTTTTGAGCTAGCTCTTTTGTGTTAAGTTTTGTGTTGTTTTGCAATAAATTAAGAAGGAATCTGTCAATTTTGTCAATTACCATGTAGTTTATCTTTCTGTTTGATGCTTGATATTATGGATAAATATACTTAAATAATCTTTAATTGTGTATTTATATAGTGTAATTTTCTAAAATTATATTTTATTTAAGTTAAATAATCTTAAATGTGTAATTTTACTTCGTGAAACAACTAAACATGGAACTATGGATTACAAAAAAATGAGCCCAGAGAGTTTAATGATGAGTCATGGCTACAAACCAGAGTTATCAGAAGGAGCAATTAAGTGCCCTATTTTTCAAACGTCAACTTTCGTATTCAAAAATGCAGAAGAAGGTAAAGCTTTCTTCGAAGTTGCATATGGAATAAGAGAAAAAGAAAAAGAAGAGGAACTGGGGCTTATCTATAGCCGTTTAAATAATCCCGATTTAGAGATTTTAGAAAATCGATTGTGTTTATGGGATAAAGCAGAAGACTGCGCAGTGTTTGAAAGTGGAATGTCTGCAATTTCAACAGCGATGATGGAATTCTTAAAACCAGGAGATTTAATATTATGCGGAAGACCTTTATATGGTGGCACAGACCATTTTGTGAATCACTTTTTAGCAAAAATGGGGATTCATTCAATTGGGTTTAATTCAGACACTAGTAAAGAGGAAATCATTGATTTAGTAAAGGCATCAGATCATAAATTAGCAATGATTCATATTGAGACTCCTGCAAACCCAACCAATGCGCTCTTCGATATTGAAATGTGCAGTGATATTGCTAGAGAGCTTTCTTCGGAGGAAGAAAAAGTAATTGTTTCTGTTGATAATACGTATATGGGTCCTTTATGGCAACATCCTCTGGAGCACGGTGCAGACATTGTACTTTATTCTGCAACAAAATACATTGGTGGCCATAGTGATGTGATAGCAGGAGCATGCCTTGGTTCTAAAGAATTGATTGGGAGAATAAAAGGTTTGCGTACCTTTTTAGGTAATATGGCTGGACCATGGACAGGCTGGTTATTAATGAGGAGTTTAGAAACATTAAAAGTTCGAATGGATCAGCAAGCTGAAAATGCAAAACATGTTGCAGAGTTCTTAAGGAACCATCCGAAAGTTGAAAAAGTGTATTATTTAGGTTTTATTGAAGACGATAATAATCCAGCTAAGACTGCTTTGTATAAAAAACAATATAAAGAAGCAGGGGCGATGATCTCTTTTGATGTAAAAGGCGGAGAAAAAGAAGCTTTCATATTTTTAAATAGCTTAAAATTAATAAAGCTTGCTGTTAGTTTGGGGAGTACAGAAAGTCTTGCAGAACATCCTGCAACAATGACGCATGTTGATATAGAAGCGGATGTAAGGCAGAAGCTGTCAATAACGGATAAACTGGTGCGTTTGTCAGTTGGGGTTGAAAATTCTAAGGATATTATTTGGGATGTAGAACAAGCATTGGATGCTATCTAAGTATTCTTAAATTTGTTTTCATAGTTCTATTTCGTTTAGCGGGAATAAACCCTCTTCTATACGTGATAGAGATTTATCAATTTCGATCGAAATGACAAAAAGCAGGATGTGAAAACAACCAAATTTATATCTTCGCGCTCGTGAGTACAAAATATCAAGATATAATAGAAAAAACATATGACTTCCCACAAGATGAGTTCGAAGTCAAAAAAAATGAACTGTTTTTTCATGGTATTGATTTGATGCAAATGATCAAAGAACATGGTTCGCCATTGAAGATTTGGTATTTACCTAAAATTTCTGAGAATATAAACCGCGCAAAGGAGTTTTTTAGATTAGCGATGGAGAAGGTTGATTATAAAGGAGACTACACCTATTGCTATTGCACTAAAAGTTCTCATTTTAAGTTTGTACTTGACAAGGTAATTGAATCAGGAAGCCATTTAGAGACTTCTTCAGCATATGATTTAGATATTATTAAGAACCTGACTAATGCAGGGAAATATTCAAAAGACAAGTTTATTTTGTTTAACGGTTATAAAACAGATGCCTATATACAAAACATAGCAGATCTTTTTAATCAAGGGTTTTATAATGGAGTAATGGTTATTGATAGCACCTCGGAGTTGAATAAAATCGATAAGCTAGTAGATCAGCCATTTAAAATTGGAATGCGGATAGCGACAGAAGAAGAACCTAAATTTGGGTTTTATACTTCCCGCTTGGGAATTGGCTATGAAGAAGCAGTTAAGTATTATACGGAGCATCTTCAAGGAAATAAAAAGCATCAACTAAAGTTGTTACACTTTTTTGTTAACTCAGGGTTTACGGATACGACTTATTTCTGGAATGAATTGACCAAGGTAGTTAACCTCTATTGTGCATTGAAAAAAGTCTGTCCCGAGTTAGATACACTCGATTTAGGAGGGGGCTTGCCAATTAAAAATTCTTTATCGTTTGACTTCAATTATCAAAAAATGATTGATGATACAATTTTATATATAAAGACAATATGTGATGAAAAGGGAGTGGTCGAGCCGAACATAGTTACGGAATTTGGGTCATTTACAGTAGGAGAAAGTGCAATTAACACGTATCGAATAATTGATCAAAAAAAACAAAATGATCGTGAAAAATGGGACATGATTGATAGTTCGTTTATGACTACATTGCCGGATACATGGGCAATCAATAAAAAATTTATTATGCTGCCTATTAACCATTGGAACGAACCTTTTGAACGTGTTTTTCTAGGTGGAATATCTTGCGATAGTGAAGATTTTTATAATTCAGAACAACACGTAAGCGCTATTTATTTACCACAATACAATAACAAAACGTCATTTTATATTGGGTTTTTTAATACAGGAGCATATCAAGAAGCTTTAAGTGGTTACGGAGGAATTAAACATTGCTTAACACCATCTCCAAAGACCTTAGTGTTGAACAAAGTTCACGGTGAAAAATTGGAAATACAAGTGTTCTCTGATTCGCAAAGCGCTGATAGCATGCTCTCTGTGTTGGGTTATTAATTTGATAAAATTGGAATCTTAACAACTGCACTTATCGCATGAAACCCTATTCTAGAATACATTTATCCTAAATACTTTTATTACATTTGAAGTCATTATAATCAACTTATGAACGTATATTTAGATAACGCCGCTACAACACCTTTAGATCCTTTAGTGCTTGAAGTTATGATGCCTTATATGACAGATCATTTTGGGAATCCATCTTCAACGCATGCTTTCGGTAGAAAAACCAAAAATGCCATTGAAATATCTAGAAAAAAAGTGGCAGACTATTTAAATGCTGAACCTTCAGAAATTATTTTTACATCGGGCGGAACTGAAGCTGATAATATGGCGCTTCGTTGCGGTGTTATGGATTTAGGCGTTAAAAGAATAATAACTTCATCTATAGAACATCATGCAGTTGGTCATACAGCGGAACATCTTAGAGATCATTTTAATGTTCAGGTTGAGTTTGTTAATTTAAAAGAGGATGGTCACGTAGATGTTCAACATCTTGAAGAATTATTAGCTAAAGGTTCGTTAAAAACAATGGTGTCTCTGATGCATGGTAATAACGAAATAGGAAATCTACTCTCATTGGAAACAATAAGCAACTTGTGTAAAAAACACAAAGCTTATTTTCATTCAGATACGGTTCAAACAATGGGGCATTATCGTTTTGATATGAAAACGCTCGATATAGATTTTATTACAGGTGCTGCTCATAAGTTTCATGGACCAAAGGGTGTTGGGTTTTTATATATAAATAAAAACACACCAATAGAATACATGATGTCCGGTGGTTCTCAAGAACGCGGGCATAGAGGAGGGACAGAAAATCTTTACGGAATTGTTGGTCTAGCCAAAGCGATGGAAATTGCCCATGAAGATATGGAAGAACACCAGGAATCTATTCAAGAGATAAAAAACTATATGAAGGAACAGTTACAAGAAATTGTTCCTGGCATTATTGTAAATGGTGAAGAAAACCCCGAGAGGAGTTTATATACGGTTCTTAGTGTTTGCTTCCCATTCTCAGAACGCAGTAGTATGTTTCTATTCAATTTGGATATAAACGGTGTTTATGCTTCTGGCGGCAGTGCTTGTACGGCAGGAAGTAATATGGGGTCTCATGTATTAGCTGCGTTACCAAATTCTCAAAATTGCCAACCTGTTCGTTTTTCTTTTGGACGTTTTACGACCAAAGAAGAGATTGATTATGCTTTGGAGAAGGTTAGGGAGATGGTTGCTATTCCAGTTTGAGTTAACTAAACTGCGTTTTTTCAGTGTTATTATAGTGTCACTTCTTTTTCTTCTTTTTTTCAAAACGCTCATCCATTTCTAGAAGTGATTGCCAATCATCAGAACCATCACTGGATAAATCTTTCGTTTGCTCGTAGTCTAAATTAGAAACAGCCATTATTTCAATGTTATTTCCCAAAAATCCTTCAATATTATCGAGAATTATTTTTTCGTCTTTGCTACAAAAAGATATAGCTTGTCCTTTTTGAGTGCCTCGACCTGTACGTCCAACTCGGTGAACATAGTTTTCTGATTTGTCAGGTAAGTCATAATTAATTACAAAATCCACATTAGGTACGTCAATACCCCTTGCACTGATATCTGTAGCAATTAATACTTTTGTTTTTCCTGTTTTAAAATCACCTAGCAAGGTTGCTCTTTCATGTTGCTCCTTGTCACCGTGCAGCGTGGAAGAAGTTAACCCAACTCTTTCCATGGCTTTTAAAACGCGTTCAGCTCTTACTTTTGTCCTAACAAATACGAGCACTTTGCTATCAGGGTTGTCTTTTAGAAAGCGTTCAAGGAAGAAACGCTTATCGTCCATTTCCACAAAAACAACAGAGTGGCTCACATTCTCAGAAACGGGATCTTTTGGTGATACTTGTATTCGGATAGCGTTTGAGACTAAAGAATAAGCTAATCTTTTAATATCTTTATTAATTGTTGCTGAAAAGAATAATGTTTGATGCCTTTGTGAAAGTTTTGATTTAATGTCCGTTATGTCTTCAATAAAACCTAGGTCCAGCATGTGATCGGCTTCGTCCAATATCAAGGTGTTAATCCTGTGCAGTCTCAAGTATCCTTGACTAATCATGTCAAACATTCTTCCCGGTGTAGCCACTAATACATCAACGCCATATTCTAGCTTCTCAATTTGACTTTGTTGTTCAACACCACCGTAAATACAGAAAGTAGTAACATCTGTAAAACGTGCTATCTCAGTAAAAACCTCCGCTACCTGAATAGCCAATTCACGTGTTGGGACCATTACCAAACATTTTACCCCATCTCTTCTGTTCTTAATTTTAGAAGCTTGGATGTTGTTAATAATGGGAATAGCAAATGCAGCTGTTTTTCCCGTTCCTGTTTGTGCGATTGCTAAAACGTCCTCACCTTTTAGAATTGAAGGGATTGATTTAAATTGAATATCCGTAGGGTTTTTAAATCCTAGTAAGGCTAAATTCTTTTTAATCTGCGGTGCTATGTAATAGTCATCAAACTTCATTATGGTAAATTGTTTTGCAAAAGTAAGGAATCGAGATTAACAACAGTAAGTTTTGATTATATTTAGATTTTAAATAGTAATTGATCAAAAATTGTCATCTAATAATTCTATAAAACTCACATTTTTAGGAACAGGGACATCACAAGGTGTCCCCGTAATAACATGTAACTGTAACGTTTGCCTGTCAGACAATAATAAAGACAATCGTCTCCGTAGTTCGGTTTTAATCGAAACACAGGGTGTAACATTCGCCATAGACTCAGGTCCTGATTTCCGACAACAAATGTTAAGAGAAAATATACAGCATTTGGATGCCATTGTGTTTACACATGAACATAAAGACCATGTCGCTGGATTGGATGATGTTCGCGCTTTTAATTTCAAGTCAAAAGCTTCAATGAATATATATTGTACGGAGCAAGTTTTTCAAAATTTATCTAGAGAATTTCATTATGTATTTGATCCAAAGTTTTTATATCCTGGAATTCCAAAAATAGAACCGCATATTATTACAAATCAATTATTTAAAGTAAAAGGAGTAAAGGTATTACCAATCGAAGTTTTTCATTATAAATTACCCGTTTTTGGTTATCGAATAGGAGATGTAACTTATATAACGGATGCGAATAAAATCGCCCCAGAAGAGTTCGAGAAAATGAGAGGTTCTAAAATCCTTGTCCTTAACGCGCTTAGAAAGACGAAACATATTTCGCATTTCACATTGGAGGAAGCCCTAGCAATCATTAAAGAAATACAACCCGAAAAAGCTTATTTAACACATATCAGCCACTTGATGGGCAGGCATGATGATGTCAATAAGGAATTGCCTGATAATGTGGAGATTGCTTATGATGGTTTGCAGGTTGAATTGTATTTCCAATAATTGAATAGCGTCATTGCGAAAAATTTTAGGAAGAAATTTTTCGCAATCTCACCGAAAAAGTGATGAAGTACTAGACTGGTTTACTGCTTATAAACCAACTCACCGTTTATATAAGTCGCTTTAACCTGTGTTTTTAAAATTTCATCTTCAGGTACAGTTAGTATATTTCTGTCTAGAATTATAAAATCTGCTAATTTATTAACTTCCAAAGACCCTTTATCTTGTTCTTCAAAATTGGAAAGTGCTGCCCAAATTGTCATTCCTTTTAATGTCTCCCAACGAGATAACGCATTCTCTATTTGAAATCCATTTTTAGGCATTCCATTTTTGTTTTTTCTAGCTACAGCAGCATAAAAAGTTTCAATTGGGCTGATATTTTCAATTGGGAAATCTGTCCCCAAAGCAATAAATTCATTTTGATATAACAACTTTTGATAAGCATATCCAAACCTTGTTCTCGTTTTCCCTAATCGGAGCCTAGCCCATCGCATATCGCTTGTTGCGTGTGTTGGCTGGACAGAAGGAATAATAGTAAATTCTTTAAACAATTTGAAGTCAGTGGAATCGACAACCTGCGCATGTTCAATCCTCCATCTCTTGTCGTTCTCTCCCCCTAAAATATCTCCGTATATGTTTAAAATTAGTCGAGAGGTTGAATCACCAATAGAATGGGTACACATTTGGAACCCTTTATCATAAATTAGTTGCGCTTTTTCTCTGAAGTAATTGGGGTTGCTTAATAACATGCCGTAATGTGCGCTGTCTACATCGGAGTAAGGGCGCAATAAACAAGCTCCTCTTGAACCGAGAGCACCATCTCCATAGAATTTAAATGCCGCAACGTTTACCCGGTCAGTTTTGTAAGGCCCTCCAACAGTATCTAAATAGTAATCGAAATTCTCTTTGGTGTCACTTAACATTATATACATTCTCATTTTTAACTCTTCCGATTTTTCAAGGTTTTCAATTAATTGGACATCACTCTTGCTAAGTCCAGCGACATCTACTGTTGTTAAACCAACAGCAAAGCAATTACGTTGTGCATCTAGCAAAGCTTTTTTCTTTTGTTGTTCGTTGGGTTTGGGGATGAACTGACGAATGTGATCAACTGCTTTGTCAGAAATAACTCCGGTAAGTTCTCCGTTTAGAACTTCTATAAACCCTCCTAATATTTCTGTTTCAGTTGTAATGCCAGCAATATTTAAAGCGGACTGATTAGCAATTGCCATGTGACCATCTACACGTCTTAATAATACGGGAGTATTTGGGAATTTATGATCGAGTTCCATTTTATTTGGGTTACCTGGATTGGCCCAAATAGTTTGGTCCCAGCCCCTGCCTTCAATCCATGTTGCTATTTTGTTCTTATCGAAATTAACACATCTTTCAACTACTTCTTCAAATGATTTTGAATCCTTTAATTCTACTTGTTGCAAACTAAGACCATATCCTAAAAAATGACAATGTGCATCTATGAAGCCTGGGTAAACCCAATCCAATTGTAGGTCAATACTCTCGGGAGCACTGTATTTATTCAAAATTTGTTGTTCTTTTCCGATAGCTACAATTCTACCATCTTTTATCGCCATTGCTTCAAATACGAGACTGTCTTCGGTTACAGAAACAAGGTTTCCATTGTGGATAATTAAATCCACTTCCTTTGTGTTCATGCAAGAACTACACATCAGAATAAATGGCAGGATATAGAGTAGCTTCATTATTTTAAAAATTTTAAAAATGGAATTTTTTCACTGAGGTAATCAATATTAAGAAATGTAAGAATAGCCATTCCTAAAAAGGGTAGGGCAGGGATTTTATATCGAACCAAAGCCCCTGATACGGGAGTTGTTAGTCCAATTATAGTAAATAAGATGAGGGTAAAAAAAACACTAAACCAAAATATGTTTTTTGTTTCTACAGTGAGTTTTACCTTTCGTTTTAAACCTGAAAAAAAGGAAAGAATTATTAGAGCTAGAATCAATGTGTTCTCAATTATTGAAGGGAGAAAGACAAGTCGATTCCCTTTAGTAATCAAGGGTCTTATAAAACAATTTGCTATGGCTTCTGGCACTGCTTGTGCTATTCTAAAAAATGTAGGTTCTAATTTAGTAAGTTCAAACCTGCTACCTGGTTCTGTTATTAAAGCGAGACGAATAAAATCTTTTTGCTTTGTAATCAAGATTTCGACAAAATCAAAATGGGGAGGAATTCCCCTTGAATTAAAAGCAAAAACACTCAAAACGACAACTACAGAGGAATAGATTATAAAGGGGTATTTTATCTGGAATTTTATAGTAATAAAATAGCCCATTACACATGGGAGCAATGCAAGTAACACATAAAACTTTATCAAGAATAAAAGATTAAAAGAAAGAATGAACAGTGTCAAAAGTTTAATGTTGATTCTTTGTTCAGTTAATTGCTTTAATGCGTAGATAAGAATTCCCATACCAAAGATGAGAATGCTTTCTTTTAGGGCTCCCGAACTCCAAAATATTACCGATGGAATTAGGAAAACTGCAATAATTAGAGCTCCTTTTTTGTTGCTGAAAAAATCCTTGAAAGACCTGAATATGCCGGTGAATCCAATCATACTTAGAGCGGTGAAAAAAAGCGTATGAATATGAATGTTTCCTAAAGAAAATAATCGAATTATGGCATTCAATCTAATTATGGTACGTGCGTCATTGTAGGTGCTAGATTTATAAACGTGATCCCAATTATTCATTTCTACATAATAGGTGTTAAAGAAATATTCATTGTCGTTTTTATACCCAAAAAGCATTTTAAAAAAATCAGTAGGGTCAGAAAACAATGAATTATATAGTACTTCACTATCGTCAAAGTATTTAAATATGTCAGCCTCTAAGCGATTGGTGTAGTATGCAGTATAAATCCAAGTTAATCCAAATCCAATGATAAGTTTAACAGAAAATAGTAACCATAATTGCGTTGTTGTAATCCCAGAATCACTAAAAAATTTCCATCTTTTTAAAATCCAAAAAAATAGTACAATATAGAGTATAAGAAGTAAGGTGCTCAATTGGTTATGTTTGTGAGTAAAGACAAATGTAACACCAATGAAATGAAAGTTCTCTTTCTTTAAACAAATTTTCACTTCTTGTTAATAAATAAAGCTTTTTGGAATGGCATAAAAGCGTGATGTTATGTTTACTTTTGTAGCGTAAAATTAAAATTCATAACCATATAAGAATATGAGTGTTACCGCAACAAAAGAAGCTACCTTAGAACAAGCAAAAGAATTAGGCTTATTAGAATCTGAATTCGAACAGATAAAAGAGATAATGGGACGTACGCCTAACTTTACAGAGATGAGTGTTTACTCGGTAATGTGGAGTGAACATTGTTCGTATAAAAATTCCATCCTTTGGTTAAAAACATTACCAAAAGATGGTCCAAATATGTTGGTTAAGGCTGGTGAAGAAAATGCTGGTTTAGTTGATATAGGAGATGGTTTGGCTTGTTGCTTTAAAATTGAATCTCACAACCATCCGAGTGCATTAGAGCCTTATCAAGGAGCTGCAACTGGTGTTGGTGGAATTAATAGAGATATTTTTACAATGGGAGCTAGACCTGTTGCACAATTAAACTCTTTACGTTTTGGAGACATTGATAGAGATCATACTAAATGGTTGGTGAAAGGTGTTACAAAAGGAATTGGGGATTACGGAAATGCTTTTGGTATTCCAATCGTAGGTGGCGAAGTTTTCTTTGACGAGAGCTATAATCAAAACCCATTGGTAAACGCATTTTCCGCTGGAATTATGAAAACAGGAGAAATGATTTCAGCTACAGCATCTGGAGTTGGTAACCCGGTTTTTATTGTTGGTTCTGCTACTGGTAAAGATGGTATTCACGG
>Ga0209631_10002133_pt1 | contig 24096 bp, 22 predicted proteins | sample COG_08_FD_184752 | JGI IMG/M metagenome (GOLD analysis project Ga0209631, IMG submission 184752) | Pelagic Microbial community sample from North Sea - COGITO 998_met_08 (SPAdes) (version 2) | ecosystem: Environmental > Aquatic > Marine > Neritic zone/Coastal water | place: Helgoland, sampling... | reverse complement strand
GGTCAATAAGGACGGTAAACGTTTTTCAAATGAACATCAGGGCTATTCAGAACAGGCTGTATCGGTGCTGGCCCAACCGGACCGAATTGCCTTTAATATAATTGATAATCGACTACGTGAACTTGGCCGTGATTTTGAAGATTTCCGGCTAGCAGAAGCGGCTAATGCATTTGTTGAGGCAGACACAATTGCGGAATTGGCTGAAAAGCTAAGGATTGATCCTACCGCGTTGACAGAAACTCTCGCGGTTTGTGAAAAGATAGCACAGAGCGGTGAAGAAGACACGTTTGGGCGGCGTTTCGACAAAGATAAGCTCTTGGTCCCGCCTTTTAGCGCGGTCCGTGTTACCGGCACTCTGTTCCATACCCAAGGTGGGTTGGTGATAAATGACAATGCACAAATTTGCCGTGAAGATGGCGGGGTGTTTGGGTCGCTATTTGCTTGTGGTGGCGCGGCTTGTGGGGTGTCTGGCCCTGATGTGTCTGGCTATTTGTCCGGTAACGGCCTGTTAACGGCGTTAAGTCTTGGTCATATCGCCGGACGAGCAGCTGCAGGAATATCATTATAGAAACATCTAATTTGGAATTTGCCTTGAGAATACAAAAGAGCTCTTTGAATTATAAAGGATCTGGAAATGAATGTAGCGAGATGCATCAAATTAATTCAGACAATAATTTCGCTACAGTTAGGTCGATAATTACAAAAGACAAAGGTTCCAAAGGTGCCAAAAATAAAGCAGCCTTGTGTTAACACATTGCTTGATCAAATGACAGAATCTAAGAATAAAAATTACTATGATCAGTGAAATGCTATTTGATTTTCGATGATTCGCACTTCATTATGAACTCCTTGGCATTACGGATTCCTGGCAGTCGTGCTTTCGCTAGTTTTTTCCTCGCTCAAGATATTAGTTGCTCAAAATATAGAAGCCAAAAACAAAGTGCAAAAAAGTCTGGGTTCAGGTGCAAAAAAAATCAGTGAAAACGGCCATTGTGACCGGTGCGCAGCGGGGCATAGGCGCAGCAGTTGTAAAAGCTTTGATAAATCAAAAAATCAATGTGGTTATGAATTACCTTGATGATAGCAGTTTGGTCAGTGAATTCGTTGAGGAGGCCGCATCTGTCAGCGTTAAGGTCAAGGCGGTTCAAGGCGACGTTGCGAAAAAGCAAACTGTGACGAGGCTTGTTGACTGCGCGGAGGAGTTTGGTGGCGTCAATTATCTGGTGAGTAATGCTGCGATTTTCCCCAGAGTTGCGCTGCTAGACATGTCGGAAGATGAATGGGATGCAGTGTTGAACGTAAATTTAAAAGCTTGCTTTATGTTGATAAAGGCCGCAGCAACCAAGATGATCAAAAATGGCAGTGGAGGCTCAATTGTCACTCTATCATCGGGTGTGGCGGTTAAAGGCACCATTGACGGCGCCCATTACAGCGCGAGTAAAAGCGGCATTTTGGGTTTAACAAAATCAGCCGCGTTGGAACTAGCGGCGCATGGAATTAGAGCTAATGTGGTCGCGCCGGGTCTAGTGGATACTGACCAACCGCGTGGTGCCTTTTCCGAGGTGGAGATGGACGGCTTATGGCAAGGTCATCCGCTAGCAGGCAAGACCGAAGCTGACGATATTGCCGATATGGTGTGTTTTCTTTTATCAGATAAAGCACGTCGCATAACGGGGCAAATTATCCACGTTAATGGTGGCGCCTTGATGCCATAAAAACCTGAAGTCAAAAAAGACTATTTGGGGATTGCGTGTTACAGAGGTTCCAAAATTGCTAGATTTTGAGAATGAATGCAGGTTGAAATATTCTTCGTCCAACGGATCGCGTTGCATCGTGCGGGCCCGGTTGGAGATGCCTGTAAGGCCTGGAGTTCGGGCGCCATGATATCCAATTTTCCCGCGCCATATCTTGGATCATGGATTACGATATTTTGCATATATGATTGGAATATTTCTACCTTACGCGATCCTGTTTCGGGGTTTGGGAGAATGCGCATCGTATAGAATGTTGAAAATGCTGGCAGATTTTTGACCGGTTCATTTTTGTCAGCCACTTCCATTGAGATATGAAAAACCGGCGCGCCAAGACGTGAAACCTTGCCCGTCATTTGGTCGCCTTCGGTAACCCCATTAATCGGGTCCGGCGGGGTTAACCAGATGGAGGCACCAAGTTGTGGCCAGCCAAACATCTCGCGCCCTACCGCAATTTTGGCGTCTGAATCACAATATAGGAAGGGGTCATAAAACCCTTCCACCCCTTCAAATTTCACCGCCAAAGCAACAACTGCCTCGCGCACCAGCGTACGTTCGGGATGGTGGGCGGCAAAATCTGCGCCAAGACCGATGTCACATACCAAGTCATGAATGGTAAAGCGAACTGGTGCGCTGGCTATTGGCTCAAGGGGAGCCGGTACCAGTTTTGCGATTTCATCTTGGTTACAATCAGCAACCAGATTCAAAGATCTACCGGCAAAATTCCAAGGAGGAGGTCCGTAAAGTGAAGCGTCTCCGGTACTATTTAATGGCGCTGCAAAGCCCTTAAGTGAGGCAGCCATTATGTCTTGAGCCCATCTGGCATTGTCGGTGACGCCATGGCAGCAAAGACCCTAGATACAAAAGCATCGCGTTCAGCCAGCCGGGTCTCATCAAAAGCGGCAGCTTCAATTTTCTCGTCAAGCAGAGCGAGATCAGTGCCACCTTCAATCAAGATATTCTCTAGTGTTTTCTGCCGGTCACGCATGGCATAAACTTCGGTAGTTAGGGCAACAATAACGCGCATCATGTCGGTTTTTGCTACATCAGAAAAATAATCAGAACTCGCCATGGCTCAAACCTCCGGCTTCACGCCCATTGTCACATGATACTGAAATTTGCCCATGTAGTTCCCTTTGGCACCGCCCCATTCAGAATGGGCTTCTACCAATTCCGCATTGAGGCCAGCATCCTCATATGTTTTAATAAGGTTCATTTCGTGATAGTCCCGCCAAAACGGCTCGCCATTGTGCTCAGTGTCCCAATCCATCAGAAACGCGCTTAGCGGATCAAGGCTGGAATAGCTTGGTAATTCTAGGTTGGCCATAACGCCCCCCGGGGCCAGCACACGCGCCGCCTCACTAACGATGTTTTGGATGGCTTTTGTTGGCACCTCGTGAAGCAGCAGCATACAATATACAAGGTCGAAATGATCGTCCGGGAACCGCATATCCTCAGCGTTCATTTGTTGAAAATGCATTGGCTTGCCATTTTTCACTGCCCTTTGCCGAGCAAATTTCAGCATCGGAGTTGCAAGGTCAATGCCCCAATGCTCTGCATCAGGTAACGCTTCCATGATAGGGTATGCTTTATAGGCAGGGCCGCAACCTAGATACAAAGCGCGCTTGATTGGTTTTTCCGGCAGAACATTGCGTAATGCCCGGCCCATCTCATCGCCAGCTTTGCCGTAGCGGTGCATCGTGTAGGTGGCAACGCCAACTTCGTAAGTTGGACCGGCAATTGTACTTTTATGAAAATTGCCTGGCTGCAGATGAAATTCCGTATTGTCATAATAATCAGGCATTGGCATGGCCGGATCCAGCGTTAGTGAGCCCGGCGCTGTATATTCGGCGTCCATCGCAGCTTCCATTTCTGGCTTATTTCGATTTAGCCCGAAAATCACTTCACGCCACATTGCTTCTTGGCTGAGGCGCTGCAACCCTCTGGATGTTTGATAGAGGGGGTCTGCATCCAGCCGATTTTTCATGAAATTGTTATCGCGAAGCTGCGTTTTTGATGGCTTTGTTGTTGCGCGCCAATCATCAAAATTTTGACGAAGTTGAGGCATTATATTGCCTGCAACGAACACTTTCAGCCCTTCAACCAGGTCGAGCCGTGCCTGATGCTCTCGATTAAGTCGTAAATCCATAACATTAAGCCCCTGCCATTTTGCCTTGGATGGTTCAATCTTAAGTCTACACACCATTATAAACCGCTGTCTAGGGTTATACCCTTCGTCGCGAACCACGCATTAGCAGTGTAATTTACCACCTTGATTTGGCGGGTGCGGCGTGGCACATTTTCAACCCCAAATTTTTGCTGAATTACTTAACTAGTAATCTGAGAGGATACAACTAATGAAGCGCGTGAAGAGGGGCTATTTTGACCATCCTTTTGGGCAGTTGCATTATAGGTCGATAAATCTGGATCGCGATTTACCGCTGCTGATCATGTTTCATCAATCGCCGCTTTCTTCACGAAATTATCAGGCCGTATTACCGTTTTTGGGCGATAATTTCAGGGTTGTGGCAATCGACACTCCAGGTTTTGGGCAGTCGGATTTGCCTGCTGAAACATGGGAGGTAGATGATTATGGCAGGCTAGCGGGGTATGTTGCGGATTCGCTGAACAGCCCAAAATTTTATCTTTTTGGCCGTGCAACCGGCGCAGTTTTTGCCTTTGCTGCGAGCTTACTGTTTTCTGAAAGGGTGGACAAGTTGGTGCTTCATGGTATGCCGGTTTACACGCCAGAAGAGCGTGAGAACAGATTGGCTTCATTTGCACCACCGTATGAAATCAGCAATGACGGCAAGCATTTTGACTGGATTTGGTCGCGTATTCATTCCGAATACCCTTGGATAGGAGCGGATTTGGCAACGCACTTTAGTAAAGATTTTCTTGATGCCGGGCCAGATTTTGCTACCTCCTATAGGGCAATTTGGCGATATGATTTGCCAGCAATTTTTGCTGCTGCTGGCTCAAAATTGACCGCGCCTACGTTAGTGATTGGCGGTAGTGAGGACAGAATTGGCTTTATGCACGAGCGCGTCACGTCCCTGCTAACGGGCGCCGAACATTGTGTTATTGAAGGAGCAACCGATTTTGTCGCTGAGCAGGATCCTGCTGGATTTGCCGCACGCCTGACCTCGTTTTTAAAATAACAGCTTGGCTAATTTAACATTACCTAATGATGAAAGCACTTTCATTTGCGGGGCTATCTTTTGTCTGTTAGCGTTTATCTCATGAATAAAAGTGATCATAACAAGCCCCAATCGGGCTATGATGAGATGGCCACCGAGATGTTAAGGGGGTTCAAAGTCCTTGACGCAGACGGACAGAATAGTGGAATCGCCGGGCATCTGACCGCTAGGATAGGCGATACAGATCAGCTTCTTGGCCATCAATACGGGTTGTCGTTTGATGAGGTTGGACTTAAAGATATTCGGCTTGCCAGGTTTGATCTTGCTGAGGCAAAGCAAAAATTGGTCAGTCCATCGCTTGCTTTTCATGTCGCACTTTATCAAGCACGCCCCGACATCGGTGCGATTGTGCATACCCATCCAGACCAGGTAATCGCCTTTAGCGCAACGGGGTCACGTTTTAATCCAGTTTTTCAAAGTGCATTGATGCTGTATCGAAAGGTGCAGCACTATGATGATTATGATGGCATTGTTGAATCAAATGCGCTGGGACAAAAATTTGCCAGACATTTGGGTGATGGCCAGATCCTGCTGCTTAAAAATCATGGATTGATATCGGTAGGCAAAACCATTGCTGATGCGATTTGTGCTGCAGTTATTTTTCACCAAAATTGCCGAATTCAACTCACCGCTATGGTATCTGGTCGCGTCCTAGGATTTGACGAGGATGAATCGCAGCATGAGACCTTGCAACAAGCATCTGATTTTTTGGCAAGTGAGCAAATCGTCAAGATGCGGTTTGAACAATTGGTAAGAGCGACGCAAAAAAGCATTTCATAAGGATAAAAAATGGTGCGAACAAAACTGGGTGATGATAATTGGCACGCGACGGCGCGCCTCGCTGGTTTGGACGGGAATGCGCTGGATGGTGAAAAGATTGTCAAAGCGATCGACCGCCTCGGAATTTTAACACAAAGACTTGATGATTGCGCGGCGGAACAAAGCGAACAGGCGTCGATATTTGATGCAGACCGGTTCATTAAATGACTGAGGTTACAAATCTCTCAGTTCATGACATGTCGGCAATGCTATCGCGGCGGGAAATAAGCTCAGTTGATCTCACAACGCAGCTTATCGCCGCTGTAGAAGCAAAAAACCCCCGGTTTCAGGCCTTTCTCACTCCGACGTTTGAGCTTGCCTTAGAACAGGCTGCAGCTGCGGATAAAAGGATTGCAGCCGGACAGCGTGCCAGCCCAATCGACGGCATCGCGGTAGCTTTGAAAGATGCCTACGACACTAAGGGGATTAGAACGACCGTGGGATCGGGTCTTTTTAAGAACCGTATCCCGATGCAAGATGCGGCAATATGGGAAAAATTGCGCGATGCAGGCGCGGTACTGCTGGGTAAATTGGAATGCACCGAATTTTGCCTTGGTGGACCCTCATTCGACGCGGCTTTTCCGTTTGCACTCAACCCGCATGATCCCCAAAGATATTCTGGAGGATCGTCCAGTGGTGCCGGTGCCGCGCTGGCAACCGGAATGTGTCCTGCAGCGATGGGATCAGACACAGGTGGATCAATTCGTATTCCCGCTGCTTTTTGCGGTGTTGCTGGGATTAAACCTACCTACGGGCTGGTCAGTATGCGCGGCCTCTTTCCTCTTTCAGGATCCCTTGATCATGCTGGTCCAATGGCCCGAACGAGCCGCGATTGCGCGATGCTTCTTGATGTGATTGCGGGATACGATCCGGATGATGCCACCAGCTCACATCGGCAAATTGATGCGGTAGCCCCTAGCCTGAAAGAGGATTGCTACGGCATGGTAATTGGATATGTGACCAATTTTGCAACGGCAGAGGGCGTGAGTGCCGAGAGCCGCCAAGCGTGTGAGCGCGCGCTTGATGTTTATCGTAGTTTGGGCGCCGAAATTCGCCCAGTTACCATGCCTGATCTATGGGATTATACGATCGCCAATACCACCATCATGACGGCGGAGGGGTTTGCCCTGCACAGTGATAGGATGCGTCAACATATGTCCGAAATTAGCTATCTGACACGTCACCGCATTGCCTTAGGCGCTTTCATTTCGGGTGAGGCATATATTAAAGCCCAGAAGGCCCGGCGCAAGCTGACTGAAGATACGCGTCGGATCATGGACGCGAATGGACTTGATTTGCTTTGCTATCCCGCAATGTTGGGGGATCCTCCAAAATTGGACGATGTGACCCCATATTATTATTTAGACCTGCCATTGATCACGGCGCCAGCTAATCTAACTGGTATGCCGGCGTCATCGGTACGCGCCGGGTTTTCTGAAGCCAATATGCCGATGGCGTTCCAGCTGTCCGGCAGGCATTTTGATGATGGCAAGGTACTGCAAGTGGCGCATGCCTACGAGATAGCAACCCCAGATTTTGCTAAAATTGTGGAGTAAGAAATGAGGATTTATAGACGCTTTTTAGACTTAGAGGATGGCCAGATACATTATCGGGAAGCTGGATTAGAAAATATAGTGAAGGTGCTGATGCTTCATGCTTCACCGGGATCCTCGAAGCAGTTAGAGCCATTAATCGCGAGGTTGGCTGAAAATTTTCACGTTTTTGCTCCTGATACTCTTGGCAACGGCGATTCAATGGCGCCGCTTCAGGAACAGCCCGAAATTGCCGATTATGCGAATGTGATGATTGAATTTCTCGACCGACTTGAATTGAGCAAGGTGCATCTATACGGAACTCATACAGGGGCTAGGATCGCGACCTGTCTCGCGTTGAGACACGGCGTGCGCATCGACAGGGTGATCCTAGATGGTTTTGGTCTTTACAAGCCTGATTCGCTGGACCAAATTTTGAAGATTTACGCACCTGAAATGGAACCAGATCAGCAAGGTTTGCATGTGTTAAAGGTTTGGCAATTATGTCGAGATCAATATATCTGGTTTCCTTGGTTCAAAAAGGAAGCGTCGCACCGCGTGCCTCACGACCTACCAAATGCAGAATTTTTGCATAGCAAGTTCGTTGAAGTCATCAAGGGACTGCGTAGTTATCACAAATCCTATCTGGCCGCCTTTCGCTACTCCATGAGGGAGTATGTTCCGCAAATAAGGCATACAACCCTTATAACTTGCGCTGATAATGATCTTGTTCGCAGTGATTTTGACGAAGCGGCAAAATTGCTTGCTGGTGCAGATAGTTGCAGCCTTCCAGGAACGCGCAGTGATGCGGCGGCGGAGACAACAGCAGATTATTTCACCCAGTTTCTCCTGCGCAAATAATCTCAAAATTATAGAGGTTTGCTGATGATTTGGGTGGCTAACCGCCCTTCGGAAAACGTATAGAGGCCGCTGACACAAATCATCGCCACCCCGATGCCGTCAATAAGGCTCATCTCTTCACCGAAAAAGAAGTATCCAAACGCCAACGCCCAGATAATGCGCAGGTAATCCAGTACACCTATCAGCATCGATGAGGCCAGTCTGTAGGACAAAATAATCAGCACATGAACGGCAAGGGCGACAAAACCTAGCATCAATATCCAAAACCACTCACTGCGTAAAGGGACCCGAAAATCTAGCATGCCCGGTAGACTAAAGAAAATGACACCTGAGCAGGTCAGATAGAAAATCACTGCAAAGTTTGAACTTCTCGCCGGCATTCTGCGAACTGCAAGGTTTGTACATGCGGCCAGAAATGACCCCACTAGAACTACCAACATGTCAGGACTGATGCCATTTAAGTCGGGCTTAAGAACAAGCAGCGCGCCCAAAAACCCCGCGATAAGAGCAAGCCAACCCTTAATGGAGATTGACTCTTTATACAGCAGGCTGGCCAGAAGCATGGCAATTGTCGGGGTGGTAAAATTGATCGAAGTCACTGTCACTATAGGCAGGGTGCGAAGGGCAAAATAAAAGCAACTCATTGATGCAACTGATAACGTGGCGTGAAATAGATGAGCTTTTAGATCCGCCGATATTATTTCCTGGCGGATTTGCCGGTTTAGAAGAAACGGTAATAACACGGCCATTACCAGCGCCGAGCGCCAGCCCAACATCTGGATGGTTGTAAATCCCGCCACTGTTAAATATTTGATTGCCACTGCCATTGTTGGGATGAGGATGGTGTTGCCAAGCATTGCGGCAAAGCCAATCAAAGGCCGAGATGCGAGAACTGCCGAGGAACGTCCTGCCAAAACTAGGGTGCCTCTCTCCATATTGGGCCCTTTGCCCGCACTGGCTCCAGCAGCGTCTCATCAAAACTCTGTAGCTCATATCCTTGGGGTTGAGGAGGGCGCGCTTCATAGCCGGTTTTCGTCTCGAGAATTTGCCGGACAGTCTGATCGGTGTAATAGGCTGAATATGCGGCCTTTAGAACGGCTTGGAATGCGGCAGGCTGCTCTTTTTCAACGGTGCTAAGAGACGTGGTTTGGGAATCTTTTGATAGCGTGCAGAAATCTTTTGGTAAATTTTCGGTCACTGTAGCCAGCTGTTGAACCCCCTCATTCGACAGTATTTCAAGAAGCTGCAGAAATCGAAATGTTAACCCATGTTGACCTGCGGCCGGCCATCCACTTTCATCGCCGGGAATCAGGCAGTCTAAGATTGAGCTGTTGAGATCATCTGACATGGCTATCCTTTCAATTTTGTTCCAAACGCATGCACATCAGGTCTGCTGCCCGCAGCGCCAGTGCCTGCAATGTTGATGTTGGGTTGACTGGACTTGCCGTGACGAAAACTGAAGCATCAATGATCGTTGTATTTTGCAGCCCATGAACCCGGCCATCATCCCCTGTTACGCATCCATCGTCGGCGTGGCCCATGGAAGCCGTACCCATCAGATGAAATCCCGCTTGTTCTGAAAGTTCGGTGATGTTGATTCTCTCGGCGCCTGCCTGTTTTAGCCATTCACTTGCTTTCTTGATGCCAAAGCTGCGCATCTTCAGCGTATTCTGACCGATACGGTAGCTCATTCTGGCAACGGGCATATCAAATTGGTCGCGTTTGTCAGGATCAATTTTTATGCTGTTTATACCCTCAGGCAAATCCTCGCAGGTCACAGTCAGGCTCATTGATCTTCCAAAATTGCGTTTGAAAACTGCTGCATGTTCTGTGCCCCAAGGAATGCTTTTCCCATACCCGCCAAGAGCTGTTGATAGAGGGCCTTGGCCGCGCAGCGCTTGTAATTGAAAGCCCCGCAGGAAGCCCCTATCGCGGTCGGTCTCATAGAACTCCTGACTGACAAGAGAGGTGGCAAAGGGGCCTGCATAGGAGCGCAAATCCTCAGCAAAAACACCAGTTACGATGGCGGTTGGGTGCAGCATCAAACCATGGCCAAGTCTGGGATTATGCCAGCCTTCGGCAGATTGAAGCAGAATGTTGGTTGATATCGCATTACCTGCAAGCACCAGCTCACTGCATATAATCCGGCGTTTCTGGCCATCCTTGTCGATGATTTCCAACGCTTGGACATTGGTGTTTTTCACCTCGATACGGCGAACAACAGCACGTGTTTCCAACTCAACACCAAGAGCCAGCACATCCTTAAGGTAGGCAATATCCGCGCTGGCCCGGGCGTGGCGCGGGCATCCCATAGCGCAAGGCCCGCAATTATTACAGGCCTGCCGGTCATCAGCGCGGTCACTGCTCAGAATGGCAGCGTCGGCAGGCCACCAATGCCAACCCAAATCGTTCGCGGCACGGGCTAATTTATGACTGCCATCGCATAGGTCCAAAGGCGAGTGAGGGCGCGCGGCTCGAGGTGGGTTCGCCGGATCACCGGCAAGCCCAGACACGCCCATCATCTGGTCATTGATGTCCATGTAATCATTAAGATCGTCATATCCTATTGGCCAGTCGAGGGCAACGCCATCCTGACTTTTGGCACAAAAATCAGAGGGCCGAAAGCGGGGAAAATGCGCCCCCCATCTGATCGTACTCCCGCCAACCGCATTGAAAAATGCAGGCTTTATCGGAGTATTTGCATCATCAACAGGATAGTCAGCTGCGCTTTTTCTAATATTTGGATTGGCATGAAAGCGCCGCAATAGTGCTAGTTCCCAGTCACTATGGAGGCTTGGCGAATTTCTCTGATCAACAAAATCGCCGCGCTCAATAATTTTAATTCGCAAATCAGGTTGACGCGACGCTAGCCGCCAAGCAAACGCCAGACCAGTCGCCCCCGCTCCGACAACAACAATATCTACTATTTCGTTATCCATATCGATTTAGATCAGACGTGCAATCAGCTCACCATCACTGATCGCATCATTCACACGTCGAGGAGCCATCGCATCCCCGACAAGGTGGCATGGCTTGGTTTTGACAAGTTCGTGATACAAATGATCATTCGCTGAGCTACCTTGAACCATAACAACCGAGGAAATGTGGTTCTGGATATGCTCGTCATTGGTATAGACATCACGCATCGCAACCTGATTTTCGTCAATGGAGACCAACTCTTTATCGACGTGAAAAACAACACCCAGCTTTTTCAACATACCGTGTACTTTTCCCCAATCCCGACTGCTTGCAAGATCAGGTGAGGGCTGGCTTAGCTGCGTGACGAAATGAACTTTTATGCCGCGCCGCGCAATAACCTCAGCCACAACCGCGCCTTGGCGTCCGCCCATAATATCAAAAATAACAACCGTTTCACCAAGGTTGGGATTAGCGTCCAAAACCTCGGTGTAGCTATAGACATTTTGACCGTCAGCGCCTGGCAAATTTGCGCCATTCCATTTTTCTGGCCGTAGCATTGTCCAGCCATGTTTCAGCCCGGTAGACCCGGTAGCAATGACCACCTCGTCAAAATCTGCTAAATCATCCTTGCTGACAAACTCGTTGCAACGCACGGTGATATTTTCCTCGGCAACTCGGTCCTCCAGCCAGCTAACAATGCCGGTCAGCTCCTGGCGTGACTGGGCTTGTGCCCACCAATTGATTTGCCCTCCAAGGACGGCCTTTGCTTCGAACAGGGTGACTAAATGGCCGCGCCTGGCAAGGGTCCAGCTTGCGCGCATTCCTGCAACCCCACCGCCAACCACAGCTACATTTTTGATGGTTGTAGCCCGCGGCACTGAATTTTCATCCAGTTCGAGCTCTTGCCCTGCCGAAGGATTATGGATACAGCCCACCGGAGCTTGTGCAAAAATGCGCGACATACACCAGTTAGCACCAACGCACGGGCGAATTTTTTGACCTTCGCCCTTTAGTGATTTTTCGGCCCATTTAGGATCAGCAATCAGGGCTCTAGCCATACCGACAAAATCGCATTTGCCTTGTTCCAGCCATTGCTCGGCCTCATCGGGATTGGTAATCCGTCCAACACCCACCACAGGCACGTTTAACTTGGATTTAATGTGTCCGGTTGAATTCAGTTGAAACCCGTGTTCTTCGGGCGACGTAGGGTAAATCAGCATTCGATTGACGTAGGTGCCATGGCTGAACGAAATATAATCAATCAGACCTGTTGCCTCAAATTCCTTGGCAATATCGGCCCATTCATCCGGCCCCAGCCCGCCCTCATGACCATCATCCGAATTCAGCCGCATGCCCATGATCATGTCCGAGCCAATTTCGGCGCGGGTGGCATCGAGTATTTCCATCACGATGCGCATTCTGTTTTCCAGATTTCCGCCATATTGATCTTTGCGGAAATTTGTTCCGGGAGATAAAAACTGGTTCAGCAAATACCCGTGTGACATACCGTGAACTTCAACACCGTCTAAGCCGCCCTCACGCGAATATCGCGCAGATAAACGATATCCCTCGATTATTTCATTAATGTCGGAAGTGGTCATGACATGCGGCATTTCCCGGTAGACACCGCAAGGAACCGCCGATGGCGCCCAGACTGGCAGCCCATTGGTCACCCCGTTTGTCTGTCTGCCGCGATGCCAAGGTTGCGAGAGAAGCAACGTGTCATAGGTATGAATTGCATCGGCAAGCTTGCGGTATTCCGGCACCATCCTCGGATCAAAAGCAAAGGCTTTTCCCTTATAGGGCTGTGTCGTTGGATGGGTTGCCATTGCCTCCATCGTAATAACCGCAACACCACCTTTGGCGCGCTCAGTGTAATAGGCAATATGCGCGTCAGTGAACAGATGATCTTTAACCAGCAGCGTAGCGTGAGCTGTCATCCAAATTCTGTTTCGGGCCGTTTTAGGGCCCAATTTAATGGGACTGCTCAAAATTGGATATGCTGTTTGGTTCATCGACTATCTCTTTAAATTTTGTTGGCTCTTTGAATAATGTTGTTGCCATGTGCTATTTGCGAGCAGCTAGCAAAATGACCATTGGAAATTTTTTCGCTCATTGGAACGGATGTCTGGCAGTTGTCAACGGCAACGGGGCATCGCGTATGAAAGGCACATCCCGAAGGCAGATCGATAGGTGACGGAATTTCGCCAGTAAGCGTCAATTTGTTCAGCTTTTCATTTGGGTCAGAGGGAAGGTGTGCAGAAAGAAGGGCTTGAGAATACGGATGTGACGGAGCATCAAAAAGCTTATCCTTCGGTAATTGCTCGACAATATGCCCTAAATATAAAACGGCAATCTGATCACTTATCAGCTTTATCGTGCCCAAATCATGACTGATGAACAGAAATCCAGCCTGCGTTTCATCGCGTATTTCTTGCAACAATTCCAAGATGCCAGCACGCACAGACAGGTCTAGCGAGCTGGTCGGCTCGTCCAGAATAATCAGCTTTGGATTGGTGGCTATGGCGCGGGCTATGCAAACACGCTGGAGCTGGCCGCCAGATAATGCGTTCGGCGTACGGGTAAGAAAGTCGGTGCTGAGGCTAACACGCTTTGCTAAAGCTTCGGCACGGTCAGCACATTCAGACCGGCTCATTTTATAGTGAATCTTCAGCGGTTCAGCGATCAAATCCCCAATTTTCATGCGGGGGTTAAGGGCGCTCCACGGATCTTGGAAAACCATCTGCATATCTTTGCGCAGGGGCCTGATTTTGTTGGAAGGCAGGTCGGTGATATCTTTGCCATCAAAGTGAATCTGGCCGGATGTTGGATCGGTTAAGCGTAAAATTGTGCGGCCGATTGTGGATTTACCCGAACCACTTTCGCCCACCATTCCCAAAACCTGACCGCGTTTTATTTCGAGATCAACACCGTTGACGGCATTTACGAAACTGTTGGCTTTGCCGGTTGGAAACCGTTTTACCAAGTTTTTCGCCGACAAAATCACATCAGCCATCAGATCGGCTCCCCTTTTTCTGGGTCTTAGTTTTATTGGGCTTGGCATGATGACAGCGTGCGCTATGGCCATCGGCAATGGTTTTGAACGGCGGCGTAGTCTTGCAAATGTCAGTCATAAATGCGCACCGATCCTGGCTTAGACATCCTGTTGGAAGATTGAAAAGATCCGGGGGCTGGCCGCCAATCTGGGGCCTGCTGCCAAGATTAAGCCGTTCAGGTGTGGATGCCAGAAGGGATTGGGTGTAGGGGTGTGCAGCGTTCAAAAACACATCGCACACGCTTCCCTGCTCAATAATTTCACCAGCAAACATAACCGCAACATCATCACAGTAATGCGCGACAATACCTAGATCATGGGTGATAATCATTGATGCCATATTAAACTGGATGACGAGCACTTTTAGCAGATCAAGAATCTGCGCTTGAACCGTTACATCAAGTCCGGTTGTTGGCTCGTCAGCGATCAATAATTTGGGCTCGTTCATCAAAGCCATGGCAATCAGAACGCGCTGTGCCATTCCACCAGACATCTCATGCGGCCAGGCCTTTTGCCGCTGCTCCGGATCAGGAATTCCGACAGCGACCATCATCTCCAATGCTTTGCGTTGCGAAACGCTGATCGGGCCACCTGAATGGTTCTGATGGATGCGCACCAGTTGATCACCAATCCGCGTTAACGGGTCCAGCGAGCTTCGCGGATTTTGCACAACCATAGCAATGTCTGCACCGCGAATTTCATTCAGCTCATCTGAAGATAGCGTCAACAGGTCTTGGCCATCAAATTGAATCGTTCCACCAACGATTTTTGCCGGGGGGCGAAGAAGTCCGCAGATGGATTGCGCGGTAAGGGACTTGCCAGCGCCGGTCTCCCCAACAATGCCGAGAATACGGCCAGAATCAAGAGAAAGACTGATGTTGTTAAGCGCCTTTGCTTCACGCAGCTGATTGTTTATATCGCGAAAAATAAAATGGGTCTTTAGGTCAGAGACGCAGAGCAGACTCATTTTTCAGTCCTCCGCCGCGGATCAAGGACATCTTGAATTCCATCACCAAAAAGATTTAGACCGAACACCAGAAAAATCAGCGCAACGCCGGGGAAAATTCCTACCCACCATTGGCCGGTGATCATAAATTCTGCGCCTTGGCGGATCATCGCGCCCCATTCGGGGGTAGGGGCCTGAATTCCAACACCAAGAAAAGCCAAAGTGGCACTGATACGGACGGCCCAAGCAGCGCGAACAGCGGTCTGCGCCATCGCACCTTGAATCGAATTAGGAAGAAGGTGAACAAATAAAATTCGCCATGTCGGATTGCCAACAGCAATAGCACTTTCAACGAAAATCGAGCTTCGCAATGCCAGCACCTCAGAGCGCACAACTCTTGCAAAAACCGGGCTATCGAGGAACCCCAGCACAAGAACAACATTGATTAGGGACTGCCCCGTAGCGGCAACAACGGCGAGGGCTAGGATAATCGAGGGGAAAACCCGAAGCCCGTCGAAAAAGCGCATTAGCACCTCATCTAAAAGCCCGCCCCGATACCCGGCGATGAGTCCTACCGGAACACCGATCAAAACTGAAATAATGACCGCCGGGATGGCAATGCCAAACCCAAATTTGGCACCATAGATAACGCGTGAAAACACATCCATTCCATTGCCATCGGTTCCAAACCAATGTTCAGCAGAAGGTGCTTCTAGAATGCGATCTGGATATGACGATACCGGATCATGGGTCATAAAGCCGCCGGAGAACATCGCCAGTACACCAAAGAACAGGATGATTAACACACCAGCGGTCGCCGTCGGGCTAAGCCGACTTAAGCCCCTAGTACGATTGGCAATACGATTTGCAAGTGATGTTGACTCAGCCTTGATCTTCGACATGTCAGTTCAACTCTACACGGGGTTCGATTAGGGCGACCACGATATCAACGATCAAAAAGATCAATACCGAAAACAACGCCAAGACCAGCACATAGCCTTGAACAGCGGTGAAATCGCCGCGGACGATTGCGTTTAGGCCATATTGCCCCAAGCCGCCCCAAGCAAAAACATACTCAATGAGAGACATAGTCCCAACCAGGCCGGTGATTTCTGTACCTACAAAGGTCAGCACCGGGGTTGCACTATTGCGAAAGACAATTTGGCGGACAGTTTTTGCTTTCAGCCCGCACGCCCGAGCATATCGTACGGCATCAGACGAAATCACCTCTAACGCAATCGCGCGGGTTTGCTTGATGATCGGGGCTGCAGAGACGATTGCCAAGCAGATCACCGGCAGAATCAGATGTGATAATGATGAATGCGCCGCGCTCCAGTTTGAGCTTAAAAGACTGTCGATAAGATAACTGCCGGTTACAAAATCTGGAGGGCTGACCATCAGGGAAATTCGTCCCATGCCCGGCGGTGCCCATCTAAGAAGGTAGAAAAAGACGAATAACATAACCAATCCCAGCCAATAGGTGGGAATCGAAAATCCTAGGAGCGAAAGGATACGGGCACTTTGATCAAACCTGCCATTTGGTTTGAAAGCTGCCCGCAGACCAATAGGCACCCCGATAAATGTTCCAATACCGATGCCCCAAAAGAGCAATTCGAGGGACACCACAGACCGTGCGGCAATATCATCAAGCACGGGTCGGTTCGAAAGCCAACTTTCACCAAGATCCCCTTGAGCAACATTTTGGGCATAGATAAGAAACTGTTTCCACAGCGGTTGGTCTAGGCCGAGTTCCTCTGTTATTATCTCAAATTCTTCTGCGGTCGCTGTTGGACCAGCCAGAAGTCCAACTGGATCAAGCCCGCCAATGCGCACAAGCATAAACGTCAGGAACATCACGCCAACGAGCAGCGGAATTACCATTAAGATCCGGCGGATGAGAAATGTAGTAAAATTCATTTTTGAGAATCTCTGCGAAAACGAAGTACGGAAACCAAAATGTAAAAAAGATTTAAGGCATTGCCGTCATGATTAACGGCAATGCTAAATTTGTTTAGTTCATTTTCATTTCACGCCAGCGCTCATGCTCATCCGGATAATGTACCCAGCCGCTTAGCTTAGGGTTCATTGCCTCAAATGTGGCTGGATAAGTTGTCAGGATCCAAGGAGCATCCTGGACCCAGAGTTGCTGGGCCTCATCCATCATTGCAAGACGCTTGCCTGCATCCAACTCTTCGCGCGACTTGTCGATCAACTCATCAACACGGGAGTTTGAGTAAGCAGCACGGTTCGAAACGCCCTTACTGTGAGAGATAAGATACATGGTGTAAACTGGGTCCAGAACAATCGGTCCATCTTCCCAAGTGAAGAAACACATGCTCATCTCTTTAGGTGATCCCTTTGCCCGCATCTCTGACGTTGTTACCCGTGTTGGCTGAACAGCAACACCAACTTTTTTCAGCATGTCTGCAACCTGAATTGCAATCGGCTCCTGATGCCAGAAAGCGTCGGCATAAAGCAGCTTGATTGGCTCAGACATTCCATTTGGATAGCCAGCCTCGGCAAGCAGTGCCTTGGCCTTTGCAGGGTCGTAGTCATAGTCAAAATGGTCAGGGTTATATCCATCCACGATTGGGGGTACGACTGAGCGAGCAATATCAGCTTGGCCGGCAAAAACAGCAGTGTTAAGGGCGTCTTTATCAACTGCATAGTTGAATGCTTGGCGAACCCGAACATCATCAAACGGCTTACATTTCGGATTCATACGTACCGAAGCGATAGAACGACCCGAAGCACGATCCACTTTCACATTCGAGTCGGCCTGCAGATCAACAACTTTTTGAATTGAAGGACGGTCGATAAGATGTACCTGCCCTGTCTTCAGAAGCGTTACACGACTTGCCTCAGATGGAACTTCTTTATAAATGACCTTGTCGAAATAGAGGTCGCCGCCAAAGTAGTTTTTGTTGGCGACATAGACTGCCTGATCATCTGGGCGAAGTGAGTCCAAATGATATGCTCCAAATCCAGCGGTATTCGACTGCATCCATTTAAGCGCCCACGGATCATCGTCAGTGGCGTGCTTTTTGGTTTCAGTTGAATCATAGATGCCCGGAACGTAAAGTGTAAGCGCTTTCAAAAAGATCGAGCTTGGCGCAGACAATGTAAATTCAACATCATATTTTGAGATCGCCTTGACCCCAACGACGTTGGAAACTCTAGCAATGAAATTTCCAGTACGCTTTTGCGCAAAAGACTTTGACCAACTCCACTCAACATCGGCAGCGGTCAATTCATTACCGAAAGGGCTTTTGATGCCTTTTTTGAGTGTAAAGACCCAAGTCTTACCATCTTCTGAAATTTTCCAGCTCTCGGCAAGATGCGGCTCGACTGTAGACGGATCGTTGACAACTCTACCATCGACTGTCTTTTTTCCATAAACAACCAAGTTTTCGTAAGTTTGAACCACAACATTCTGAGTGTGTGCTTTCAGTGCATCACCATCAAATCCTTCTGGGACTTGTGGTGAGGCTACAATCAGCGTCTCGGCCGATGTTGCACTTGCCATCGCGGCAACGGCAATTGCCGCAACTGTCGACAATAAATAACTTTTTCCTATCCTATTCACGTACTTGCCTCCTTTATTGACGTTATTATTAACAGGGACCTAACCAGCTTTTGGATTCATAAACGGCACGCGGAAGCCTGATCTGACTTCGGCCAGAATATCAACCACCTCGTAACTGGATTCGATTTGCCTGTTTCTACTTGGCGCATCAAGCTGATAACGCCAATTACTGCCAAACCCCAGCGCTTTATCCACACTGACATAAGTCCCGCAATAAACCATATAGTTTTGATCTGGCACGCCAGATACACGTTCTTTCAAAACAGAAAGAATATCCAGTGGTGCCAGAAATTTGCTAACCCCAACTTCCTGATAAAGCCGTTCATCCACCCAGCTTCTCAAAATACAGTCGTCCCAGCTGTCGGCGATTTCATCATAGGGCCATAAGATTGGCGCCAGGTGATTGACGCAGGCCTGTTTTGAGCCGGGGATAGAAAAGGTCTCCAACGCTCTGTCGGTATGATCGCTGCCCACACCTACATAGACTCGGTCACTCACATAAATAACAATTTCAACCTCGCCTGAGGTTCGGTTTGATTGCACAAACACTTCATCACCCATTTCAAGCGCATGAATGCCAATCGGGTAAATCCGCGGGGCCGGTACGTCAGTCGCAATGAAGATGCCTGATTTGGCAACTTCGTCCTGATGGGCAATGGCGGCATTTGGATCACGCGTTGCCGAGCCAAAGTTATACATCCGCTTGATTTTACAATTCTGTGACCGGACGGTGCCGTCAAGCGATACGATGTCTAACGTTATTTCTTGCATGGATTACTCCTTTTCCTGCAAAGATGGGTCCTGCAATTCTGCCAAATCAAGCAAAGCGGGATCAGTACCTGCCCCAATATGCCTGCGCCACATCCAGTAACGCTTCAATGATCTTCCCGCTTGCACGCCCGGGGTAAATTCTTCGCGGCCATGCAGAAACGCGATATTGTTGAGGATAAGAAGCTGACCCGGTTTTAACAGCGTCCGAAAGTTCAGCTCCGGCCGCTCCAGCACCTCATCCAGGTAATCCAGAGCTTCCAGTTCTTGGTCCGATAAAGATAAACCTGCTATTTCCATGCCCGGATTAATCATCACTCTGGCATAATGGATCAACAACTCTCCATCCTTAAATTCAAGGATAGGCTTTTGAATCGTAGGCCCACGCGATGGCCAGACATGTGCTTGAGGAGAACGAAAATGGTAGGTGTTGAATAGCAGAGGCAGCAGGTCAGGCCGCTCATCGGCGAAGGTCTGAAAAACATTCTGCGCTGAGATAATAGTGCTTTCGCCGCCACGATCGGATGCCTGATAGCAGAACAGGCCAATATAGCAGGGGGGGCGCGGCTCTAGGCAACCATTGTCAGAATGCTTGGCCGAGCGTTTGGCACTGGCGCCAATACGCGTTGGATCGGTGTTCTGAGACCCCTTGTCGGACACTGTGAAAAGTCGGCGATCATGATTGATACCTTGCCTTATTACCTGCCCAAAATAATTACATAAGGACCAACCAATGATCTCAAAATCAGCCTCGCTGATAAGATCAGACAGATCGGTATCAATGATGGCAAACCCGATTCCCCTGTCTAATTGCTGGCGCCATTTGACAATGCTAGCGGCAATGGAAGGTAGACGAAAATCTTCCTGGGTTATTGTATCTAGTGTCAGGCCGTTGGCATCCTTAAATGCCAGCGCTTGGCGAATTTCCTCGTGCGTTTCATCGGAAAGGTAAAACAGGAAAGGATCATCGTGCTTGCCGGGTTCGCTAGACTCGTCGAAATTAAGCGCTGTCCAGCCTCGCCGTGGGAGGTTGGATGAAATTTTTCTAAATGAGCGAATTAAAAAATCATGATCCAACAGGCTAGCATTATCCCTACCGCTAGTTGCTTTATTTTGGCTCTGTATTGCGTTCAGATTTTCACTCGACAAACGGTCTCTCCTCGAACTTCTAGATGATGACCCAGTAGGCTAAAACCACAAAGTTCATTTTTGGAACAAGATCATACTGCAAATAATTTTTATTGTTTGTCAATGCAGACGCCAGTTTGCGCGGAGAGTTAAAACACATTGGTTCCGTACACGATTAAATGTTGATATTAGCTTTAATTAAATTAGATTTTTCTATGATTTGATCGGCCGCCCGCAAGGCAAGTGCCTGAATGGTGTTCGTAGGGTTTACTGCCGCTGCAGTGACAAACGCCGCGCCGTCAATCACGAACAATCCCGTAATATCATGAGATTCGCCCCATCTATCCAAAACAGAATTATCCGCCTCATTACCCATTTTTGCCGTTCCCATCAGATGAAAACCGGCATCGGAAATTTCTGGCATTTGGATGGTTTCATAACAGCCTGCCATCTCCAGAGCTTGGGTGGCTTTTTGTCTGCCGTGACCCAGCGCTTGTTTTGCTGCCAACGGCCGTTTGTATACCATCTTGGCGATAGGTAACCCGTCATCTGCAAAGGCCGCGTCGCTTAACTCCACGCGATTGCTGTCTTGCGGCATGTCGTCTGAGCAGATTGAAATGCTGTAGGCGTGCGAAAAATAGCGCTCAAAGCTGTGATGATGTGATGCGCCCCACGGGACCACGCGGCCAAGCCCACCAGTGGCAGTCATAGCAGGCCCAGGCGTTCCCATCGCTTGCAACTTGAAGCCGCGAAGAAACCCCCGGTCGGGGTCAGTTTCGTAAAAATGATGGCTAACAAAACTTCCCGCGGTCAGCCCGGTATGTCCATGCACCGGCGCATCAAATAGGCCGGTAACTCTGGCCAGCGGATGAAGCATCAGCCGTTTCCCAACAAGTCCCGAGCTATTTGCGAGTCCGTTGGGATTCTTTTTGTTGGCTGAAAGAAGAAGCAAGCGCGCCGTTCCGACAGCATTGGCCGCGAGCATTACGACCGGCGCATACAATCGCTGCGAATCACCTTTCCGGTCGGTGTAGATTACCCCGGAGACAGATTCGTCCCCATCGGTTATGACCTTTGTAACGGTGGACTGAACAATCAACTGCGCACCCAGTTTGAGCGCCTGGGGCCAATAGACAATATCGGTTGTCGCCTTGGCTTTATGGGGGCAGTTCATCTCACACGGGCCGCAATGGTTGCACGCGCCGCGCCCGGCGCCATAAGGAGATGAGTTGATGGCCAAATCCGCAGGCCACCAGGACCACCCCAATTTGTTGAAGGCTGTGGCGATTTGTCTGGCGCCTTCGGATAGCGGCAGGGGGGGCAAGCGGTGCGCGTCATCTACAGGATATGCCGGATTTCCGTTAAGGCCAGACACCCCCATCATTTTTTCGTTCAAAGCGTAATAGGGCGATAGCTCATCATAGCTGAGCGGCCAGTCATCCCCCACACCATCAAGCGTATGGGACGCAAAATCTGATGGGTGAAATCGCGGAAAGTGGCATGACCACATGATTGTGCTGCCGCCGACACCATTGAACATCAGCGGTTTTATAGCGCTTTCACTGTCATCAATGCGATTGTCAAAGGCTTCACGGCGGATGTTTGGATTTGGATTCCAGCGCGTTTGGCGAAGGATTTCCCAGTCTTCGAGCGTGGCCGGCAAATCATCTGATGCGTGCCAGTCACCTTGTTCAATGCAGACCACGCGGATGCCTGCCGAAGCAAGACGATAGGCCGCGGCGCCGCCAGCAGCGCCTGCGCCTACGATGATAACGTCGATGTTAGAATGATTCATTTTTATTTCTTGTTTTTAGAAAATCGCAGACCTAGGCTCAAACGTTATACGAGAAATGTGATGTAGCCAATGTTGTTTGAAGAAAAAGCCATTTGCGCCTCGATAGATTCGATGATGCAAAAACATCTGCCGCGCGAAGAGGTGCATCGACGTGACCAACTTGCCGATCCGCCGGATCATCTTTTGCCCCTGTTTGCGGAAATGGGACTGTTCCATTTTTGTTTGCCCGAAAGCGACGGCGGCATGGGTGGCAGCTGGCAACATTTATCGTTCATTCAGGAACGGCTAGGATATCATGCTACCATGGCGGCGCTGTTGTTTAACAGGGTGGCATGTTTCGGTGTTATGACGCTGGTTAAATCTGGTTCGGTGGAACAGAAGGAAAAATTTCTACCACAACTTCTTAACGGCGAAGGCGCTTTTGCTTTGGCGCTAAGCGAAGCTGAGGCAGGCAGTGATGCAGGTGCGCTTCAGACCAGAGCTGAAAAACAGGGGGATAACTGGTGCATTAAAGGCCGCAAGATCTGGATTAGTGGTGCCGCCTCTGCTTTGCGGCTGGTCGTGGCTTGCCGGACAGACCTAACCAAGACCGGCGGTCAAGGTGTCAGCCTTTTCCTAGTGCCCCCAGATGCGCTTGGCGTGTCGATGACAAAGCTTGAAAAAATCGGCAACCGCTGCTCTTTGTCCTATGATATTGGTTTTGACGAAGTGATGGTTCCGGATAGTGCCAGAATTGGCGCCGAAGGCAGGGGGTTTGATGCTTTGAAGAAGACCCTTTTCTATGCGCGTTCGGGACTGGCTTCGGCGGTTGTCGGAACCGCGCAGGCGGCGGTAAGTTGTGCCACTTCACATGCCAAGGATCGTGTGCAATTCGGTAAACCAATCGGCAGTTTTCAAGTTATTGCTCATCGTCTGGCAAAGATGCAGACCGATGTTGATCTGGCCCGACTTTTGGCGCGCGAGCTTGCACGCGCGATTGACACCAACGAGAGTTGCTCCCGGCTTGCGGCTCAAGCTAAGGTGGTCGCAACTAAAACACTAAAACGGGTCACCGATGACGGAATGCAGATTATGGCCAGTGCAGGATATGCGGCTGACAGCGACATGCAACGGTTTTGGCGCGACGCCAGATTATATAGTTTTGGTGAAGGGTCAAGCGAGATTCTGCTTGATTTAATTGCATCGGATATGGGTTTGGGAAGAGGGTTGAGCGTATGAGTTCAGAAACGCCGCGGGTTCTGGCGATTGATACGGTGGTAAATCCGCACACGCCAGAAATTGTGGAGATGCGTCCGGACTGGTCGGGAAAATTTCACAATCAAAAATTTGGCCAAGAGGAAACTGTCCTCACCGGCTACACATACGAAGAAATGCTTCGTCAGATGGACGCCGCCGGAATTGAAAAATCGTTTCTGGTTGCCAACAAAACTGGGCAGTTGGGGCTGCCAGGTAGCTGGCACCTGCCCTATGAAATGGTGGCTGAGGCGGTAAAACAATTTCCCGATAGGTTCTATGGCCTTGCCGGTATTGATCCAACCGAAGGAATGGCAGGCATCAGGGCCCTGGAAAAAGCCGTTCAGGATTTTGGATTTATCGGTGCGCATGCCTATCCGCACTGGTTCGAGTTAGCGCCCGATCATGCCAGATGGTACCCTTTTTACAGCAAATGCGTTGAGCTTGATATTCCAATTCTTATGCAGGTTGGCCAATCGCTGGTGTATGAGCCACGCCGCCCA
>Ga0209631_10002130_pt1 | contig 24108 bp, 28 predicted proteins | sample COG_08_FD_184752 | JGI IMG/M metagenome (GOLD analysis project Ga0209631, IMG submission 184752) | Pelagic Microbial community sample from North Sea - COGITO 998_met_08 (SPAdes) (version 2) | ecosystem: Environmental > Aquatic > Marine > Neritic zone/Coastal water | place: Helgoland, sampling... | reverse complement strand
ATATCTAAATTAAATCCATTCGTGTCAATGGTTCTGTCAGCTGTAAGCGTTTGATCAGCGCCACCCAACCCTCCTCCACTACCGCCAGAAGGTGTAGCAAAAGCAAGATCTCCACTAGCATCTACTTCGAGCACTTGACCTAGTGTTCCAGTAGCTGTAGGGAATGCATATCCAGTACCTGTTGGGTCTCCTACTTGTAGCGTACCATTTACTCTAACTAAATCATTATCGAACTCCCCGTAGATAAGTGGGGTGGTGGAGTTGCTGTTCTCTATGTAGAGACGGTTACTATTTGTTTCTTGATTTCCTGCGTTATATCCTAAAAACACACTATCAGTACTTGTGTTATTTCCTGATGTATGTCCTATAGAAACGGTATTGTTTCTAGAAGTTGAATCTAGTCCTATAGCTACTGCGTTTGATATTGTTCCACCTTTGTTAGAGTTGGCGTTAGAGCCAATAGAAATAGTACTATTAGTGGTTGTGTTCGTAGAGCCTGCGCTTGAGCCTATATTTACACAATGCGTACCACCATTGTTTTGGCCTGCTTGGTGTCCTACGTGGACACTTCTTTCAGCAGCGGAGTTTCCTGCATTATACCCAACTGCAACAGCTCTTTCAGCATTTGAACTGCTTACAGCGCCTCTACCAATAGCGACTGTATCTCTATTTGTTGTTAGACCTAAGCCAGCTTGATAACCAAAAACCGTATTACTATTACCACTGGTGATATTTAGGCCAGCTTGATATCCCGCAACAGTATTGGACGCTCCGTCAATCATAGCAGCCCCAGCCTGATAACCTACAGCTGTATTACCAGCCCCAGTAGTTAACGCAGTTAAAGCTTGATAGCCGACAGCTACTGTGTTAGCGAAGGTGGATGTGCCTGAAACGCCTAAAGCCGATTGGTGCCCAATAGCTACATTGTTGCTTCCGCTTGTGTACCTGTTTGATTCAGAACCTGCCGCAACACTATAAGACTTATTTGACCCTTCGTTTGAGTAATAACCCAAGGAAACATTGTCGCTGCCAACTATTCTGCCCGCATAGTACCCAACAGAGGCGTTGTTGCTGCTATCTACGGTTCCTCTTGGACCGCTATCAGCGCCAACATGAGCATTAAAGTGTCCAGGTCCATACCCAGCGCCCATCCCCACGGAAGTATTAAATGTGCGACTGTTTGAAGCCGCGGCATTCCAGCCGTGTCCTGAGCCGTTTCCTACTGCTGTATTTCCATTGCCATTGGCATTAACTCCAGAGTAGTATCCAAAAAAGGAATTGAAATTTCCGTTAGAGTTCAGTCCTGCGGAATGCCCTATCGAAGTGGCGTAAACGCTTGGTGCTGATGTACTGCTGCCCCCTACTGTTAGACGCCCAGTACCAGCGCTGGTAAGCACAACACCATTAAAGTTGGTTGCATTAACTCTTCCGCTAACATCCAATGCTTCAGTAGGTGTAGTCGTACCGATACCTACTCTATTGTTGGCGCCATCAACATACAAGATTGGAGTATCTGCGTTATTGATATTGATATCAAACCCAGCAACGTCGTGATCTCTAGCAGCATCGAGGGTGAGGTCGGCATTTGCAAAATGGTCTGAGCTTATATTGCTCCACTGAGTGTTATAGTCAGTTCCATCAATTTTAACAAGAGACTGACCTGCTGTTCCTCCAGCAGGGACTCCTTGACCATCTGATCCATCTGCCCCGTCAGAACCATCTGCCCCATCATTACCTGGAACGCCCTGTATGCCTTGTATCCCCTGTATACCTTGTATGCCTTGATCACCCTGAGGACCCTGATCCCCCTGTATACCCTGTATACCTTGATCACCTTGGGGGCCTGTCGCTCCAGTAGCACCTACGGGTATAGAGAAATCAAACACAGCAGCACCGCTCGTCCCAGAGTTACTGACTGTAACGGAAGTACCCTCAGCTCCATTGGTGACCGTACCAACAGAGATCGTGGCGGCATCCCCAGTGGCACCAGTTGGGCCTGTTGGGATAGAAAAATCAAAGACAGCATCCTTAGTTGTACCTGAATTCACAACAACCGCTGGTTGACCCTCGGCAACTGTATTTACTGAACCAGCTGTAATTGTAGCCGCATCACCTTTCTGACCCTTTTCGGTAACAGTAACGGCTACTGGGGGGGGTACGGTTATATTAACCTGATTGGTGTCCTTATCAAAATTTATAGCCATTAGTAAATACTTTATTAAGTGTTGGTCTGACCGTTAACAATAATGCTTTAAACCAGTTTATCATAGTGTTTCAGGAGATTCAGGAAACCATCCATTTTCCTCCATATATTCCTGCGTTCTTATCGTCGTTGTGCTTGGGATAATATGCCCAAACGGGAACTTCGAATTCACTTGCACGTAACTGCTCAGGCTGTACCGCTCATCGTTCGACAGCTCAGGGAAGCAAGCAACGAGGCGTTCAAGAGTTGCCGCGGGGCTAACGTGGATGAGGTAATCTGTATCCACCTGCAAAGCGTTCTGTACTCCGTCGGGATGTACGATGATACCGAAGACGGCTGAATCGATTTCCCAATCCGCTTGGATGAGAACGGGACGGGAGATGTTGTACAGCTCGCGCGTGATTTGCTTTGCCCGTGCTTCGCTTGTTTGCGTGGGCGTTGGTAGTACTATGATATAACCGTTCATTAGAATATGTCGTAGAAGGTGTTCATGTTCGTTTCAATTCCTGTGCGGTTGCTGGATTCGTTGCTAGCGTAGTATATAACCTCTTGCATATATGCAGCTGTCCTAAAGGTGGAGTTTTGACCGCCAAGAACGCGAATTTGTGTGAATGCAGTTGTGCCAGCGTCACCGCTCAGTCTTTCGACGCCATTCATGAAGCACTTGTCCGTTGAAGCAAATAAATAAGAATGTATTGCTGGTTGGCTATAAGCCTGTGAGCCTTGTATAGCAGCACCTTGATACATTCGTGGAATTCCGTTGCTACTTCCTGCATAGTTTACATTATTAAACTGGAAAGGACGATTATCATAATCCGCTTCGTACAATGAAAAAATTGTGAATTCAACGGTGCTTGTTATTGTTGCGTTAATGTCAAAAAACAGTGCATTACTTGCGTTCCGTGTTATAGCAGGTTTCCCGTTCTGCAATATTACCCCCGTCGTGCCGTCGTAAACCTTTGGCATATTCGCGGTCGTGGATTGCGTCGCGTCGTTTGAGCCTGCTTGGTCGTACCACTTCGATACGAACCCGTCGGATGCTCCACAGTGCGTAGCCAGTGCAGTAGTATCTAACTCGTCGTTAGAAAATCCGATGTCCGCGTAGCTGCTCCCGTTGTAAACCTCTACCGCTGAGCCTGTGTAAAGCGTACGCAATTTACGGAGTGAATATGCGGCTGCTGCTCCCGTGTATGTGTCAAGTAATAAGTTGGCTTCATCTGCCTCCTCCCACGTTTGTTTGAGGCTTATCGGTACAGTTCCGCCCGTCCTCGCTTTTAAGTATTCCAAAAGAGCCGCCTTCACCGTAGAAAAGGAAGCATCGTCTGCGGGTGCGGGTGTAAACTCAACCCATGTCCCCGTGTCGGGATCCGCGAACGCTGCCTCGGAGTAATAAATCTTCCGCTTAATAATCTTGCCCGCTGTTGGGGTGTCGCTGCTTGCGCTTTCTGCAAGTCCGTCCCCGTCCGCTTTCGCCGTGTAATAAAGCTCGACCGTATCCGTGGCACCGCTTCGGAAAGTCTCCGCGTCTGTTTCGAATCGGTTGTGATACTGGGTATCAATTGCGACATCGCCTGGCTCCCACTCGCTATTCGTGTTGTTCCAAACGAGCGCCTGACCATCTGCTGGGGCGGTGGTGGTTGTGTCTACGTCATTCAAGTCATCTATACTTGAGGTAGAAATATCCCCAGCCAGGCCTTGAGGCCCTTGTGCACCAGTTTCGCCCTGGATACCTATTAATCCCTGGATACCTGGGTCGCCTTTAATACCTTGCAGACCTGTTAGGCCTTGTACTCCTTGTATTCCTTGGTCGCCTTGAGGTCCTTGTGCTCCTTGATTGCCTTGAGGTCCTTGAGGTCCTTGTATTCCTTGTATTCCTTGATCGCCTTGAGGTCCCGCCACAACAGAATCAGATCCAGGAGCGCCTACTTCACCCTGTATTCCTTGGGGTCCAGTTTCGCCCTGGGGTCCAGTTTCGCCCTGGGGTCCAGTCTCACCCTGCGGACCTTGATCTCCAGTGAAATCGGACGTTATGAATGAAGAACCGTCGGTGTAGTTTATGGTAAACGTTCCGTCGCCGTTATTGACAGTGGAGCTAACCCCAACCCCAGCGTCGCCGCGAGGTCCTTTCCGCTCTAGGGTGACTGTAAGCTTTGCCATCACACCGCTGTTGATACATCCTCCTTGACGGTAAAGTTGCCTCTAAGTATCGTCGTAACCTTAGAAAACTCATTAGCCAAAACCTTATACTGAAGATCGTAAATGAACCTGCCAACAGGTAGTCTGGACGTGGAATCAGCCGTAGCCTTTAGGGCAACATTCCCTAAATCGTCAAACTCATCAAAAGTAAATATAGGGGATTCAGCCTCCTTGGTTTTAGAAACGCCTTTCGTCTCCGATTCCTTCAAGGCCGAAGCCGCAATAATCGTTTTACTCGCTTGAGGCCGATTCAACGTTTGCTGAGCAGCCCCAGGAGTTTTAACTTGAATGACAAACTCATAATTATCCGAAAGGAGCGGCAGAGGGTCTCCAGCGCTATCTTTTAGGTTTAAAAACAATTCAAACGAGTCGCCGCGCTTGCAGGAGATGTCTAGCCTCTCTGATACATCTAAGTTTGCTTTTTGAGCCATATTATATTAATTGATTTGGTAGTGATAGTCCGCCCATAGGGTTAATTGGTTGCTGTATCTCACCCCTCTTGCCCTCTCTCTGAGAGATAAGTTTGCTTTGCTCAACAGCCTGTTTTTTAACCCTTTCGTCCTTTCTATTTTCCTTAAGGACCTCAAGCTTTTCCTTGAAGTCCTGGTCATCCGACCGAACACCCAATATTGCCTGAGCTTTAATCATCTCAATTTCCTTCCTGAACTCATGCTTAATTTGCTCCATTTGAGAATCAAGCTGAGCCTGCATTTGCATTTTCTGAGCGTCAATTTGAGCTTGAGCCTGCATTTCTTGCATTTTAGCTTGAGAAGTTGCCTGAGCTGAAGATTGCTGAATCTGGGCCTGTTGTTGAGAATTTTGCATGGCGACCTCTTGATTTCTTGACATACGCTTTTTTCTCCTCACCACCAAGAGTCTCTCTGCTTGATTTACATCCTTGAGCTGACGAATAGCTATGGCGTCTTCTATGTCTAACTCTTTTTGCTGAATAGAAATCTGAATATTTTGCTCTAGATATTGTCTATCATTATCTTCCATTTCTTTCACCACCTGAACGCCAAAGTTGTACATCGGGAGATCACCAAAAGATGACAAAACACTCATGTTTTCTTTTCCTACCGCGTTAGCATACATATTGAATATCACAGAATCTGGGGGGATAACCTGAAGGCACTTAACAATATCCTCACAAACACGCTTAAACAAAAGCATCGATGCGTTGGTGATATCATATATGGCGTTATTGCCAGCCGCAATGGCCTGCTGTTGAACGCCCACAAGAGTGTCGCCCTTAGGAGTTGAGGCGTCCATCATCTCATTAACACCCGTGGCATCCCTAATCATGCGCAGGTAATGATTGTACAGCCCGATTAACTCATTAACGTTTCGGATTGCATTACCTATCTCTCTTACTGGCGGGTTTTGAAATCCACCTTCTGGGTTTTTACTTCTGTAGTAAAACACACCTGTTTGCTCGTAAATATCATGCAACTCCAAAGGCTGCAACTCACCCCCCTTACCTAGCTGAACATTCTCAAGCCCCTCTATATCGATTACCAGCCCATCAGGCTTTGCCTTAGCGATAGCCTGCTGAATCTTTAAATGAGTTAATTGAAGCATGTCCGCAAAACCCAAACAAGAATCCACCATGGACTTAGGCATCATGTTTCGCATATTCGTAGAGACAACCGAATATGAAAGACTGGCCTTAGATATATCCTGAAGGTTCTTGGGCGTATTCTTAGCTCTTCCGTAATTAAACATGAAGTCGCTACCAATAATGTAGCTACCACCATAAACGGTGCTAACCTCCATTTTGTGAGGGGTTCTTTGGAAAACACTCCCTTGTTTTGGAGCGTAATCAAATCCCTTCATAAAAAAGTTTGTATTGCCGAACCTATTTTCCTTTTCTTCAAAATGTATACAGTCAACAGAAATAAACTCAAAATCAAGAACGTCCAGCATGTATTCGTCGTAACCATACTCACTTCTTTGGTTCTTTTGATTGTAATTAGATGAGTTTAAAGAAGCTGGATTATTGCCGAATTTGCTCCGAACACTAGTAGCAATTTTTCGGAAATCATCCTCATTTAACTCATGACCAGCCAGTCGCTTTAACTCAGACATAGAAATACGCTTAACGTGTCCAGCGTAAATAATATCCTTAAAGTTAGGGTCCTCCGTGTAACTGTGTATGAAGTTTATAGGATCTACATAATCAAGCCTGATCCCTTCGTTTGGGTCATTGCTTCTTTTTGTAACGGCCATTCCCAAGGCTACGATATCATTCACGCAGCGCCTAAGGGTTGTGTCATTGAAATCATTCCAGGAAAGGGTCATGTTGGTTCCGATCTGAGCAGCAACTTCAGCATCGGTCTTGATATTCGTACCCATGAATATCTCCATTTCCTCCTCGCTCTCTGGAAGTTGATCTGGATCAATGTCTATGACCAGCCCAGATTTCTCTTTTAGTTTTTTAAGCTGTTCTTTTGCGGCTGCCTGGCGCTCAATTCTTTTCTTCTTACGATTCTTCTCAGAAGAAGATAAAGGGTCTATAGCTTCAAGATTTGGATATGGGTCTCTGGAGAGTATTTTATTTACTACAACTCGGACAAACTTTGGCAGGATCGGTACTGGCGTGTAATCAAGATTCATTAAGCTTCCATCGCCGTCACTGGGGTCGAGTGATCGAAGCAGCTTTTTATATATGCTAGTATCTTGTATGCCGTTAGCGTAATCCCTGTTCTTTTCAAACTTTGACGACCTTCTCCCTAGTAGAGAATTAGATTCATTAGATTTGCCCCACTGAGACTCTATTGCTTTAGCGTACTGCAAGCCATAATCCTTACTCTCCTTTTGGGATACATCCACCAAGGGATCGGGAAAAGAAGTACCCTTCTTGCTATTTATATTATCCATGAGATTTTTTGCAGTCTAAGCGTATTTTGCAAATATAGGAAATCCGCGTTAGACCTTATATCTCCTGAAGAACCGCTTATCTGAAAAATTAGACGTAGTTTTTTCTTCCTTTACCTTTTGTGCGGCAAGGAGGGCTAATCCAGAGCTTATAGTCAGGTCAAACTTAGTCCGCTTGTCTATTTTATATCCAATCCAATCCTCAAGGGTTCGATTAAAGTGCATATTACCCATCTCCCCAGTTTCAAGATTTACACCTACATGATCATGAATATAAGCCTCTATAGCGTGAGCATGAGACTGTATAACGTCCTGTGAATTCGAGGGTATGCCCTTCGTTCTTACGCTTCCAGAGCTGGATGTTTTTAAGTGCTCGGGCCGATCCATTAGGTAGCCGTCGTAACCCCTTGACTCAAAGTATCTTGCAATACCGTACTTATTGTTCTCTATAAGCAAAGGGTACCCATAATAGAACGCACACATAAGTACATCCTCATAGAAAATGCTAGCCAGGTCTGGACGTGAGGCATACTCAACAACAAACATGTTAGCGGGGACGTCCATGTTAAACTTATTGTACATATGAAGAGCGCCTTTAGACCCCCTGCTATCAACAGTGACGTCTAAGTCATAGGAGTCAACCCCTCCAACCCCAATATGTTTATTTGGTGCTATTTTTTTGCCTCTATTTTCAGCCTTTTTGTTAGCTAGATGCTCAGGCGGCAACCAGGACACCCTAAACCTACCGTTAGGGTCTGGTGAAAAAACGACCTCCTCATCTCTTTTCCTCCAAATAAGGTTTCCCCTTACGACTGGACTCGGATACAGATCATCATTACTTTCTATTTGCTGATATATTTTTCCTATATTGAATAAAGCACCATCAATACTATCTCGAAACGCCTCGTCCTCAGTAAAAGGGAACTGCCTAATTATTTCATTGAGCTCCGATGGATCATCCTTGAATGACTTTCTGTCATTCTTCAAGTAAGTCTTGCTACCCAAATCAATAGTTGATCCGTCAATACCGAGGATGTCTGAGCTAGGGTCCTCCGACACAGCATTTCCGTACTCGTCAAAAAAGCCCTCTAAGGCATCATAAGCGGGGATAAATATCCTGTAAAGGCCAGACCTTGTTCTTCCGTTGTTGTTTCTTTCGCTGGGGCTTGAATCGCCCCAGAGGGCTCTGTATTCTTCACCACCCTTATTCATCGGATTCACAGTGCTACCCACAAGCGCCTTACCCACAATTCTCTTACCAACTATTAAGCAGGTTCGTTCTATTCTCCAGGCCTCCCTAATGTCTGACGGTCTTTCCCACTTGCCTGCTTCGTCAAGATAAAGCATGTGAAGCTTTTCGCCATCATAAGCATTGTTAGTTGTGTTCTTCCAGTTTATAACTGAATTAAGAGCGTCACCAATCTGAGAGGTTTTATTATTCTTGGTTATGCGCTTCGACGGCTCACGAAAGGCTAGCTCCATACGTGGATTTGTAGTGCCGTCCTGTATAGGCTTAAAGAAAAAAGGGTAGCCGCGAAATATCGCAACCGCTTTCTTCATGAAAATATTTTCCTGGGCGTCCTTACCAGTTTTCGATTGAATACCGAGAAGCTTTTCTTTAACTTGAGTAGCTTCGTCCACAAGGACAGCAGAGCATATATTAGTGTAGCCAGAACGACGACACTTAGTATATAGCTGACCGAAACAACGAGGATCAGCTTCACACGCAGCCATGTGGAGAAAGATTTCTTTTTGGAAAGCAAGGTATGATGGGTATCCGATATCAATTTTAGACCATTGTAGAAACATATAGTGTCTCCCTGTAATATACGTAGGTTTCCCATTATTGTAAAACCACACACCGTCTCGCCTACGCTGAAACTCTTGCTCGATGTAAGAACGAAACTTGTTGCGAAACTCGGCAGGTTTTTCGATCCACTCATCCATACCGCGAACCCTCTGCATTTCTTGGGGCATAGGTATGCGCTTCCACATTTGCAGCTTCTTTGCTTTGTCATGGAACAGGATCTGAGATCGCTTAGGTTTTTTCGGTAAAACAACGAGTAACCCGTGGAGCTCGATAGTTTCTCCTTCTGTACCGTTAGGGTCGATCTTAATCCCTTTAGCTTCATACCCTTCTATGTCGATTAAACTGGACATCAATAGCTCTGTCCGTGCTTTGTCATTCTACCCAACGAAGGTACTCCTTTTTTGGGGTTTTTGAGCGTCATTTGTTTACCGCAATCGCATTGGCCTTCAGGGTAGTAGACTTCCCCGTCCTTAAACTTCATGGTTAGGGTTTGGATTGATTTCTCGGATTTGCATTCCTGGCAAATTAAGTCTGGCATGTTTTTTAATTTAATTGTACACCCGACAGGACTCGAACCTGTGACCGTCTGCTTAGAAGGCAGATGCTCTATCCAGCTGAGCTACGGGTGCATTTTTTTTGTCAAAAGTAATACTCCAAATGTGAACATTCCAACAATCATTAAAATGTTCGGTTCGATCGGGATTGGTTCGTGTTCTTCGCACCACCACGGTGGGTTAGGCGTGTTGCATGGATTAAAATGTACAGGGCTATCTACATCACTACTCCAATCATGAGTCCATTCATCACTGTAGTAATCTATAGTTGAAGGGTATTCAGTCAGAATTTCATCCTGCTGGGCCATCGTAAATAACATTGAAGCCTTCTTTTAAGTAACCAGCTGTATCTGACTGATTATCAAAGTTATAGTCACCCCAGTAGATTAATCCACTAGCACTATTTAGAGAATCTTTCTGCGAACCCTCCTGAGTAGTCTTTGTCTTTTTCGATTTCTCCATTGTCGTTTAGTTCTTTAACCATTTGCTCTAATCTCTGTCGCTCCACCAAAAGTTCCTTACAGTCGATAGCCGTTTGCTTTATGGATTGGAGCTCAGCCTTACGTGAAGACCCTCCTGCTTCAGGATCTACAGGCTTTTTAATTTCTTCGATCATGTTGTCGATCGCTATCTCCATGCTATGCATGAGCCTTTCAGCAGCGCTAATCGTAGTAAACTTTTTAACTCTCGACATACATAAGGTCTTCAGCTCGAACACGGTAATACTCCTTGCCCTCTATTGTAATTCGATAATCCATGTTTTTGGCAAAGCCCACTACGTCGCCTACTTTTAATCCCAGTTCATCTACCCAAGGCGCTTCAAATGCGACCATGCCTTTCGTGATAGGGCTGTCTTTAAGTTTAACAACCTCAATAACGCCCGATTGCTTCTCTTCTTCTTCTTCCACTCCTTCGAGAAGAGACCAGCCCGCCAGCGGATGTAACCTCCCAGTCTTTGCAGACTTGTAAGCAATAGCCTGGTTGTTAATGGTATGCAGAGGATCGAAACGAACAAGATAATGATTGTCCTCACCAGTAAGAGGCTGGCCGTCGTTAATAACAACGAGATGATGGAAATAAAGCGTGTCGCCCACCTCGACTCCTGTATCGTACTTAAAAGGCGACGCCACCACGGGCCCCTCTGTGACTCTGTTTTTAAACTCATTGAATTTACTGTCTATATAAAGCTCTAAACCACTATTGGTCGTGATCGTATCGTTGACAAGCTTTTTTAGCTCAACAACAAACAAATCAAATGTTTTCATTTAATTAAAAGTTTAAGTCATACTCTAGCATACAAGGCATCTCATCTATACACTTCCAGAGAAGAGTTCCTTCTTCGTTCTCAATATAAATAAGGTATCTTTTTTTTGCAAATCTATGGAGATATTTTTCGTCCTCCAAGATGGCGGTGACTTGACCTTTACCCGCCCGCATGCCGATGTAATACGCCATGCCATCTTTAGGCTCTTTGCCTATAATGATTTTTCTAATAAGTCCCTCCATAGTTAATTTAATGATATACCCAGTCCGCCCAATAGATCATCAAGATTAATATCATCCTCTTCTTTGTAGGCGCTATCCATGACGGTTTTAATTGCCTCCAGCTCTTGTCTGTTTTCTAGATTAAAGCTATACATGGTTTTCATCTCGGCCTCGGTTTCATCGGCCTCCATTGCATCATGATCTATAACGCCAACAACAATAGAGGCGAGGACCCTATCCTCCATCTCAAAATCACCAATGGTATCCTCCATTTTTTTAACTAAGGAGTACATTTCAGCAAAGAACAGGGTGTCTTTTGAGTTCATGGTTAGTAAATTTGTTTAGAATCAAATATACAAAATAATCGATGCCAAAGTCTACAGTCAAGAAAACAAGGTTATTTAGAGAAGTGTCTAAGCTACCAGACAAGTACGTAAAGCATAACTACCTAAAAAACCTTAGGGGTGCAATGAGGGGCTTCTTGGAGAAAAACGAAAAAATAACAAGAGCTCAATTTCAGTTTATGCTTTTTATTTACGACCTGGAATTTTTCACCATTTCTTGGGCCTCAAAAGAATACGGATACGCTTGGGGCAGTTTGGCTGACAGGATTATATATCCCCTTATGTCTGATGATTATATATACAAGCACTTTGATAAGCTAAGTCCATCTCAAACCGCCGAGGATCACCTATTTAGAGACGAGACAAAGTACAACTATCGCGTAAGATATGCGCTATCCCAGAAAGGCAGAATGGCGGTACAGCGTTTCTACAACTCACTTTAAGTGAGGTCAAGCAAAGTAAACAATCGCAGAGCCAGCGGCTAACTTCACCTTTTGCCACCTCCCGAAAATAATAACACCGTTCTTAATTACAAAATCTGTAGGCACTAGTGGAAACCCCTGGGTGGGAACGTCATTTGTCAGGACTGTAGGTGTTTCAACGACGGTGTAATCGTTGTTGAATTTAGTAGTATCGTCAAGGGACTGGATCGCTACCACCTTAAACGATAAATCAGTGAGGTCGATCTCTGTCCCACTGGTGATATAATAGCCTCCAAGCTGACCGAAATTCGCGAGGTTAGAGTCCCCTTGTCTTATGAGATTTGACATTGTAGTTTACTTTAAAGCAAATATACGTTTTATTCATTTATCATGATCTGGAAGGCAATCTTATCCCCATCCGCATAGGACCCTGGGGTCGTCGCTGTAAAGACAGCATTCTCAGTAGTGGTAGTACCATCCTGGGCAGCCTTATAAGACCAAGCTACGACTATATCATCTACCGTAGGGGCTCCCGTGCGGGTAACCTCTTTATTCACACCAGCCCAACCAGTCCCTGCGATGGACCAGCTTTCTGCAAACCCGTTATCTACAGCTCCGAAAGCCAGGGCTAGATTGTTCTCTGAGGTTCCTTTGCTTATGGCTGAAGCTGTTACTACCTCGGAGTCTATAGCGCCAAGAGGAGTTGAATACTCCAGTATAGAGCCAGAAGTAGCAGCGCCTTTAATTTTGAAGCAATTCCAAACACACTGATCGATATCCTGTCCAGAATTATTCACCTCAAAATTAGCATAAACACCCTCACTTCCATCGGCAACCCTATAGTAAACACTACTGCCTAAATTCGTATCATTAGAGGTAGACAAGTCGAATAATTTCGTCCATCCAAGCGGGGTGGATCCTGGCGAGGTATCACCATTCGATCTTGCGTCATAAGTCAAAACAACTAAAAGCAAGTCGTTAGCCGCCACAGAGTCGTAGGTTGGGTTTGAGACGAGTTGTACAGGGATTTCAAATGGGTCTGTTGACGAAGGGTCGTTTTCGGCCACATCGACCGTATGAACAGCTATATAAGGACCCTCTATTGATGGTAATGTCGGTATATTTTGATATCCAAAAAGGATATTCATATAGTCTTGCATCTCCTGCTTCTGAGAGAAACGATCGTCTTGATAGTAAATGGCGGCCAAAAGATTCCCTCTAAGAGGAAACCCCGAGGCTGCACCCACCTGTTCAAATTTAAAACTATCTGGGAATCCATCAAGTGGTGTTGTTCGAATCCCGTCAACGCTATACTCCTGGGTGTCTACTACTAATGTCTGAGGTGAGGTACCAAGGTAAAGGCCAACTACGTGCAGGTCGGTATCCAACCCAGCGGTGGTGCCTCTGTAATTTTCTAAGTCATACACGCCGACGCCACCCTGAAAAGATTGATCGTTAAATCCAGGGAAGCCATTCTTAGAGAAAATAGATATACCTTCATTCAAGGGGTGACCAGTGAGTCCAGATATATTGTTCGTGGATGAACTTACATATCCAGTAAGGTTCCTGTAAACCAAAAGGACAGACGAGGCCTCAAAGGGAGAGTTTATATTTAAATAATTTACCGTATTGTCGTTAAAGGATCTTTGAAAGTTTAAACCGCAGATCCCGTCATCAGAAGCCCCATCCAACGTCCTTGTAGAGCTGTCGTAAAACCTAGGTGAACTATTCGGGCTGACATACAAAGATTCAGCATATAGGTCCCCCGAGCTCTGAATTCCCTGAGAATACCATCTATTGACGGCCCCGTCGGACTCACCAAGGCTAGCTGGGTCTCCGTAATCAGGGTGACCGAGGAACTGACCTAAATTTGTAATAGAGCTTGCAGACCCTCCGCCAGCGATAACCCCTGAAACTGGGGAGTCAAAATCAACATACCCAGAGGTGTTTGCGTAAACATCGGCATAAGCAATGAAATTAAGGTCCCCATAAAGCCTGGAGGCCCTCATTATCCTGACTGGATTATCATTAAGCAATCCAGCAAAAGAAAACATGCCAAAAACGGCCTTAGCACCCGCAAACAAATTGTAAAATGACTGAGGGGAGAACTTCTTTAGCTTAAGGTTGAGCGACTCGATATCCTCCGAGAGCATCTGATTGGTTTTGTGTCTCCTCACATGAATGGATGTGCTCTCGTAAAACAAAGCCGTATGGAACCATCCCAGGTTTTCTATTGTAAAGGAAGGAGGATCCAGAAGTGTGTTTGGGGTTACATCTACCTCTATGGTTATTAGCTGACCTTGATTTTCTGGGACTGTTATATTCTCGGTAGTGTAATCAGAATAGTAGTCTTCATTAACAAGAACCACAGATGAATCTGTTCCGACCGCCTCATCAACGTAAAGATTTGTCATCTTAGCGTATATAGCGTTATCGGATTGCTTGAAAAAATACTTTGTTGTGGAAAGCGATTCAAATTGAACCCTGTAGTGAGCGGTAAAAGAATCGGACATCGAGGAGGAGGTGAAGCTCCTGCCCGCATCCATATTAAGCGCTAATCCCCACTGAGAGTTATACACGAAATTATTCGAGCATATTAAAGGAGCAGAAGCATCGCTCGTAACGGTAAGGTTATTTGCATTTGGCCCTTGATCAAACATAATGGTAACTACGGCGGTAACTACTGGATTAGCCTCTTCAAAAACTGGGTCATTTGTGTATCCGCTTTGGCAAAGAAACCCTCCGAGGTTTATGGATGAGGAAGAGCCAGAAAATACCTCAATCGGAGAATTTAAAGAAGTTTTTCCGTCAATATCGGGATACAGGAAAATTTCAGCCTCTTGAGCCCCAAGTCTTTTTACTTTGGCTATAGGTCCAATGTAGGATCTGTTTAAAACCTTCAGGCTATAACCCCCGATGCAATCGTCACCGTAAATCTCTAGTGGTTGTTGATTCATGTTAGTATTTGTTGTACTTAGGTACTGGCTTAATTGTCTGACCAGAAAGATCTTCTGGATCGGTAGAAGGCAAAACGGTGGATCCGTAGTCTACGGTGTCTTCCACCCCAACGAATGTGCTCCCTGCAATAAGCTCTATATTGTAATCCCCATTAGGTCTTGAGCCATTGACTATTTTTGCTACAAGCGTCACCTCTTCTTTAACTTCGAGTTGAGCTCCGCCACCCGTTAAAAGGAACGTCTTTACATAGTCCCAGTTGTATGTCCTTACGGTACCGCTAAGGCTAATGGTTGGGGCATCGTCAAGCGCGTACTCCACATCATTGAGCTTGTACTTAAGATCAATAGCAATGTTTGGGTCAGAAGGATAGAGGGACTCGTCTATAGATATTGTAACGTCGCCAGATATTTCAGTCTGCTGATCGGAGCCATTGATGTAAACAAAGACGCTATTCTCGTTTATGGCGCCCGCCCTGGAATCAAAATTAAGAGCCTTCTCGGAATTCGATGTTGTTATGCTCTTATTTTCTGAAGAGCTTGCGGAGAACTCCCATAGAAATTGAGAATTCTCCAAGTAAGGCGGGGTAAACCCGACTTTCGTACTGTTGTGCATAACGGAAACTGGGGTAGGGGATGTTGATAGGTCAACCATCACGCCTTCTACATTTGCACCCACGTGCAAATTTGTAGTTGGTACAATTATCTCTTTAAACGTCTTGTATACTCCTGAAACGCTAGGAGAGAACCCTCTTTTGTTAGAGCCAAACGATATGCTTTTTACTTCGAATATTTGAGCCTTATGTTTTTGCACCCCAGCTATGTTGACACTGTCGTATGCTAAATCACTAACTGTTGCATGCCCGACAACACCCAGGGCTGTTTTTTCGGCGGCGGTTGCATAAACAGGAACCGCTGATAAATCAAAAACAAAAGTGCGTAACGAAAAATACATGGCCGTTCCAGCAATAGGTATTTGCTCGACAACACGCACCCCCTCGTTCACCGTGATAAAATTATCATCACCATATACCGTTAAGGATTCGTTAAGGGATCCTACGCCCGAACTATTCCTATAACCCAGAACTTCAATCTTAGCCTTCAACACTTCACCCACTTCGGAGTCATACCATGGAGCTGGTGGTTTTTCCTGGCTATGAAATATAACCTTAATGGTAACCTGCATGTTCTGGGTAGAAATAGAGGGTATCGACACAGAGTTGCTGGAAATCCCGCTTGAGATCGCACTATCCTCGTTGAATGGAACTTCAAAACCTGGATAATCTTGCTCGTTTTTAATGCTATCTGATTTTACATACCTATCTATAGATGCATCAACAAGTCTATTCGGATCTAGCACATCGCCAAATGCACTCAAAACCCCAAAATCAATTCCGTTAGGGATGAGGCTGTCTGTGCTGTACACATTCACAGAAGCGGTAGGTATAGGGGTCACAAGGGGAATGCTGAAGTCACCAGTAATAGGCCTGTGATTGGCTACAATCACGTAATTAACGTACTTACCTTCAGAATCTGTAGCGTGAATTAAGGTACCTAACGAATCCTGAATGTTGTTTTGCTCTGTCCAGCCCTGAGTAGAGTGTAATTGTAATAAATCTTGAATGGATCCCAGGTTTATTGACTTTGTAATGCTAAAATAGCTGTCCGTAGAACCATTCTTAAAGACCACCATGAAGGTTGTGTTTTCGGCGTAATCGCTTGATCCGATTGATATGTCGGATAATATTTGAGAGAGATTACTTGGGAAGCAAGCGTCAGCTACAAAAAAGTTAGCGGTCATCCAGTTCTCACTAGCATGGTCTAAGGACTCGGATAGGTTGCTAGATGTTAAATACCCACTTGAGGGGATAAACTCTAAGTTCGAAGAAACTACCTCCCAGTTACTAACCGAAGTACCGTAGCTCTCTCCCTCAACATCAGCTTTTAATTGCAGGAATGTGGTGCTTGCATCCCACGTCGTAGCGTCTGCGTGAAAAAAAGCATCGGGATGAACTTCATACAAAATTGGCTCTCCCTCTGAATCGAAAGAATACAAGTATGCGAAAGCTCCAGAAAGTTCGCCGTCGTCTCCGAGCGTATAAACAACGTCCTCTAGCTCTGTGTTTTCAGAAACCGAAACTATCCTATTGCTTATAGATCTTGATAATCCTAACATTGCCTCTTTTGAGGCAAAGATAAGAAAAGAGAAGCAACCTATCCGCTACAGCTTTCGCACCCTTCTGGTGCGTGAATATTGCAAATAATCTTTCCGCTCTTGATCTTTTCCTCTTGATCTTTAAGCTTATCCTTATCAAGAAAATCTACATTGAAGTCATCCTCTTTATTGCTCATAATTTTATTTTTTGGAGAGCGAATATAGTGAATTTTACCTACCCTGTCCTCGGTAGGATTTCTTGTAGTTTTTACTGTTTTTGTTGCTAGATGTTTTCGTCTTGGAGTGCACCCCAGGCCTGCTTACCTTATTGATGTCGGGTGAAAAGTTGCTTACGTTTTTAGCCATTACATTGGTTTATAATAAATGCCCTTTTCGTCTCTATGGGCGCTCCTAATCTGTTTTCTGTTGTTCCCTCCTTCTTTGTATGAAATGTGAATCCAGTCAGGCTCGTCTTCGCTGCCAAACTCCCAGATCATCTGATCCCAATCTAGGTTGTCCTTGATGTAATTAAAGAGTTCTTTGTTTGTGACGCCTCCACACATATGGGCATCAATGTCGAGCGCCTCACCAACCATATGTTGAGAGTACTTACTCCCTCCAATAGCTGTATTCAGAGCTTTACATCTATACCCAGAGGTAACCCCAATGGGTATACCAAAATGATCCCTCATGGGCTGAAACACATTCTGGGCGATAGCAGTAAGGTTGTTTATCTCCCACTGATCAGGCACGTTTTTTATTCCAAGGCGGGTCGCTGTGTCTGATCTCAGGGCCTCCTTTAGTGTTAGGTTTTCGCTTAGCTTCATTTCGATTGGCGACCCAGGACGGGTCAATTCTTTTAATTCGAGGATTGTGATAATATTTCTTCAATCTATGATTGAATATAGCAAAGTTAGAAAAAAAATTTGTGAGATCGAAAAGTTTATCTTACCTTGAGATCAGCAAACTCAATTTACGAAACAATTTAAAACAGTTATTTGCTATGAAAAATCTTCTCTTAACCCTCGGCTTAATCGCCACAACAGCTCTAAACGCACAGGACGCTGTTCAGTTCAACATCGAAGTTGCCAGCTTTAATTATCAGGACTACACCTTTGCGGATGTGTTTTTTATTGACCGTGAAGGAAACGTAAATCAGGCTTTTAACAAAACCCAACTACTGCCTGGGTGTGGGTTTGAAGGCAATGGATCAAAATCCCTTCAAGTGGGATCAATGTTGGTTGTAGATATGTACAACCGAGCGGGGGACTTCACTCACAGCTTCAGTGCTTACGTAATTGAAGATGGGTTGGGCGGAGTAAAGACACAGGTCGTTGAGCCCTCAGACATCATCTCACTTAAGGTTGGCAATCAAGAAACCTACTTTGAGTTCTTAAGTGATGAGTACTAACTCATCTGTTAAAGCTACTCCCTAGAGCCCTCAAGAAAGCGTCAGCATCGACATTCTTGGGGGCTCCTTTTTGGCCCACGTTCTGGATGGGAGTATTTTGGTAATCTAACCCTTGATCCATATTGCCAAGTTTAGCTTCACCCCCCCTTCGAACAGATTTTAGCAATTGGCCCAGCGCTGCTTTAGATCTAGCACCTGTTTCTAACCCTGCTATGGGGGTTTCCGATGCCTCGGACCTGGCGACTTTTCCTACGTCCCTCAAAGCCTTTTTCATTCCCCTTCCTCTAAAGGCTCTCTCATCCTCTTTGCTTCGAGGTCCCCGCGTTGGTGCCATAATATCGTTCATCGCCATGTTGAGGTTATCCCCAGATATACCTTCAGACTTAAGGAGGTTCATTACATCCGAGACCGAGAAATCCGTGGGTTGTCCGTCCTGCATGAAGATATAGTCTGTCCCTGGCCGTGGCTGGTCAGTTGTGCTATAGCTATCCTTAACCATTATTTTAATGTCTGGGACACTAGCTGTGGGGTTGTGAACACCACCATGGGGGTATGTCTTCCCTCCAAACTTATATACTCTTCCACCTTCACGCATCTGTTTAGATGCTACATCTTGCAGCATAGAGTAAAGACCCTTCTGTTCGGGTTGCTTATTGTAATTCATTACGTAGTAGCTAAAAACATTTCTAGTTCACATGCAGACCCTACCGCCATAGCATAAACAGCATCGATATTTAATAGGGCGGAGTTTATAGTTGTTGCGTTATCCAGGGTTGGGTTCTCTGTTGCTGTGGTTGACTCAGCAAACATATCGTCATTACCTAATATATAACTCTCCCCTGGCTCGATCAAAACAGCATACTGATCGCCATCGTTGTCTGTGACAAACCTAACCTGTATATTGTTATCAGTATCCAGGTTTGTGAATCGTAAGTACTTAAGAGTATTGTCTATGATTGTACCCGCTGATATACTAGTAGGGTCAAATAAAAGTACGCTCTGCTCAGAGTCTTGAGGTAGCGTCACCACCCTGTGCTCAGCATTATTAATCCCAGAGATAGAACTAAAGTTGCTGTTACCAACATCCTTACTGTTAAGGACTAATTCCTCTTTGATTGTAACTTTTAGAGTCGCCATACTGCAAATATAACTTATTTGTTTTTAAGCAGTTTGAACTTAGGTAGCACACCCCCTCTTTTATTTCTCATAAAATACTGATTTGGGGTTTCAGTTGGTGGTTCCTTAGTGAGTCTCATGTCACAAAAATAAGTTATTTATTTTTTGCCCCCACGAGCTCTTCGGTCACCAGCAGAATCAACCTTACTGCCCCTATTTGATGAAGCACTCTTAACTCTCACTTTAATTCCTTTTTAATAGGGATCTTTTTACAGCCTTGACGGTTCTCTTACCTCTCTTTGTGGCAGCCTTAAGATTTTTCTTTGCTTGTTTCTTTTGACCCTCGAATGTAAATCCACCCGCCTGGTCGTAAGCTTTTTGAAGAGCTTTGCCTTGCTTCTTCTCATCTCGCAGTCTCCTCATCTGCTTCCTTGCTGTTTGTCTTATAGACTTCTTTACTGGTTTCATACTGCAAATATAATGAAGACAGTTTTTGCGCCTTTACAACTTAATTAGTTTGATTGACGCTTATTTGGTTATGTTTTATGTGTGCACACACACATCTTTTAAGACAGCTTCTTAGGTTTAAAACAGCTTCTAAGCTTTATCGCTGATCTTGCTTTGGCGAAGTTACAACTTTTTTCTTACAAAGTCAAGTGTCAAGCAAAGCTTTAAGTAAAGCATGTAATCAACTAAGATACAGCATAATAACCTGTGTATATGCGGGTTTTGTGGATAACTCTGTTGGTAAGTCTCTCGCCAATTGCGACTCATCTGAGAATTTTATCAGCCATGTAGATCGTGGGGATTATATATATATACACACGTACGTACACGCATAGGAAAACGCACATGAAACACCCCGTGGGCATAATGCACCCGCAGTTTCGCCTACATTTTCAGCTTTTTATTGTTGGCATTTACAGTTTGTATTATCATTTTTAACGTAGTTAGCCATAGAAAGAACACGAACAATAACCCCCTAATTAAAAACACAAAAATCTAACCGACTCTCACGTAGGTACACATAATGCCTACATAGCGCGGATTTCGCCTGTTTCCGTGCGGGATACTACGTATCCTTCCTGCGGGAGAAATCACGCCGCGAAATCAGCCACCGAAAAACTTGACTTCACTGAACTAATCAACTAACTTTGCCCCGAATCGTCGCCGTTGACGTTTCATCTAAATCTCAATGTATGTCAACATACACACCAACCCACTGTCCAGAGACTGGACGTAAGTTCACTAAGGCTGAAAGAAAGGCCGCTAACAAGGCTCGATACGCTGCAGAGCGAGCGGCCCAGACACCCAAGCCCAAGCGCAAGGCAAAGCCCACAGAGGCACCCAAGCCTGCGATGAGCGAGGCGGCGCTCATGCAAAAGTCGAAAGCCGAATTGGTTGGCTACATCCTTGGACTTCGTGAGGCTATCGATGGCTACGTAGCTAAGCGAGATGCAGAAACCGAGCCCACGAACAAGCCCAAGCGCAAGAAAAAGCCTGTAAAGGCTTCCAAGGCTAGGGTGGCTGTCCGCAAGCCCAAACGTTCCAGTGCTGACGGACTAGAGCAGGCCCAAGCACGGACGGCGACTGCCAACAAGGTTGGTAAGGTCAAGAAAACGAAGGTTGTTCACGCCGTTACTGGCAAGGAAGCGCAACCTTTCGAGCCTCGAATGGAGGTGCCTGTGGAGGAGCGCAAATCAGTCAAGCGTGAGCAGATGCGTCTCACCCTCCTGCCTGGGGAGTCACCTGAGCAGGGTATCCGCCGCATGAAAATCCAGCAGGCTCAAGCCGAGGCTGAGGCTATCCGAATCGAAGCCGAGCAACTCACGATGAACCTCGAAGCATGAATAGCCTAAGCACATACCCACTGAAGCGCGTCACCGCTCACGTTAAATCGTGGACGGGGCGTGCAACCGAGGACGAAATCCGCGAAGGCAAAGCATGGTATGCTTCTGCTATGGAGTTTGCTGAGTACCTTTCGGTTACGTTCAACATCTCCAAAGTCGTAGCCGCCGCAGTCATAAGCGCACTCTCACCCAACAACAAGTGGGAGCGCAATAAGATTGATGCATTCAATCTCATCCAAGCCTTCGTGAGTGGTGAATCCATGGAGTCTGTCAAGGTGTGCACGTACACCAACAACAAGCGCAGGGCGTGGGCGATCTTGAGCGGTGACGTAGAGATGCTCCGCAAGGCTAGAAAAACTCACGCTTTCGCACTCAATGTGGGCGTGATGGATGAGTCTGTTGTTACGATTGACAAGTGGATGCTTCGTGCCTTCGTGACTACGTCGCAGACACCCAAGGACGTACAAACCAGCGTAACACCCTTGCAATACGACCGACTGAGCGCACACTTCTGCAAGCTAGCAAGGAGCATGGGGTACAAGCCTTACGAGTTGCAGGCTATCATATGGGTAACCATCCGTAATCGATGGCTCTGAAACCCCTGTAAACACTGAAGAAATGAAAATAAATTTGACTTCGGTGTTTGAATGTTGTATATTTGTATCGTCTTCCAAATCAAAATCTCAATTATCCCACACATGAAAAATGCACCCCGCTACTGCACAATCACCAACGAACCTATGTTCGAGGGTTGGTACTTCGAAGGTCTTGGATTCTTCTACGCTAAGTACGAGAAAGATGCGCTCCGCATCTGTCAGGAACACGACTACGATACGCTGGATGAGGCGTTCGAGGATGAGTTTATGTACTGGACTGACTGGCACGATATTCCGAAGAGCGAGTGGGATGAAGCACCCAAGGTACACTGATGAGTCCTGCATGGACGAAACGCTGCGAAGCGTCTGTATCAATCAAAATCTTAATAATATGTACAATTTACCTACACTCAGCGAGCAGATAGCCATGGGCTTGATAGCCGTGGAATGCATCACCATCCTAGTCCTAATCGTAAAGGCACGAGAGTATGAACTATAATCACTTCCTTGAATTCTCCTTAGAGGAGATGGTAGATGCTTACGTCTACTTCAACTACATCCACGACTACGAGGGCTGTCGGCTTGTTGCCGATGCCTACGATGCTCACACTTCTTTAATTTTCAATTAATCTTTTTCAAATATGAATACAATGTTCTCAACACACGCTGTTCGCCTTGCCTATGGCAGAACCCTTATGGATGGTAGCTCATCCTTACTCACGTCAGACGGATACGACTTTGAAGTCCCTTATAGTGGCTTCATGGTGGGCGGTCTGACAGGCGAAACCAAAATCCCTTTGGATTTTTGCAACGCACCGCTGTTTCACTCCATCTGGCTACATTATGCAACCGAGGTGCGCAAGCTAATCAAGGAATCTAAACTTAGCGGAGTCTCATATGCCGTAGGCACTTGGGTTGACAATGACTGCATCGTCTTCGATGTATCGGAAAAAGTTGCTAGTTCTCGCTCTGCATATGCATTATGCAAGGAGCGCAACGAAGATGCCTACTACGATGCAAGGGAAAGCAAAAGTGTTTTCATAGAAAAAGATAATGACAATGATTAAAGCAACGATACAATTCGACAACGGAAACTCAGGTAACTGGCGTACTGGCAGAAGCGCAGGGTGGGCAGTCACCAAGGTGTTCAACGATCAAGCGCACATGGACAATTTCATTGCTTCGGTTGAGCGGAAAACTGGAATGCCATTGGACGAAGTATGGATAATTCAAAAAGATTAAAAATGAAAACAAAGTTTGTGAACAAGCGGATAATCCGCAAGGGTACACAGGTGGTGTATCGTGGGGGCTTCGGCTCTGACCCACAGAGAATTGCAGTAGTCACAGGCGTAGAGCGCACGGAATACCCTCGCGAGAAATACGGGGATGAGGTGGAGTGCGTACACTTGGATGACCATTACGTACTGACCCTGAACAACGGACACTGGTGCTACTCAGAACAAGTTGATGGAGTGGTTGTAATCCCCTCAGAATCAGCGGATTAGAAAATAAATTTGGAAAAAGGAAAACTCTGCCTTATCTTTGCAGTGTCAACAACGACGAAATCAAAATCTCAATTACATGAAATGTACACACAACACATTGACCCACTTGCTGGGTGCATGGGACAGACTAGAAGTAATCGGAATCAACCCCGACAATCACAAGTCTATACTCACGAACACCTTCATAGATGGTGGAACTCGAAAGATAGCTATCGAGTATCGACTCGAAGATAACAACGGAGGCGGTCTACCATATGTATATGCATTCCTCGTCATGTACGATCAAAACGGACACCGACGAAGCGTCCTGAAGAATGGGGGTTGGGGTTGTCATGGCGATGATATACTTGAGTTCAAGCGATGGTTCAGAGAGAAGTTGCAGGTTGCTAACAATATGCAAGAGCAACGCATCGAGGATGCACAGGACAACATCGCTGCCTTCCTGTCATAAACACACAACGGTGTAAGCTGTGGGTGACGAAGGCTTGCATCGATGGGAGAGAAACCTAAACATCGTCCTTTTTTACTAACTCAAAATCTCAATTACATGAGCAGACCACAAGCACAATACGACAAACTCAATGCAAGGTTACCCTATGCAGGTGGCTTCGAAACAGCACTCATCGAAGC
>Ga0209631_10002127_pt1 | contig 24115 bp, 24 predicted proteins | sample COG_08_FD_184752 | JGI IMG/M metagenome (GOLD analysis project Ga0209631, IMG submission 184752) | Pelagic Microbial community sample from North Sea - COGITO 998_met_08 (SPAdes) (version 2) | ecosystem: Environmental > Aquatic > Marine > Neritic zone/Coastal water | place: Helgoland, sampling... | reverse complement strand
CAATTCCAAAGTAAACGGTTCATTATTTTATTTGCATTTCCGCGTTGTAAATGAATATCCATTCCAGAGTGACCACCTTTTAAACCTTTTACTGTAATCGTATAGGCAATTCCAGATGAAGGTTCTTCTGTGTAGTTGTATTTCGTATTTGTATCAATACCACCTGCACAACCGATAGAGAATTCATCATCATCTTCTGTATCTAAATTCAACAAAATGTCTGCTTTCAAAACTCCAGCCTCCAGCCCAAAAGCTCCAGTCATTCCCGTTTCTTCATCAATTGTAAACAAGGCTTCTAATGCAGGATGAGCAATATCAGTAGATTCTAATAAAGACATTATTGCTGCCACTCCCATTCCATTATCCGCTCCTAAAGTAGTTCCATTAGCAGTAACCCAATCGCCATCAATTAACATCTCAATACCTTGCGTGTCAAAATCAAACTCTGTATCTGAATTTTTTTGATGAACCATATCAAGGTGCGATTGTAAAACAACCATTTTCCTATTTTCCATACCCACGGTAGCCGGTTTTGAAATTATCACGTTACCTACTCCGTCTACATAAGTATGTAAGCCTAAGTCCTCTCCAAAATCTTTTGCGAAAGCGATTACTCTCTCTTCCTTTTTGGAAGGGCGAGGAACGCTATTTAACTTTGCAAAATTATTCCAAACTGTTTGTGGTTCTAAGTCTCTAATTTCCATGAAAAATATATTTGAGGCAAATATAATAAGTATGAATGAATATTTTACCACACAATTATACCTCTTTCTTGTAATCCAATGTCCTATCTTTACAAAATGGATGATTTTTCAGATACGCCCAAATTAGAACCAGATGACTTTTATTGGTCTGAAGATGGGTATCGTGTGTTTACAGAGAAATATCATCTAAAAAGAGGGCGCTGCTGTAAAAGCGGATGCAAGCACTGCCCTTATGGTTATGACAAAAAGACTGGAATAGTTAAGGGAAAGGGGGAATAATTAATAACTAGTAACCAATATTTCTACTCGCCTATTCAGTGACTGTTCTTCCTCTGTGCCGGTTGTTGGAAATAACATTTGCGTGCAATTAAATCCTTTAACAGTAATGCGCTCAGAATCGATTCCTTTTTTTATTAAAAATGTTTTCACAGTGCTTGCTCTAGCCAAGGAAAGATCTTGACTTGATGCTATTCCACCAGGACAACCGTTTGTATGTCCATCAATTCTTATGATAAGAGATTTATTCCTTTTCATTAATTTTAATATTCTTTTAAAAGAAGGTATTGAAGTGGTCAAAGCTCTAGGAGAACCACCATGAAAATTTATATTATTTAAAACTATGTTCTTACCTTTCTTTAATGCAGGTAAAATGACATTTATAGGGTCAGGAAAAGTTTCAGAAGTAATTTTAATCATTTTCTCGAAGAAAAAATGATTATTACTCTCAACAGATAACGTATAATCTCCAGAACGTGATGTTTTCAATATAGGTGCATACAACTTAAATTTCCCTGTAGTTTTATCTGCTATTGTTTGTGCTAAGAGCTCTCCTGTTTTACTTTCCCACATAACTTTTACTTCCTCATTTATCAAATTATTCTCGTCATTTTTTATAACGCCAGTGACCTCAACTGTTTTGTAATAGTCAAACACCAATGAAAAACCAGCCTTATTTCCATAGACGTTATCCAAAACTAAATAATATTGGTCTCCTTGCTCGACATCTATTGCTTTACTAAGATGGTTTCCTGGTCCAGAATGTACTCTTTCTTCACCAGCACCAAGCCAAAGACCTGTAACACTATTTTCCTCAGGACTATATCGAGATATATTGGTTCGAAGCGGTTTGATTTTCTTTTTAACCACATCTGAACAAAAATTTTCATCCGTATACTTAAACAAAAGAAAATCAAAATCGGTAGCTGTATCTTTAGGAATGATTTTAAAAATCAGAATCCCATCAGTAACTGCGTCAAACTGAAACCAAGCGCTGTTATGCTCCTTTTTAAAATACTGCAATGAATTGCTTGAGTTCCCCGAAAACTCAACCTTCTCTCCTATTCCTTGGGGCGATTCTTCAAACCTATATTTTCCTTCTGCTTTAATTATAGGAGCATTGAAACAATCTTGGACCAATGGAGCTGTTTTTTGACAATAACCTATTACTAGAAAAAAACAGGAAAACGTGAATGACAATAAATATTTATTTGTACTTCTCATAAAATAACTTATAAATGTTTATGATATAACGACACCTTAATCAATTGGTACATTAATAATTAGTAAGGTTGTAAATCATTTAATATTTGAATGATTCTCCAAGCCTTCCAGTTTTTGACAAATATAACGAAACTGTATTTGCTTCCAACCTCAGGGTTGTCTACATTTGTGCTAATACAAACACTACAACATTGTCAGTAGAATATTTAACATATCATATTAGATGCAATCAACCACCATGTTAAGTTTTAAGGAACAAATTATTCAAGGAATTCCGCGCGAATTGCCTCCAAAAAGAGAATATGATAACTCTGTTAGTCATGCTCCAAAGAGAAAAGATATTTTATCGGAGGAAGAAAAAAAGTTAGCACTCAAAAATGCACTGCGTTATTTCGATAAAAAGGACCATGCAGAACTAATTTCCGAATTTAAAGAAGAACTAGAAACTTACGGACGTATTTATATGTATCGTTTTCGTCCTGAATACACTATTTATGCGCGTCCAATAAACGAATACCCAGGAAAATCTGTCCAGGCCAAATCAATAATGCTAATGATTCAAAACAATTTGGATTATGCAATTGCGCAGCATCCCCATGAACTAATTACTTATGGAGGTAATGGTGCTGTTTTTCAAAACTGGGCACAATATCTTCTCGTAATGCAATATCTGTCTGAGATGACGGATGAACAAACCCTGGTTATTTATTCAGGACATCCCATGGGATTATTCCCTTCTCACAAAGACGCTCCTAGAGTTGTTGTAACCAATGGAATGATGATACCCAACTATTCGAAACCGGATGATTGGGAAAGGTTTAACGCTTTGGGAGTATCTCAATATGGACAAATGACCGCTGGATCTTATATGTATATAGGACCTCAAGGGATTGTTCATGGTACAACAATAACCGTTTTAAATGGATGTAGAAAAATTGACACTTCGACTTCGCTCAGTGCAAGTTCAGGAACAGCAGGCAAATTATTTGTCACTTCTGGATTAGGAGGAATGAGTGGAGCGCAGCCAAAAGCTGGGAATATTGCTGGTGTTGTCTCAGTAACTGCCGAAATCAATCCGGAAGCTACTTACAAAAGACATGAACAAGGTTGGGTGGATGAAGTCATTAAAGATTTAGATGAGCTATGTTCTCGCGTTCAATCCGCAAAAGACAATAAAGAAGTGGTTTCAATTGCATACGATGGTAACATTGTAGATGTATGGGAAAAATTTGACAAAGAAAATATTTACATTGACTTGGGATCGGATCAAACATCGTTACATAACCCATGGGCTGGGGGATATTATCCTGCTGGGATTAGCTTTGAAGAAAGCAATGAAATGATGGCAAACAATCCTGCTCTTTTTAAAGAAAAAGTTCAAGAGACTTTGTGTCGTCATGCAACCGCTGTTAATAAACACACAGCAAAGGGAACTTATTTCTTCGATTATGGAAATGCATTTTTACTAGAAGCATCTAGAGCTGGTGCAGACATCATGGCTGAAAACGGAATTGACTTTAAATACAATTCTTATGTCCAAGACATTATGGGCCCTATGTGTTTCGATTATGGTTTTGGTCCGTTTAGATGGGTTTGTACTTCAGGGAAACCTGAAGACTTAAAAATAACAGATGACATTGCTTGTGAAATTTTGGAAGAGTTAATGAAAACTTCTCCGAAAGAAATACAGCAGCAAATGGCGGATAATATCCAATGGATAAAAGGAGCGCAAGAAAATAAAATGGTTGTTGGTTCGCAAGCCAGAATACTGTATGCGGATGCTGAAGGGCGATCTAGAATTGCTGAAGCATTTAACCATGCTGTTGCTAGTGAAAAATTATCTGCTCCAATAAATTTAGGGCGTGATCATCATGATGTTTCTGGAACAGATTCTCCTTACAGAGAAACGAGTAATATTTATGATGGCTCTCGATTTACTGCAGATATGGCAATTCAAAATGTAATTGGAGATTCCTTTAGAGGAGCTACCTGGGTGAGTATCCATAATGGTGGTGGTGTTGGATGGGGAGAAGTCATTAACGGAGGTTTCGGAATGACACTAGACGGATCGGCTGACGCAGATAGAAGATTAAAATCTATGTTATTTTGGGACGTTAATAATGGTATAGCCAGGAGAAGTTGGGCAAGAAATCATGAAGCTATTTTTGCTATAAAAAGAGAAATGGAAAGAACACCTGATTTAAAAGTCACGATCCCAAATATTGTAGATGAGGATTTATTAAACTAATCAACTAACAACATCTTTAGTTGATTAGACAACACCCCTATTTTTAAAGGTGTTGTTCCTACATATTCACCATCCATGTCAATTGGACATGGATTATCTATTGCTGTTATTTCACATTTTTCCGCAAATGAGTATTCTATCTCTTTATGAATAACCTTATGTCCTTTTTTTATTTTAGGAATATTCTTTAAGTAATCATATAAACTAACTTCCCCAATGACAACCAACTGCATTTTACCATCAGACAATTTAGCATCGGGAGCAATACACATTCCACTACCGAAATATTTGCCATTTGCCATACAAATACTCAACATTTTACCCGTCCAATTATAGTCTTTGCTCGTCAATTGAACTCTTTGCTTTTTATATGTAAAGAAAGCTTGAATTAGTGCTTTTGTATAAGTGAATTCACCACCTAATCTTTTTTTACTATCACTAATTTTATTGGCGACATAACCTCCTATTCCAATATCCGCAATATTGATAAAATATCTTTTACCTGGGGTATTATCAACATTATTAAAATGCATTAACCCCACATCAATCTTTTTGAACGAATCATTCTTTACTAAAAAAAGTAATTGTTCTAAATCATTCCCAACACCTAAAGATTTTGAAAAATCATTTCCACTTCCAGCAGGATAGACTCCTAATATTACCTTTTCCCTAAGTTCTGAGTTGGCATCAAAATACCCATTCACTCCTTCATTTACACTTCCATCACCTCCAACTAAAATCAAATAGTCTACACCTTTATTGATAGCATTCGTAGTTAAATCTTGGAAACTATTCTCTAAGGTGGATTTTCTGATCTCAACCTGAAACTCACTTCTAAAACAATGAATAATGGATTCTCGCAAAACTTTCATTTTACGAATCTTTCCATTTACTATAAAGGTTATTTTTTTCAACTGATAATTCGTTTATAACGAAGATACTAAAAACAGCTGCCAATGTATCTCAAATTATAACCCAAGCACAAATCCTTTTTATTTATACAAAAGATTAGAGTACATTTGACACCTGAAAAAGGTCATATGAAAAAACTATTACTTGTCTTAACACTAGCCATCTCTGTATCAATTTCTTTTTCGCAGTCCTTTATTGACTTCGGACCTAAGCTCTTTTATGGCCCTAATGTTTTAATGAATTCAGAAATCATGAATTCTGGAGGGAAATACTCTATGAATCCAGCTTCTTTTGGTTTTGGAGCCGGATTTAAATTAGCATTTGACATTAACGAAAGCATTGCTATTGTTGGAGAAATCAACTATTTTAGTCACAATCAAAAATACGATATGGAAGTAGCTGGCTTGGACAGTATAAATGTTAAATACGGTAAAGAAATTTCTTATACGGCAATCGAAATTCCACTAATGTTTAGATTTAATACAAAAACAATGAGTTATTTTGAAGCTGGATATGTTATCTCCATGAATTCAAAAGCAACAGAAACATTGGAAGGACCTTATGCAGCTAATGGTTCTGAAGCCATTAGTAACCAATTGGCACCTAAAATGGGAGGTCTTGTATTCGGCTTTGGAAGTTATGTTTGGGGAAAAAACAACTTTGGAATCTCAGCTGGATTCAGAGTTCGATATGACTTAGACGATGCGTTTGAAAATGATATAACCAAATATGTGAATTCGCCAAATTACGGAACAGACGTAGCAGTTACTGGCCCCACAAATCCCTTTTCAGTAATGTTAAACATTGAGTTCAATTATGACCTTGGGTTTTATATGGCTAAGAGCCCTTGTACTGGAAGAAGATCATTAATAATAGGAAATGGCGGTGGAAGATAAAACGATTGCCATTATAGGCGCAGGAAACCTTGGAACATCATTGGTTAACGGATTAATCAATTCCAATAAATTTTTAGCAACTAACTTTATTTTAAGTAAGAGAAAAATAACTTCTCTCTCTACTTTTAGTGAAAAAGGCTGTGTTGTCACTAACAACAACCGCGATGCTGTAAAAAATGCAGACATAGTTGTAATAGCAGTATTGCCGCAAAAAATAGATGAAGTTCTTGAAGAAATAACTAATTCTCTAAACGAAAAACAGTTAATAATCTCCTTGGTTACAGGTGTTAAAGTTCAAGAAATCCAAACCCAAATTGTCTCAAACACTCCTATTGTGCGAGCGATGCCAAATACGGCTATTGCCATTCGAGAATCGATGACTTGTATTTCTACGAGTCCACAATGGAAAGAACACATTCCAATCGTTCAAGATATTTTCGAACATGTTGGAGAAACGGTTATTATTAACGAAGACCAAATGACTTCTGCTACCGCGCTTTGTGCTTGCGGAATTGCATTTTTCTTAAGAGCAATTAGAGCTGCAACTCAAGGAGGCACCGAGATTGACTTCCATGCTTCAATTGCGCTAAAAATGGCGGCACAAACTGCAAAGGGGGCTGCATCATTATTACTAGAAAACAATTCTCATCCAGAAGACGAGATTGACAAAGTGACTTCTCCAAAAGGCTGTACAATTGCAGGTTTAAACGAAATGGAACACACTGGTTTTAGTTCATCCTTTATTAAGGGTATTACAACCTCTGCGGATAAAGCAAAGGGATTGTATTGATCTTTTTTGTTCCTTGTTCCTTACCCCCTATTCTATTGAATCGCACTTGACATTGTCGAAAAAAACGGTAATTTAGTTTCTCACTTCATAACGAAACATTAAAACGTTTTTTACGATTAGGAGAAACAAGTGTTAAAAACCAATTTTAGATGTACGGAAAAATTAAAAGACTAATTCCAAATGTAATAATTAAACGCAATGAGAAATTATTGCGCACTCTTATATCGATAGTTTATATAGGTAACAAATATCAATGCAACATTTGTCATTTTAAAATGTCTAATTTCATCAAATTGGAAAACAATAATAAATTATGTCCAAAGTGTGGAAGCCTCGGAAGAACAAGAAGATTATGGAGTTTATTAGAAAATGAAATTCAAGGAAAAAAAATACTCCACTTTTCACCTTCTAAAAGCATAAAAACAAAAATAGAATCATATAGTAACTCTAAATATATAACTTCTGATTATGCCGGAGAGTTTGATGCGATGAAAAAATTAAATATCGAATCAATAGATGAGCCTAAAGATGAATTCGATTTAGTCATTTGCTATCATATACTTGAGCACGTTGAAAATGATATCAAAGCAATGAAAGAACTCCAAAGAATAATTAAACCTAAAGGTATGTGTATTATTCAAACACCTTTTAAAACTGGCGACATTTATGAAAACAATGCAGTAAAAACGGATGAAGAAAGACTAATACACTTTGGACAAAAGGATCATTTACGTATATACTCTGCAGAAGGACTAATGAAAAGAATGGAAAGTGTTGGTTTTCAAACAAGATTAAAAGAATATAACGAAGTTGAAAATAATCTTAATGGATATAATATTGATGAGAAATTAATAATCGCAGAAAAATCTGTAACTAACAATTAAGGATCAATGAACAGCTTTTTACTCTTCATTTTTGTAATCTATTCTTGTCAAGAAGCAAAAAACAATAAACTATTTGAAAATGCTTTTGAAGAAATTTCAGATATTGCTATTGATTGTATCAAGCCTTCCGAGGCTATAATCAAAGTGGATACTTTAAATCGCCAAATTTCAATAATTACTGAGATAGACTCAATACTACCAAACCCACATTCTACATTTTTTATTGATTTAGATTCATCAGATGTGAAAGCTATTCTTACAAAGTATGTTAATTCCTACAATATCAGAAACACATTTACAGACAACAATGATGGGTCGTATGAAATTGAGTTGAGAAATTACAGTTTTAAAGAAGTAAATAGAGTTTTGAAAATTTTGCTTCCTAAAGAGAATGAAGCTAATACTGACTTGGATGGATGGAGTAAAGGCATTTATCATTATTATGGCGTGTGCAATTTGGAGGTAATAAAAGGAAACAACACAATAATATTAGACTTTGGTTGTAGTTGCTAAAAACATTACTACCAACAAAAAATAAAGCTAATACAAAAATGCACTGTATTTATTCAAAACTTTATAAAAAACTTCCATAAGCCAATTAAAGAAAAGATAAAATAGAAGTTTCTTGCGCTCCATTTTAATTTTTGAATTATATACAATGAAAATAGATTATGATTTCTCAAGATAATTTTAGTTGATTTTAAAGGTTTGCATTGATTATTTAACTATCATTAAAGTGTGAACGATACTGAAATTTTATCCTAATGACGATTAATTCAACTTTGAAAAAAAATAAAATAGGAAAACATTAAAAATTATGAAACAATTATTACTAGCAATATCAATTTTAATAGGAACATCAATTTATGCACAACAAATTCCAAATGGAGGTTTTGAGAATTGGGTGCAAGAGCCCTACGGAGAAGAGCCTGCTAACTGGGGTGAGCTCAGCCTACAACTGCTAAATTCGTTAATTCCTGGAATATTGGATAGCACAATTGTTAAATCTCAAGATGCTTATTCTGGAAATTACGCAATGGAATTAAGATCCAAAGCATTATCTGGTAATCTAACGGATACAATTATCCCCCTCGTAATGCTAAATTTAAAAAATGACAATCTTGATTCTGCGAGCATGAAAATTACTAATACTTTGCTATCATTATCGGGATATATTAAACAAGATCTAGTAGCCGTAGATAGTAATTCTACTTCTATATCTGTGTTTGTTTATTCAGAGGGCAGCTTCACTGGCATCGGAGCTATTGAGTTTAATGTGGATATTGTCGATTACTCCAGTTTTGATATCCCAATATTCTATTTTGACACGATAGCTAGCGATTCCATTGAAATCTGGATTACTGGCGGAAATAGTGTTGCGCCTGTTCCCGGAAACATAATGTTATTGGATGAATTTGAATTACATTATCAGACAGCAACAGGTTTAGAAGAAACTATTAGTTCGGAAATAAGTGTATATCCAAACCCTTTTAATGACCAACTGATTATTGAATTACAACCCTCAAACACTATGGAGTTTAAATTATATTCCATACTTGGCGAAATGGTGCTAAAAGGAAATGTAAATTCTGATATTAACACAATCGATTTATCAAATTTACCTCCGAATATCTATTTCTTAAAAATGGAAAATGAATCTTTTAAGCTGATAAAAGAAAAGTAAGTAGTAATTAAACTTTGTCTAAATACTGAATAAGCTTTACCAATATATAAAATATGATTCAATTAGTTTTGTTTAGCTTTACCACCAATGAGTCAGTTTACAAATAAAATAATTTGGATCACAGGTGCTACCTCAGGCATAGGAGAAGCATTAGCATATGCTCTTTCTGAGAAAGGAGTAAAACTTGTTCTATCTGCAAGAAGGGTTGAAGAACTCGAAAGAGTTAAATCCAATTGTAAAGGTGAAGCATTGGTCTTACCGCTTGACTTGTCTAAAATTGAGGAATTCGAGTCATTAACGCAAAAAGTAATTGCGCATTATGGTAGAATTGACTACCTCATCAATAACGGCGGAATTAGCCAGCGATCTGAAGCTTTTGAGACTCCTCTGGAAATCGACAGAAAAATAATGGAAGTCAACTATTTTGGAAATATTGCTTTGACTAAAGCTGTTCTCCCACAAATGCAAAAACAAAAAAGTGGGACTATTGTTCCAATTAGTAGCTTGAGTGGAAAGTTTGGTTTCTTTTTACGTTCAGCCTATTCTGCATCCAAATTTGCTTTGGTTGGTTTTTATGAATCATTGCGTTTAGAGGAAGAGAAAAACAATATTAAAGTATCTATTGTTTTTCCTGGATTTATTAAAACTGCCATTTCTGAAAATGCCCTATCTAAAGACGGCAAAAGCACGGGTGAAATGGACAACAACCAAAACCAAGGAGTAACGGCTGAAAAATGTGCTCAACAAATCATTCGCGGTTTAGAGAAAAATAAATTGGAGATTAAAGCAGGAGCTGGGGAGTTAAAAGCGATTACGATTAAAAGGTTATTTCCAAAGTTGTTTCATAAGATAATTAGGAAGAAAAGTGCTAAGTAAACTGTACTGTGTTTAATAGTCCTTATGCCGGAAGGGCACATCATTTTTTGTCTTGACACAAAAAACGAAGCAAAAAAAGTCAAGGCTATCAAAATAACCCGTAAAACTATAATCCTCAACGCTAAAGTGGAAAAACTCGCTGCGCTCAAACAACTTGCACTTTTTTACGCTTATTGCGGTTTAGTTTATCGGAACATTTTTAAGGCTGACTACCTGCTTTGACCATTAATGACTCTTTAAACAAATTAAACTCTGCAAAAAGTTGATCAAAACTTTCTAGTTCGAAGTAAAGTGTTTGAACAACATCCGTTTCAAACTCTGTACTTATAACTCGATCTAAATTAAATGGAATGACCTCCACATTTTCACTTAGGCTATGAATTGTTTCACCAAAAGAGGAGCAAATTCCAGCTCCATAAACTTTTCGACCGTTTTCATAAATTAAACCAAACTCAATGGTGAACCAGTACAATCTTTGTAATTGAATAACAACTTCTTCATCATCAATAAACTCGACACCTAAATCTCCAAAGTCTTTCATAAACTGAGCAAACTTTGGCTCCGCTAATAATGGTGTATGGCCAAAAACATCGTGAAACATGTCTGGTTCTTCCAAATAATCCAATTGATCCATTTTTCGAACCCAAGTAGAGGCACTAAATTTTCTTTGTGCTAAAAGCCGGAAAAAATCCTCTACTGGTATTAATCCAGGCACCACTTCTATAGACCAACCCGTTGATTCTGTTAACTTGGCATTCATTAGCTTAAAATCAGGAATTTGCTTTGCATTTAGCGCACCTTTCATTATCTCCAAACAGGACAAATACGCTGTACAACTTTTACCTTGTAAATTCTCTACCTGTCTTTCAAATAGTGTTTTCCACACTAATTGATCTTCTTCTTTGTATAGTTTGTATTCTTGTTTCATATAATCAATTCTTTCTTCATTATGTCCTTCACTTCCACTTCGCTCAGAGCAAGCTCGCTCAGGATGACGATAAAAAAGCAGGTAAAAGCCTAATGCAATATTACATTGTTTCAGCTAATACTTTTAATTGTTTTAGTTGCTCAAACAATAAACCACCTTCTATATGACTTAGGGTTTGTTGACCATCAGAAAAAGCGTCTTCTGGTGTTTGATGTGCTTCAATAATAACACCATCTGCACCAGCAATAATTCCAGCCATAGCAATTTTCCCAACATGCTTACGTATGCCTATTCCGTGAGAAGGATCAATAACAACGGGTAAATGCGACTTCTCTTTTAAAATAGGAATTGCATTTATATCCAATGTATTTCGATAGGCTGTTTCAAAAGTTCTAATTCCTCGTTCGCAAAGAATAATTTTTTCATTGCCATTCGAAAAAACATATTCAGCACTTTGCAATAACTCATCAATAGAACCAGATATTCCCCGTTTTAACATTACCGCTTTATCTACTTTCCCCAATTCATCCAACAAATTGAAATTTTGGGAATTCCGCGCACCTACTTGAAATATATCTATATAATCAAGCATAGGTTCAATTTGAGAAACCTGCATGACTTCTGTGATAATTTTAATCCCATTCTCTTTGCAGTGCTTGTAGAATATTTTTAGACCTTCTATTCCTAAACCTCTGAAAGAATAAGGAGAACTTCGTGGTTTATAAACACCACCTCGCATTATTTTAATCCCATTTTCAACCAAAAACTGAACGGTAGTTTCGATTTGCTCTTCACTTTCTATGGAACACGGACCAGCCATAATAGCTAGCTCACTCCCCCCTATTTTAACACCATCTCCCAAGTCAACTATAGAAGGATTTAATTTCCATTTTTTAGAAACCAATTTATAATCATCGGTCACTCGATGAATATCTTTGATGCCCTCTAGCGAACCTATATTGCGAATATCAAAATCTGCTTTTCCCGTTGCAACCAAATAATCTTGAAATTGTGTTTTAACCAGTGCTGTTTTGTAGCCAATTTCTTGAATAATTATATCCAACTTTGTTCGACTCTCTGCTGTTATGTTTTTCTCTAACTGTATAATCATTGTAGTATGTTTTTATTCTTTTGATCTAATAGATTGAATAAATGAGCAAATATTATTATCCAATTCTCCTTCTTCAGATATTGCTTTAATAAAAGCACTACCTATTATTCCGCCGTTTGCAATTGCTGTAGCTTCTTGAAAAGATGTTGCATCATGAATTCCAAAACCAACTTGAATGGGGTTTTTTAAATCCAATGCTGCCAAACGACTTCCGTATTCTGAAAGGTTATTTGCAGAATTTCCGCCTGTAATGGAGTGACTAGAAACTGCATAAAGAAACCCAGATGAAGCTGCATCAATTTCTCTAATTCGCTCATCCGTAGAAGAAGGTGTTACCAAAAAAGTACACGTCAAGCCATATCGTTTAAAAATAGGCGCACATAGTTCATTAAATTCATCCACTGGTAAATCTGGAAGAATTAGCCCATCTACTCCAACTTCGCTTGCCATTTTACAAAATGGCTCTAAACCATATTGAAGAACTTGGTTATAATAACCCATTAGCACCAAAGGGACTTGTGTTTTGCTTCGAATATCTTTTAACTGCTCAAAAAGAAGATCGAGATTCATTCCATTTTTAAGAGATTCAGTACTGCTAGCTTGAATGACTGGTCCATCCGCCAAAGGATCAGAATAAGGCATTCCGATTTCTATTAAATCTACACCAGCTTTATCCAAGTCTAAAATAATATCTTCCGTATCATTCAAATTTGGATAACCTGCAGTAAAGTAGATAGTCAGTACATCCGATGGTTTATTTTTAAATAAGTTCTCTATCCGATTCATAATTCAAAGTGTTTCATGTAGGTGGATAAATCTTTATCTCCTCTTCCCGAAAGATTAATAACTACAACGTCTTCCTTTTTAAATTCCAATTGTTTTAAGGATGCTAGTGCGTGAGCAGATTCTAATGCTGGAATAATACCTTCTAATCTTGTCAATTCCAATGCTGCGTCCAATGCTTCTTTATCTGTCACAGCCATAAAAGAAGCACGCTTCGTTTCAAATAAGTTTGCGTGCATCGGTCCGATTCCAGGATAATCCAAACCTGCAGAAATAGAATAAGGTTCTACAACTTGCCCATCTTTCGTTTGCATTAATAATGATTTACTCCCGTGCAACACTCCCTCTTTACCAACAAAAGAGGTTGCGGCAGTTTGCCCACTATCGATTCCCATACCAGAAGCTTCACAAGCGATTAAACGGACATTTTCATCAGCTAAAAAATGATAAAATGCACCTGCAGCATTACTTCCACCACCAACACAAGCGATAATTGCAGTTGGCGTTTCAGAGCCTGTTTTTTCTTTTAATTGAATTCGCATTTCTTGGCTAATTACTGACTGTAATCTCGCCACCATATCTGGATATGGATGTGGGCCTACAACCGAACCAATAATATAATGTGTGTCATGTGGATGATTAATCCAGTCTCTGATTGCTTCATTAGTGGCGTCTTTTAACGTTTTACTTCCTGAAATTGCTGAAATAACTGTAGCGCCTAACATTTTCATTCGGGCAACATTTGGAGCTTGGCGCTGAATATCAATCTCTCCCATATAAACAATGCACTCCAACCCCATTAATGCACAAACTGTTGCAGTAGCAACACCATGTTGCCCAGCTCCTGTTTCAGCAATAATTCTTTTTTTACCCAACTTCTTTGCTACTAATATTTGACCAATTGTATTGTTTATTTTGTGTGCTCCAGTATGGGTCAAATCTTCCCGTTTCAGATAAATATTTGTCTGATATTGTTCTGAAAGATTTTGCGCTAAATACAATGGTGTTGGGCGTCCTACGTAATCTTTTAACAAAGCATCAAAGTCTGTTTTAAATTCTTCAGAACCTAAAATATCAAGATACGCCAATCGAAGCTCCTCTACATTATTGTGCAGTAATTCGGGAATGTACGCGCCACCAAATTTTCCGTAAAACCCTTTTTCATTTGCGTTATACATGCTTATTCATATTAATTCCATTTATAAATTCTCCAACTAAATCAATATTCTTCAGACCTGGTTTAATTTCAAACTTGCTGTTGATGTCCAAGACTGACAATAGCGGATAACTTTGACTGATTTCTTGTAAGGAGCTCAAGTGCTTCAACTCTAATCCTCCACTTAAAATAAAAGGAACAGCTCCTTTATACTTATTAAGAACCTCCCAGTTAAATTGTTTTCCATTTCCTCCAGGCTTTTTTCCTTTGGTATCGAACAATAAGTAATCGCAGAATTGGAATGCATTCGTATCATTCATATCGAAAGAATTATCGACTGAAAACACCTTGATTATTCTTAATCCTGCAGTCTTTAGCGCTCTACAATAATCTACTGATTCACCCCCGTGTAACTGAACATAATCCAATCCAAAATCATTTACTGTTCGCAGTAGCTTATCTTTTGGTTCGCTGACAAAAACTCCGACTTTTTTAGTCGTATCAACCTTCAGATCTCTAACAAAGTTGCTAGCGACAGAGCAATTACGAGAAGATTTATCATAAAAAATGAAACCAATAAAACCAGGTTGAAGTTGTACTACTTCTTTGACATTAGCAACATTATTTAATCCACAGACTTTTATTTTCATGCTTCAACTTTTTCTTGCGTTTGAATCGCTTCAATAAATGTTCGGCATGCATTAGATGGATTTGGAGTTTTCATAAATTGCTCACCAATCAGAAAGCCATTATATCCAACGCTTTTTAACAATGCAATATCTTCTGGAGTCTTAATACCACTTTCAGCAACTTTAACAACTGAATTCGGTAGTTTAGGAAAAAGGTCAATTGAATTCTGAAGAGAAACTTCAAACGTTTCAAGATTCCTATTATTAACACCAATTAACACCTCATCATTTGGCATTTTCTCCAATTCCTTTTCATTATGAATTTCCAAAAGAACTTCTAATGAAAGCTTTTTTGCTAAATCCGAAAATCGAATAATTTCTTCTTTTGATAATACACTTGCAATTAATAATATCGCATCAGCGCCAATCGAACGAGCTTCTATTATTTGGTATTCATCAATAATAAAATCTTTTCTCAAAATTGGACAATAGTTCAACTTCCTTGCTTGTTTTAAATCATTATCAGAACCACCAAAAAACTGTTCATCTGTTAAAACCGATAAAGCAGAAGCCCCTGATTGCATGTAGCCCAATGTTACCTCATCCACTTTTGCGTACTGATTTATATTCCCTTTGCTAGGTGACTTTCGTTTGAATTCAGCAATTATCCCTGATTTATCTTCACGTAATAAATAGCTTTTTAAGCTAATTGTGGGAGAGTTGAAATAGATACTCTTTTCAAGAAGAGCTGTTGGAATCAATGATTTGCGTTCACCTACTTCGATTCTTTTTTGTGCTACTATTTTTTCTAATATGTTCATACTATAATTCGTTACCTATTAATTCAATACTAATTTCAATTTATTAATCGCCTTTTGAGAAACGATTGACTCTCTTGCTTTTTCCATTGCAGCTTCTAAACTCATTGTTGGTTCAAAACACTGCATCGCTAATGCTGCATTTGCTACAATTACATTGGTTTGTGCCTCTGTCCCTTCACCACTTAATATTCTCGTAAACAAAGACGCTGCTTCTTTAATGGAGTTTCCTCCAAATAATTCTTCAGGTCTCAAAACTTCAGAATTAAAATCAGATGGAAACAATTGTAATTCTTTGTTTGTCCCTAACACTCTTAATGGGGCTGTCAATGTTGCTTCATCATAACCATCTACATTGTGTAAAACAGCGAACTGCTTCTGTTCTTCCTCCAGTAAATACTTATATTTTCTTGCAATTTTCAAATTATACACCCCAACTAATTGATGAGATGGTTGAGCTGGATTTACCAACGGTCCTAATAAGTTAAAGAATGTTTTAACGCCTAATTGTTTTCGTATTGGCGCAACATGTTTCATTGCAGAATGAAACAATGGAGCATGTAAAAAACAGATTCCTGCTTTATCTAGTTTGGAGTTTAGGTCATCTGAATCTGTAGTAAATTTAAATCCTAATTCTTCCAAAACATTGGATGAGCCACAAAGAGAAGAAACACCATAATTACCGTGCTTTACAACCCGATAGCCGGCACCTGCAACAACAAAAGAAGAAATAGTAGAAACATTAAAAGTATTCTTTCCATCACCGCCTGTTCCGCACATATCAATTGCATTTGATGCGTCGATTTCTACTTTAGAACACAAACTCAATAAAGCATCTCTAAAACCCTTCAACTCATCAAGCGTTATCTCTTTCATATTAAAAGCCGAGATAAACGACGTCATTTCAATTTCAGAAATTCCTCCATTTCCCATCTCTACCAATACATTAAATGCTTCTTGGTAAGAAAGTGGTATCTGATTGTATATTTTTTCTAAAATGTTTTTCATTTTACTTTTCATTTAACCAATTTTCAATCATCTTTTTCCCTTCAGGAGTCAGAACTGATTCTGGGTGAAATTGAACTCCTGTTACAGCAAACTCTTTATGACGAATAGCCATAATGCAATCGTCTTTTGACCTCGCTACAACTTCTAAATCAGCTACATTTTCATCTTTCATTGCCCAAGAGTGATACCTTCCAACTTCAGTTGGATTAGATACATTATTAAAAAGAGCGTCCTGTTTCTCAATACGCATAGAACTAGCAACTCCATGATAAACTTCATCCAAATTAATAAGATTACCTCCATATACTTCTGCAATTGCCTGCATTCCTAGACAAACTCCTAAAATAGGTTTCGAGCTACCGTAGTGTTTAATTACGGCTTTTATTATACCTGCATTTTTTGGTAATCCTGGTCCTGGAGAAATTAAAATTTTATCGAATGCTTCAATTTCATCTAATTCAATTTCATCGTTACGTCTTACCACAACTTCGCCCGCAGAAAAATCTTTAAGATACTGTACTAAATTGTACGTGAATGAATCATAATTATCTATTACCAATATTTTCATTTAATGTCCTCCGCTTTTTTAATGGCCATCCTCAATGCCCCTATTTTATTACCTACTTCTTTTAATTCTGATTCTGGAACTGAATTAACCACCACTCCAGCTCCTGCCTGATAGTGTAACTCATTATTTTGACTTAAAAAGGAACGAATCATTATTGCATGGTTTAAATTTCCGTTCAATTCAATGAAGCCAATCCCACCTCCGTAATAATTTCGAGAAACAGGTTCGTATTTATCTATTAGCTGCATAGCCTTATATTTTGGTGCACCTGACAAAGTTCCTGCTGGAAAGGTTTTACCAAAAACTTCCAATGGATTGTAATCTAAAGGTAAAGTTGCTTCTACTTCAGATACCATATGAATGACATGACTAAAAAACTGAATTTCTTTAAAGGCTTTTACCTCAATATTCCCACCTACTCTTCCCAAATCATTTCGAGCCAAATCAACTAACATTACATGCTCTGCATTTTCTTTTTCGTCTGCTTTTAACTCTTCTGCGGATTTCAAATCTTGCTTGAAGTTACCCGTTCGTTTGTACGTTCCTGCAATCGGATTTATTAAGGCTATTCCCTTATCTATCTTAATTTGTGCTTCAGGAGAAGATCCGAATATTTTATAATTACCCATATCAAAGTAGTACAAATATGGAGATGGGTTGATAGACCTTAGAGCTCTGTAAACCTGAAAGTCATCTCCTTTGAATTTTTGTTTAAACCTTCTAGATAACACCAATTGAAAAACATCTCCTAATTGACAATGCTCCTGACCCTTTTCTATTTGAGAAAGAAACTTTTCTGGACTCGTAAAACAATCCTCATCTTCCACTTTGGAAAAAGGGTAAGCGCTGAATCGTAAGGATTGAACACGCTCTATTAGTTGCTCTTGTTCAGGTTCCTGTTGCTCTTGAACAAACTCTGTAAATGTCAATTCATTGGTGAAATGATCAATTGCGATGACGTGTCGATAAAAAGAGTAACTCATTAATGGAATACTGTCGTCCAATTGTTTTTCATCTAGCTCGAGTGTTTCAAAAACCGAAATTGCATTGTAGTTGGTATGTCCAAAAACTGCTTGAAAAGAATCTCCTTCAATTTTGAAAGATTTTACATATGCAGAAAAAAAAGAAGGTGCCTTTTGAACATCCTTGCTTACAATTCTTTTAGCCCCATTGTCTGTTATTGCAACTTCATTATGAGTTGCTGTAAAAGTCGAAATTGGACCAAGACAAATAAAAGAGTGAGACTTTTCTCGCTTTTCATTCAAATTACTCTCCAGCAGAACGGCATTCGGATAAAGATCCCGAAGCTTTAAATATATACTAACCGGAGTTAGTGTATCAGCTATAATTGTATTTTGTATTGTTAGTAGTTTCATTTTCAAATTTCAAATTTTCGAACACAAAAAAAGGCTTGTCGCAATCGACAAGCCTTTTTAAATATTTAATATAATTAATAGCTTAGCCTATCTGCGACACATTGTGTTTTGCAGACCACCAATAATTATTCGATTTCAAGTTTTTCATTATGAGCACAAAGTTAACGTACTTAATAACCTTTTTCCTAATTAAACCTTAAAAAAAATTCATTTATGTTAATGAATACCTAAGATCACTACTTTACCCTGCTAAATTTCAATGCTTTAAGCATTATATTAGGCAAAGGCTTTGAAGGGTGTCTTTTTTCTACATTCAAATTTATTCCTAGCTTTTCAATAATCGGAATTTTGTATACTTCAATCAATTCAATCAGGGTTCCATCAGGATCTTCAATATAGGTACAATGCACTTTTGTTGAATCTCCCATACTTAAAACATTTTTGGTGTCGCATGTAAAACCAAAACCAACTTTATCTAACTCCTCTCCCAATTCTTTCATCCCCCTTACGTCAAACCCTAAGTGAACAAAACCTATATCTCCCCAAAGTCTACCTTCGTAAATCTTGATGGGTTTCCTTTCTGATAAATCTTGAACTAATTCTATATAAGTCTCTCCTGATAATTTTGTAAAACCTCCTCCAGATGGATTGGATTGCGTTAAAAGGACTCTTCTAAACTTTCCTTCACCTCCCGGTAATTTTGACCAATCTGCAAAAACTTCAGAAGTATCATAAACTACCTTATCATACCCCAAAACATTAGCATACAATTTCATAGCAGCAGCAATGTCAGAAACGCCAATACTACAACCAGCAATTCCATTGGTCACTCTTCCCGCATTTGTAAAAGAGTGCTTTGTCGGAATTACTTGAAAATACTGTCCTTGAATATCTTTTACATAAAAAGTATCCCAACCATTTGGTGTTTTTATCAAATCCGTAACTAGATCTGCATTATTTTCTTTAAAAAAAGCATATGCCTTTTTGACATCTAGTGATTTAATAAAACCTGTATAGATTCCTAAATCGCCTATTTGAAAAGCCTGTTCTGCATGTGCAGCTTGAAATGTAGTGGGACAAACTACCTCCATAGCACAACCCCCTTGGAGGTTTAGAATCATTGCAGCTCTTTTCGTAATTGTTTTGTTTTCTGTGTAGATATCCATCAATGGAGCTCCGGCTTCATCATTAAAAAATGGAATATCCATTCCAAAAAACTTTCTATACCAGGCCCATGCATCTGCATGCTGAGGTACACCAACTCCTAAATGTTGAATTCCTTGTACTGTATACATAGTTTGCTTTATTTTAGTCTCTCAGCGTACATACCTTTTTCCGTATCCACCTTAATTCTGTCTCCGATATTAATAAATAATGGAACACGTATTTCTGCTCCTGTATCAATAGTAGCAGGTTTCATTGTATTTGTTGCAGTATCTCCTTTAACTCCTGGTTCTGTGTAAGTAACTTCTGCTTCAATATATAAAGGTAAATTAACAATTAAAGGAGTTTCTTCATCGGCATTAAAAACGATTTGAACATTTGATCCTTCCACTAAGAATTCTGGATTAGCAACTAAATGTTTTTCGATAAAAGTTTGCTCGTACGTTGATGTATTCATAACATGAAACCCATCATCTTCTTTATATAAATACTGATAAGTTCTATTTTCTACCCTAATCACATCAATTTTATGGCCAGACGGGAAAGTATGATCTACCACTCTACCTGTTTCAATATTTTTCAATTTCGTTCTAACAAATGCCGGGCCTTTACCTGGTTTTACGTGTTGAAATTCGATTACAGTGACTGGTTTTCCCTTGTGAATCATACATAATCCGTTTTTTATATCTCCTGAAGATGCCATATTGTTTTTTTAAGTTTCACAAAAATAAGGTAATATTTGACAAAACGACAAGAATCTATAAATGCTTGGGAACGCATCATTAAATGCTTAAAACTTCTTTTAAGAGCACTTCCTTTAGTATCTTTGCACTGTGATTGAATTACAACCAATAACAGACTGGCTTCCAATTACTAAAAAGGAAGTGGAAAAAAGAGGATGGGAACAATTAGATGTTATTCTAATCTCTGGAGACGCTTATGTTGACCACCCTGCTTTTGGGGCTGCGGTAATTGGAAGAATTATAGAAAGTGAAGGGTTAAAAATTGCTATTATTCCACAGCCGAATTGGACAGACGATTTACGTGATTTTAAAAAACTAGGTACCCCTAAATACTTTTTTGGCGTAACTGCTGGATGTATGGATTCCATGGTAAATCATTATACTGCTGGGAAAAGAAAAAGATCAACAGATGCTTATACACCTGGGGGATTAGCAAATTTCCGACCCGATTATGCAACTACTGTTTATACTAAAATTTTAAAAGAGCTATATCCAGACACACCTGTTTTGATTGGCGGAATAGAAGCGTCTTTGCGAAGAGTTACGCATTACGATTACTGGTCAGATAAATTAATGCCAACCATATTAGAAACAAGTGGAGCTGATTTATTGGTTTATGGAATGGGGGAACAAGCGCTGCGAGAGATATTACAGCTTTTACAAAAAGGAGTACCTTTTCATCAGCTTACAATGGTAAAGCAAACAGCCTATTTAAGTTCTGAGAAAGATACTATTCCTAAAAACAAACATTGGAAGGATAAAGAATTAGTGCCGCATGAAACTTGTCTCAACGATAAAAAAATGTTTGCCTCCAACTTTAAAATTGTAGAACAAGAATCGAATAAAACTTTCGCTAATCGATTAACGCAGAGCATTGGGAACAGTAGTTTAGTAATAAACCCACCTTTTCCAACAATGACTGAAGATGAAATTGACACTTCATTCGATTTACCCTATACAAGATTACCTCACCCAAAGTACAAAAAGAGAGGGGACATTCCTGCTTATGAAATGATTAAGTTTTCAATCAATATGCATAGAGGGTGTTTTGGTGGATGCAGTTTTTGTACAATTTCGGCTCACCAAGGAAAATTTATTGCAAGTCGTTCGGAAAAATCCATTTTAGCGGAAGTTGATAAGGTAACCGAAATGAAAGATTTTAAAGGATATATATCGGATTTAGGAGGTCCTTCTGCCAACATGTACAACCTAAAAGGAAAAGATTTATCTATTTGCGATAAATGTGTTGCACCATCATGTATACATCCTGTAGTTTGTGACAATTTGGACACCAATCATTCTGCAATGACTAATTTATACAGAAAGGTTGACAGCAACCCTAAAGTAAAAAAAGCATTTGTAGGCAGTGGAATTCGTTATGATTTACTGACAAAATCGTACAATAAAAAAGGGGATAAATCATTAAAAGAATACATGATTCAAGTTCAAACGAGACATGTATCTGGAAGGTTAAAAGTTGCTCCAGAACATACCGCGGATGACACTTTAAAGATTATGCGAAAGCCGAAGTTTGAGCACTTTAAAGAATTCAAAAAAGCCTACGATGAAATAGACAAGGAATACAATCTAAATCAAAAGTTGATTCCTTACTTTATTTCTAGTCACCCTGGCTGTAAAGAAGAAGACATGGCTAACCTCGCTGCTGAAACAAAAGAATTAGGATTTGAATTGGAGCAGGTACAAGATTTCACACCAACTCCGATGACAGTTGCTACGGTAATGTATTATTCTGGATATCATCCTTATACTTTAAACAAATATTACACTCCGAAAACCAAACAAGAAAGACAAAATCAACATCGTTTTTTCTTTTGGTACAAAAAGGAAAATAAACAGTGGATAAGTGATTATTTAATCAAAGTCAAACGCCCTGACCTTTTAAAACGATTAGTTGACCCACCCAAAATAAAATCGAAGAATGCTCCAAAATGGTTAGCAGAACAGCGAAAAAAAAGACCTATTAACTCCAAAAGAAACTTTAATAAAAACAAGAGAAAATGAGAAATCTAATTGTATTTATCGGCCTCGTTTTCTCAATAGCAGTAGTTGGACAAGAAGACATCCTAGTTCCCAAAACCAACAAAGGAAAAATATTCGTTTACTGGGGATGGAACAGAGGTTACTATTCCAATTCTGACATTCATTTCACTGGAGATAATTACGATTTTATTTTAAAGGATGTCGTTGCTAAAGACAGGCAAACTAAATTTAACGTGGACCCTTATTTTAATCCATCAAGGATTACGATCCCACAAACAAATTTTAAAGCGGGATATTTCATCAGCGAAAAATATAACATTTCATTTGGTGTAGATCACATGAAATATGTTATGAAACAGAATCAAGATGCAATAATAAATGGATCTATAGGTATTGAGGGAAATGATTTTAATGGAATGTACCAAGATGAAATAATAAAACTTACGACTGACTTTTTAATATTTGAGCATACCGATGGGTTAAACTATGTCAATATTGAAATTAATCGATTCGATAATTTAGCCCAGCTCTTCCCAAATAAATTCCCATTAGAAATCAATATAACTGAAGGATTTGGCATTGGGGGGTTGTACCCAAAGACCAATGCCCGTTTATTATCTTTTGAACAACATGATGACTATAATATTGCGGGATTTGGAACAAGTGCAAAAGTAGGAATCGATATCGCCTTTCTTAAACATTTCTTTTTGCGTTTTGAAGGGAAGGCTGGGTATATCAATTTACCTAATATAAAAACTACCTTTGTTTCTGCTGATAAAGCAAATCAGCAATTTTTCTTTTTACAGCGAAATTTCTTATTTGGAGGAATTTTTAGAATCGGGAAGTAAGCACTAGCTTATTCTGCTCCAATCCGGTCTATTTTTAATTTGGCGAAACAATTGCATTCTCATTTCATAATTCTTTTTGTGTATTAAGTCAGGATCTTCTTCAAGAACTTTCACAGCAGCATCTCTTGCTAATTGCACTATCTGTCCATCTCTAGCAAGGTCTGCTATTTTCAAATCTAAAAGACCACTTTGTTGCGTTCCCATTATATCGCCGGGCCCACGCATTTTTAAATCTACTTCAGCTATTTCAAAACCATCATTCGTTCTGACTAATGTTCCAATACGTTTTTTTGCTTCTTCAGACAATTTAAAACTTGTCATCAGTAGACAATAAGATTGCTCTGCCCCTCTTCCTACTCTACCTCTTAACTGATGCAATTGCGATAAACCAAATTTCTCTGCACTTTCAACGATCATTACGGATGCATTCGGGACATTAACTCCAACTTCAATTACCGTTGTCGCAACCATAATCTGTGTTTTTCGAG
>Ga0209631_10002122_pt1 | contig 24142 bp, 17 predicted proteins | sample COG_08_FD_184752 | JGI IMG/M metagenome (GOLD analysis project Ga0209631, IMG submission 184752) | Pelagic Microbial community sample from North Sea - COGITO 998_met_08 (SPAdes) (version 2) | ecosystem: Environmental > Aquatic > Marine > Neritic zone/Coastal water | place: Helgoland, sampling... | reverse complement strand
CCTCCCATCGGACGATGGAAAATGCTCTTACGGCGATCCACTCCCAAACCCGGGTACGAAGAGGGCTTGGTCCCAGATCCCTTCGCCGACCTTTGCATTACCTGCTCGAACACGTTTCTCTTCGGCGCCGGGGATGGATCAGCACCTTGAGCTTGAGCAGCAGCAAGCATATCTTTTCCGCGTCCGCGTCTTCCCCCTTTCTGAGACACCAAGTGAAAATTGTGGTGCTGTTGCTTCCGGTGTTCATCGAGCTGATTCTGCTGCGATGCTTTATGCGCGCTCATGATACGCCGTGGTCGCCCACTCCCATTGGGCTCAAGTTCATCCACAAAGTCGAAGGGCGAGGTATTGTCCTGTGGTCGCGTGCCTCGAGTCTCCGTTGCCCCGGGTGTCCTCGCCGCGCGCTCTCTGTCAATCTCCATCTCTCGTTCCTTGAGGGGAATCAATTCTTTCAAGAGCTGGATGCGATCTTTCAGTAGCTTGCCTCCGTCAGTCAAGGTCAATACCGTCGATAGCGATTTCTCGTTCCGTGTCATCTGCTTCTGCAGCTCCTCCACGCTCATCGTAATAAACTTGGTGTACAGGTCGTGAGAGTCAGTCCTGTCGAAGCTAGCTTGCTCGACCTCCTCGAAGCTTTTCTCGAGAGAAACTTTCTTCATGGTATGCAACTGGTCGTCTTCTTCGAGATGCGTGGACCTGGGCGCCATCGCGATCTGGAAAAGAGCCCGCGAAGATCGCCCCTTCTTCGGCACCGTCAACCGATATCACTGAGGTGCGAGGGTTCAGCCGAGCATGCTGGTTCTCGAACACAGCTGAAACGACACCCTATCGCGAGTGAACTCGGGTCTCCCGTCTTGGAGCGGTGAGGAGACCGCGCCTCGTGTAGTGCGTGGCAAGAGTTCAAAAAAGTTTGGAGGTGCCGAGGCGCCATGGGGTGCACGTATTTTAACTGCTTCACTTTTCTCGTTCGCGACCTCTCGTTCGCGACCACCCCCGCCACACTCGCTCCTCCATGTCTTCTTACCTCCTTCAAGTGAAATCAGACTCCCGCTCCACTACCTGCGAGGGCGCATGCAACGGCCCGATTCACAAAGGTGGACCCGCGAAACCACAACCCGCGCCTCGAGCGACGCGACTACTTTTTCTCACAGCCTCGTCTTCCCCCTCGCCCGAACCCGACCCGCAGGCGATATCATGTTCGGCAGCCGCATGGATCCCTACAGGAGCCACCCTATGTCTGGTATGACGTTTTGGAGGCACCTCTCGTGCGTCACCTCTCGCCAGGTCGATCCATCTCTCTCCTCCGCGCACAGACACTCGCGTTCTCACACGTTCGTTGCAGGTGAAGAACTTGCGAGACACGTACGCTACTCTCATGGAATGCCCCGGCTGCGAGGACCCGGAAATTATGGAAGCGTTGCTCTTGCAGATTGAGGACGCTGAAGCCATCGCCGAGCAGGCTATTATCGACAGGGCTGTTGCGAAGGCCGCCAAGAAGCTCGCTGTGAAGGCCGAGAAGTTGGCTGCGAAGCCCCCGAAGAAGCGTGCCAAGAAGGCGGCTCCCAAGAAGGCTCCCAAGAAGGCTCCCAAGAAGACTGCGAGGCAGGTCAAGTCCCTCGCCATCAAGACCGAGTCCAAGAAATCAAAGAAGACGCCCACTGCCTTCCAGAAGCTGAAGGTCGCGTCCAAGGTCAAGGTCAAGGCCCGCCCCAGGCGCAAGCAAAAGGCGGAAGTTCCCGAGCTCAACGTCTACGCCATGACCTACAAGCCGGTGCCGCGCAGGGTTGCGCCCGAGGGAGTTCGTCGCTCCGCTCGCAACAAGCCCTGCGACGACAACGCCGTTGCGCAGACCCCCGTCGTTGCCTAAGCGACACACGGATGAGGCAAAATACGAACGGCACGTGCGTAAACACAGCTGTGTACAAAACAAGCAGAGCACCACGAGGCGACACACAAACACACACAAACGTTGTAATATACACATCAATCATGCTTGAGCACTAATCGAAGATGCGGGAAACCGCTGCTAGCTTTGTACCGCTCGAAAAGATCCTGGATGCGCCGGTAATACTCGTCACACGTGTGCTCCACGTCCTCATCTAACGCGGTTCCTTCCGGTCCCGGCTTTGGGACTTTGAAGGGCTCACCAACCACGAAGCTCAGCGGTAACGGCGCCGGAAACGGCAGGTAACCCTTAAAGCCACCAGGAAGGAACGGCATGGGGAAACCGAGGCGTTTGTACGTCCATCGCTGCGCAGCCTTCCACTTGATGAGGTTCCGCGTCGCCTGGGACTCTCCAAACACAAATACGGGAACCAGGTCTGCGTTTTCCTCAATCGCGATTCGGATGAAGCCCCTGTGTCTGGTGCACAGCGTGACCTCGTCGTCGAAATCCCCTCCGACGTGCTCCACGAGCTCCGCCTGCCCACCGGGACACACAACCACGGCGCCCTCTTCGCGAAGGCTCTTCAAAAATACGCCGCGCGACACGTTTCGTGCGCCAGCCCACATTGCGACATCCCTCAAAATGGGTACCCTGAAGATGACAGAGGCGCCGAGGGTCACGGGAGGGGGAACCGACGGAAACAACGAGGCAAATTGCGGCGTGAGGTGGAACCAGCACGCTGCGGCGGGATACATCCCGTGTGGATGGTACCCAAAAATGTACCGACGCTCCTCACGATTACTTTTTCTCCACGATCCGTCTCGCACGACTCGACATTCGCCGTGCCATCGGCGAGCGGCATCCTCCACGACCCTCGTCGCCCACAGCTGAAAACCCGTCCACGTTCTAAGTCCTGTGGCTCCCGGAGCCCCTATACATGTTGGCGAGTAGGCCACGCCAATTATAGCAAACGTCGTGGCACTCCAAGCCAAGCTGGGTGCTGCGACGAGCACGGTGGCGATGATGGCAATCAGAAGGAGGTGCGGGGCGTGGATGACATGCAACACAAGCAGCATCTCGAAGAAGCCTAGCCAAGAGGATCGAGTGGACGGCGTGTCATTTCCCGACGATTCATCCGGACCAGAAACGGACTCAGCAGCACTCGCGGGTGCGGATGCCTGCGGTTGAAAATGCAGCAGTGAACACGCCAATATAATCTGAGCCGCGAAACCGGCGCCGCCCGCCACTCCCGACGCGACAGCAATCACTCTGAGGTCATCGTCGCTGATACGCTCTCCATTTCGGCCAAAAAGAGCAGCCGACCCGCTTCGAATCATCATACCCGCCGTCACAGCACATCCTGCGACGCTAAAGGCGAAAGAAGCCCAGCCGAACCCCTGCAGCAGCATGAAACGCATTCCTCCTCGACCCGGATTGCAAAACGACCACGTCTCAGTCAGAGCAAACTTAAGTCGGCCTCCAACCCCGTGCGTGACCGGCACGGCTATAGCGAAACAAGACAGCGCCAGCGCAACAAACATGAGCTGGGCGACAGGAGACTTCGCTTGGGAGTGATGCGCCGCCATCAGAAGCCCGAAACCGACCAAGGCTAGGATGAAGCACAACACGGTGATGATTGCTGTTCCGCTCGTCTGCAGCACTTGTGACATCGCGGAGGGGGTCCGCCTGTGACCTTGCCCAGGCTTAGCGTGATGTCCGCGATGGTACGTGAGCAGGGATGAAACCATGAGAACTTCGCTGATGAGAGCCGAGCAGATGGATCCCCCGAGCAACGAACGCTCGTTGACGTGAGTGCGCACCGCAGACATCTGCTCGATGTGAAGAAACATCCGACCCAGCGCCAAAACAAGGGCGACGACGAAGAAGCTCCAGCTGAAGCCTTGGAAGGTCATGAACCTGTATCCACCGCTGAAAAATATGTTCCTGAAACGCCATGAGTTTGTAGCATCCTTATGAAGGCGATGTCCTGCAACGCCGTGGGTGATGGGCACCGCGGCAAGGGCAGTCGCGGCTATGACCTCCATCCCGGTTTTATCTCCGCGACCTTTCGAACGATCTGAGGTCCGCTTCCTAGCACCTCTTCATCAGGGTTCTGGCTCCCTGAGCGGGCTATTGGGCGCTAACTATGTACTCGGCCCGTCCAATGGAGGGCACTAATTCACAGCAAAGCCAACCCCGCGCTGTGCCTTGTGACGAGAGCTTGTCTGTTGAACATCGTGAAATATAGCAGACAAGACTTACGGAACTTGAAACTTGAGGTGACATCACAGACGTGAGGTGACAGTATTCCTTGCGCCCGATGCTGCGCTCGCCGACGGGTGGCGCATCCCATATTATTCGTCGTAGTGTCCTCCCCGTGAGACAAAAAGCGAGGATTGTTCTCGGGCGCGCGTCGAGCATGGCTCCTTCGATGGGTCTTCGTCGGTCCACGATCCTCGTTGGCGACGTCCATGGACACCTTTCCAAGCTTACGTCGTTGTGGGGTGAGCTGGAACAGGAGCTCGGACCCGAGAGATTCGAATCATCGACGGTCATTTTCCTCGGGGATCTGTGCGACCGGGGTCCAGACACATCGGGGGTCTTCAGCTTTTTGGCGTCGCTAAAGGACAAGCACCCAGGTATGCTTGCAAGGCATCTGGCTGGGAATCACGATCTTGGTTTCGCCACGTTCCTCGGTCTTATACCAATCAAGGGTGGTGCTGTAGCAGAGGGAGAATTTAAACCTCGCCGAGCGGAATACCCTTTATGGCAAGATGTCTCCGAGAAACAAGCACACGTTGGGATGCATTTGCAGGGTCGGCGTTGGGGCGCCTTCTCGAGGGAGGGTTCCGAAGACGGTATCAACGCTTTCGACAGCCACGCTACGTTCGCTTCCTACTCCGCTGCTCCTGGTGACCGCGAAGATCTCCTGAGGAAGATGCCGGAGGAGCACAAGAAATTACTGGCGTCGCTTGAATTTGTGGTTGAGGTTGAGGACGTAGATGAACATGGGAAAAAGCTGATCGCCGTGCACGCAGGGTTGGAGGAAGGAGAATGTCCGTTTGATGTTCAGATGACAGCACTGCGTGAGAGGAGAGTGGACCAGGCTTGGATCGAGGCACTTCAGGGGAGAGCAAACGTCATGAATCTTCCCAAAGACACGCCGGATGACGTAATAATCGCTAGTGGGCATCACGGCGTGCTCGAGATCGGGGACAGGCGGAGAATAATCGTTGACGAATGTGGAGGTCGGATCGAAAGGCCACTGGCCGCGTTGATACTTCCGGAGAGGAAGGTCGTGAGGTCTACGTGATCTCTGAATGTCAACTCATCTAACACTTAGTTCTAGAGCACTAGCTAGCTAGCTATGAATACTATGCCATTCATTTGAACCACCTTCCCTCGCAGGCAGATTCTCCAGGTACGAGATGAGAGGCGCGAGCTGAGCAGGTATGGGCTCATTGCAAGCCTCTCTCCATACTTCATCAAACTTCTCTCCAGAGGCCAGCTGGATGATGGCGACGAGACGCTCAAGGGTAGACCGAAAACGTTCAATCATCTCGGTTCCCCCGCGAGCATCAGCCTCTGTGTAAGCGCGGGAAATGTCTGGCCAGAGAGAAGCAGCGTGATTGGGAACACGCGGCCAAGTCATCGTGCAAAGAAGTTCAAGGCAGGAAGCCGCACCAATCGCGGTTGAATCATCTCGTGCATGAAGCCAGTCGAGAAGAACAGGGAACAATCGTGGAAGATGCGCGGCGGCACTCAGCTTTACAGCGGACAAGAGCGTGGGGAACTCGATTACCCACGCCTTGGCGACGCCAACCTCATGGTTGCGTGAACTAGCTGCCTGTATCATCGCCTCAAGGGCCGACATCAGCACGGGGTCTCTAGGATCATCAGCACACACTGCAACTGCTACGCGAGTGTGAGCCGCTGCTGCCGCCCCGAACACCTCTACTGTCGATCCTGAAAACGTTAAAGAAGCCGCGTCGAGTAGTGCAGCACCGTGCCAGCGGAGCTCGGTGCGATTAGTGGCTGAGATCAGAGCAACCAGAGCTGCGCATCCCTCACGACGAACGACAGAGCTGGTGTGGTCCATTGCACGAAGCACACACGGCACGACGCGGGAGACCATGACGTTTGCATCTTCATTTCCGGATTTATCAGCTTTCCCGAGCCAAGGGTACCCAGAAGATTCGATCATCCATCGGAGACGCACAGAAGCGACGAAAGCTGATTCTGTTGTCGGTTTCGCAAGCTGCTTTGGGAGATGCGGTGGAAGTTCAGGCGCTGGTGGTCGAGGTTTGCGGTCATCACGACTTCCAGCAGAACCACCCCATTGTGGCTCGGGTTCGATCGCTAGGGAAAACGCAAGAGATGCGGCTGTCTCGCCCAGGCATCTTGCTAAGCAGTCACGAACAGCGTCGCCGAAGCCTCGTGGTGATTCACCGGCACCAACGTTTGCACCGTGATCGAACATTAGCTCAACCAAACTCCTGGCAGCCGCTGAAGCCTCATTCGAGCTCCACTTTGGCAACCCACCTGCACCGTGCAAATCACCACCTCTGCAATAAGCAGCCGCAGTCATCGCAACACCAGCAGCAAGACTCATGACTTCATTCTGTTCATCTAGCGTTTCATCCTCGTCGTCATCTGCAGTGGGTTCTTCGTTCTCATCATCAATCAACTCAATGATGAGAGGTCTACGAGACACCGTCTCGGCCTTCGTAGTTTCCGGCGCCTTATTTTTCCTAACTTGCCCGTCATCCTTATGTGATTTCGAAGGTTGCTTGTCCTCCGCCGGTAGGACACTGATTATCGCTGACAAAGCGCGTATGCGAGCTGTGGCAACTTCAGCGAGCTGTGGCGCGGATGCCGCCGCTAAAGGATCAGCAATCAGATCCAACGCTGGATCTCCCCGGGCAGTGGATGCCACAATATTCGAAGGTGGTTCCAGCTGCTTGATGAGGGCGTGTGCAACGGCGTTGAACACGCGGTGATGCTTCTTGCTCCCTGTTTCCGTCTGTCCTGAAGCGATGGATTCAGCAAGAACCGTCACGCCCTTCAGTATCGCCAAGACCTCATCACGGGACGTCTTTTCTTCGTCTCGATTTTCCAATCCTAACACGGCTTCTCTCGCAGCGCATCCAACACATGTCAGGCCATCAGGGAGCAAATGCGAAGCCTGGGCAATTCCACTGAGAAGTCTGCGGCAGTCGCGGAAGACGTCCGCGTCTCCTCCACCCTCAGCCGCACCCATGATGACACACGTTGAGAGAACCAGCTGCGGCAGCACTTTAGCGACAGGAAGTCGCCGACCACCGCTCGAGACACTCAGCACCAACAGCCCGATACCCGTCTTCACGGCTTCACCAGCAGTCTCTGAATGTATCGCGAATCCCCGAGCACCCGAACTTCCCCGCGCGCCGTCGCCGCCAAGAAACTCCTTTACCCTTTCACAGGCATTCGCGACCCGACGTGCGACGCTATCGGCGATCTCAGGCGATTCCGTCGAGGTCAGTAAGTCAAGGGCATCAATCACAGCCAAAGACGCATCCCGCTCATCTTCGTCGACCAGGTCAGCATCCTCCCATGGATACCTTCCAGCGGAGGCAGCTGCGATCAGGGAAGCGGCATGATTTGAGATTCCCGAATCGAAGTTTTGCAGCTTGGTCCTCCAGCGCACGGCGAGCACCTCTGCGGCGACCCGGAGAGCCACGACGCGGATATCGGACCGGTCATCGTCGCGCGCTATAACCAATAAAAGGTCAGCCGTTTCTTGGATAGACTCGTCCCCTGTCACGCACGGATTTTGCTCCAGCACCAGCGCCAGCGCCAGCTCCAGCGCTGCTGATCTCGTTTTCCCCGCCTTTGCGAGCATCCCGAGTGTACCTCGAAGAGCCGACCAGAGGGACGCGTATCCAGAGGTCGAGGCATGTTCGGCGATCGCGGCGGCTTCCTCTGCATTACTCGAACTAACCCAAGCGCTCACAGATGCAGCTACGCTCAGCCGCCCCATAGCACCACCCCGTGCGGCTCCGTGTGCTCGTCGATTTGTTAACGGAGCTGAGAGGCCTGCCGTCGTGAACTTATTTTTTAAAGCTCAGGCAACAACGGAGCATACACGGGCGCGCAGGAAGGTACAATGGGAGCGGGGTTGCCCGTTCCGCGAACCGGGGGGACCTCGTGTCGTCTCGCGTTATGTTTCTTGCTGGTACTCCTCCTTCCCGGCGGGCACGTGCCCAAGCCCGCGCTGGCTTCGAACGTCTGGGCCAAGGTGGAACCGCTGGGCGATCGCGGTTTTCACGGCGACTACGGCCCCCCGGGTCGAAGCGGCCACACAGCGATGGTGTCCGATGAGTCCAGAATGTTCGTGTTCGGGGGCAAGGTGAGGGTACCGAACGGCGACTACCTCAACGACATGTGGCTGTACGACTGGAACACGGGCAACTGGACCGCGTACAATCCCAACGAGCTCGTTTGCGAGGAGTGTTCGGTGTGCTCCAGCGAGCGCGCGAACCAGGAGGACGGCCACAGGTACATCAAGGCGGACGACGGTACGTTCATACCCTGTCCGGATGAAACCAGGGCACAGTGGGAGGCTCTGTCGGTGACATCGCGCAAGTTTGGTGCCACGTGCGAGTACCACACGACGTGTTTCGACTGGACCGGGCTGAGGCCTTACGCCGAGCCCAACCTCGAGAGCGGGGTGAATCGCGCGTACCGCGACCTCCCGAGCGGCCGATGGGAGCATCAGACGTCGCTGGTGCTCAACAGACTGACGGGAGAGCGCGATACAATCGTGCTTTTCGGAGGCTACAGCGTTGACTGCATCGACTACTGCGATGACCTGTGGCACTACAACGTGCCGAGGAGCAAGTGGGTGAAGATTTCAAACTTCACCAAACCGATCCCGGCCAGGCGATGGAAGCACGCGATGGTGGACTACCAAGACGTGATTTTCATGTTCGGCGGTCACGGTCAGAGGTTACAGCCGCCGGCACCAGGTCAGCCTCGCATATCGCACGAGATTTACGACAGCCAGAACAAGTACGAGCCCACCGACCCGCTGTACTACGACGACCTGTGGGCCTACAACGTGACCGAGCGAGAGTGGGAACAACTCAAGCCGTTCTGCACGACGTGCCAGAACCAGTCAGAGGTTGACGGGACAGCGGAGCGCGACGTGTTTGGACCCAGAGGCCGCCACAGCCCTTCACTCGCGAACTACGATGACTCCGTATACCTTTTCGGTGGGTACGCCTTTGGAGGTGTGACAAACTTTGTCGGCATCTACCCGACGGGCACGCCGACTGACTACCCATCACTGAACTCGAAGTACTACCTCAACGACATGTGGAAGTATAATATCACCGCGAATGAGTGGGAAGAGTTGTTCCCTCATCCTAGGTACCCCATCAGGCCGAGCCCGAGGTTTGGACACTCAACCGCAATCAGCATCAAAGGCGACCATGTAGTCATGCTTGTGTTTGGCGGATACACGTGGGACGATGAGATTGGCGATCTTTGGTACTACAACATCTCGGGCGACACCTGGATCAAGGTTGAAGGTGAGGGTGAGTATCCTTCGCGGCGTTACAGGTCCACGATGGTACCCATTGGCCACACTTCTCAGCTCCGAACTGGCTCCACGCAACAGGCTGGTCGTGCCCTTGTTTTCGGAGGACACGGGTGTCTGAAGGGTGCGAGTTACGTGGAAGCGACGAAGAGCATGGTAGTGTCAAACATGGACCGCATCAACAACGTCGACAGACAATGGGACACGCAGTACGACGCGACTGGAGACGGTAAGATCACCGTTCGTGCCATTGACGTGGATGAGTATGGCAACCCGATCCTCAGTACGAATCCAGACCTTTGGATCCAAACTCCAAACGACTACGGCGAGAAGTATTGCTACGAAGAGCTGGATGATCTGTGGCAGTATTTCCCCACGTCCTGCCCGAAAGATTGCTCGCGACGCGGTGTCTGCGAGTACAACTTTTGCGTCTGCGATGATGGATTCACGGGCGTTGACTGTTCCAACGTCTCCTGCCCTGACGATTCCTGCATCTTTGATTACTTTGGACACAATCAAGTTTGCGAACAATGCAACAATCGTGGATCATGCAATGGATACACTGGACAGTGCGACTGTGAATTTCCTGCGTCGGGAGAGTCCTGTCGTGAGTACGATTGCTTGAACGACTGCAACGGCAACGGTATCTGCGATCACGCGCGGAACAACTCCCTCGGGTATGGCATCTGCGAATGTTTCACAAAAGATGGTAGACCAGCATACGAAGGCTTAGACTGCTCCATTCCAGTGTGTCCGTGGAATCCTGCAAACGAGAAGAACTTGACGTGTTTTGATCGAGGTATCTGCGTGAACGGAACGTGCGTGTGTCATCCAGGATACGGTGACAGTTTTGTGCACATGGAACTGAGTCCACCAGATGGTGGGTTGCTCGGCATCAGGATTCCAACAGATTGGGATGGTACCCCGATACCCGGCTGTGGCTACGATGAAGAAAACGATGCATACAGCGAAGCCTTCCGTGGACCAAGGCCGGCAGATCCCATCTCGGGAAGACCCGCTTTGCCAGAGTGTGAGCCCCTGTGGGTTTCCGATTGTGGCGATGTATTTTTCACTTTCGCTGGAGCACCAACACTTTACGGGATGCCGCTAATCATCGCGCTTGCACTCACCTGGATGGCTAACGAAATTCTAGACATCAACAATAGACCGTAATGTTTGTGATATACAACATCGAGTAGCGTCTAACCGTACTCGTACTAGCTAAGCTACGAATTCGACCTCAGATGGGAGAGCAGCCATCACATTTCCGAGAGAACGATTCGTATTTCCCTTCTCCGCATGACATGATCGTCGAATAAACAGTGAGCTTGTTCAGGATGGGATCCAAGGAAAGGACGTTCGAATATATCGCCGAGGCCAAAATTGCGTCAGTGCCCACCTTCTTGAGGGCTTTCTCCGCTGGTATTCTCCTATTATCCCATATCGGCATCGGCAACCAGTGGTCGTAGTTTGTCTGCACGAGAAACCATTCCCCTGATGCGGCATCCATCTCCCACGCGTTCAACAACGAGTTGTGATCGCGGGTCAGGACCACGCCCTCTCCCTGCGCGGCTCCTCCGATGATCAAATATATCTGTGTCGCCAGCGGGCGTTCGCTGAACATTTTGACCACAGATTTGAACGTCGTTGAATCGTCCTCGAGAGCCTCTCGCGTTGCCCAGGTCACCGGGTACGCATCCGTCGTTTCGAGTGCGTTGATGAGGTTCAACACGCCTTTGAGCAGGTTCGGGATTGGGAGGGGACCGGTCATCTCCCGCTCGTTCACGGTCACCGAGAACACCCCGGGTCGCATTCCAGTGGCCGCACCCACGTAACCGGCAAATGTTGTCACCATGAACGCCGGTTCCCCGCCCTTGATGAACTCCACGTCCATCGCGAGGTCCCTCAGGTTGTCCGAGAATGAAGGCATGCCAAAGCCAAAGTCCAGGTTCCGGGCGTGAAACAGGTGACCTGTTCTCGAGTTCTGCGCCAGTATAGAGGTGCAGAATGGCGTGATTTCGAAAAAGAAGTTCACCAACAGGACATCGCCGAAAGTTACGTTCAAAGCCGCGGCTATCCCCTGCATCTCCTCCCTCGCCCAATCTGGCAGACGAGCCTCGGCGTGCAACACCAGCTTGTCGACCTCCGTGTGAATCTCCTCGGGAAGCAGTGTGAAGAGGCCTGTGATCGTCTTGTGCGCAGCGGCCCGCTTATCTTTCATCACATCGTTCCAGCGAACCCCCGGGGGTTGGTCCAGGTCGACTCGATACCTCGGGAGAGGGGCGCCATCCACCGTACTTCCGAGGGGCGCCAATTTCCCGCGTCGAGGTCCTACGCTCACGCTCCCACGACCAGGGCGCGCTGGAGCCAGCGAAGCGACCTCACCGACGACGAGGCTGAGACACAGGAAGCATACAATGGGTACGCGCGACCAAACCCTCATCTTACCGCTCGAGTGTTTCGTGGCGGCAGCGCTCGCGTTGAGTGAGCTGGCCAAGGTTTGCAAGTTTGGCTGAGTCACATCAGGGTGCCGAGCAGCCGAGCAATATTCCTTTTCCCGAGCAAGGTTCCTTCCTTGTCGTCAGAACCTGGGTCGCGGGTCAGATGGCTTCAATCGGCGAGGATGCGAACCGGACGTCTACGTATCCCGCGGAGGTGGAGGCCGGAGGGAATGCGGCCGCTGGATCCAAGAGCGAACTGAAGGCGCTGTGGCCGTTCATCATAATCACCATCACATACCTGCTGTTCACCGTCACCGACGGCGCAGTTCGCATGCTCGTTCTGCTCCACGCGTACAACAAAGGCTTCACCGCGATGGAGGTGGCCATCATGTTCACGCTTTATGAGCTCATGGGTGCCGTGACGAATCTTGCAGCGGGGGTGGCTGGGTCGAAATGGGGCATACGCGCCACGCTAATCAGCGGTCTTCTGCTCCAGATTGTTGGATTGGGGATGCTCTACGGTTGGAGCGACGACTGGTCGAAAGGGGAGGCCATCGTGTACGTCACAATCGCGCAAGCTATGTGCGGAATCGCCAAGGATCTCACCAAACTCGGCGGCAAGACAGTCACGAAGCTCGTCACGCCGGAGGAGAAGCAGGTGAGGCTATTCAAGTTGGTGTCTGCGCTGACGGGATACAAAAATTCCCTGAAGGGTGTCGGTTACTTCATGGGAGCCGCGCTTCTGGACTGGAGCTACGAGGCGGCGATATCGGTGAATATCGGATTCATCATAGTCGCTCTACCGTTCGCCATCTTCGGTCTCACCACCCAGCTCGGGCGCGTGGCGTCCAAAAACATCACGCTCGCTGCGGTCTTCAAGCAGTCCGACAACATCAACTACCTCAGCCTCGCGCGTTTGTTCCTGTTTGGCAGTCGTGACCTCTGGTTCGAGGTGCCTCTGCCCTTCTATCTGCGATCGCCGGAGGGACTGGGGTGGCCCCGGGCGGCTGTCGGTGCACTTCTCGCGTCGTACATCATAATTTACGGCCAGTGTCAGTCTTACTCGCCCCAGCTGGTGCTCGCGCCGCTGAAGCAATCGCCCCCAAACAAGTGGGCGTGCATCCTGTGGAACGCGGTGCTCGCCGTTTGCCCAATCTTCATGGGTGCGATGGCGCTGACTTCCATGTATGACGAACCAGGAGACTCGAGCACGGGAAAGGTTGCCACGCTCATGATCGGCGTGTTCAGTTTCGCAATCATATTCGCCATCAACAGCGCTGTACACTCGTACCTCGTGGTGAAGTACGCGGAGGGCAACAAGGTTGCGATGAACGTGGGGTTCTACTACATGGCCAACGCGTTCGGACGACTCACGGGTACCATAATCTCTGGCGCGTTATACTCGTACGTGGGATCGAACGTCAACGACGGGCTCGCGGCTTGTTTCCTGGCGTCGCTGGTCTTCGTGGTCATCAGCACGGTGGTCACGTTTTGGCTCGACGACGACGAGGGAGGACTGAGGTGCGGCGGGAGCCTCGGGTGTCTCGGGGCGCCGCCGCTGGAGGACAGGGATGTAAACGGAGAGACGGGGGATGGAGCCGATGTCGAGGCTCCCGTCGGACCCTCCTCTGGAGTTAGGCAGTGAGCATAGATTAGATAGACTTCACGTAACACTACTGGTCTCTGTGTCGATGAGTAAAAGTTCTTTGTCCAGCAGGCCAGTCCCGCTATTATATTTCAGCTCTCGCGACCTTTGAGAATGCTTCGAAAAAGGAACGAAAAATGGAAAAATCAAACTGCGAGGAAAAACGCTTTTCGTAAGTTTTAGACTGTTTGATCGATTTGGTGATGATAGCGCTGAGTCACAGGTTTTGTTTGGGACGGGGGCGCCCCCACCCACGAGCACGCCTGGGCACGGAGCGTTTGGTGAAAGTGTGCAAGATAGGTAGGTGTGCACATACTGAGGGTAGCATAAGGAACCCGCAGGAGATTGCGGGAACCCGCCTGCAATCATGGGGCCGTGCCTGAGCAAAGCAGGGTAAGCGCTTCTCCATCCCCGATGTTTTCGGGTTTCCAGGAACTAGCCCTGAACCTCCTCCGCGTGTGGTGACTGGAGGAGGCAGGAATCGCGGCGGTGAATGGGTTGTGTCGTCCAGGCGCTTCTGTATCTTCTCTTTGGGCATCGTGTCTATCGTATTTATGTCTCGTCGTGCTCGTGCACGTGACCCGAACGACCTTCAAGCGCGCAAACTCACGGTTTTCGCCCATCGTTTCCGCAGGGATGGGTCTGGCAACGCTTCAACAGGCGATATGACCAATCGCACGGCACCCGGGGATGATGATAGGAGCGACGTGCCGGCCGAAATGATTCCGACGAGCGCTAAGATATCCAGCGGGACCACGGAAGATCGCGCAAAGCAGGCCAGCGACCCGGCTGTGACAAAGAGCACTGCAGATGATTCGCGAGGGGCTGGTTGGCCTCCCGGCGACGGGCAAGCAAACCCGAGCGAGTCAAAAACTGTGAGCCAGGACAGTGTGAAAATATCGTTGGGTTCGGTGGGACAAGCCAAGCCAGAGGTCGACGTGTCGGCTGCGGCTGGGCAGCGACTCAGCAGGCTTTCGACGGCGTCGGATGATTCGTTTACCTCAGAGGCGTCAACCGCGTCGCGAAGGGACGAGCCGACGAAGCACACAGACTCCATCACGAAAACTTCCGTGAAGATGGGGGAGCAGGAGTACAAGCAGCTCAATCAGTACATCATCGTCAAGGACCTAGGCCGCGGTGTTCACGCCAAAGTCATGCTTGGCCTGAACGCCGCCGACAACCTGCTTTACGCGATCAAGGCCACAAACAGCAACGCAGCTGTCGCGGAGACTGCGGTGAGGAAGGAGATTGCCGTGCTGAAAAAGCTCAAGCATCCCAACGTGCTGAAGCTCTTCGAGGTTATTGACGACGCGAAGACCAACGAACTTCTCTTGGTCCTGGAGTTTGCCAGCTCTGGTCCTATCTTCACAAGGTACAACCTTGTCCCAGTGAAAGAAAAAACTTTGCTGTCCTACATCCGGGACATAATTCAGGGCTTGGATTACCTTCACCATGTGGCGGGAATCGCTCACATGGATTTGAAACCAGAAAACCTTTTGAAGTCTGGCGATGGTACGGTGAAGATCGCTGATTTTGGGGTTTCTTTCATCGGAAAGGCCAATAAACAGAATTCCAACAAGCGGATTGTCGGGACTCCAGCTTTCATCGCCCCTGAAATGTTGGGAGAAGATGGTTACGATCCATTTGCCGCGGATATTTGGTCACTTGGAATTTGCATTTTTCACATGGCGACAGCAAGACTGCCTTTCATAGGACGAACAATTTTCCAGATCATCGCAATGGCGAAGCGGCAGGGATTGCAGTTTCCTGAGAAGCCGGAATTATCAGCGGAGTTGAAAGACTTGCTGACGATCGTTCTCCAAATTCAGCCTGAAAATCGTGCGTCGATAGAGGATGTTATGACCCATGCTTGGACGACAAAGAACGGTACAGATCCATTACCACCGTCTCTCAAACAGTCCGACATGCTTACGGTCACCGAAAAGGAGATCGCAGATGCTGTCCGCAAGGATCCACTGGCCGCTCTTCTTCGTCCCAATTTCAAGACGGAGGAATTCAAAACAGGAGACGTTATCATGCGCAAAGGAGAAATCGGGGAAACATTGTACTTCATCAACGCTGGAGAATGCGAAGTCCTTGTCGACGCTCTGCATGATGAAATCGCCGAACAAGCTAGTGATACAACCTCACAAGATGAAGCACAGCACCTCGGTGTCCTCGCGGTGCGCGGTGAGGGTGTGGTTGTTGGAGAAATTGCAGTTCTCGAGACGATTCTGAGGATGCAGGTTGATGGGGACACAGATTACCATGGAAAGAGAACTGCTTCAGTAAGGGCTCGTGGAAACGTTGAATGCCTTTCCGTCACTGTTGAGGAGCTTTTCGCCGCGTTAGAACAAGACGAAGAAGGAAAAGATCGTCTATTTCGCACTGCGAACGACAGGCTTGAACAGAATACGGAAGTTCTTCTCCAAATCGCGGAGTCAAAGAAGGACAGTTTGCACCCAGTCATTGACTCGTTTTCTCCTAAGAGAAAAATCCAAGTCTTATACGCCGAGGACAGCGTTCCGACGCAATTTATTGTCAAACGACTTGTCAATCGCATCCACGACATAGAGCTCGTGTGCGTGAATGATGGCAAGGCCGCGCTGGACTATTGCGTGAACGCGAAGAACGAAAATGTGCGCCCGGACATCATTTTAATGGACTGCCAAATGCCTGTTATGGATGGTTTGGAAGCTACCAGGGAGATCCGTAAGCTTGATGATCCAATTGTTTCAAAGGTTCCCATCGTGGCAGTGTCGTCGGGAATCAAGTCCATGAATGAGAGGGACTGCATGGAGGCTGGAATGGACGACTACGTCGCGAAGCCGCTAAATCAGCAGATATTAACGGGCGTTCTTTCACGGAACATTCCAACCTCGTTGATGAAAAACGCAGTCGACCCTAACGACGTCAAACTAATGCAAGAGTTGATGATTTCGGACGAGATGGTCTAGGCAGATCAGTAGGATTTTAAATCGTAGTTTTGATTTCATTTATCGCGGGATTCGAGCGTAGAACGGGTCACACTCTACTTGGACTTTTGTCTTTTGCTAATCGGAATCTCGCATGCACCGGTGTCGCAGTTGTTCAAATCGATTGGACGAACTCGCTCCTTACTTTCGCCCGTCGCAGAGAACTGGTTCTTCGCATCTTGAACAAAAACGACTTGTTCCGGTGCGGTGGCGACCGCTGGTAAGTTCTCGATTATTTCGCCAATCCTGCAGGTTGAAGGATACCCAGCCTGACGAAGAGCCTCAATACAAGCATCCGCATTTTCTTTCGGAACTGTAGCCAGCATACCTCCCGCGGTTTGCGGATCGTAAATCAGCGGATACCTGGGATTATTCGCAATACCACCATCTTGATTGGCAACAGCCCTCGACAATCGAAAATTTGCAGGTTGAAGCGAAGATGTTATTCCCATTTTCAAGCATTCTTCCGCTCCATCCAACACTGGAATTTCGTCAAGGTCCAAAACTGCAGCCAAATTTGCGCCTTTGCACATTTCCACGAGGTGTCCGAGCAAGCCAAATCCCGTGACATCAGTGCAAGCCTTGGCACCATGTTCAACCAGTAATTGAGCAGCAACCGCACTGGGCTGTCGCATGCTGTCCAAGGCTTTGGTCACCCATCTTCCCTCAGCTTTCGCCCGCATGTCTGCGGCAAACAGCGTGCCCGTGCCAATAGGTTTGGTGACAATCAAAACTTGGCCCGGTTTCATGCCTCCCTTTTTCATCAGATTTTCTCGCTTGGCCACTCCGTGAACTGAGAATCCCAAGGCCAGCTCTGCCCCTTCACAGCTGTGCCCTCCCGCCAGAGCACACCCAACTTCCTCGAGCACCGCTGTGGCTCCAGACATCATCTGCCACAGCTCATCCTCGACCTGAGATTCGAGACCGTACGGCACCTGCGCGACTGCGAGGACGGCGTGCGGCTCGGCTCCCATGGCCCAGCAGTCACCCAACGCGTGCACGACCGCGACTTGACCGAAGATGTACGGGTCATCTACGAACGAGCGGAAGAAATCGACGGTGTGCACAGCGACCATTCCGGGAGGAACCGTGATGACGGCCGCGTCGTCTGGCTGGTCGAGTCCGACTTCAACCTCAGGGCGAGTCGGAATGTTGAGGCGGGCCATCACTCGGCTTAGTACGCTGGCCCCAACCTTAGCTCCACATCCGCCACAACGCATGGGGACAGCCTGCAGGGCGGCAATAGTTGCAGGGCCAGACGCGAGAGCAACCTCAGATACATCAGGTACTGGAGATTCCATTACTGGCATCTCTTGATACATCTTCATCCACTTCCTGTCGATGCGGTCCTTCCACTTCCAAAGCATCGCGCCTGTTGATGACGCCCCACCGAAGCTGACGGAGCCGTACGAAGCCATGGCGTGTTTTGAACCGGTGCTTATGAGCCCGAGGAACACCTTCTGAGGACTGAAGTCCACAAGCTTCTCTCCGAGCAAATATCGGCGGAGGTTATCGTGCAGTGGAGGACCCTGGCGCACCGCAAACACTCCCGCTTTTGGGCGCGGATGGCCAACCACGGAGGCGACATCGCCGGCGGCGAAAACCCCAGGATGGCTGGTCGATTCCAGAGTTGGAGATACCTTGATGAATCCGTCGTCGGTTTCAAGACCGGCGTCTCCGGGCCAACCTTGAGGTGCCGCTTGAGTGCACCAGATGCACTCGTCCGCGGGAACTTTTCTGCCGCTCGAGAGAACCAGTTCGCCCTTCAAGACGGACTCCACGCCGTCGCCCTCGATGACTTCGATACCCCGGTCGTGAAATATGTCCAGGAATGTCTTACGAATTGAGCTCGCATGCGTGGGCATGAGTGTCCCGCGGGTGATCAGCTTGAAGTCGGCGCGGTCGGCTGACTGTCCAGCCTTCTCGAGCTCCGCCTGAAGCCGGTGCTGCATCGCCAGCGCGAGTTCGACTCCGCCGGCTCCACCTCCCACCACCGCGACACGGGTCTGCGTGGACGTCGTGAGAACTCTGTCCAATATCGCTTCCCAGCGCTCTCCGAAACCGTAGATGGGTTTGACCGGTGTGGTAAAGTCGGAAGCTCCCTGCACAGCCTTGGCGGGGGTGATGCCGATGTCGATGGAGAGGGCGTCGTAGGAGATCGAAGGGCGACCCTTCAGGATGACTCGTTTATTCTCCAGATCGATGCTTACGGCCTCATCGTGGATCAGTCGATGTCCGGCGAATGTGCACAGGGGTCTCAGATCGACGTGACACTCGTCCCAGGTGTAGTGTCCGGCGATGTGCCCAGGGAGCATTCCGCTATAAGGAGTGTTAACCTCCTTCGCCACGAGGGTGACGCGCACGCCCGGCAGTTTGTTCATCCCGAGCATCTTCAGGACGTAGACGTGGCTATGACCGCCGCCGATGAGAACGAGATCCTTGACGACCGGTCCGGTGTCGTTCATCTTGCCCCCCATGGCTGCCGTCGCGGGTGCCCTGCGGGAGCGATGCGGCGGTGGGGCAAAAGTACTTTTTCGGCGGAAGTCGCCTCGTCGTCCGGTGAACGCGGAGACCTGTGCTGCGGTGCTGTGGCGCGATGGAAGTGTCAACGAAGAAGCCTTGCTCATGCACGAATCGATCACGATCGATAGCTCGAGCGACGCCCCACCTGCGTTCCGCCGAGTGGTGACGTCGACTTGGGTTTGGTTGGGACGTGGCGAACCAAATAGAAAAATTCGCTACGCTGTTAATGACTAATACAAATCGCGTGTAACTGATTACCATACGATTCGTTTGATTTACGCCTTTTCATCCACGTTTATTTGATCCAGAAGCCGGGTTCTCGTTCATTCACAAACGCCGACGCAAAGAAAGATGGCCAGCGTGTCGTCTTGTCGAGCGACGTGGCCGAGGGTGCCGATATCCAGGCGATCCAAGGCATCCGCCTCGTCCCGTCGTGCGTCTCGCTGGTACGCGAGCTCGAGCGATGTGGCCACCAAGGGCGACGCCGAGCTGGCGACGTATCGGTGGAACGGCATGGAGTGCGCGTACAGGCAGCGCGGGAACAGCGGCAAGCCGGTCGTGCTGATTCACGGCTTCGGCGTCAGCTCGTTCCAGTACCGTGAGCAGCTGAGCGCGCTGTCCGAGACCAACAGGGTGTACGCGCTCGACCTCGTGGGGTTCGGCAAGTCCGATCAGCCCGATCTGGAGTACTGCATGGAGTTCTGGAGGGATCAGGTGGTCGACTTCGTGGACAACGTCGTGAGCGAGCCCGCCGTGCTGGTTGGCAACTCCATCGGCAGCCTCACCGCCATCCACGCCGCTGCGAAAAAGCCTGAGTGCACCACGGGCGTCGTGCTCCTCAACTGCGCGGGCGGGATGAATAACAAGGTTAAGCGCATGCCGGGAGATTTCGACGGGTTCGGATGGCAGTACAAGGCGGTGGTGCCCATCTTCAACGTCGTCCTCGCCATCATCGACTTTGTGCTGAAAACGCCGGTGGCCAAGCCTCTGTTTGACAACGTTCGCAACGAGGAGAGCGTGAGGAACGCTCTGCAGGGGGTGTACAAGGATCCTTCAAGGGTCGACGACGCGCTCGTGCAGTCAATCTGCACAGCTGCGGAACGGGACGGGGCCTTTGGCGCTTTCGTGAGGATCCTGACGGGACCCCCCGGACCTCGCCCGGAGGAGCTAATGCCGGGCGTCAAGTGCCCGATGCTGATCCTCTGGGGCGACGAGGACTCGATCACGCCCCCGGATTTCCCCCTCGGGCAGTACTTCATGAAGCTCCCCGAGAACCGTCCGAAAACCACCCTGAAGGTATTCCCGGGGGAAGGACACTGCCTGCAGGATGATAACCCGGGAGCGGTGAACCCGGTTATCCAGGAGTGGGTCGGCGCGCTGTGAGTGTTTTTATTATCAACTGTATTGCAAGCTCATCCGAGAAGCCAACCTTGCGAGCCCACGTCCCCGTACTCGGAGGCGACCTTGTCTCTGTTGACCTTCTTGCCCCACTTCCCACCCGACTCCTTCATCTCTTTGACGCGCTTAACGATCTCCTTCGCCGTGTTGAACGTGCCCCCGGTTGGCTTGTGGCACACAAAACAAGCCTTCGCCTTCGCGTTGTGTCGGAGAGCGCAGTGCTCGCAGAAGTAATGCTTGCATTTGGTGACCACCGGGTCTCTGATGGTGTCCCAGGTGTTTTCACAGATGGCACACGCGGGCGGGATACCGTCGTCGTCCTCCTCCTCCTCCTCCTCCAAGGGCACGCACACGCCGTCCTCCCCCATGTTCCTCTCCAACTGCTCCAGCTTCGCCAGGGCTTCTTTTCGCTGTTTTTCCTTCTCCTCCCACTCCTTGTCGAGCTGCCAGCCTTGCTTGTAGTCGCCGCGATCGTGCAAGAACTTACAGGAGTCACCGAAGCCGCAATATCCCGTCTCCTTGTAGTCCTTGCAGATGTCGGGCTTGTAATCCATGATGAAAGTCATCCTCACGTTCGACGAAGCTCGCATCGGGCCGTGCGCTCCGCCACCCTTTTCGCTCGCGATTGAGTGCTCCTTGCGGAACCCCGCCCTGTAGTCCACGTAGCTGTTCAGGCCCCTGTACTTCTTATCATCCTCGAAACCTTCAGCTCTGTCCGCAGCGGTCTTCAGTACCTTCTCGCGGAGCGCGCGACCATCCCTGTCCTTCTCGGTGTCGATCTCGAGTTCCTTCGTAGCGCCTGCGTTTGGAAAGACGGGGAGGGGATTCACTCAGATCTCGTCTCGGTGGAGTCGACAGAGTCACAGGGCGTCGTCGCGCACTCACCTCCGTCGCCGCGCTGTTGCATCGACCTATCACCTTCGAAGGTGAAAACCTTGAGCTTATCCTGCGAACGGAGGGGAAGAGCGTTCAGTCTAGCGGCGAATCGAGAGGTGCGGGAGAGGGCACGTTTGGAGCGAAATATGCCCACCTTCTCGTCACGCGCCGTGGAGCCACCGAGAGCCATGGTCTTCTTCTTCTTTTCTACTTGGGCCATCCCACCGGACGCACCCGCCGCGTCGTCGTCGGAGGAGTCATCGTTCGTTCGCTTCCTTACGTTGCCACGGCCGAACTTCCCTTTCTTCTTGAACCCACCGGCTCTGAACGAGGATGCGGAAGGGAAGGGGACGTCAGCGCATGATTCGATGGGGCGCGAGGATATCGGTCGACAGGCCGCGGGAATGAGACGTACCGAGGAGCGTTCGCCTCCGTCCCGGTCTCTTCCGGGGATTTCTCGTCGTCTCCCATGGGGCAAGGACGGCACCCTGCGCGGGTACTTTTGGCGAACGGTGAAAACTGAGAATGTTTTTGAGCGACCACGTCATTGTACGACGACGCACACTGACGTGCGTGTGAAGACAAAGATGGCATCAAACAGTGGAGCCAGGTTGCTCACACTACTGGGTAGAGCTCGTCATACCGTCACGGGCTCTCTCAGCCAGGGTGCCCATTCGCAGCTGACGGCGTCGGGTCGTCGCCTCGAGTGGGACGTCTCGCGATGCGTGGCGCATCGATTCACGACGGGCGCCAACGCGTGGATGGCGAACGGTGGCGAGGCGAGTGGGCCAGGACAGCTTATCGAGCACATGAAGGCAAAGGTGAGAATGAGATTGCGACCCATGCTGAACCTGTCTCCTCTAGCCGGCGGCTCTGTGGCGCGTCAAAACCCTCTGACCTAAACGATCCTTTTCAATCGCAGATTCGCGACGGGCTCGACGCGCAGTTTGTCGATGTGGTGGACATGTCCGGCGACGCCAGGCACGTCGGTATCCAGGTAGTGGCGAACGCATTTGAGGGGAAGAACGCAATCAATCGCCAGCGCATGGTGTATAAGTGTATCTGGGAGGAAATGCAGACGGACAAGGTTCACGCCGTGCAGACGTGCGTGACCAAAACTCCGGCAGAGGCGGAGTCCAAGTAGCGCAGCTTTGCTTGTTGTATTCACAATTCGTTCACCTAAAGAATCTTCGCGGGCTGAAATTTGCAGCTCTTGCTCACTTCCTCACGCCACCGGTCTCGTAGTTCTCGAGGAACCACTTGACGGTGATGTCCATCGCCTCGTCGAAGGGGGTGAACTTGAAGTCGGGGAGGTACTTCCTGAGCTTCTGGTTGTTGGCCGTCTTCTTGAACTGCCCGTCCGCCTTGGAGGTGTCGAAGGTGACCTCCAGGGGGGTACCTCCGATGTTGGCGTCGAGGGACTTGGCCACGGCGTACGCAATGTCGGAGATGGGCACCTCGTCCTCCTCGCCGACGGAGAGGATGATAGGGTCCGCCTCGTCGTAGGACCTGAGCGTCCAGATCATGAGCTTCGCCAGGTCGATGGAGAAGATGAACTGGCGGAGGGGCTTGCCGCTGCCCCAGATGTCGAAGGATTTGCCCTCCTTCTTGCAGTTGAAACCACGGTGGATGAGACCGGGGATGACGTGGGAGTTCTCCAGGTGGAAGTTGTCGTGCTTGCCGAAGATGTTGGTGGGGATGACGGCGGTGTAGTTGCACCCGTGCTGGGACTTGTACATGCGGTTCTGGACGTCGACCATGCGCTTGGCGTAGGCGTAGCCCTCGTTGGAGAAGTGAGGGGGACCGTCGTGAATCATGGTCTCGTCGATCGGGAAGGTGGTTTTATCGGGGAAGATGCAGGTGGAGAGGCAGGACACCAGCTTCTGCACGCCGCGCTTGTGGCACTCCTGGAAGATGTTGTCGTTCATGTTCACGTTGTCCCTCCAGAACTCCACCTTGTACTTCATGTTGGCGAAGAGACCGCCCACCTTGGCCGCGAGGTGGATGACGTGGGTGGGCTGGTACTTGTCGAAGATGGCAGCCACGGCGGCGGGGTCGCAGAGGTTACCGTCCTGCGAGGAAAAGAGAGACGGCGGTCAGCGCGAGAGTTTCGCTTTTTCCGGCGCCGCGACGCGTCGCAAAGGGTGGGGTCGGGCACGGACTCGAAGGTCACCCGCGAGGTGATGGGCGCGGGTCATCCAGCGTAATCGTACGATACCGATATCGACATCGACGAGTGTTTCGGGTCTAACTCACCTTGCTGCTCAGGTACACCCACTTCTCCTCGACGTTGCCCTCGGCGTCGATCACGTCCTTGATGGCGGAACCGACGAGGCCGGTGCCTCCGGTGACCATGACGACCTTCTGTGCGCTCATTGTGAACGGTTTAGTTACGCGTCCGATATAAACCCAACCCGATGGTTGTGGGGCTGTGCTCTTTCGCCGTGGAAGAGAGCGCGTGTCGTTGTGCGCGCACCAGACGGCGAGCGCTGTCGGGCTAAAGATTGGTGTTACACACCCGAGTGTACAGACTAGCACAGACTGATCCTACGAGTTAACTGACACAAGACTGAAAACATGTGTGATTTACGTAATTCACATGAAATAGCAGCTTTCAAACCATATTCTGAATGGTGGTACTACTGAGTTGTTGTCACGGTCGTATTTGGACCCAATGCACTGAACTCCAGGAACCTTGATGACGAGACGACGACGACGATATCGCAAGATGGTTTGAAGACGCTCCCCGTCACCGTCAGTTGGACGAGCACGAGAGGATCGAGAGAGTCGCCATGTCGATATCGTCAATCTCTTCGATCG
>Ga0209631_10002116_pt1 | contig 24170 bp, 21 predicted proteins | sample COG_08_FD_184752 | JGI IMG/M metagenome (GOLD analysis project Ga0209631, IMG submission 184752) | Pelagic Microbial community sample from North Sea - COGITO 998_met_08 (SPAdes) (version 2) | ecosystem: Environmental > Aquatic > Marine > Neritic zone/Coastal water | place: Helgoland, sampling... | reverse complement strand
CCTATTTTAGAAAATCGCGATAATCGCCCTTTAATAAATAAAAATTGGTCCTCGTCCAAGTATCCAATGTCACCTGTAATAAACCACCTTTCTTTGGTTAGCACTTCTTCGGTTTTTTGAACATCATTTAAATAACCGGAAAAAATATTCGGCCCGCGAAAACACAGCAGACCAGTTTCACCAGTTTTTAAATCATGGCGATAATCTGGATGAATCGTTTTACATTCAATTTCAGGAAATAAACGACCCACAGAGCCTTTTCGAAATCCATGCTCTGGTAAATTAAAACTAATACCAGGTGCTGTCTCGGTTAACCCATAACCTTCAAGGTAAGAGCAAGAGGCAAATTTCTCCCATTTAACCCTGAACGAGTCTTCTGTTTTTTCAGCACCCGCAACCACATATTGGAGCGATTTAAAATCTTCGGCTTTTCCTCTACTCAAAAAGCCACGCAAAAAAGTGGGTGTACCTAATAAAAAGGTAATTTTTTCTTTTCGAATAGCTTCCAGACCAACCTTAACATCCAAGGGTGACGGGACTGTTACAATGGGAATATCATAAAGCAATGGAAAACATGTGGATACAGTAAATCCAAAACTGTGAAATAATGGTAAATTCGCCAATAGACTTGCATCTTTATCAAAAAGACCGAGTTGGTTTATTTGTGAACAATTAGAAAGAATATTCTGATGGCTTAATACGACTCCCTTGGGATCCCCCGAACTTCCACTTGTAAATAAAATAGTTGCCTCCTTGGTAGTTGATCTAATGGGAATTTTTAGAAAAAAGCGAGAAAGGGAGATGGGAAGTTTTAAAATTAAGGCTTCCTTTAATAATTGGTAAGGCTTCTTAGCTAAATTTTTCAACCAGGCAGAAATTTCAAAGACATCGTTTGTCCACGGAAAATCAGGAAATTTATCCATCATTTTCTCAGCAGTAATAATTGTCTTAATCTCGGCCTTTCGAATAAGTTTTTCAGCAACACTTGAACCCAAAGAAAAATTAAGGTTAACCGGAGTCTTTCCTGCAAAAAAAATGGCAAGGTTTGCAATTGTTCCCGCTAATCCAGGTGGTAACACAATCCCAATTCTTTGTGCCTGACAATTTTTTCGTAAATGTGCTGATAATTTGACTGATAATAGAAGCAATTTATTTCGGGAACAAACAAATGGCCCAGGTAGACCATAATCTACCAAAGGCAATCGGTTGGATTTTTTTTTCAAAGACCGAAATAATGCGTCGGCCATATGATTTGCTTCCATTTTCATTTCAAAAGAAAGTTACTTTAACCGAAAGGCTTTGTGGTTGCCATAAAAACTTCGAAGGAGATAATTATATACATGTCCATCTACTCTAATATACATTGCTATAAAGGAGCTTACTCTAAAAAAACCCACCGAATTTCGTAGTCCGATTTCGGGTGATCGTTTTCTTCTGAGATCGGGCTTTACCATATTTTGTTACTTTAAATCGTTTGATTAGTAGCACCACTTACTTCATTTAACATTATTTTAAATTATTTTTATCGTGAACGAATCAGAAAAAAAACAAACTCTTATATACGACACAACCTTACGTGACGGTTCGCAGGCAGAAGGTGTCTCTTTCACCGTAACTGCCAAACTGAGGGTCGCCGAAAAACTGGATCAATTTGGAGTCGATTATATCGAGGGAGGCTGGCCAGGAAGCAATCCTAGAGATATGGCTTTTTTTGAAAAAGCTACGGAGCTCAACCTAAACCATGCTAAAATTGCCGCTTTTGGCTCTACCCGAAGGGCATCTTCCGCTGTGGAAGATGATCCACAAATCAAATTGCTTTTAGACGCAAATACGCCAGTTGTTACGATTTTTGGTAAATCATGGCTTCTTCATGTGACTGATGTGCTTCGAACAACACCGGAAGAAAACCTCGCAATGATCGAAGACTCCGTACGCTATTTAAAAGAACAAGGAAAAGAAGTAATCTACGATGCTGAGCATTTTTTTGACGGTTACACAAACAATCCAGAATACGCCCTTTCAACTCTTGCCGCTGCAGAAAAAGGAGGTGCTGACTTTTTAGTTCTTTGCGAAACAAATGGAGGTAAGCTGGTTCCAGAAGTAAGGGAAATCACTCAAACCGTTGTCGATAAATTTCCAAATTCTTCTATTGGAATGCATTGCCATAATGATGCCGGGGTTGGGGTCGCAGTAAGCCTGACTGGTATAGAAGTTGGAGCAGAAATGGTACAAGGTACAATGAATGGCTATGGGGAAAGAAATGGAAATGCCAACTTGACGACAATTATCCCCAACCTAGAACTTAAAATGGAACGAAAGACAAATTGCAGCGAACATCTTTCCAAGCTTCGAGATTTATCTTTCTTTATTGATGATTCAACTAATTTGAGGCCCGATATCCGTGCTCCTTATGTGGGAGCAGCTTCTTTTGCTCACAAAGGAGGAGTACATGCTGATGCAGCCTCCAAATCGACAAGAAGCTACGAACACATTGACCCTGCATTGGTTGGAAATCGAACTCGAGTTTTAGTTTCCGATATGTCAGGACGAAGCAGTATCATGATGAAGGCGAAGGAAATGGGTATGGAAGTGGATGGTCGCTCGCCCGAAATGAAATCTTTTCTTGAAGAATTAAAAAGACTTGAATTTCAGGGGTATGAATTCGAGGCTGCGGATGCATCTTTTGATCTTTTATTAAAACGATTCCTGAGGGGGGAAGAATCAGCTTTTAAAGTCCTTCGTTATCATGTTGGAGTATCCAGAGAAGAAGGGACAGATGAATCTAAATCCGAAGCCACAGTCAAACTAATGGTCAAAGATGAGATTCGGCATACTGTTGCGGAAGGAAATGGGCCCGTTTCTGCTTTAGATCATGCACTGAGGAAAGCTTTGGAAAAAGACTTTCCCTTCATCCAGGAAGTTCGCTTGGTCGATTTTACGGTTCGAATCCTGGAGAGTAATTTAGGAACAGATGCAATTACTCGAGTACATGTTGAATCAACTGATGGTAAAAAAACTTGGGGTACTGTGGGTGTAAGCGATAATGTGATCACAGCAAGCTGGGAAGCTTTGGTTGATTCGGTTTCCCACAAGATTCAAATGGAATCCTCATCAAACTCATAAATATTTACTCGTGGTCCAGTGGGTCTCCAAATAGATGATTTGGTAGAACGAAAGCTGATATTTGTGGGAATTCCTAAATTTGCAGCCAAATGGCCGGGGCCAGAATCATTTCCCCAAAATTCACAAACTCCCTGCATTAAATTGTTTTTGTATTCTTCTACAGAAGAAGGATGAACAGACTTAATTCGTGCTGAGAAAATAAAATTCGCCTCTTTAAAATTCTTACATATTTTCTGATCTGCCTCTCCGAAGCAAAATGTGACCCAATTAGAATTCTTTTTTTTCAACCAATTTTCGGCCAAATTTTTGTAAAAGGAAAAGGGCATGTTTTTATAATCTCCACCACTCCCGGGATGAATCCACATATTTGAATTTTTTATCCAATCATCACCTATCCACGCATCTGAAAGAATGGATGGTAAAAATGGTGTATTCATTTTTTCAAACATAGCTTCCACAATATGAGGCCCTGCAGTAGGTCGTGTGGGTAAGATAAAAATCTGATTGGCTCCTAAATTCTGCAATTCATTTTTCCATTCAACATCATCCCAGAATGTAAAAATGTCGGCCCCCTCTATTCTTTTTGAAATTTGAGACAGTCCGAGATCTAAATCAAGTAATTCAAGGATACCCTCCCTTTTATTAACTAATGAAAAATACGATGGTTTAGTTAAAAAAATAACTTCGTGGTAAGAATTTTGGATATGAGCAAGTAAAGGTAGAGTTAAAATAAAATCTCCCAAGCCTCCTCCACGGAAAACAATCGCTTTTTCTTTGTAGGTTAATGGCAAAGAAGTTTCTTTACTCATCAAAGGTTACAATTTTAACTGATTCTATCTTCGATAAAAGAGCGAATGGCATGCGCACTTGAATCAATTGAAAATTTTACGCTCTTTTTTTCTTTTAATTCTTCTAAAATAGCCGACTTCGGTTCTGACAATGAAGCTTTCTCATAAACTTTAGGAAATTTTGCGGGATGAGCTGTGGCAAGTATGAGATATTTCTCGGAAGTTTTTAAATCCTTAAAAGCACAGGCAGTATGAGGATCAACTAAATAATTATAATTATCCTGTACATTCCGAATAATTTCAGGAATTTCATCATCAGATACAGTGGAGCTTGAGAATCCATCTATCTTAAAATCATTAAAGCAATACTTTCCTTCCTTGGCAAAAATTGCCATTATTTGAGTAAGTTTTTGTGTATCTCCATCTAGAATAAAATAAAGCAATCTTTCAAAATTTGAAGCGACCTGTATATCCATAGAAGGAGCAAGGCTTTGCGAGACTTCACTTAGTGAATACTGGCCATATTTAAAAAGTCGGTGAAGAACATCATTTTGATTGGTTGCGACCTGAAAACCTTTGATCGGCAAGTTCATTTTCGTTAACAACCAACCTGCAAATACATTTCCAAAATTTCCGGTCGGAACAACAAAAGTTGTATTTAAACGTTCTCCCTTTTCTATTTTTAACCAGGCAAAAAGATAATAGACAGATTGAGCGAGAATTCGTGCTAAATTAATGGAATTAACTGCGGACAGACCCACTTTTTTCTTAAAATCAAGATCGGAAAATATTTCTTTTACGGCTCGTTGGGCGTCATCAAAAGTACCTTCAATAGCCAAAGGAAAAACATTATCTGATTCTGTGCAAGTCATCTGTCTTTCCTGAAGGGGAGAAACTTTTCCATCTGGAAATAAAATAAAAACCGTGACTCCTTTCTTTCCCAATAATCCAGCGATTGCAGCTGCTCCCGTATCTCCGGAAGTCGCTCCAAGAATCGTTAATTCTCTACCGCTTTTTTTTATTTGTTCCTCATAAAGATTACCCAGGAGTTGAAGTGCAAAATCTTTGAAAGCCAAAGTTGGGCCATGAAAAAGTTCCAAAACCTTGAGATTTTCATCAAGGGAAACCATAGGGGCAATTTCATTATGAGAAAATCGAGAATAAGAATCCTCTACAATTTTATGAAGTGTATTCTCATTAATATCAGTGGCAAATAAACGAAAGAGAGAAAAACAGAGTTCTGAATAGCTCATATTCTCCCATTCCCTAAGAAAAGGAGTAATATCAGGAAATTCGCTGGGGAGGTATAATCCACCATCTGGTGCCAAGCCTTGGGCCACCGCTTCAGAAAAGCTAACCGCATCCGCCTGTCCTCGGGTACTGACGAATTTCATAGTATAATCCTTTTACTTACCTAAATCAAAAGCCTGATGAGCCACCCTCGTTGCATCATCGCCGTTATCCGGACTGACAGCTACTGAAATCTTAATTTCTGAAGTACTAATCATAAGCATATTAATTCCAGCATTAGCCAAAGCTTCGAAAAATTTCGAAGCCACTCCAGAATGGGATCGCATACCTACCCCAACAACAGAAATCTTCGCTATATTAGTACTTTTTCCAAGTTTTCCACCCACTTGGCCCTGGAAATGTTCCTTCAGAGCCTTTTCTGCTCGAAAAGCATCTTCGGAAGGAACGGTAAAGGTAAGGTTTGCCTTTCCATTACGAGCCACATTTTGAACGATCATATCAACTACCACGCCAGATTCGGACATAACCTTAAAGATTGCAGCCGCCGCACCCGGTCGGTCCGGTAATTCTGTAATACTTAATCGGACTTGGTTTTTATCAATGGCTACACCACTTACCAGTGTATCCTCGAGAGATTTTACTTTTTTCTTCACGGTCGTTCCTGATTTATTGGAAAAAGTTGAGCGAACTTCAAAGGGAATATTATGTTTTTGGGCAAATTCAACTGCACGGGTTTGCATGACTTTCGAGCCACTGCTTGCTAATTCGAGCATTTCCTCGTAGTTAATTTCAGGTATCTTACAAGCATCTGGTACAATTCGGGGGTCTGCAGTGTAAACCCCCTCGACATCAGTAAAAATTTGACAATTCTTAGCTCTTAAAGCTCCAGCTAATGCAATTGCACTAAGATCAGATCCACCTCTTCCAAAGGTTGTCACATCACCATGGTCGCTGACACCTTGAAAGCCCGCAACCACAACCACATTTCCCATCTTGAGTTGTTTGCGAATATCACCTCCTTTTACCTCGCGAATTCGAGACTTTGTATGAATGCCCTCGGTCACAATTTCAGATTGCCATCCGGTACGGGAAACCGCAGGTACCTTAAGTGCATGTAAAGCAAGTGCCATGAGAGCAATGGTTTCCTGTTCGCCACAAGTCATGAGGACATCCATCTCTCGTTCAGTAGGATTCTTCAAAATCGCATTCGCACGTTCAATTAATTGATTAGTTACACCAGCTCTAGCAGAAACAACTACAACCACCTGATTTCCTTCTGCCCAACTCCGCTTTACTCTTTTGGCAACTTTTTTGATACAATCGACATCTGCAACTGAAGTGCCTCCAAATTTTTGTACTACTATACTCATTTTGACGCAAAAGCATTAGGGTCAAACATACGAAATAAAACAGGTTTCTCTTTTACCCCATCTAACTGCTCCAATGAATTAATAGCCAAATCAATTGAATGTTCATTGGTTTGGTGAGTCGTTAAAATTATTGAAGCAGATTCTAAATTATCGTTTGGAGTTTGTGAAACAGTCGCAAGGCTAATTCCATGAACTGCTAAGCTTTCAGCCACCTTTGCAAGCTGCCCTGGGCGATCATCAACTGAGAGCCTAAGATAAAAGCGACCCGAAATTTTCTGAGAAGGGGAAACTTCACATTCATCTGGCGTAACATGCAAAAGTTTAGGCGGTGAAAAATTCCCCTGCATACCCTTAACCACATCGACAATATCACTTATAACAGAACCAGCGGTAGGATCCTGTCCAGCTCCCCTACCAGTCAACACTACAGTTCCCACAACCGTTCCAGTTAAACTAATTCCGTTAAATACACCATCCGTTTGGGCAATAATTTCATTCACTGGAACCAGTGCAGGATAAACTCCAACCGAAACATAATTCTGCTCAAAACTTCGTCGAATTACTCCAATCAATTTTATTTTACACCCTAAATCTTGTGCAGCTGATAAATCTTCGTTTGAAATTCTACGAATGCCTTCTACTGTGGTTTCCTTTAAATCAATCCACATTCCATGTGCAAGATAAGCAAGAATAACAGCTTTATGAGCGGCATCGAAACCATCCAAGTCTAAAGCTTCATCTGCTTCCACATATCCCAAGGCACGGGCATCCTCGAGTACTTCCCCAAAAGAAGCGCCCTCGTTTTCCATTCTAGTCAGAATGTAGTTCGATGTACCATTCATAATTCCATAAATTAATGGAAATTCATTTGCTACTAGGCTTTCTCGAAGAACTTTAATGATCGGAATTCCACCAGCAACACTTGCTTCAAACGCATATCTTACTCCAGCTTTTTCAGCGGCTTGGAATAATTCATCTCCATGTTCACAAATTAAAGCTTTGTTCGCAGTGATAACAGGTTTTCCATTTTCAAAAGCTCGAAGGGTGAGTGCTCGAGCCTCTTCAATTCCCCCGATTAATTCACAAATTATATCAATTTCGGGATCCTCCACTATGGAAAGAGAATCTGTGGTTAAACTAGATGGATCAATTTTTAAACAACGGTCTTTTGCCAATGAACGAACAGAAGCCCGAGTTGGAACGAGCGAAACCCCAAGAATTTTCTCCCACGCTTTTTCGTTTTCTATTAAATGCTTCCATGTTCCCTGCCCAACAGTACCAAAACCAAGAATACCGACTCGCAACTCTTTTAATTCATTCATATCTAACTTGGTTTACGGAATTTTTAACTTTTTCGCTTAAATCGATTTTCTGTTCCGTCTCGTAATCGAACTATATTTGATCGGTGCCTCCATATAATCCATACCATAATAACAAAAGCCAACGCAATCGTACCGATTACGCTGGAGTGGTCGGGGTTGGACCATACATTCACGATCGCACAAACCGGAAGACTTACACCAAAACCAATTGAAGCCAAAGCAACATAACGCGTTGAAAAAAAGATAATGACCCAAGTTACCAAGCCAATGATTAAGCAACCCGGCATAACTCCAAGTAATCCGCCCATAGTGGTAGCAACCCCTTTTCCTCCCCGGAAACTTGAAAATATAGGATAGGTGTGACCGAGGACCGCACCCGGCAACCCCCACAACCCAAGAGTACTATCACCGGAAAATGAAACCCAGGGAAACAAAAACCAAGTTACCGCAATTAAACCTTTGAGGAAATCCAAGAAAAAAACCACATAACCGGCGGGTTTTCCTACGCTCCTTAACACATTAGTAGCACCGGGATTTCCACTCCCCACAGAAAAAATATCAACACCATACCTCTTGGCTACAATAACACCGAATGGAATTGAACCTAATAAATACCCGACTAGAGCTACACCAACGGTTTCAACAGAAAGCATAATTAAGTAAAAGCATTTTGCAAAAAATTAACCTTGTCGGGAAATCCTTGCCTCTTGGATATCCGGATCTGCCTCAAGCAAACGAAGGACATCATCAGAAGGCTCCTCGTCCAATTCACAAATAGTCAATGCAATTTCACCACAATCTCCACGACTAAGAGACATATTTGCAATATTCACTTCATGGTCTCCTAGTATCGTTCCAAGTTTTCCAACAATCCCAGGTTTATCTAAATTTCGAACAACCAATAAAAGATCCACTGGACGAACTTCAATTGCCTGGCCATCCACTTCAACAATCCTTGGATCATTCCCTTTTCCTAAAAGCGTCCCCCGAACTAATCTTTCGCTTCCGTCGCTAGAAATTGTTTTCACCTCAATCAATTCATTGTAATCCACCACAGAAGAAGATTTTGTACTCTCAACCTTAACTCCAAGAGCCTTGATTTTGTGAGGGGCATTTACATCGTTGACTCCTTCGTCCCCCGCAATCCCAGCCAACCATCCCTTAAGAATCGCCCGATTAAGTGGCACTGCATCGAAATCAACAATACCCCCCCAATAAGAGATATGGATAGCAGAAACATTTGCCTGTGCAGATTGTCGGGCAAAACTTCCTAGCCGGTGACATAAATCCAAATATGGACGGAGGGTAATTAAATCTTTTGGATCAATCGAAGGCATATTTATCGCATTTCGAATTCGTCCACCTTGTAAAACCTCCGCAATTGCTTCAGCAATTTCAACGCCAACACTTTCTTGTGCTTCGGCTGTTGAGGCCCCTAGATGAGGGGTTAAGTTTAAATTTTCAATGCCGCGAAATTCATGATCCTCGGGCAATGGTTCCTGCTCATAAACATCAAGTCCGGCAAAAGCTACCTTTCCACTTTTTAAAGCATCTGCAAGTGCACTTTCCTTGATAATTCCGCCCCGAGCACAATTAAAAACCCGAACACCATCCTTCATTTTTGAAAAGGCTGCTTCATCAACCATGTCCTTGGTGTCTTTTGTAAGTGGCATATGAACGGTAATATAATCTGCACGAAGAAAAGCATCTTCAAGTTCCACTTTTTCGACTTCAAGCTCTTTTGCTCTTTCCTCTGTGAGATAAGGATCATAAGCAATTATATTCATCTCAAATGCTTTGGCTCTTTTGGCAACTTCAACTCCAATTCGACCAAGACCAAGTACAGCCAAAGTTTTAAATCTTAACTCGGCTCCCTTTAACTGCTTTCTTTCCCAAAGACCAGCTTTCATGCCAGTGACACCACGCACAATTGGACGTGTACCGCAAAGCATGTGAGTGAAAGTTAATTCCGCGGTTGCTATAGTATTCCCCCCCGGAGTGTTCATAACGATAACACCCGCCTCAGTGGCAGCTTCAATATCAATATTGTCTACGCCTACTCCGGCTCGGCCTACTGCTTTAAGATTTGGTGCACCAGCAATAACTTCCTTGGTGATTTTGGTATCGCTCCGTACAATAATTGCAGATACATCTTTCGATATTTCCAACAATTCTTCGGGAGATGAACCGTAGGCTTCAACTACAGTAATATCATCTTGCTTTTGCAAAAAATCGACGCCAAGTGGCGAGATACGGTCGGCAACGAGAATCTTCATCTTACAATCGAAAAAGATTATGAATATGCCAAATCCTTCAAAAAAGGCAATGAGGAAAGAAAATTCTTAATTTTTACTTTCCCAAGTCGGCGTATACAGGCATTATCAACATTAATCATGTTCGAAACACTTACAGAAAAATTAAGCCTTACTTTAAGAAATTTAAGAGGCGTTGGAAAACTTACTGAAGACAATATCAGCGAAGCCCTTGGAGAAGTAAGAAAAGCCTTACTTTCTGCTGATGTACATTTTCGGACAGCTCGAGAATTTGTCGATGAAGTAAAGGAAGCCTGCCTTGGGCAAGAAGTCCTAAAATCAGTTTCTCCAGGCCAGCTAGTTGTTAAAATCATTAACGATGAACTGGTTAAATTATTGGGCGAAGGTTCCACTCAATTAAAGGATGATAAGCCCCTTCGGGTAATGATGGTTGGCTTGCACGGTGCAGGGAAAACAACAACCTCTGCAAAGCTTGCAAAAAGAATGTCAAAAGATGGAAGAAAGCCAATGCTTGTGGCTTGCGATATTTATCGACCCGCTGCAATTGACCAACTTGAAATTCTGGCAAAAAATGAAAACTTTCCGTGTTATGTAGATCGAAGTGAAAAAAATGTACCAAGGATTGCTCGGAGTGGATGGGAAGCGTCAAAGAACAACGGTTCGGATCTTGTAATCTTCGATACTGCAGGCAGGCTACAAATTGACGATAAGCTCATTCAAGAATTAGAAGATTTAAAAAAACAGATTGATCCTCACGAAATCCTTCTCGTTGCCGATGCTGCCCTTGGACAGGAGGCTGTTAATGTTGCAAAAACTTTTCATGAACGCCTTAGCCTTACCGGAATAATTCTTACCAAAATGGATGGTGATGCTCGAGGTGGAGCCGCTCTATCCATGAAAAAAGTAACTGGTGCCCCAATAAAATTTATGGGTGTTGGAGAAAAAATTGATGAATTTGAAGTTTTTCACCCCGATCGTCTTGCTTCCCGTATACTAGGAATGGGGGATGTTGTTTCTCTGGTCGAAAAAGCTCAGGAACATATGGATGAGGAAGAATCCATGCGGATGGCCGAAAAAATGCTTAAGGCGGAATTTGATTTTGAGGACTTTCTTTCGCAGATGAGGCAAATGAAAAAAATGGGATCTATGGGATCCATTGCGAAGATGATGCCTGGTATGGGAAATATTCAGGTGGGGGACAAAGAGGAACAGGCACTTGCCCGTCACGAAGCCATTATTCTTTCAATGACTAAAGAGGAAAGACGACTTCCTCGTATTCTTGCGGGGTCGCGAAGAAAAAGAATTGCGGATGGTTCAGGGGTTCAAATTCGAGATGTCAATCAATTGATCAAACAATTTTCACAAATGCAAAAAATGATGAAAAAAATGAAAGGTGGAAAGATGAAAAAAATGATGAACGCATTTGGGGGCGGAGGGGGTGGAGGGATGCCCGATTTGGGGGATATGGACCCCAAGCAATTGGCTAAACTTGCCAAGCAATTCAAATAAAAAGGGAATCATTCGATTAGAATGATTCCCTTCATTAAATTCAGTTACAACTAAACCAAATCGAACCGGTCGGCGTTCATCACCTTGGTCCATGCGGAGACAAAATCGGAAACAAATTTATTTTGGGAATCCGAACAGGCATAAATTTCAGCATAGGCACGCAAGCGTGAATTGGAACCAAAAGCAAGATCAGCACGGGTGGCAGTCCACTTTAATTCCCCAGTGCTACGATCATGACCTTTAAATTCTTCGGCTTCCTCATCGACCGGAGACCATTGGGTACTCATGTCAAGCAAGTTCACGAAAAAGTCATTGGACAGTGTTTCAAGTTTATCAGTGAAAACACCATGCTTGGATTCTCCGTGATTGGCCCCGAGTACACGAAGACCACCAGTCAATGCAGTCATCTCGGATCCGGTCAGACCGATCATTTGGGCACGATCTAAAAACAACGCTTCGGTAGCTACGCTGTAACGCTTTTTCAAATAATTGCGAAATCCATCAGCCACCGGTTCCATAACTCCAAATGAGTCGATGTCAGTTTGCTCTTGAGAAGCATCCATACGCCCAGGTGTGAATGGTACTGTAATTTCACATCCCGCTTTCTTCGCGGCCGATTCAATAGCCACTCCTCCGGCAAGTACGATCAAATCCGCAATCGAAATGTTTTTCTCACCCTGGTTAAATTCACCCTGTATCGCTTCGAGCCTTTCAAGGACGCGTGAAAGTTGCATCGGTTGATTGACTTCCCAATCTTTTTGAGGCGCGAGACGAATACGGGCACCGTTTGCCCCTCCCCGCATATCTGTGCCGCGATAGGTCGATGCGGATGCCCAGGCAGTGGAGACCAACTCGGAAACTGAAATTCCAGACTCCAAAATCTTCGATTTCAAAGATTCAATATCAGAATCAGAAACCAGCTCGTGCTCACGCACAGGAATTGGGTCTTGCCAAATCAGTTCTTCATCGGGAACGTCGGGCCCAAGGTATCTTGACTTGGGTCCCATATCACGATGGGTCAACTTATACCAAGCCCTTGCAAAGGCATCAGCAAAATAATCTGGTTCAGCAAGAAATTTCCTTGAAATTTTTTCATAGGCAGGATCAGCCCTCAAGGCAATGTCTGAAGTCAACATCATGGGTTTGCGCATTTTTGAAGGATCATGGGCGTCAGGAATAATTTCCGGTGCTTCATTCGCAATCCACTGCTTGGCGCCTGCTGGACTGGTGGTCAATTCCCACTCGTAAGCAAACAAGTTTTCAAGATAATTCACTCCCCATTTGGTTGGAGTGTTCGACCAGGTAACCTCAAGACCAGAGGTAATGGCATCAGGACCGGCACCCGAATTAAAACTGCTCTTCCAACCAAATCCCTGCTCTTCAATTGGAGCACCCTCTGGTTCGGGACCAACATGCACAGCACTTCCAGCACCATGAGTCTTCCCGAAGGCATGACCACCGGCAATCAAGGCGACTGTTTCCTCGTCATTCATAGCCATGCGGCCAAAAGTCTCGCGAATGTCACGGGCAGAGGCTTTTGCATCCGGTACACCGTTGGGCCCTTCAGGATTAACATAGATCAAACCCATTTGTACAGCCGCGAGCGGATTTTCGAGCTCGCGCTCGCCAGAATAACGATTATCTGCCAACCACGAATCCTCGACTCCCCAATAAATATCATCTTCGGTTTCCCAAATATCGGGGCGTCCGCCCCCGAATCCAAATGTCTTAAAACCCATCGAATCAAGCGCGACATTACCGACGAGAATAAAAAGATCAGCCCAGGAAATCTTGTTTCCGTATTTTTGTTTCACCGGCCAAAGTAATCTGCGGGCTTTATCCAGGTTGCCATTGTCCGGCCAACTATTCAAAGGAGCGAACCGCTGAGCTCCAGTTCCTCCCCCACCCCGTCCGTCAGCTGTTCGGTATGTGCCAGCGGCATGCCAAGCCATTCGAACGAAGAATGGACCATAATGACCAAAATCAGCTGGCCACCACTCCTGTGAATCAGTCATCAATTCATGTAAGTCTTTTTTGAGGGCATCATAATCCAACTTTTGAAATTCAGTCGCATAATCAAAGTCGACCTCCATAGGGTTTGAACGGGCATCGTGTTGATGAAGAATGTCCACCTTAAGCTGGTTGGGCCACCAGTCCTGCACTGATGTTCCCTGACCGGCAGCTTGATGAATCGGACATTGTTCAGAGGTAGTGACCGGGGCTGCCTGCGCTTGATGATTAAAAGGGCATCCGCCCGAGGATTGAGAATTATTTTTATCAGTACTCATTGTTGAATAATGTTAGGACAGTTAGAATTACATGCTTATCTATTTAGAAAATGTAAAATTTCCAAAAAGATTCTATAAAATCATATTTTTTAATTTTATAGTCAACAGACTTTAACTCAGAAGTTTAATAAATGTTATATAAAATAATCTTTACCACACAAATTTTAGGCCCATCCAGAAAGCTAGGTTCTCAGTGATTTAGAATTGAAAAAACTTGTGAAATTTTTTCCCGGCTCTTTACGCCGGGCTTAGATTCGACGCCACTATTTAAGTCTATTCCATTGGGCGAAGTTTCGACCAATGCCCTTTCCAAATTTTCCGGCCCAATCCCTCCGGCAAGAATCCAATTCTTGCCGGGTTGTTCTTTTTTCCATTCACTAAATCTTTTCCAGTCGGAAATTTTTCCAGTGCCTCCATGTTTTTCCTCGTCATAAGCATCGAGTAAGATGGTGTTCGCACACGGTAGTAATTTTGTGGGAAATCTTTGTTCAGCTGAGATTCGGGGCACTAGCCAAAGACGTTCAGGGCCTACTATATCTGACCATTCCTCAACTTTGGATGTCTCAATATTAGATTGGAAATGTACCTGAAAGAAATCGAACCCACATGACTTGACCTCGTTCAAGAAAGAAGGATCTGGGTTCACCATCACGGCAACAGATGAAACGGTGGCCGGTTGCACGCGACTCAAAATTTCACCGGCTTGGTAACGATCAATATACCGCGGAGATTTTTCGTACAAAATAAACCCCAAATGAGTTGCTCCGAAACTCGTAGCCATCTGGGCATCCATGTAGGAAGTAATGCCACAGATTTTTATCGTTAAAGATGACATCATCTACAGTGATTTCCAAATTTTTGCACTAATGCATCAACCATTGAATCAACGCTCGGATTTTCAATCTCCAGACTGACCTCCAAGTCATTTTCAAGTAGAGTCTTTGAGGTTTCAGGTCCGAAACTACAAAGCATTGGCTTTCTCGCATCATTTTCTATTTTTAAGTCTTCCTCCTGCTCGACAAAGGACAATGCAGTTGAGGAACTTGTAAAAACAATCGCATCCGCACCATTTTGACAATATTGTGCAAGATCAGGAGCCTCCATCACATCTGCAAAATCTGTTTGATATATAGGAAGGGTATCAACAATAGCATGACCAACTGATTCAAGAAGTCCTACCAAAACCTCTCGGTTCCGATTTCCGGTAACAACCAATACATTCGCACTATCCAAAGATTCAGTAGCCACTAATGCCTGGGCAAGATCTTCTCCTGTAGACCGATCAGGTATAAGTTCAACTTCCAGGTTAAATTTTCGGACCACTTCTGCTGTAGCCTCGCCCACGCAGGCAACTCGCATCGGACCAAAGCTTCTAATATCGCCGAATGCTTTAAAAAAAACATCAAAAAACTCCCTTGCCCCATTAGCACTTGTAAAAACAATCCATTCATAAGTTGCAATTCCTGCAAATGTTTCAGCAATAAGCTTTTTATTCTCTGGAGGTAATATTTTGATCAAAGGAAGCTCCAACACTTCCGCCCCCTTTTTCTCAAGTAAATCCTTCAACCTGCTAACCTGGCCAACGGGTCTAGTTACCACAATTCGTTTTCCAAATAATGGACGATCTTCAAACCAATTATTTCGAGAAGTTAGTCCAATCGCATTACCAACAAAAATGATTGCTGGAGCTTCAAGCTTAGCTTTTTTAGCATCGTCAACGATTTGATCCAATGTGCTAACAACTTTTCTTTGATTTGGCAAAGTACCCTGGCTAACTATAGCAGCCGGTTTATCTGGAGGGAGGCCTCCTTTTAACAATTTTGTAATTATTTCCTCCAATTTTCCCATTCCCATGTAAATACAAAGCGTCCCACCCACCTCGGCAAATTTTCTGAAATTCACTCGCAGGGATTCTTTTTCAATATCCTCATGCCCGGTCAAAAACGAAATGGATGAGCCATAATCACGATGAGAAAGAGGAATTCCAGCATAAGCGGCACATGCAAGGGCTGCAGTAACCCCAGGTACAATTTCAAATGCAATACCTTCTTCATTCAAAACAATCATTTCCTCTGCACAGCGACCAAAAACAAAAGGGTCCCCCCCTTTTAAGCGAACAACCTTCTTTCCTTCTCTTGCTTTTTGAACCAAAATCTTACCGATTTCTTCTTGCTCCATTGTGTGTCGCCCAGGACTTTTCCCCACATTAATTTGTTCGCAACCAATTGGAACTCCCTTACGGAGTTCGGAATTAGCCAAATGATCGAAGACTAAAACATCACAAGTCTTGATTAATTCTGATGCTTTTAATGTTATTAAACGAACATCTCCAGGACCTGCTCCCACAAGAAAAACTCTGCCCATCTTTTTTTCTTTTATTTCAGCCATGATAGTATTTCTTCAAAAATTATAGCTAAGGATTTTTCTCCCATTTCTAGACTTTTTATGCCACAAGCCTCATGGAAGAAAAATAAATCATTTCCAACCACATGGACACCCAAAGCAACCTGACACCCTCCATCCAGTCGATCAAGAATCGATCTTTCAATTTCAACTGCTTGGCTTGTTTCCATATGATCTAGAACTCCAAACCGCTCACATTCGTCGGCTCGAACCTGTATTGCAATTGCGGCCTGTCCAGGTGCAGGAACCATTTCGTCAATTGATAATTTCTCGAACCTTAATCCTGGGTAATCTTGAATGCCTAAACGAGAAAGGCCGGCAGCTGCTAAAATCGTACCATCCGCCTCATGGTCAACCGCTATTTTCCGTAACCTTGTTTCCACATTTCCACGAAGTTCCTTCCATTTCGTATCTGGAAATCGATTTTTTAATTGTGCTTTTCTGCGAGGACTTCCCGAAGCCATTATCTTGGGAACACTAATATTTTCCCTGATCACCAAAGTATCACGTGCATCCTCACGAACAGGGAAAGCAGATAATTTTAATCCAGGTGGATTATCAGTGGGTAAATCTTTGGCACTGTGTACAGCTAAATCTGCCCGGCCTTCGAGCAAAGCATTCTCAAGTTCTTTGGTGAATAAACCCTTTCCACCCTTATCCTGAAGAGACCATTCCGCCTGCCTGTCTCCCGTCGTGGACATGGGAAAAAGTTCGACATCTTCCTTCATCACTTTTCGGATGAGGGAAGCAACTAAATCAGCCTGCTTTAATGCAAGTGGACTTTTCCGTGTCGCTAAAACAAGACTAGAATTAGAGGCGTTCATATTACTGAAAATCCTCTTTTCACCCAAGGCAAAGATAAATTAAACCTTAAGCAAAACCATAAAGAATATTTATGAATAAGAAGCCTGTGCCCCCTTAATATTCTTTTTGGGAATCCATGACATCAATTGACGTAATCGTTGACCAGTAACTTCAATAGGATGCTTTTCACCATCTTCCAAAAGTTTATTGTACTTAGGTAAACCGGCTTGGTATTCCTTCACCCATTCCTTGGAAAATTTCCCAGACTGGATTTCTTTGAGAATGGATTTCATGGACTTTTTGACATTTCCATTAATCACTCTTGGACCTCGGGTCACATCGCCAAACTTGGCAGTTTCAGAAACAGAAAAACGCATTCCAGCGATTCCAGACTCAACCATTAAATCTACGATGAGCTTGAGTTCATGCAAGCACTCAAAATAAGCCATCTCAGGAGCGTATCCCGCTTCAACCAAGGTTTCAAAGCCAGCTTCAACCAATGCAGAGGCACCACCGCAAAGTACGGCTTGCTCACCAAAGAGATCCGTTTCTGTTTCTTCTTTAAAAGTCGTTTCCAAAATCCCAGCACGGGCAGCTCCGATTCCGGCAGCCCATCCCAGTGCAATTGCCTTTGCGTCCTTGGAAGAACCTTTTAATATAGCAATAAGTGCAGGGACACCTTTCTTTTCTTTATATTGGGAACGAACCACGTGACCTGGCCCTTTGGGTGCAACCATAATTACACTAACACCACGGGGAGGCTTGATTAAATCAAAATGAATCGCAAAACCATGTGAAAAAAGAAGCGTTTTTCCCTTGGATAGGTTTGGTTTAATTTCCTGCTCATAAACTTCAGCCTGCTTCATATCAGGCACACCTATCATAATAACATCTGCTTTTTGAGTAGCCTCTGCAACACTAAGAACTTCAAAGCCGTGCCTCTTAGCCACTCGAATGGATTTACTTCCTTTGTACAGACCAATAATTACATTGCATCCACTTTCCTTCAAGTTCAACGCGTGTGCGTGACCTTGTGATCCGTATCCAATAACGGCTAGCGTTTTCTTCTTAATGGCAGTTACTTTAGCCTCTTTTTGAGTATATACTTTCGCGGGCATGGCCGATTTATTTAATGATTATTTGTTAGGTTAATGAAAATTAGAAATTAAAAATTTAATTGTCAGAACGACCGCGCTTTAAGGATACAGTCCCAGTTCGGGCTAATTCTACAATACCAAAAGGTTCAACTAATTCAAGGAAAGCAATAATCTTATTTTCGTTTCCGGTTGCTTCGATTATGAGAGTTTCCTTGGCCACATCGATAATCTTACCACGAAAAACGTCGCATATTTGAGTTACCTCGGTGCGATTGGTTGAATTTGCTTTGACCTTAACCACAACCAACTCACGACCAACGGATTCGGATCCAACAAAATTTTGGATATCTATGACATCAATTAATTTATCAAGCTGTTTAACACACTGGTCTAATGCCTTCTCATCTCCGTTTAAAGTGGCTGTGATTCTCGAGCGACCATCTTCATGAGTCGGTCCAACATTTAGTGTATCAATGTTAAACCCACGACCACTGAAAAGGCCTGCAATTCGAGCAAGTACACCAAATTTGTTTTCAACAAGAACGGAAATGACGTGACGCATGTGGATAGAAAGAGAGTAATGGTGGACGACACAGGACTCGAACCTGTGACCTACTGGGTGTAAACCAGTTGCTCTAACCAACTGAGCTAGCCGTCCAAAGTTAAAATTTAAAGTATCGAACTATAAAGAATCACCAACCCGTGGCAAGCGTGAATAATGAGTCTACTTAAGCTGAACCCGAACTTTCTTCGGACCAAGGATAGGTTGAGGCAACGACTTAAAATTTTTCTTTACCTGCTTTGTTTGAGTTTGACCACTACTAGACGGGGATACCTTGCCCGATGTTGAAGAAGAATCCATTCTCTTTGGACCAAGCCAATAACTTGACTTTCCTGCTCCAGAACCATTGCGAGCGGATGGAGTTATCCCTCTTATATTAGAACTACCTAACCTCTGTTCGGAAGAGCTCATCGGTAAATTTTCTGAACCTGCTTGTTGCACAGGAAAACCTGGCGTGCTAGGACGACCTTTACGAAATTGAAAACGATTAATATCCCGTAATGACATGTTGTTAACTTTGCTCATCCAATCATCAACCCGTTTATCTAATTGAGCGTAGTACGCATCTCTAAATTCAACAGATGCAGAAGCAGGGGTCTTATGTTCAGAATCTTTCTCCATAACTCTCCTGGTATTCTCAGAAGCAAAGGTTTGATTATGAGGTAACTCAATATCAATTTTCGAAGTTTCAACTCTCTTATCCACCCATGTTGTTTTATTTGTCATCGGATACCTTCTCCCTCCAAATGACGAAAATTTACTTGGCCATTCACGCACAGAAAAACGCTGATTAGAAATTGAATTAACCCGACTCGAGGATAACCTTTTAGAAGACATAATATTCATTTTCCCATCGAGTGAACGAACCTTTTTGGTAAAATCATTTGCTCGTTGTTGCGATAAAGCAACCGAGGCAAATACAAAAACTGGGAAAACCAAAAACTGAGTTTTATAAAATGAAATTCTCGACATTTCAGGAACAACTATAAATAAACATTTAAGATGAAATTATTGACACTTAATTACCTTCTCTCCTTTTTAGCGTTCTGTAAATGAAGAATTACTTAAATCTTGTTTCAAGAGTTATAAATAATGGAGTTTACAGAGACGACCGAACAGGTACTGGTACCTGGTCTGTTTTTGGTGAGCAAGAGCGTTTTCGTTTAGATAATGGGTTCCCCTTGCTCACAACAAAAAAACTACACCTCCGCTCCATTATTTATGAATTACTTTGGTTTATTAAAGGAGATACCAATGTTAAGTACTTACAGGAGAACAAGGTTAGAATTTGGGATGAATGGGCTGATGAAAATGGGGATTTAGGTAGAGTTTACGGAGCGCAATGGACAAAATGGGCAAAACCAGACGGCGGGCATATTAATCAAATTCAAGATGTGATTCAGTCGATTAGGCAGAACCCCGATAGTCGACGCCACCTTGTATGTGCGTGGAATCCAGGTGAATTAGAACTCATGGCACTCCCACCATGTCACGCTTTATTTCAGTTCTATGTCGCAGATGGTAAACTTAGTTGCCAACTATACCAAAGGAGTGCGGATATTTTCCTCGGAGTTCCATTCAATATTGCATCGTACAGCATCTTAACCATGATGATCGCCAAGATTTGCAATCTGAAGGCCTATGAATTTATTCATACCTTTGGCGATTTACATTTGTATGCAAACCACAAAAAACAAGCGGAAATTCAACTCAACCGTGAACCAAAGATTTTACCAAATTTATTAATACACGGGGAACAAAAAGAGATTTCTGATTTTACTTTCGAAGATTTTGAATTAGTTAATTATGACCCTCATCCAAGTATCAAAGCACCCATAGCAGTTTAAAATGCCCAACATCAAAGCAATTGCGGCGGTTTCTCAAAATAATGTAATCGGAAAAAAAGGTGACTTGCCATGGCGATTGCCCGGAGAATTAAAATGGTTCAAAAAAATTACTATGGGGCATGTCATTGTAATGGGTCGAAAAACATGGAACTCATTACCTAATGCACTGCCCGGAAGAGAAAACTGGGTACTCTCACGCTCGAATGTAGAAGGTAAAGGAATTCAAACCTTTACCGAGTTTAATCAGATTGAAAAACAAGCAGGAAACCGCACTGTGTTTATAATCGGGGGAGGTGAAATATATTCTGCATTTCTTTCTTACTGTAATGAATTATACCTCACGGAGGTACAACAAACCATAATAGGCGGCGACGCTTTTTTTCCTTCTTATGAAAACGACTTCCAATGCGTAGAGACTTTGGAAGAAAATAAAGATTTTATTCTAAGGAAGTGGAAGAGAAAGATTATGTAGACGAAATTAAGTTGAAACTTAATAATAGGGCTTCAACATCAGATATACGATCGGACCGGTAACCGCAACATACAACCAGACAGGAAAGATTTTCTTAGCTAATTTCCGATGCTTAACAAATTGATTAGTGTATCCATAAACAAAGGTCAGAAGGATAAATGGAAGGCTAATAGCGGCCAGAATTATATGGGTTAGTAGAATGATAAGATAAACATATCTAGTCTTCCCCACGATTTCTAATTCCTCAATACTTAAGACTTTATCTTTATTAAGATCACCAAAAAGTGTTTCAGCAGTGGTGAAATGATATGCAACATAAGAAAGTAGAAATAATAATGAGCAACCCATCGCCAAATAGATCCACCTTTGATGGTTGATAACAAATTTTTTCTTAATCGAAACAATCGCCATTATCAAAGAAAACGCCGCGGCCGTATTTAAAAACGCATGAAAGGGAGGAAGAAAATGAAGGGTTACCCCTTCAGGCAAACCAAGTTTTACCTGCCGCATTAATCCGACTAAAAGCAACACAACTACGGTAATAATCCACACCAAAAAAGTAAGCTTTTTAGCTAACGCCAAATTTTGTTCACGCTGAAGATAAATTTTTAAATCATTCATAAATAAATTATCTCAGGAACCGACTTCAAGATCGAAAGGGATAAACATTTCTTTATCTATGGATGTTTTCACTTGAGCCCATAAGCGATAAATCCCTGGTTTTGGTGCAGAAAAACCGAAAGTCAACGATCCGGTAAAACTATCATCTCGGGAAAGGGGCAAGGTATCCATAAGGGGGTGTAAATGAGCAAAACCACTTACTTTACTATCAAACGCAACCATGTGTGCAAATGCTCCCATAACTGAATATAGAGTAACATCTTTGCCCATCTCATCCTTAGCGGCCAAGGTAAGTTCTAATTGGCTATCCTGTAAGGGAGTTCTAGTTTTGTTAATTTCAAAACGAAGATTGTCTCGTACAAATACCAAGTTTTCTTTTGAGTTATTTTTCAAGGAATGTCCACCGTCAACATTGAAGGTAGAAGAAAGCAAAACCCGCCGAGGACTTTTTATGGGAATGAAGTCTAAAAATGCTTGATATTTACCTGAAAGGTTTGGGGTAAAAGAAAAATGCCAAACGCCATCGAATAGAGGATCTGCCACAGGGTGAAGATGTTGATAATCGTCTAGTGATTCATTGACAATTAGAAGATGGATTTTTTGGGTATGACTTAATGCCACATCACGTGCAGTTAACGGGGAACCATCAGCCTTTTCTATTTTAATTTCAAATTTGCAGAGCTGATTAACTGCAAGAGCATCAAGGGGGCGAAAATCAACTGTCATCGGCCACTTTCTGACAGACAAATCGACAAATCCAGTTTCATCAGCACCACAATAATCCAATTCACCTTCAGCATTATAGGTCTCTTCATGAAGAAACTCACACGGTTCAACCGGAAGATTTCGAACTATAAAATAAATGATTACAAACGGGAAAGCCAAAAAAATTGCTTTTAAAATAGAACCTTTTTTCTTATCTTTTTTTGTCATAGCATTAAGTCGAGCTAGTTGGTTCAGCTTTGCAGACGCGAAAGAAAATCTTCCACTCTCCAACTTCTTCCCGGAACCTGATAAACAATTTGCCTCCTAGAATTAATAATCATCGTTCGCATGGTGTGATCCAATGGTTGATTTTTTGTAGCTTCTCGACGGATTCCAAATTGACGAGTCAAATCATCGATTACCTTCTTTTCTCCAGTACAAATTTTAAAATTACTCTCATCTAAGTTGTAACCGCGGGCGTATGACTTGAGAACGCCTGGAGAATCAAACTCAGGATCTAGGGTTATGGATAAAAAATGTATGTTAGGAACTTTAGTTTTATGAACCAATTCCTGTAATTTTTTCATTTTCATTGTCGAAGCAGGGCACATTTCAGCAACGGAACATCTTGAGAAAATAAAATTTAAAATAGTCACGGAACCGTCAAAATAATCCGTTGTTACAATATCCCCATTTTGATCGTATAATGCAAAAGGGGGTAGGTTGTCTCCAACGGAACGAATCATCGCTTCCCCCATACTCAGGGTATCTCTTCTTAGTAATCGATTAATGTTCTTAACCCTAATTCTTTCGGCAGGATCATCCGGCCAAACATTATGAAGCAAGTGTATCTTACCAGCGGAGGAAGAAAAGGATTCTTGCAATTTACCTCTAAATACCGGCTTGCTAGATAAAAGTGCAAGATCACCTGGCTGAACCTGAAGACTCAAATTATTTCCTACCCTCGTGGATAATTTATTTGAAATATCATCACTTTGGGAAAGAATTTTGACTTCAACCAAGCTATCATTTAAATCTAAATTCAGTACTTCTCCCCTCAGAAAGTTTTCTGGTAAATTTGGATTTGAATTACTCGACTCAGAATCTGAACAGGAAAAACTACTTAAAAATGCAAGACTCAACATTGAGAAAAGTAAGAATTTTGTGAAGAAATTGTTCATTGCATTCATAATCCTATGCATAGAAATAATCTAAGCAATTCCAAAGGATATGAATCTTTCAAATTACCGAAAATATTTTAAAAAAACCACATAACCTTTGATCATTACTATAAACAAAAAAATCATTAAATATAGTAATACTTCAATAAATACCACTGATCAAACACCTCCATCAGTTAAAGACTCTGAAGGGAGGTATTAGAAAATCTAACGATGAATGATTTTCAAGTTATGACCTTGCTTGTCTCTTGTTAAAATATCATTTTAATAAGAGCTAACATTCCCCAAAGTGAATAGTTTCAAAAACATAACTGCCAAAACAGAAGCACCTCCGATAGATGAGTCAGTAAGATTATCCTTTCATGGATTAATTGAGCTTACCAAACCTCGTCTTAGTTTGATGTCTGTATTTACTGCATCTCTTGGATTTCTCGTGCACTACCCTCTGATATCCGATTTCTATCTTTTTTTATCACTCACTATTGGAACAGCACTTGCGGCCGGCGGTGCCGCGGCCCTCAATCAGTGGATGGAAAGGGAAGAAGACTCCCTGA